>Ga0068856_100002289_pt1 | contig 19741 bp, 49 predicted proteins | sample KBSCornC62_FD_66595 | JGI IMG/M metagenome (GOLD analysis project Ga0068856, IMG submission 66595) | Corn rhizosphere microbial communities from Kellogg Biological Station, Michigan, USA - KBS Corn C6-2 | ecosystem: Host-associated > Plants > Roots > Rhizosphere > Soil ... | reverse complement strand
CTCGCCCGTGCCCAATGCTCAATCCGATGTAATGCCGCGTCGATCGCCAGCGCTGCGACATTGCCGCCCATGCCGGCGTTACGGAGTTCGCGCGCGAGATAGCGGCCGTCGATCGTGAATAGGGCGATGCGGTTTAGGAGGTCGGTCATTGTGCGTCCTTTGAGTCGAGTGCGGCGATCGAGTCGCAATACTCCTGCAGCGAGTCATAGACTCGGTCGCGAAGCGAGATAAGAACATCTTCGAGATATTCGACGCGGCGACCCATGGACACGTAGTCGCACGAGGTTTCGATTTGCTCCTCGGTAATGCGCAATTCGCGATAAAAGTCGACGACGACCGGCTTCAAATGTTGGAGCTTTTGGCGCAACTCCGCCGACTCGGCCTGCGTGCGTAGGCAAGCCGCATGCGCATCCTCGAATTCCTGTCGATTCAGGTCTCGCGCGGTCCGTGCTTCGTCTCGCTCGGCCTGCGTGCGGGCGTGGGCGGCGCGTTCGGCGTCGAGATCAGCGAGCGCCTTCTGTCGTTCCTGACACACGCGGTAATAGCTGCGGTCTTTTTCAGCGCCGAGACTGCTCGTCTCGTCTGCAATCCGGCGCGCCTCGGCCAGTTCCGCTTCTAGTTTCGCGATGCGGTCCATTGCCTCAGTAAGCGCTACCTGCGCCAACTCGCGCTCGCGAGCGGTCGGGCTATCGCCGGGCTTGCCGTTCACTTAGAACCTCCCTCGCGCCGCGCCAGAGCCTGAATAGCACTCGCGGCTGACTTAAGATCATCGTCGGTGACCACAATGTCCGCGTCGATTCCGCCAGTGTGGCGGGCCACCATCGTCAGCCGATATTCATGAGGTAGACCGTCGGCGATATCGGCCAACTTCTCGCCTACGAATAGTCGGAGCATTTCGAGATCAGCCACGGTTACCCCCTTGCCCCCGCCGCGCGTCTTTGTTAACCCTCACGATGCACCACTGCAAATCGATATCGATCCATCCTTCGTCGATCAGGGTGAGAATTGCGCTCTGCATAACCCGGCGCTCTTTGTCGTCTGCAGTAAACAGATCAAGAAACACCGAAGGTCGCAGCGGGCGCTTAAAGAGATCGAGTGCATCGAGAATCAAATTTCTGGCCTCGACTGGATCGATCATTTGCCACCTCGCCGCGCGGCGACCATCCGCAGCGCCTTTTCGGTCTTCTGCAGCAACGCGGTCCAAAATGCGTGCGACTCCAGGTCCCCTGGATCGTGCTCCTGGTAGGCGCTCAACACGCGATCGTGCACAGCGACGATCTCATCGTCGGACAGGTCGAGCATTCGTAGCTTATCGCGCTCGCTCTTCGCCCATGCTCGGCGCTCCTGGGATGCTTTGGCCCGCGCTTTATCTAACTCCACCTCAAGCTGCGCGATGCGGTCGGTGGCGCAATTGCAGCCTTCGCCACCACGGTGATTGCATATGCCGCTCATCTACTTTCCCCCTTGCCCGTGAGGCGCATCGACTTCGGTAGTGAAAATCCAACGAAACGGACGATACGGAATCACCGGGGCGAACATGATGAACAGCCATTCCGGGATCCATCGCCTCTTAACGGCTACGAGTGCGTACTGGCCGCTCATTTTCCACCTCGCCGCGCGTCGACCTTGGCGAGCGCGTCAATGAGCCGCCTCTTGTTCAATCCGTATGCGAGATCATCCTTCCACGTGACCAGCGTCTTTGCCGTCTGGTACACCGCCTCCAGCTCCGCGCGCTCCTCCTGCTGCACCCGCCACGCGTCAAGAGCATGCGCGGATGAGACGTCGGCGAGGATGGCGTCGACTTCGGACGTCTTTATGAGCGTGTAATCGGGTCCAAACGCGCTATCGACAGAGCATTTGACGCCTGACTGCAACGCAGCGACCGCGCGGCCGTACTTGGCTTCGAGTTGCGCAATTCGTCTACGAAGCGCCTGCACTTCAGATTCGAGTCCGTTGATTTGCGCGCGAGCCACGTCGATGGCGTTCGGATCGGGCCACATGGTCACGGTTTCACCTCCATGGTTCGCGCGTGCCTCAACCGCTCGATCTCCGCCCGCGCCTGGCTCAGGTCGGCGAGCGCGGCGTCTCGAGCCTTCTCCGCTTCATTGGCGCGCTCCATCCATGCTTTCGCATCGCCAGCCACCAGTTCATAGTCGTCCTTCCAAGTCTCCATATGAATAATCGCAGCATCCCGTTCCTTCATCATCGCCGCCAACTCAACCTTGAGCACGGCGATTTGGGATTCGGCGGCATATAACTGCGCTCCTCCCTGTTTCCTGATTGTCTCTAGGTCACGGATGAAGTTAACGGACTCTTCGGCGGCGTTTGCCTGCTGGCGCTTCATTTCCATCTCCAGCTGCGCAATCTCCGCCCTCGCCTCCACCAACGCCCGGGCGGTGCCAGCGGGGGATGCGAGGTACTTGCGATATTCCGCCGACTGCTCAGGCGTAAACTCAGCGCGCAAGCAGCTGGCGTTAGAGCATTGCAAGGCGTTCATGGGCGATTCGCACAACGGGCAGGAGATGATTTCGCTCACAACTTCGCCCCCAGCCTCACGAGCAATGCCCGAATCTGCTCCTGTGGCGGCACGAATCCATCGGGCTTCCGTTGTTTTCCGTTCTCATCCTTGCCCGCGCGAATTTTGGTCATATTCGCAGCGTGCACGAGGTCGAACGGGTCGTCAGCGTCGACGCCGAAGGTATCAAAGGCGCCGAAAGTGACGTAGAGCAAGTCGGTTAGGCCGTCGACGGCTTCGACAAGACTCGGTTCGCTAATCGTTGCCTCGTCGGATTTATCGAGCCACTTGTCCTTTTCGTCTTTGACTAGTTCGAATGCGACATCAAATCCCAGCATCGCCTCCACCGTCTCGAATGCCTCTTCCAAGATCAGCCGCGCCCGCAACTCACCCGCGCGAATCTCAGGCGTGTCACCGCGCGGCGTATCAATGCCGGCGTTGAAGATGGCCACGTCGCGTTGCATGCGATTCATTTGCCGTCCTTGATCACGGTTGCGGTCTTAGCCTCTGTATCAAACTCGACGTCGATGTACTCGCCGTATCGCATCCACTCACCAGCGAAGTCGGCGAGCTTCTGATAGCGAGACTCGCGCACCGCTTGGCGCTCATCGGCGTCCAGTCCTTCGATGGACTTCGCGAATTCCTGCGCCGCCTCTTGTGCGGATTCGTAAAGCGCGTCGGGGTCTTTCATTGTCACGGTGAACTTCACTTACTCGCCTCCCTCTTCCGCTTCTTCGCGATATTCTCAGCCGCCGAAGAATTCATGATCCCGCGCCACCAATTCTTGGCGATGCATCCACAACTCCGCGTGCGCCCATTAACGACGGCGCTGACGCGCATCACGCGGACCTTGCCGCACAAACACTGGAAGCGCGCTTGACGGTCGCCATGTGGTCCGCGTGCGACTTCTTCGAGCATGGTTAGACTGCCGTACTTCACGTGAACATCGCCAAGCAGTCATGGGTCTCGTCGTATCGAACGCCGCACCTGACAAGATCTATAATCAAGTCATCGGTGGCGACCTTGCAAAGAGAGTCGACGTCGGTCTCTAGGTAGATCTCGTCATGACTGGCGGCGCTAACCATGTCGTTGTACCCGCCTGATTTGTTAACTTCAGCCGGGACAACTATGTCGAGCATGATAAACGCGCACATATCGGGTCGACGATGAGCGGGGTTCTGAATACGGTCGAATTTCAAAAACTCGTATTCATGCTTGTCGAACATCTTCTTTAGCTTCTTTGACATCGTTACTCCTTAATCACCCGCTCGCCATGCCTCACCATGCACGGCGGCCAATCTGAACAAACCCACTCGCGTCGCCAATTGCCGCCTTCGACCATCACGCTTGCGTTACGCGCCGTTTCTTTGCAGACCGTCGCGCCACATAGCCAGCATTGGCGCGTCTTCGGCGATTCAAGCGAGGCGCATGCGGGGCAGAGCAGGGTCACGCGCGCCGCTGTTCTCGCCAGCACATCCCAAGAACGATCCTACTGACGTGGGCCTGCGATATCCCGAAGTCCTTGGCCACTCGGGCCTGAAACTCTCCACCATCACAGCGTCTGCGAATCTCTGCTATTTGGTCTCCGGTTAACTTGGCCCAGCCGTTTCTCTCCCCCCTTGCGCGCGACTCGGGCTTTCTTCTGGCTCCGTTGCTATCTCCGCCCGGGTGTCGGGCTCGACCTTTGCGTTCCATATCGTGGACATTCTCTTCCTGTGTTCCTAGGAATAAGTGATCTGGATTAACGCACCATGGAGTATCGCATTTGTGCAATACGCACTGACCATTTGGAATACTCCCGCGGAAAAGAACCCACGATGCTCTATGGCTCCCTGTCTGTCGTCCACGGAGTGTGAATCGACCATATCGACCACGGCCATCGTCGTGTCCAATCCAAAGCCAGCAACCAGTATTTGGCTCTGGCATGCACTTGCTTGTGAATCTATCGACCTCGGTCATTTTTAGTGCTTTCTTGCAAAGAAAACGGCAGATGTCTAAAACGGCACTTCCCCGCCATCGTCGACGAATCCGGGATCGCTAGCCGGCGCCTTCCACCCATTCCGCAACCGCTGAGCCCAGCCACGCATCCGCTTGGCGTCGAGTCGGCTAAAGCTCGCCTTGCGCTTGCTGTCCTCATCGCCCTTCTTGTCGTCTTGCTGAGCCTGCCAGTCTTTGAAGCCAGCCAGCGTCTCGAGATACTCGGGCGGGCATTCTGACCACTTGCAGCCGACGTAGGAGCCGTCACGCTCGACGTTCCAGCGCTTGGGGTCCTTGCGCACCGCCTGGTTACCGTGCGGGCCGTCGAGATCACGATCGCTGGCGACTTCGCCGCCGCCCGCATTCATGCCAGCCAGCCGAGACTCGATACGCTTGACGGCTGCCGCCAACTCGTCGACGCGTCGAATCAGAGTCGTGAATTCGTCGGTGCTCATGCCGCACCGCCTTCCGCCGCAACAACCGAATCCAGCGTCGGCTTAGTCGGCGTGACTTCGATCTGCGCCTCCACGACGTCCTCTAGTTGCTGGGGCAAACCAAGGTCAGCGCGCTCGTCGAGCGCCACAGCGCGAGCGACCTCGACGCTAAGCGGAGCCATCTTGCAGACGCGGCGGATGATCGTTTTCTTCCACATCTCCGCTTCGTCGGTAATCCATGGACCACTCTTGCCAGCCGGTGAGCGGTCCTGAATCGCCTTGATCTCGCGACGACTCATCACGTCGAATTGCTGGGAACCGTCCTTCATCTTGATAACGGCGTAGGCGAAAATAAGCTCGCCCGGGTTGTCCTCGCGCGACGGGATGTGGCTAAGCGTCTCGTTCAGACCAAACGAGTATTCGAACTGGTCCTTGGAGTAGACGACACGAGCGTAGATGGTGCTCAACTGTCCCGAGCGCCGCGCAAGGTCAATGTAGCCTTTATAGCCGATGATCAACTGGCACGTGTCCTTGAACGGCACCAGGTACGCATGGCCAAGCACGCCATCGGGCTCAAGGCCAAGCTGTGCAGCCTGGATGACTGCGCCGATAAGCGTCGCTTGATTGCATGCCAACAACTGCGGCGTGCGCTGGATCGACGTCATGGCGACGCGCAGCATGCGATCCGCGCTCAGGTGCCGCGGTAGTGCCAGCTGGATCTGCGGCTTCGACTTCTCCAGCAGCGTGCGGATGGTGGCGATCTTATTATTCGCCGGCACGATCTGCGTATTCGGGTTCGGCTTCGACTTCTCTTGTGCGGACATGGGTCTCCTTTGGCTCGACGGTCAACACCGCCGACCTGTTGTGCGGCTACTTCGACAGCCGCCGTAAAACTCTCGTCGTCGACTCCTTGACGACGTATTGCGCCTTCGTCTGCGTCTTGTACGACCAGCGACCGCCCGATGGCAGAACGCCAAACGTTGCGTCACCTAGCGTGGCAATCAGCTTCGCCTTCGCCTCAGCCTTGCGCCCTTCGGCGGCGGCAATCTCCTCGCACGCCTGCGCGTATTCGTGATCCCAGTGGACCGCCTCGCCGGGGAGCGCGATCGTCTCACCGCTGTCTTTCGGAAACAGCTTGCGCAGCGTTTCGGCCGTCGACGACGTGCCATCAACCGGCGGTGGCGTCTTCGTCTCGACCAGGCGCCAAAACTCGGTGCACTTGCGGCGCAGCAATTCAATGAACGCCTCGTTACGCTCGACGTCGCACCAGCGGAACGTATTGCCACCGATCAGGCACGCCAGTGAACCCCAGCGCCATCCCGTGACTTCCATTTGGTGTTGCAGCTGCACCTGATAGTAGATCGGGGCGCCGTCCTTCCACTCGTCTAGCCGATACGCGCCAACGTTCTTGGCGTCCATACAGCCGGGACCGTCCTTGTCATCGGCGTGGACCTCGCGATCGAGCGTGCAGAGCATGACGGGACACGTCTCGGATTTGCGGACGGCGTAACGGCCGTGGTCGATGATGCGGCGTCCGGTTTGGACGGCGTATTCCTCGCAAATGGCCGGCTCGAGAATGTTTCCCCACTTCTGGAATTCAGTCTCTTCGCTATCCTCGACTAGTCCGCACTTCTTCGCCCACAGCGCATACGGCGACTGAAACGGCGACAAGCCGAGAATGGCGGCAGACTCAGAGGCGCCGATGCCGTGGCTACGACGAGATAGCCATTCTTCGCGGGCGATCATTAGCGTCCGATCCAGCAAGCAGCCCAACAAATCGCCGCCCCAATCGCAGCGCCGATCAGCGTGATGCCGGCGTAAACGTTACGATGCCAGCGGTCGGCGCGGTACAGGTCGTACTTACTCATTGAGGTAATCCTGTGCGAGTCGAAGCCCGAGAAAGTAAAGCCTCTCATCGATTCCTGGGTAAGATTTCAATCCATCAAACCCGCGGGCCAACGCCGTTCCCTGATCCGGTGAAATGCCAAGTTTCTCGACTGCGGCGTAAAAGGCTTCGTTCTCATCGCTAAATAGATAGCCCCTAACCAGGGCACCCAACGCGCAACATGCCTTTTCATGAACAAACATGGCGCCGCTCCTGATCTCCCATTCGTTGCCACGCGCTTCTTCGATCGCTAAGCGTAACTCGCGTTCAATTGTTTCAATGTCCACGCGAACCTCCTTAGTGGAGCCGATTGGACTCGAACCAATGCTGACCGTCGACAAGTCCGCGCACCCACGTGCCAGCCCCGGTGATAACTAAAGAAACCAACGTATAAACTGCGACCACTCGACGATAAGGCGCAGGATCCAGCCGTGCAGCGCGGTCATTTTACCGGCCACTTGAGCGACTGCAGCGAGCGATTATCAAGATGCTTGTGAACCCAGTGCCACCACGGTTCGAGCAGGATCTCCCGTAGATCATCAAGCGCGCTCTGATAATTGTCGCCGCGTCCAGTGCAAAGCGTGAACGGCCAAAGGTTGCTTCGCACCGTCGGGCAATGCTCGCTAAAAACACCGCATCCTTCGAACGTTCCCTTTTCCTTGTCCAAGAAACCGACGAGATATGCCATCTCCCGCGTCATTGCCGCACCCACGCCAAGAGTTCACGGGCGGCGCGAGTGAGGGGCTTTCCCGGGAAATCTTCGTACAAGTACGGGCGAGACGCGCACCCGTTAAAGTTCTGATCGACGGCCGTTATACAACCGTTAAGCGCACCGTTTTCCATCATTCCCGGACGGCATTCGTGGTGTTCGCCATCAATCTCAAACACCGGAGCCTCATCGGGATACTTCGCCATCACTTCACCACATGCAATCGCGTATCGCGCTCGGGTCCAAACATTGTGATATCGGCACCGCCAGCACCGCGCAGCTTGGCGACGTCGTATAGCCCTCGCTCGCTTACCTTCGTCATCACCTCAGCGCCCGTCGCAGCTGCGATAACATCGAAGTCCGATTGCCGGTCCATGTGGATGCCGACGTTGAGATAGAAGCCGTCGGCCTGCATGGACAGGAGCGCGGTTAGAATTTGGCGCGGGGTCATTACTTCTTGACCTTCGGCATTCCTTCAACGCCCGACATCATCACGCCATCGATAATCAACGCACTTGGCGCCCAGCCGTCCTCACACACGGCCAGCCATTCCTCGTACGTCGCCGTCATTGACCCAAACGACGAGGCGCCATTATCCGCCAGCCACCGAGCCAGCTTCTTAGGGCAATCCATCACCGGCGAGATCGGAGTGCCCTCGCTGGTGCTTTCGTACATCTGGATATGCGTGCGCTCCGACTCGGGCCAATCGGGCATGTAGTCCGTAGGCGATGGACGCCGCCCGGTCCACTCGCCGAACCACATGAACGCGTATTCGGGATCTTTCGGCTTCCACTTGCTTTCTTTATTCCCGTAGTCGCGCTGATAACCACGCTGCCATTGCGCGTATTCCTCGTCCCATTCGGCGGCGTCGACGTCATAAGACCGATCGAGTAGCGGGATATAGTGTCCCTTCTCGTTCTTGGGGTGCTGCCAATCCTTCGGCACTCGGCGGATTTCGCGTCCCATCACTCCACCTGGCCGTTGTCGTCGCAGTAGATGCGGCGGATCTTGGCGCCGATGTCGTAAAGTTTCGGGTCTGCCGTATCCTCGCGATCAAATCGATTGTCAAACCCAGCAATCAAGGATCCGATGGCGACCGCGCCGAACTCTTTTGCGAATCCCCACGCGGGTTCGCACCCGGCCGTAAGAATGCCGTCCTCGTCATACTTCACGCGATCGGCAACCACTGCCCCTACCACGCAGCACGATCCTTCCTGCGTGTAATAATTATCAGGGAACATGTACCAACCCTCGCGCAGTCGTTTCTCGACGATCTTCTTCAACTTCAACTCAAGCGCCGCATAATCCATCATGCCACCCTCAGCGCATCCACGCGCATGGAGATTTCGCACTCAATAACCGGCATCACACTGCGGTCAATCGCGCGCACTTCCTGAAAACAGTTGCCACATAGCCTGGCTGACATCACGCCGCCGAATTCGATGACGGGCGCGGCGCTGAAGCACCGGCAAAGCGCACACACGCACATCGGCGGCAGCCTCCACGTACGCTTCACTTGCGCACCAGCGCCAGCGCATCACGGGCCGTTTTTTCCATGCGCGTACGCCACTGTGAATACGACTCACCGCAACCAGTTCCGACCCATTCGGCCGGTCCGTCCCACGCGGCGCGAATCGCGCATTCAAGACCGTCGGCCAACTCCAGCGCCTCTGCCGCCGCGTCCAGCACCTCATCAAGCTCCGCTGACTGCATATCGCGCGGCCAGATCTTGCGCAGCTCGGAAATGCGTTCGCGGGTAATCATTGGGCACCGCGGGCGCGGATGAATTCGACAAGCATCAAGAGCGCGTCCTTGCGTCCGACGTGATATTGCCGAAGCGAATCACTGCTGGCTTTGTCCCGTAAGATGCGGGCACCTTTGGCGGTCTCGTTGCACTCGTCGGTAATCGCCTCCCGCTCTGCCTCCACCGCCTCGCGCGCGGCTTCGTCAAGGGCACGCTCGATGATCTCTTCAACGAGATCGCCGTTTCCGGGGCGCGCAATGTTACCCAGCGACATTTCGATCCAGCACAGCCGCGCCCGTTCGCGATTCGTCTTCACGCCACACCGTCCTTGCAAAGTCCGCAAAAACACTCTTCGCCGGCATCGCGATTTCGGCAGCTCGTCCACGCGTGATACTGCTCGACCTCAAGCCGCGTCGCCTCGGTGCACGACTGGCAATCGGCGAGGTCGCAATCACACGGAGCGGGGGCTTTGGCGAGCATTACAGCACCTCGCAATTGCACGGTCCATGAACCGGTGTTCCGCCCTTGTCGCTCGCGAACCACTTGACGCGCTGATGGCCATTCGCGCAGTGCACGCACACCTTGTCACCGTCGGTCGATTCGTAATCGTTTCCCGGAAGACCGCAGAACGCGCACTGTTCGGCGTAGCAGGTCTCGCACTTGGTCGCGTCCATCTCGGCGATATTTCGCGCGTCGAGTTCTTCCCCGCACGTGGAGCAGAAGACAACCGGGCGGCAAGAACGGCAGCTATCGCAATCGCAGTTGCTCATGGCTATTCGACTCCTTTGCGCCCGGCGATAAACCAGTTCAGGTAATCGTCATCGGTCGCGTTCACGTCGTCGCACTCGGGACGAAGGGGAATGGGCACCCAGTTAAGGTCTTTGCCCATCACCGTCGGATCCTCGCTCGCGAACTCGGTCACGACGCCGCCCCCTTCAGCCGCGCGCTGAATTCGATCGCCATGAACGCCAAATACGCCTCGGTCATCGGGTTCCGCGTTTCCGCCAACGCCCGGCTCGCACTCACCAGCGCTTCGAACGCCTCCAGGTGCTCCCGTTTGAACGTCGCAACGCCCTGCTCGAGATTCTTCGCGGTCATGGTCTAGCCTCCGCATTGCCGTCGTCAGGGCAACTCGCTTCGTCGCCGCGTCCAGCTCGAGCCCACTGCGCTCTCACCTTCGGCTCCCCACCGTTTGCCAAGCTATGGCTCAGCGGCGACCTCGGGGCGGTGCGTCCTGACAAGGATGAGACTAGACGACTACTAGACCGTTGTCTAGCAAAAATAGACCGAGACTAGACTTATTTTACAAGACCGCGACCTGTCTGACGAAATTCGTCTAGTCGCGAAGCGGAATCGACGAGGGGGATTACGCGGCGGAGGGAATCAGGGCGGCGATGCAGAGTGCAACATTGGCGGTGTCAATGCCGGACGCGAGTGCCAGTTGCGCCGTGCGCGCCAGGGTCTCCAGTTGCTCAGCCAGCGGAGAGGGACACCGTAACGCGATCTCGGCCATGGCAGCGCACAGAGCGCCCGCCACGAATAGCTTTTCTCGAATCTCGATCACGTCCCCACGAAGGTTACGGTTGTCACTCATCGACGCCCTCCGCTTTTCTGGTCTCAACGTTGTACGCCAGCGCGCGATCTAAACTTTCACACTGTCGTCGATAAAGCGTATCCGTTATGAACGGGCGAGCGTCAAGTGGAAACATGAGGGTGCGGCAATAGACCGCACCTTCCATGTGTGAGGTCGGATATTATTTCTTACGCTCAAGACGATCATTAATAAGCGCTTCGAGTGTAATTTTCTCTTGTGCGCTGGCTTTCATGATTCGGCGTACAGATGGCAACAGTTGGTCGGGTATCCCACCGAGGAGTTGACGCAACTCGTCGGGGTCGGTGATCTCGCCAGCCTGATGCAGCTTCAAGATGGAAGAGTCGAGCCCCATCTTGTCCAACGATTCGATCAACAGTTGGCGCACGTTCGGCGCGAACCGGGACATGTCGAAGTACTGGTAGACCATCGCCTTGGACCGGCCGGCGGCGTCGCCTAGGTCCTTCCACGTCTTCCCGTTGTCCTTGAGCAGTTTTTTTAGACGCTCGCCATCCGTCATGGACAAAAGGCTACCCGCGTCGGACGGTGGACTTCGACTTGAATCACCGTTGACGTGGCGGTCTAGTCGTGCTAGACGATTACTAGACACCATGAATCCTCGCATTCGGCTTAGACAGTGGCGCGAGCAGAACAAGACTAGCGCCAGCGCTCTCGCAATCCAGGTGGGATGTACCCGCGGCTTCATCTACGAACTTGAGATGAACTACTCCGGCAAGGACACGCTCCCTGGACTGGCACTCGCGAAAAGACTTCAGGACCGCACGGGCATTCCCTCCAAAGCCTGGGACCAACTCGCCGAGGTTAAGCACCAGCGCCCGAAGAAGCGAGGGGCGGCTTAGTCGTGCTCGTTGCATCTCTCACGCCCTCCTGCAACGTCGCCGCTGGTTCCAGCGGCGCCAACTCAACCTCTTCAGGGACTCGCTAATCATGAATCGCAATCGCATGAATGCCGTTCTACGTCCGAGTGGCTTGTTAAGCACAGGGCAAGACGCTCAGCAGCGGGTTAACAAGCAGGCTGACCTACCGCTTGGTGACGTCGCCGCCGAGCGCGCAAAGCGGCGCGAAGCCGTCACTTCCGACCGAAACGCCATCGTTGCTAAGTGGCTTGACGATGCATTGAAGAAGCACCCCAAGGCCGCATCGGTCGCGGCTGACTGCGGAATCAGCGAGGCGTACCTGTCGCAGATGCGCGGTGGTGAGCGAACGATCCCGGCGCACCTCTTTCTGAGTCTACTGGAGTGGTCGCCATCGGAAGAGGCGCTGATTCAAGCGATGGTGGCTTATCGCGGCAGGCTCACCGTGCAGCCAGTTCGGCGAGTCGACCCAAGGGAAGCGCAGCGCAGCTACATTCGCGCGATTCGACGCGTGCAACTCCTCCATGAGGCCGCTCGAGCCGAGGCCGCACGTGAGTGCAAGACAACGGAGGCGGATATCGACTGGGGGATCGAGGACACGGACGTTCGCGAATTAGGAGGTGCCCGTTGACAAGCAACATGCCGCCGGTTCATCCGGCCGCGGAAGCACTTCCGATGATGTCAGAAGAGGCGTTGCGCGCTTTAGCGGCAGACATCAAGGCCAACGGACTTCGGGAGCCGGTGACCATGCTGGGACCTCGTCTCCTCGATGGAAGAAACCGCTGGCTAGCATGTGAAATGGCCGGCGTTGATATTCGAACGCGCGACTGGGCAGGAGACGCCCTGTCGTATGTCCGCTCATTGAACCTACACCGTCGGCATCTTACGCCGGTGCAGATGGCCGCGGCGGCGGTGAAGTTAGAGCCAGTCTACGAAGAAGAAGCCGCCAAGAAGCAAACCGAGGGACGAAGAAAGGGAGGTCAGCTTAAGGGCGGAAACCACCCTAAAGCAAAACAAGACGACGCTGGAAGAGCCTTGGCACAGGCTGCCAAGGAAGTGGGCGCTAGTCTCGACTCGGCCAAGGCCATGAAGCAGGTCTCGAAGGCCGCGCCCGAGGTCATTGAACTCGTGCAGCGTGGTCACGTCGAAACCGTGGCCGATGCCAAGCGGGTTGCAGCGCTACCAGAAGATACCCGCGCCGAGGTGGTCCAACTCGTCAAGGCTGGCTCTCCTGTTTCCGAGGCATTCAGCGTCGCGGGCGCGACTGAGAAGATGCGCCAGGAACGCGAGACCCCCACGGGTCAAGTCATTGCCGCTATCGAGATCGTCCGTAAGTCGGCGGCCACCGTTCGAAGCGCGTGCGCACGACTGGAAGATCTCGCCAACAAGTTCAACGTGACCGAAATGCGATCACCGGAATTCGCCAAGGCGGGTCTCGCCCTCTTGCAGGCGCGCAGCGATATCAGCCGAGTCATCGAACAACTGCGCGTCAAGGAGACCACGTGAGCCGAAGAAAAAAGACCGAGACTTACTGCGAGTTGGCCTATCAAATGTTGCTCGCAGCCAAAGGACGTATTCCGGCCGATATCTTGGCGGCGGCCATTGGTTGCAGTCGGCCACATGTCTACATGGTGGTCAACACCCTGCGCCGACTGCTCGAAAGCACCAGCGGAATGACCATCTCATGCGAGCGAGGTATCGGCTACCGACTTGCTGGCATGGTCAAGCCTGGCGTCGTCGACAATGAGCAAAAGGCCAACGATACACTCAGCGAGTCCACCAAGTCAGCGATGCGCGGAATTTCGAATCTGCTTCGCCAACGCGAGTTGCTGACCAAGATCTCCAAAGAAGATCTAAAAGACCCCGACCGCGTTGAAGAGTACGCGCTCAACGTCGGAATCCGTGCCAGCGCTTCGGGTGTAATCGCGACGCAGAACGAGATCCAAAATCTCATGTCGAGGCGAGCGCGAAAGCTGATCGATGACTCGCGCGAGCAGGTCAGGGTTCCGGCAAAAGCGTTCGGCTTGATGTCTTTCGAGGAAATGATCAAGGCCGCTCGTTCTGATGATAACGACGACGACGACGGTGACCTGAAATGAGTCTCTACGCGCGTTGTGTTGCCTGCGACCGCTTCGTGTCGCTCGCCTATCGCTTCCTGCACCTGCTTAGCGCGCATCCACCATTGGCGCTGTGTTTCAAGGATGCCGATTACACGATCTTGTTCGAAACGGCGCAGTTTAAGGAGTGACCATGGACAAACAGGAATACGCCTTCGCGGGCACCGATTGCGATACTTGGTGCCGCGTTCGCAATCCAGGTAGAGCCGGCGGTGTGTGTAGTCGCGAACGCGGTCATTTGGGTCCGCATGTGGGCCACGACAATCCGAGTGGTAAGGAATTCGCACGCTGGGATGATTCCAGACCGAAGGCCATCCACGCCACCGTCACCGTCGACGCCAAAGACGCCATGCGCGAAGTCGAAAAGCGCATCGCGCCCATCAAGGATGTCTTGACCCGCACCCTTCAATGGCTCACCGACGCCGGCCTATCCGAATCGCGCGCCATGTCGGTTTCGCGTCGTGAGCAGCTGCGCGAACTGGTGCGCGATATCGGCGCGGTGGTGAAGCCGGATAAGGCGGGAAAATGAGCAGTAAGATGCTGGCGCTTGCGACCGCAATGACCGCTATGAGCGACTTTCGATCTTCGCCTCGCGTGCGATTCCACGGCGGATCATTTATGCCGTTTGTCTCCCGCGTCAGTCAGAAGAAGCGGCGGCTTATTGCGCGGCGACGAGGTCGCTAGTTTTTTATTTGTCCGGTTATGCGCAAGTCCTGCGCTGAGAAAACACGACCGTTAAGGAGGTCCGTTTCCATGCCGAAGTCCACTGCCCCGTTCGTCATCTTCTATGTCAGCAGCGACGATGCCGGTAAGAAGCCCGCCCTTTGCCACGAGGTCATCGGCGACGAAGAAGAGGCTCGCGCGCGTTACGGCGAACTCGTCAAGCACCACGACGAAATCACCGTTTGGCACAAGGACCGCGTTATCAACGCTGAAGTGGATACGACACCACGGGTTGTCTTTCACTCGCACAAGCCTCTTGACACGCAGCCGAAGGTGCGTCGTAAGCGCCGGACTCGCGCTGAAATGGAAGCCGCCCGCCTGAACGGCGATGCGAAGCCGAAGAAGGGCGATGCGGTTGTGAATGGGGAGGCGTCGTGATGGATCGGCAGTTCGTCTACGACGTCGTGCGGGATCACTTGCTCACTCAAAACAAGCAAAGCCGTCCGCGCGTCGGAGGCTCGTGCCGTTATCGTGGCGACCGCGGAACCATGTGCGCCATTGGCTGTCTTATTCCTGACGCTAACTATTTTATTGGATTGGAAGGCACGAACGCAAAAAACCCTGCAGTCCTTAAAGCCGTAGAGCCGGTAATCGGTCCCGTCACAAGAACCCAAGACGGCGATTTCCTGCGCTCTCTCCAGGGTATTCACGATAGCGACCTCGTCGAGAATTGGTCCGCGGCGCTTTATGACTTTGCCTTGAAGCACAACCTTCGTCCTTAACCCGGCCGTCGCCCCTCGCTGCATGGTGTAGCGGGATAAGGGCGATTGGGGCAACGCGGCGTCTCAGCGCGTCCGGGATACTGAGGCTTCGCCGCTCTAGCACAGTGGCAGTGCGCACGGCCTGTACCCGTGTGGTGTCGGTTCGATTCCGACGGGCGGCTCTAGGAGGTGGCGATGTTCCCAATCGCTGTGTTTGCCGCGTTTTTAGCTCTTGGCGCGGCGTTCTACTGGAATTTGAGGCGCAAGTGAATCCACGTCTCGTCAAAATTACCGTCGCCGCGCATTACGACGTCACCGTAGACAAGATGATGACCCGTCGCCTATATCGCGAGACTCGTGCGCGGCAAATGGCGATGTACGTCATGCGCACGTTGCTCAAGATGTCATACCCGCTCATCGGCGCGGAGATGAAACGCGATCATTCCACGGTTATTTACGCCGTACGTGAAGTTTCCGAGAAGATCGACAAACAGGACGGCGCGCATCGCGATTACGAGGCGATTGCGACCACGCTAACCGGAACAAAGGTTGCGGCGTGTCCTCATTGCTTACGTCCGTTTGAGGCTGAATCGCTACTGGAGTTACGCCAGGAACTAGAGCGGCTGCAATTGCGAATTGAGGCCGCTACCACAACGAGGGCCGCATGATGACCTTCGCCGAAATCGGGCGCGCGTTGGGTATTAGCGAGTTTTGCGCCAAGTGGACATTCTACAAGGCTCTCCGTAAGGTCGAGCGGGAGTGCAAGCGGCGCGGGATCGGGATCGAGGACGTGATTGGGGCGCCTCGTAACAATATGTCGCGGTGCGAGGATTATTCGTGATCGAACTGCGTCACGGGCGTTGGGAGGACGTGCTAGCCGACATCCGCGAGGTATCGGCGGTTATCACAGACGCTCCCTACAGCAAGCGCACGCACGAGGGCCACGATGCCGCCGTTAGTCAGGTGCGGCTGGCTGGCGAAGAGAAACGGATGCGCGTCGATAAGCGGAACGGCAATGTCTACAGCGTTGGAGTCAGCCGGCGTCGTAGTATCGGTTATGCGGCCTGGTCGGCAAAGGACGTGCGCCGCTTTGTCGATTCATGGGCGCCTCGTAACCGCGGCTGGTTCGTCTGTATGTCGGATCACTCGCTGTGCGCGGCATACGAAAAGGCATTCGAGCGCCATGGGCTGACGACGTTTGCTCCCGTCGGCGTGCTCATTCCCGGCATGACGGTGCGCATGTCGGGAGATGGCCCGTCATCGTGGATGCTCTACGTCAACGTCGCCCGACCGAAACGCCTGCATGATTGGGGCACGCTTCCGGGTGGCTACACGGGTAATCAAGGCGAGCGGGAACACATCGGCGGCAAACCGCTATGGCTCATGCGCGCCTTGGTTCGCGACTACACCAAGAAGGGCGATCTCGTCGTCGATCCCATGTGCGGCGCCGCTACGACCCTACTAGCCGCCGCTGCTGAGAATCGCCGCGCCATCGGTGCTGAGGTCGACAAGAACACGTACGAGTTGGCGATGAAGCGTCTAGCGCGCGGTTACACGCCGTCGCTCGACTTCGGTGATTGCGCATGACCTCCGACCTCCTAGAAACCCTGCAACTCGCCGAACGCCAAGCCGAGGAAGTGGACCGGCGCGAACGCAAGGGGCGGTCTAACGCGGCGTTGGAGCTGCTCAAGCGCGTCAGGTTCGCGCGGATCGCTTGCGAGGAGCTAATGGACCAGGAACACGAAAGGTGTGCGGCATGCGGAAAGTGAAACGCGAATATCCTATCCAAGTCATCGACGCGCGCGGTCGCAGGCTGGTGGCGGTCAATGGAAAGGATGAGCCGGCGGATAAGTGGGACCGTAGTACCGGGTGGACGTTTCATCCGCAGGATTTGCCGGTGCACGGGGGCGGGAAGAAGGGGCGGCCGTAGCGAGCGGCGTTAATAGAAAATCGTAACAGGAGGGGCAATGAACACCATTACGACCGAGGTCGGATCGTTTCATCTCGAAAGTGGACAGATGATCGTGACTGATCCTTGTTATGATCCTGACACTAAATGCGCGGGGCTTATTAACAACGCCCGCCCGGGTAAATGGAACGCTTCTATTGATTATGCGGATATTCCAGGATGGGGTGAACGCAATTGGACTCTTGTTGTGTCTCACTCCGACGCGAAAAAGAGCGAGTTGACCAGGTGGTCGAAGTGCCCGTTTCGAGTGGGAGTTGATTCCGGGCAGGCGGGAGTCTTTGACCTAGCGAGATACCCCAAGACAGAAAGGTGGCGCGGCCGATTTGGAGACGAGGGAACGTTCTACGATTCGGCTTGTAAGTTGACGCTATCGGACACCGGAGCCGGTTGCATCGAATTTGGAGCCGTGTCGTCGTCCGGTCTTGGTGATGGCGGTTATTCTGCTTACGCGGCACAGAACACAGCCGGTGAAACCATCGGCGTTATGATCGTATTCATCAACGAAGCTGACTTCTATGATTCCGAGGACGGGTCGTGAAACTCTGGCAGGCCGACCCACATCAATACGGCCCCGGCAAAATGCACATCATCGACCCGGACGCGCCCGAGAAGACTATGTGCGGACGACTTACCAGCGCCGTGCCGGGCAAACCCAAAACAACGGGGACGCCTACGTGCCGTATCTGCCTTGACGCCGGCCTAAAGCGCGAGGAGGCCAGGGCGCGCATGGCCGAGTGGGAACAGAAGCGATATCAGGATGAACGTCAACGCGAAGAACAAAACGAAATTTGGTGGCAGAGATATAACGTCTATCTACAGAGCCCAGAATGGCGAAAGCGTCGCCGGCTGGTGTTTAAGCGCTGTGGTGGGTTTTGCGAGGGATGCGGACTTCATCCCGCCACCCAGGTCCATCACCTGACGTACGAGCACATGGGCAACGAGTTCCTTTGGGAACTCCGCGGTATATGCTCGGTCTGCCATATGCGCATCCACGACGAGGCGCTTTAGTCTCTTGCGTTGGGAAGATGAACGCTACGTGCGCCTCTACACACGTGACACGATCACGTGGAAGATGCTGCCATGGCAGGGCAAGGCGCTCTTGCCGCTGCTTATGCGCAAGGTCGATCGCGCCGGTCTGATCGATGTCGGTGAACACGGTCCCGATGGCCTGGCGGCGCTGGTTGAACTCCCGGTTGAGGTGGTGAACGAAGGGCTCGCGGCGCTCATTAAATGCAAGACCGCACATTGGACCGGCGGAGGTGCTGTTCTCTTCTTGCCGTCGTTCCTGGAGGCCCAAGAGGCTCACCAAACCGACGCCCAGCGCAAGCGAGACCAGCGCGAACGCGTTGCCGCCAAGGCCAAGCTTGACCAGTTCATCCCGGCTGAGTCACACGCCGTGACTGAATGTCACAAAACCGGACAGGATGTCACGGTAGGTCACACGAAGTCACACGAAGTCACTGGCGGTCACTCCGATCTGATCCGATCCGAGCCCAGCCTAGCCGTTGTCCCTCCTACGGAGGGAGCGCCTGGCGGCGCCGTCCAGGGACTACTCTCAATTCAAGAGCCGCCCAAATCGAAGCAGAAGAAGCAGCAGCCGAATGAATGCTACCAGCTCGTTGAGTTCTACGAGCAGCGCTGGGTGTCGCGGTTCAAGCCGGAAAACGGTGCCGCTCCCAAGAGCAAGGCGGCATTTGGACATGCCAAGGCGCTAATCGCCGAGCACGGGCTAGATGTCGCGTTCAAGTACGTCGCCCAGTTCATTGCTGACGATGATTTGTTCATCGCCAAGCGCGGCCATCAGTTCGTGGATATTGCGAGCCGAGTGCCTGCGTACAAGAAGGCAGCCAATGCGCCACCGACGCGAGGTGGATTGCCACTCTCAACCTCTATTGATCCCGAAACTGCAAAGTTGGTGAAATTCTAATGGTCGCAAACATTAAAACCGACGAATGCACGCCCCCGGAAGGCATGTACTGCGATGGCGGCTGGCACTTCCGTGATGGTTTCGCCGTCAACCGCTGTGACTCGAAGCGTCGTCAGGAGATCCGTGAGCGGGTCAACGGCGAGCGCGACCGCCTAATCGGCGCGCTGGAGACTTTGGCCGATGACGGGGCTCTCAGCGCTTCCGGGTTGCCGACCTTCGCCGGATACCGACCCGACCGCCATGAGGGCGCAGGCAAGGCGCTGGAGGCCATGCAGCGCTTCTCCGCGGGCCGTCCGCCTAGGCGCGGCGTGTTGCTGATTAGCCCCAACGGCCTTGGTAAGACGCGCTTGATGCTCGCTAGCCATTTCACGCTGCTTAGTGCCGGCATCGCGTCGCAATACGTCACGACGCCTGAACTGCGCTTCTGGTTTCGTCGGCAAATGAGCTTTGACGAGGAGATCGCCCGTGAGGCGCGCGGCTGGCTCGAGCGGCTGCAGTACGCTCAGGTCATCCACTTCGACGACGCCGGACACGTGGAGCACGACCAGCGAACTCGCGGCGAGTTCACCGAGGG
>Ga0068856_100002288_pt1 | contig 19758 bp, 23 predicted proteins | sample KBSCornC62_FD_66595 | JGI IMG/M metagenome (GOLD analysis project Ga0068856, IMG submission 66595) | Corn rhizosphere microbial communities from Kellogg Biological Station, Michigan, USA - KBS Corn C6-2 | ecosystem: Host-associated > Plants > Roots > Rhizosphere > Soil ... | reverse complement strand
CCGTCGCGCAGCACCTCCTGGGCGCGCAGCACCACATCGCTCTCGACGCATCCGCCCGAGACCGATCCGCGCATCTCTCCGGACTCCGTCACGAACAGCCTCGAGCCGAGAGGGCGCGGCGCCGAGCGCCGGGTGTCGACGACCATCGCCACCGCCACCCGTTCCCCCTGGCCGCTCAGTTCGGCGGCGTCGTCGAGCATGTCTCGCATGCCTGAAGCTTATCCATTGAGCGCAAGCGCATAGATACGGTCGGCCGGTGATGCCGACCACCACAAATCGGGGATGGCGGCCGCCACCGAGGGGCGCGACCATTCAGCGGTGATGCCAGTCTTGACACGAGAACGTCGCCGTCTCGAGGGCGGCGTCGGCACCCGCGAGCTGTGCTCGCACCTGTGCGAGGCGCTGGCCGACGATCTGCATGCATCCGACTGCCTGGTCTCCAGGGTCGATTCCGAGCGCGGCATGCTGATCGACCTGGCCGGGTTCACGCGCACACCCCAGCGTTGGCTGGCGGCGGCCGCCGAGCTCCCGGTTGGCCGGGATCCGGCATCGCGCGCGGTGCTGGAGCAGGGCCGCCGGTACACGACCTGGGTCGCTGACCCCGGCGCCGGGCTGGTGATGCGCATGGACGGTCCGGGTGGGCCGTACCTGGTCGAGGTCTGGTCGGAGATTCGCACGCAGGCCTACAGCCGCGCCGAGATCCGCCGCTCCATGCGGCTGGTGGGCCAGGCCGCGGCGCTGCTCGACGGCGCCGTGCAGTGCGACGGCGACGAACGGCTGCGGTTTCTGCAGGCCGCGGCCGAGGCGCGTGAGATCGGCGCCGCCGACCTGGAGTTGCCGGCCCTGGCCGAGGCGATCGGCGAACGCCTGCTGCTGGACGAGGACGAGCTGCGGGAGGTGCGGCTGGTGGCGCTGGTGCACGAGGCCGGCCGGTCGCACATCCCGGGCGCCCTCCATGACAAGGTCGAGCCGCTGACGCCGGTCGAGTGGGCTGTGGTACAGCGCCATACCCTGATCGGCCAGCGGATGCTGTCGCGGATGCCCTACCTGCGGCCGGCGGTTGCCGGAGTGGGCGCGATCCGCGAACACTGGGACGGGGGCGGATACCCGCACGGCTTCGCCGGCGAGGAGATCCCGCTCAGCTCCCGGATCGTCGCGGTGTGCGCCGCGTACCGCGCGATCAGGCGTGGCCGGCCGGGTCGCCTGCCACTCGACCACGACCAGGCGATCGCCGAGCTGCAGCGCGCCGCCGGCATCCAGTTCGACCCGCGGGTGGTCGACGCCGCCGTTGCGACGATCGCTCCGGCCGGCGCCAAGCCCACGGTGCGACTCCGCGTGGCGGCGATCTGAGCTAGCATTCGACGCTGTTTGCGCCGCCCGGGCCGCTGCATGCCCGTGGCGGCCTGTCCGCTTCACGCCCGAGGATCGATGAAGACCTACACCGCAAAACCACGCGAGATCGAGCAGGCCTGGCGCCTGGTCGACGCCGACGGCCAGATCCTGGGCCGGCTGGCGACCGAGATCGCGGACACGCTGCGCGGCAAGAACAAGCCGGCTTACACGCCGCACGTAGACACCGGCGACTTCGTGATCGTCGTCAACGCCGAGAAGGTGCGCGTGACCGGAAACAAGCTCGACCAGAAGATCTACTACCGGCACAGCGGCTATCCCGGTGGGCTGCGTGAGCGGACGCTGGCAGAGCAGCTGGCGCGCCGGCCAGAAGAGGTCATCCGCAGGGCCGTCAAGGGCATGCTGCCAAAGAACAAGCTGGCCGCTGCGCAGCTGCGCAAGCTGAAGGTCTACGCCGGCCCGGAGCATCCCCACGCCGCCCAGAATCCCGCACCGTTGAAGGAGAGCTCGTAGTGGCCACAACCGCAGTCGTATACCGCGCCACCGGCAAGCGGAAGACCTCGGTCGCCCGCGTCGTGCTGGTGCCGGGTTCCGGTCAGGTCGTCGTCAACGGCAAAGCCCTGGCCGAGTACTTCCCGCGGCCGACGCTGCAGTCGGTGGCCATGGCCCCGCTGCGCGTGAGCGGCACCGAGGCCAGCTTCGACGTGCGCGCTCGGATCGTGGGCGGCGGCATCGCCGGCCAGGCCGGAGCGCTCCGCCACGGGATCTCGCGTGCGCTGATCGAGGCCGACGAGGCGCTGCGCCCCGAGCTGAAGAAGTCGGGCTTCCTGACGCGGGACGCGCGCCAGGTCGAGCGCAAGAAGGCGGGCCTGAAGAAGGCGCGCAAGCGGCCACAGTTCTCGAAGCGCTAGCCGACGCCGGGGTTGGCGCACGTGCGCAAGTTGTTCGGCACGGACGGTGTCCGCGGCCAGGCGGGCGTCGACCTGACCGAGGCGCTGGCGCGTGACCTGGGTGCCGCTGCGGGGCGGTTCGCGGGACCGGGTCGCTCGATCCTGATCGGGCGCGACACCCGTGAGTCGGGTGTGGCGCTGGAGGCGGCGCTGATCGAGGGCGTGGTGTCGGCGGGGGCGGTTGCGGTCAGCGCGGGCGTGATCCCGACCCCGGGCGTGGCCGTGCTGGCGCGCGAGACCGGCGCCGCGCTGGGCTGCGTGATCTCGGCGTCGCACAACCCGTTCCAGGACAACGGGATCAAGTTCCTGGGCGGTGACGGCCGCAAGCTGGCCGATCAGGACGAGGCCGAGATCGAGCGGCTGATGAACGACGACGCGGGCCCAGGCCGGGGCTATGCGGAGCAGCTGGCGGACGCAGGCGGGCGCTACGTCGCCTGGCTGGCAGCGACCTACGGCGACGGGGTGCAGCCCGGGTTCTCGATCGGCATCGACTGCGCCAACGGCGCCGCCTGGAGCTGTGGGCCGGCGCTGTTCGAGCTGCTGGGCGAGCGCGTCGACCGGATCGGCTGCGAGCCCGACGGCCGCAACATCAACGCCGGCGTCGGCTCGACGCACCTCGATGCGATCGCGGCGCTGGTGGCCGACCACGGCCTCGACCTGGGGATCGCGTTTGACGGCGACGCCGACCGCTGCCTGGTCGTGGACGGTCGCGGGCGGCCGGTGAACGGAGATGTGATCCTGGCGGTGCTGGCGATCGACCTGCACCGCCGCGGTCTGCTGACCGTCGACACCGTGGTGGTGACCTCGATGACCAACCTCGGGTTCCACCGGCTGATGCGCGACAACGACATCGCCGTCGAGGTCACCGACGTGGGGGACCGCTACGTGCTGGCGCGGATGCTGGAGACCGGGGCGACGCTCGGCGGCGAGCAGTCGGGGCACGTCGTCGACCTGGCGCACCACACGACCGGCGACGGTTTGGCGACCGCGCTGATGCTGCTGGCGTCGCTGCACCGGCTGGGGTTGAGCGCCGCACAGGCGAACGACATGCTGCGGGCGTTCCCGCAGCGGCTCGTGGCCGTGCCGGCCGATCGATCCCTGCTACCGTCCGCGAACCGCATCTGGGAGGAGGTGGACGCTCTGAGCGAGAAACTTGGGAACGACGGTCGGATCGTCCTCCGCGCGTCCGGTACCGAGCCGCTGGTGCGGGTCATGGTGGAAGCCGAGGACGAGGCCGAATGCGAGCGCATCTGCGGATATCTCGCGGGCCTCGTCGAAACCGAGATCGGAGCGTAACCTCTCCGTATGTGTGGAATCGTCGGATACGTCGGTGACCGGGAGTGCAAGGAGCTGTTGCTGACCGGTCTTGAGCGGCTCGAGTACCGCGGGTACGACTCGGCCGGCATCGCCCTGGTCAACGGCAGCATCGATGTGACGCGCCGGGTGGGACGGGTGCAGATGCTGCGCGACGCGGTCGGTGACGGCAGCCACCCGGCGACGCTGGGGCTGGCGCACACGCGCTGGGCGACGCACGGCGGGGTGACCGAGTCGAACGCGCACCCGATCGAGGCCTGCGAGGGCTCGGGCGTGACCGCTGTGCACAACGGCATCATCGAGAACTACGTCCAGCTGCGAACGCGGTTGCTGGAGCAGGGCCACGAGTTCCACACGGACACCGACAGCGAGGTGATCAGCCACCTGGTCGAGGACCACTACGACGGTGACCTGGTCGAGGCGGTGCGGCTGGCTTACAACGAGCTGCACGGGCACTTCGCGTTCGCGGTGGTGCACCGCGACCACCCCAACGAGATCCTGGCGGCGCGCCGCCAGTGCCCGCTGGTGGTGGGTGTGGGCGACGGCGAGACGTTCATGGCGTCGGCGATCCCGGCCTTCATGAGCGAGACGCGCCGCGTGCAGTACGTGCTGGACGACGAGATCGTGGTGGCGACGCCCGAGGGCGCGACCTTCCTGACGGGCGACGGCGTAGTGATCGAGCGGCCGATCGAGCACGTGGACTGGGACGAATCGGCCGCCGAGAAGCAGGGCTACGAGACGTTCATGCTGAAGGAGATCCACGAGCAGCCGGACGCGATCGCCGAGACGATCGGCGAGCGGCTCTACCACGGCGAGCTGCAGCTGGACGGTCTCAACCTGGATGAGCAGCAGATCCGGGAGCTGTCACGGGTGGTGATCCTGGCCTGCGGGACGGCGTACCACGCCGGGCTGATCGGTCGCTACCTGCTCGAGGAGTGGGCGCGGATCCCGAGCGAGTCGGACATCGCAAGCGAGTGGCGATACCGGCGGCCGGTGATCGACGAGCGGACGCTGGTGATCGCGGTCTCCCAGTCCGGTGAGACGATCGACACGATCGCCGCCATGAAGGAAGCTCGTGCGCACGGCGCGCACGTGCTCGCGGTCACGAACGTGATGGGCAGCCAGGCAACCCGCGACTGCGATTCGGTGCTGTACACGCGGGCCGGGCTCGAGGTCGGGGTGGCGGCGTCGAAGACGTTCACCAGCCAGGTGGTGCTGATGTACCTGCTGGCGCTGAAGCTGGGGATCGTGCGTGGCACGATCGACGCGACGCGGGCGGAGACGCTGCTGGCGCAGGTGCGTGCGTTGCCGGAGCTGGCGCAGCAGACGCTGGATCGGGGCAACCTTGTAGAGCCGATCGCGGAGAGGTTCTGGGAGAGCGAGTTCTTCCTCTACCTGGGGCGCTACATCGGACTGCCGATCGCGCTCGAGGGCGCGCTCAAGCTGAAGGAGATCTCCTACATCCCCACGGATGCGTACGCCGCCGGCGAGATGAAGCACGGGCCGATCGCGCTGCTGGACGACTCGACGCCGGTGGTGGTGATCGCGACCGACAACCACGTGTACGACAAGGTGCTGTCGAACATCCAGGAGGTGCGCGCCCGCGGCGCGCACGTGATCGCCGTCGCCACCGAGGGCAACACGCGCATCGAGGAGCTGGCCGAGCACGTGCTGTACCTGCCCCGGACGGAGCCGGAGCTGCAGGCGGCGCTGGCGATCCTGCCGCTGCAGCAGCTGGCCTACGCGATCGCAAAGCGGCGCGGGCTCGACATCGACAAGCCGCGCAACCTGGCGAAGACAGTCACCGTCGAGTAGCCGCCGGCTACGCGGTGCGGTGGCGCCGCCACCGCGCAAGCCGGATCTGGTGGCAGACGCCGAAGCACACCAGAAACGCGAGCGTCGCGGTGACCGCGCCACCGACGTTGACCGCTATCGCTCCCGCCTCGACGATGATCGCCAGGGGGAGAGCCGCCACTGCGGAGAGGCGTTTAGCGGGCTGTTGCGTGTTCATTTCCGTCTCCTTTTCGAGGAAGGTTCCTGCACTCGACGGTACCGACGCGCCGCCGCCGCGTCATCGGCACGCGGGCGGAAACGGTCCCCGCCGTGCGGCGGATCTGCGGTTCCGCCTGCGGGTGGATGCAAGGGCGTCGCGGCGCTTGTACGCTGGGGCGATGGAGCAGTCGATCCGCGACACGCTGGGCTCTGCCCGCGTCCGCCGCGGCGCGGACATCGGGCTGGCGGTCGGGCTGGCCCTACTCGCCCTGGTCGACCTGGCAGTCTCGTCGGACGCCGGCTCCTGGGGCGGCCGCGGCCCGCTGCAGGTGTGCCTCGCGCTGGGTTGCACGCTGCCGCTGGCGTGGCGGGTGCGCTACCCGATCGCGACGGTGGTGGTGATCACGGCGGCGGGCGGCCTGCTTGTTGCCGTGGCGGCGCCGCACCAGGCGCCCTTCGAGGTGTTCATCGGATCGGTGCTGGCGTCCTACTCGATCGGCGCGCACACCGCCGGCAGGCGCAGGTGGCTGGGCCTCGGGCTGATGTTCGGAGTCGGGCTCCCGTTCATGGTCGCCGCCGACGGCAACGGCATGGCGAGCGGCAACGCGCTGGCGCCGATCGCCTGGCTGACCGGGGCCTGGGCCGTGGGTGCGATCATCCGCGGCCGCCGCTTGCGCACGGCCGAGCTGGAGCTGCTGACGGCGGAGCTCGCCCAGCAGCGTGACCTGCAGGCGCAGGCCGCGGTCGCTGTGGAACGCGGGCGGATCGCACGCGAGCTGCACGACGTCGTGGCCCACAACGTATCGATGATGGTGGTTCAGGCCGGCGCAGCCGACCGTGTGCTCGAGGGTGACCAGCCCGACGTGCGGCGCGCGCTGGCTGCCATCGCAGGCACCGGCCGCGAGACCGTCGACGAGATGCGGTTGCTGCTCGGCGTTGTCCGCAGCGACGAGGGAGCCGGCCTCTCGCCGCAGCCCGGGCTGGGAGATCTCGACCAGCTGGTGAGCAACGTGCGCAGCGCCGGCCTGCACGTCGATCTCCGGGTGGAGGGCGAGCGGTCGACGCTCTCGCCGGGCGTCGACCTGTCCGCGTACCGGATCGTCCAGGAGGCACTCACCAACGTGCTCAAGCACGCCGGGACGGCGAGCGTGGAGGTGACCGTGCGCTACGGGAATGACGCGGTGCAGGTCGAGGTCTGCGACGACGGGCGTCCACGTGAGCCCACCGCCGGCGGCGGCAACGGCCTGATCGGCATGCGCGAGCGGGTCGCGATGCTGGGCGGCGAGTTCCGGGCCGGGGCGCGCCGGGACGGCGGGTTCGCCGTGTTTGCCCGCCTCCCGATCGCCGGCCCCGCGGCGTGATCGACCTGCTCCTGGCCGACGATCAGGCGCTGGTTCGTGGAGGGTTCCGGCTGATCCTGAACGCCGAGGCCGACCTGCGGGTCGTCGCCGAGGCGGAGGATGGGGATCAGGCGGTGGCCGAGGCGATCCGCACCTGCCCGGACGTCGTCTTGATGGACATCCGCATGCCGCGCCTGGACGGGATCTCCGCCACCCGGGCGATCCTCGAGGCGCTGCCCGGCGTTCGGGTGCTGATGCTGACTACGTTCGATCTCGACGAGTACGTGATCGATGCCTTCCGTGCCGGGGCGTCGGGCTTCCTGCTGAAGACGGTCCCGCCCCCTCAGCTGGTCGCTGCGGTGCACACGGTCTACGAGAGCGACGCGCTGCTTGCCCCCGCCAGCACCCGCCGCCTGATCGAGCAGCACTCGCCGGCGCCGGTCGAGGCACCCCAGCTCGACGAGCTCACCGCGCGCGAGCGAGAGGTGTTGCGGCTGCTCGCCCGCGGCCTGACCAACGCGGAGATCGCAAAGACGCTCGTGGTAGAGCCGTCGACGGTCAAGTCGCATGTCGCGCGCGTGCTGGCCAAGCTGGGGCTGCGCGACCGCGTGCAGGCGGTCGTGTTCGCCTACGACCACGGCGTCGTCCGCCCGGGAGAGTGAGGCGAGATGATCACGATCACCACGCTGGCCGAGCACCCGGAGCTGGTACCGGATGTGGTCGAGATCGCGTGGCGGGAGTGGGGCGGGCTACAGCCCGGCGAGCACGAGCGTGAGCGCTGGCTGCGCGAGGCCGAGCGCGACGGCCGGCTGCACTCGCCCACCTCGGCCGCGTTCGTGGCGCTGGACGGCGACCGCGCCGTCGGCGTCGTGCAGCTGCACGAGTTCGAGCTCGACGACATGCGCGACCGCTCGCCCTGGGTGTGCGGGATGGTGGTGCTGCCCGAGTACCGTGGCGCCAAGGTCGGCAGCCGGCTGCTGGCGGCGCTCGAGCAGTTCGCGGCCGGGCATCAGGTGCCCCGGCTGTGGGTGTTCACCGAGCACGCGGCGGCGTTCTACGAGCGCTGCGGCTGGCAGCGCCACGGCGTGGCCGTGCAGGACGACGGGCCGGGCATCGTGCTCACCCGGGTGCTGTCGTAGATGCGGCGCGCGCGTTGAGCGCGCCCGTCACGACGGCGATGGCGAACAGCACAGCGGCCAGGGTGGGGTGTCCCGCCGACCACAGCGCGGAGGCCGCGGCCACCCAGAAGGCCAGCTCGATCGCAAGGCGTGCAGGCAGGCCGACCTCAAGCCGCCGCCTGGGCGCCAGGAACACACCCCAGACCACGGCCACCACGGCGACTGCGATCGCGGCCAGCGCGACCCCGGCAAAACCGTCGGCCGCCCGCAGTCCCCAGTAGGCCACGGCTGCGAGCGCCGCCATCTCGCACACGAAGCGAAGTCCCAAGACGATCGCCATAGGGGTCACGCTAGCCGCGTACGGCCGGTGAGGGTGCGATAACCAGATGGGCGATCACGGCATGCCCCTTCGAGGGTGGCATCGTGGTCGCTGCGATGGCATCTTGCGGACTAGCTCCGTCGTTTGACCCCGACAGCAAAGGTTCCCAAGACCATGTCCGACACAATCACCCGGGACGATGCCCGGGCGCTGGCACTGATCGACCGTGCCCTCGGCCAGGGCCGCTTTACGGCCGACCTGGTCGAGCAGATCAGCGATGCGTTCGCATCGGCCACTCGCAGCGAGCGCGGCGAAGAGCCACAGCAGGCCTAGCAGGCCTGTGAGTTAGCGCGCGCTGTTGTCGAGCCGCTCGGCGACCTTCGCGCGGATCCGCTCGTCGAGAGCCGGCACCGCCGCGATCATCGAGTGGAACTCCTGCCGCGTCATCACCATCAGCCGCATCGGCGACGTCGCGCGCACGGATGCGCTGCGGCGCTCTTCGTCCAGCAGCGCCATCTCGCCGAAGAAGTCGCCCGCCGACAGGTCGGCCAGATGCCGCTCGCCGTCCATCACCTCGGCCGTGCCGTCGATGATGGCGAAGAACTCGTACCCGAACCCGTCGCGGCGGATCAGGTGGTACCCGGTGTCGACATCGATCTCGTCCGCCCAGACGCTGATCTGCTTCAGCTGGGCGTCCGAGAGCCCCTCGAACAGGGCGATCTGGGTGAGATTGGCAGCGTCCATGCGCTGATCATACCGATCTGCGGATCACATGCCGCGTGCCCGCCGCTCGAACGCACGGGCCACATCCGACACCGACACCAGCCCCACCAGCCGGTCGTCCTCGATCACCAGCCCGCGCTGCAGCGGATCGGCCGCCAGCCGCCCCACGGCCTCGGTCAGCGCCTCCTGCTCGTCCAGCAGCACCACGTTCTCAAGCGGCGTCATCACCTCGGAGATGCGGGTGTCCTCCCATCGTGAGCGCGGCACCGCCGCCACGTTGCGGAACGGCAGCATGCCCACCACGTGCTCGCCGTCGAACACCGGGTAGGTCGTGTAGCGCTGCGACCACACCACCGCGTCGAAGAACTCGGCCAGCGTCAGGGTCGGCAGCACGCAGACCGGGTCGCGCTCGATCACGTCGGCCACGGTCAGCCCGTCCAGCATCTCCCGCACGTGCTCCGTGCGGCCCTCTCCGCCTGCCGCCATCACGAGGAACAGGCCCACCACCGACAACCAGACCAGCCCCGGGCCGAGGCCGAATGCCACGGCGGCCACGCCCAGCCCGATCATGACCAGCCCGAACCCGCGCCCGATTCCGACCGACACCCGGGTGGCCGATCCGCGATCGCGCTGGAACCGCCAAAGCACCGCGTGCAGGATCCGCCCGCCGTCCAGCGGGTATGCCGGGATCAGGTTGAACGCCAGCAGGAACAGGTTGCTGATTCCCATCCAGACGACGACGCCGTCCACGGCGTCCGGCAGCGGCGCCAGCCACGCAACGGCTGCGAACGTCGCCCCGATCACGAACGACACCGCGGGCCCGGCCACCGCCACCCGGAACTCCGCGCCGGGGCTGGGGAACTCGCCCAGGATCCGCGCAACCCCGCCCAGCAGCCACAGGGTGATGCCCTCGATCTGCATGCCCTGCCGCTTCGCGACAAGCGCGTGGCCGAGCTCGTGCAGCAGCAGGCCGGCGAAGAACAGCAGGGCCAGCGCCGCCGCCATCACCAGGTAGGTGGTACCGGACAGCCCGGGGTTCTGGCTCGGGAACACGTCGCTTGCGTAGTTCGCGATCACCAGCGCGACGATCGGCAGCCACGTCCAGTTGACTCCGATCGGGATGCCGGCGATCCGGCCAAGTGGAATTACCCAGCGCATTGCGGAAGTCTAGGTGGCGTCCTCGCGCTCCCCGAATGTGTCCAGCAGCGCCCGCACCTCGCACACAGCCACGAAGCCGAGCCGCTCGAGGATCGGCCGCGACATCGCACCCGCCTGGGTCACCAGGACGGGCGTGCCTGCCGCCACCGCCGCGTCCCACCTGGCCCGCACCAGCGCCCGGTAGGCGCCGCGACCGCGCCACTCGGGTAGCGTCGACCCGGCGTTCAGCACCACGCCGTGGTCGGTGAAGATCGCGTTGCCGGTGGCGACATCGACACCGTCCACGGAGGCCAGGTAGCGGCGCGAGACCGCGAGATCGCTGCGCTCGAACAGCGCGGTCAGCTGCTGATCGCTGAGCTCGTCCTGCATGCCGAATGCCGTCCGCGCGATCCGCTCGCTGGCGGCGTAGGCGTCGCGGGTGTCGGCGAGGCGCACGCTCACCCCTTCCGGCACCGGATCGGGCTCGTGGTCGAGCACCATCCCGATCTGGAGCGGATCGTCCTCCCAGACCATGCCGCGCTCCAGCAGGCGCTCCGGCAGCCCCGGCGGCCGCGCGCCGCTGCCCACCTCCCACGAGCAGCGATCGCGTCCCCGCTCGCGCAGCAGGCCGTGGACCTCGGCGATCACCTCGTCCAGCTCGTCCCGGTCGAACCGGAACCGCTGCGCCACGCTCCACTTCACGTCGCCGCCGTCGCCGCCCATCCACAGCACGAACCGGGGGCGCACGATCCGCTCGTCGCCGCGGCCGAGCGGGGTGTAGGTGTTCGGGTTGTCCGCCAGGGCGAACACGTTGGGGTCGATACCTGCCATCAGAAGCGGTCGATCAGCACCGAGATCTCGCCCACCACCTCGAACCCGAGCCGTTTCAGGATCGGCTGCGACATCGGCTCGCTCTGGGTGACCAGCACGTCGCGGCCACGGCGGCCGGCTTCACGCCAGCGCTCGTGCACCAGCGCCCGATAGGCGCCGCGGCCGCGGAACTCCGGCAGCGTCAGCGCGCCGCCCAGAAAGGCCGCCCGCTCGTCGGCCAGCCAGGTGATGTCCGCGGTGGCGACAGGCCGGCCGTCGACGAACGCGAGGTAGCGCGTGACGAACCCGGGCCCGCGCAGCCAGTCATCGCCGGGAGACCAGCCGTCGCCCTGCTCGAACACCTCGCGCACTTCGCGGAACTGCGCGTCGGTCTCGACCCGGGCCACGGTAATGCCCTCGGCGTCGCCGCTGGACGGCTCCGCGGTGCAGGCCAGCGCCAGCATCGAGGCCGGCTCGTGTGTCTCCATTCCGAAGCCGCGCAGCTGCTCGAGCAGCCCCGCCGGCGTGGCGCCGCTCGACACCTCCCAGGTGATCGCCCGCCGGCCGGCGTCGGCGAACAGGCCATGAACCTCGGCGATCACGGTCGCAAGGTCGCGGCCGTCCAGCCGCAGGCGGGACACGATGTTCATGTCGGGGTCGTCCTGTGGCCCGATCTCGGCGGTGTAGCCGTCACCCGCAATGCGTCGTGAGGCAGATCCCGGTGGCAGCGGCGGCGACGGCGCGTCCTCGGCCAGCTCGCGCAGCGCCTCGCGGTCGGGTGCGGTCAAGCGGCGGCCTGCGCGCAGGCCCGCTCGACGTTGCTGCGGTGCTCGCCGCGGTCGTCATGGCCGCCTCGATCGGGGAACGGCACGTCGTCGGCGCGGTCCGGCGTGCCACCGGCCTCGGCGAACGCGATCAGCGCGTCCACGTACTGGGCATCCTGCGCGGCGATCTCGAGCGCGCGCGCCGGCGCGTGGGGGCGTCCGTGCCCGACCACGACGTGGCTGGGCCGGTGGCGCTCGATCAGCTCGGTCAGCAACGCCAGCGTCGAGCGGTAGTTCCAGGCCGAGTCGTAGATGAAGGGAATCTCGTGCTGGGACAGGTGGTCGCCCACGATCAGCAGCCCGGCCTCGTCAATCCAGGTGGTGATCCCATCCGGCGTGTGCCCGGGGGTGGCGTGGCTCTCGGCTCGCCATGCGCCGAGCTGGTACGGCTCGCCGTTCGCCGGCACCAGCTCGTCCACACGCATGCCGTCGAGGCCCTCCAGCACCACCCCGTACGGGCGCGTCTCGGTCTCGACCGAGGCTTGCGCCTCGCCGGAGCGGATGCGCTCGGCGGCCGGCTGGGATGCCCACACCTGCGCGTCCGGCAGAAGGCCGATCCCCATCACGTGGTCCCAGTCGGCGTGCGTGATCAGGATGTGCGTGGCGCCGTCGGCGGCGGCCTCACGGGTCTCCCATGCCGCGATGCCGGGATCGACCAGCAGGCGGGCGCCGTCGCCGTCGAGCGTCAGCGTCGTCGTCTGCCACAGCACGCTCGGCCACCAGCGGGCGGTCGGCGTCAGGTCGAGGGCGCGTGACACGCCCCTGAGTGTAGTGTGCTCGGCATGCGGGTTGGGATCGACATGATCGAGATCGAGCGTGTCCGCGCCGCCCTCACCAAGCGGCCCAGGTTCGCCGACCGCGTGTTCACGGAGGAGGAGCGGCGCTACTGCTTCTCGCGGCCGAACCCGGCTCAGCACTTCGCCGCCCGCTTCGCGGGCAAGGAGGCGGTGGGCAAGGCGATCGGATGTGGCGTCGAGTTCATGTGGCGCGACATCGAGATCGCGGGCCGCCCCAAGCCCAGCGTGACCCTGTCCGGCAAGGTGGCCGAGCTGGCCGAGCGCTTCGGCGCGGGTGATATCGACCTCTCGATGACCCACTCCAAGGGGATGGCCGCCGCCGTTGCGATCGTGCAGCCGCGAGGTTAGACGGGGCCGCTCTCAATCGACGGACATTTCCACGCCCTGTAAGGATTTCGCCGCTGGCTCGGTATACACAGACAAACCACAACCAGTGACGGAAGAGGGCTCATGAGATTTTGGAAGCGGGATACGGATATTGGGGGCGTCGAGACGTCGCTGCGGTCGCAGCGGCCTCGGCTCGACCGGTCGCTTGAGAGCGACCTGATGAGCCGCATCAGCAGCCGCCCGGCACCACGTTCGGGCTACCGGCTGGTGCTGGCCACCGGCCTGACCGTCGCGGTGTTCGCCGCGCTCGCGTCATTCGGCGGCGTCAGCTACGCGGTCAGCGCGGCGCAGCAGGCGGTCTCCGGGACCTCGGGGACGAATACGTCGTCCACGACCAACTCCAGCACTGGCCAGTACGGCGAGGGCACCTGCGTGGAGTACGTGAACCCACACGGCGCGACGATTCCGCCGGCCGGCCAGACCTCTCCCGGCACGAACCCGAACAGCGGACAGAACCCCGACGGGTTCTACCTGATCGGCTCCTCCGGCGGTGGCGACGTGTACGTGATCGATACCGGGACCGGCACCAAGTTCGGCCCGTATCCCAGCGGCACGGTCATCAAGTACACCGAGGCCAACGGCAAGACGCCGACCGAGATCAAGATCGGCAGCACCAATGGCCAGGCCGGTGCGGTAACCGTGCACATCAGTGGCCAGGGCGACGCAGCCGTCCAGAGCGTCAGTGGCGGTCCGCTGACGGTCTGCCTGGTGCCTCCACCGCCGAAGTGATCTAGGAATCCATCCGTGCTTCACACGAGGGGCCGCCCACATCAGGGCGGCCCCTCGTGTGTGTGTGTGGCGGCGCGGCGGCCGAGATCGATGGCGAAGCGTCCGCGCTCCCGAACAGCTACACCCTCAGGGTCGTGGGTGACCGGTGATCACGCTCAGCGATGACGCGGCGTGCTGGTTACGATGATCGCGGCGCAACGCCGGCCACGGACGAACACCATGACCCAGGACTCCTACAGTCACGTTCTGCCATGAATGAGCTGCTGTCGCTCTACGATGCGGCCGAGATGCGGGCGCTGGATGCGGCCGCGATCGACCTCGGCATCCCGGCCGCGGTGCTGATGGAGCGCGCCGGGCTGGGCGCCGCGCACGAGATCCTGAGCCGTTTTCCCGACTGCCGGCGGTTCGCGATCGTCGCCGGGACGGGAAACAACGGCGGCGATGGCCTCGTCGTGGCGCGTCACCTGCTGGCCGCCGGGCTGGAGCCCGAGGTGCTGTTGACGGGACCGGCGACGAGGCTCAGCGCCGAATCGCGCGGCAACCTGGAGGTCGCCGAGCGGCTGCGCGTGCCCGTGCACCGACGGCCGTCGCAGGCGCAGCTGCGACGTACACTGCGCGGCGCCGAGGTGGTGATCGATGCGCTGTTCGGCACGGGATTCAGGGGCGCACCGCGGCCGACTGCGGCGACGCTGATCGAGTCAATCAACGCCGCCGGGCGGCCGGTGGTGGCGCTGGACATCCCGTCCGGCGTGGATGCGTCCGACGGCACGGTGGCAGGCGCCGCGGTGGCGGCCGAGCTGACCGTCGCCTTTCACGGCCCCAAGCTGGGCCTGATCGTGGCGCCCGGATCAGGCCTTGCCGGTGCCGTGGTCGTCGCCGACATCGGCATCCCGCCGCAGCTGGAGTCACCCACCTGGTCGGCGCTGGCAACGCGCTCGCTGATCGACCTGGTGCCTCGCAAGCACCATGGGACGTCGAAGTACGCGGCCGGATCGGTGCTGGTGGTGGGCGGATCCGAGGGCATGTCGGGGGCGCCGCTGCTGGCGGCGCGGGCGGCGCTGCGGTCGGGGGCGGGCATCGCCTGGTTGGCGGTGCCGGCATCGGTGGCCGCTCAGGTCGGCGCCGCGCAGCCCGAGCTGATGGTGCGCGCCCTTCCCGGCGGTCTCGAGCTGGCCTACCGCGCGGGGGCGCTGGCGGTCGGCCCCGGCTTGGGCCGCAGCGCCGAGGCGCAGGTAATGGTTCGCCGCCTCGCGCAGCGGCACCGCGGCTCGCTGGTGATCGACGCCGATGGCCTGTTCGCGCTCGCCGGCAAGCTCGCCACGACCGCGCGGCGGCGGACACCTGCCGTGCTGACGCCGCACGAGGGTGAGATGGCGCGGCTGCTGGGCCGTGAGGCGGAGTGGGTGGCGGCCAACCGGCTGGCGGCGGTGCGCGAGGCGGCGGCCGCCTCGCGGGCGGTGGTGCTGCTGAAGGGTGCCGACACGCTGGTGGCCGCACCCGGCGGCGATCGCGTGGTGGTGTCGGTGTCGGACACGCCCGGGCTGGCCACGGCCGGCAGCGGCGACGTCCTCACCGGGGTCGTGGCCGCGATGCTGGCGAAGGGGCTGGATCCGTGGACGGCCGCGTGCTGCGGCGCGGTCATGCACGCGCGGGCGGGGCGGATCGCCGCCGAGTCGATCGGCCCGGACGGGATCACCAGCGCCGATGTGATCGAGGCGCTGCCCGGGGTGCTGAAGCCGTGATCTCCCGGGCGCAGCGACTGTCGCGGGCGACGGTGACGATCGACCTGTCGGCGATCGCCGCCAACGTGGGCATGCTGCGCGACCTGGTGGCGCCGGCCGAGGTGTGGGCGGTCGTGAAGGCGGACGGCTACGGCCACGGCGCGTCGGCCGTCGGCGGAGCGGCGTTGGCCGCTGGGGCGACGAGGCTCTGCGTCGCCACATGGGAGGAGGCGCGCGCCCTGCGCGATGCCCTGCCCGACGCGCCGGTGCTGGTGATGTCGCCGCTCGCACCCGGCGAGGAAGCCGACCTAGCCGGGGTGGAGCTGGCGGTCTCATCCGTCGAGTCGTTCGCGCGGCTGCGGGCCGCCGCACGCGAGCCGCTGGGCGTGCATGTCAAGGTGGACACCGGGATGGGACGTTGGGGGATGGCCGAGGACGAGGCCCGCCGAGTGGTCGACGAGATCGGCGGATCGTCGTTGCTGCGCCTGTCGGGGTTGATGAGCCACCTGTCGTCAGCCGACGACGATGCCGACCACACGCGCCGGCAGCTGGAGCGGTTCCGGCAATTGGCCGAGGGCCTGCCGGACTGCCCCCGGCATGTCGCCAACAGCGCGGGCGCGCTCGGGTACCCCGAGGCGCGGTTCGACGCCGTGCGCTGCGGGATCGCAATCTACGGGCTGTCGCCGTTCGGCGACGACTCGGTCGCGCGCGGCCTGGCGCCGGCGCTGCGCCTGGAGAGCTATGTCGCCCAGCTGAAGCTGCTCGAGCCGGGCGATGGCGCCGGCTACGGTCGCCGGTTCGTGGCCGAGCGGCCGACCTGGATCGGGCTGGTGCCGGCCGGGTACGCCGACGGCGTGCCACGGTTGCTGTCGGGGCGGATGGACGTGCTGGTGCGGGGACGGCGGCGCCGGGTGGCGGCCACGATCAGCATGGATCAGCTGACGTTCGTGGTCGGTGAGCACTGCGACGTGGAGCTGGGCGACCCCGTCGTGTTGATCGGAAGCGACGGCGACGAGCGGATCGGCGCCGAGGAGTGGGCGGCCCGCAGCGACACGATCGCGTACGAGATCGTGTGTGACATCGCCCCCAGGCGGCGGCGGGTGGAACATGTCATCGTCGACGGCTGACCCGCTCGCAGACATCCGCCGGCGGGCGCCGGTGGAGGGCGCCTGGCTGGTCGGCGGCAGCGTGCGCGACATGCTGCTGGGACGGCCCGTGCTCGACATCGACCTGGTCGTCGCCGACGATCCGCGCACGGTGGCGAAGCGGCTGGCCGGTCGCTGTGGGGGCTCGCCGTTCCCGTTGTCGGAGCGACACGGTGCCTGGCGGGTGGTGTCCGGCGAGCAGACGGTGGACATCGCGGGGTGCCGTGGCGGCATCGAGGACGACCTGGGCCTGCGTGACTTCACCGTCAACGCGATCGCTGTCTCCCTGGACAACGGTGAGTACATCGATCCGTTTGGAGGCCGCGCGGATCTCGATCGGCGCCTGTTGCGGACGGTGTCGGATGCGGTCTTCGTGGACGACCCGCTGCGGCTGCTGCGGCTGCCGCGGATCGCTCACGAGCTGGGGTTCGACATCGACCCGGCCAGCGAGCAGCTGGCGACCAGCCAGGCCGACCTGGCGTCGCGGCCGTCCGGGGAACGGATCTTCATGGAGATGAAGCGGCTGCTGGGCGGGGATCGGCCGGCGGAGGCGCTGCGGCTGGCCGATCGCATCGGGGTGCTCGAGGCGGTGTTGCCCGAGGTGGCACCGATGCGCGGGGTGACGCAGAGTGGGCACCATCAGCTGGATGTCTGGGAGCACACGCTGCACGTCGTGGAGGCGGTGGCCGACATCGCCGACCATCCCGAGTACTACCTGCCCGGGCACGCGCAGATGGTCGCTGCCGAGCTGGCCGCGGACGCCGGGGATGAGCTGACGGTTGCCCAGGCGCTGCGGCTGGCGGCGCTGTTTCACGACATCAGCAAGCCGCAGACGCGCGTCCAGACGGAGGCGCGGATCAGCTTCATGGGGCACGACCGCGCTGGGGCCGATGCGGCCGCAGCGGTGCTGGAGCGCTGGAAGGGGTCGAATGCGCTGATCCGGTTCTGCCGGGTGCTGGTGCGCGAGCACCTGGCGCTCGGGTTCTCGATCCCGCGGCGGCCGCTCGACCGCAGGACGGCGTATCGCTACCTGCGGGCGACCGAGCCCTGGCCGGCGGCGAGCGTGGTGCTGTCGGTGGCCGACCGCATGGCGACCCGCGGGCCGAGCTCGCGTCTGCGGCACCTGCGCCGCCACAGCGAGACGGCCGACGAGCTGCTCGGGCTGATCGCCCAGCTGCGGGCCGATCACGCGCCGCCGCTGATGCGCGGCGACGAGATCGCCGAGGCCACCGGCGCCCGTGGTGCCGAGATCAAGCGGCTGGTGGATATGCTGGCCGAGGAGCAGGCGGCCGGTAGCGTCGTAACCCGAGAGGAGGCGCTCGCGTATGTCCGAGAGCAGGTTCGATAGGACGGCTGACCGGTACGTCGAAGCGGCTCAGAAGAAGGACTGGACGGCGTTCATCGAGCTGTGCCGGCCGCAGCCTGACGATCGCGCGCTGGACGTGGCCGCGGGCCCGGCGCTGCTCTCGGCGCAGCTGGTGCCACTGGTGGCGAGGGCGGTGGCGCTGGAGCCTTCGCGGCCGCTGCTGGAGCACGCGCCGGAGGGCGTCGAGCCGGTGCTCGGCAAGGCCGAGCAGATGCCGTTCCAGGATTCGAGCTTCGAGCTTGTCACGATCGTCAACAGCCTCCATCACGTGGCCGACATGCGGGCCGCCCTCGCCGAGATGGTGCGTGTGGTGACGCCGGGCGGGCGGATCGTCGTGCAGGACTACCTGGCGGACGAGGACCCGCAGCGGGCGGAGGTATGGGAGCGGGTGGAGCGGCTGCGCGATCCCGACCACCGGCGGCTGCCGCGTCGCGGTGAGGTCCCCGAGCTGCTGGCCGAGCACGGGTTCGGGGAGGACGAGGCCCAGACCTGGACGGCGTCCTGGTCGCTCGACGACTGGCTGGAGATGGCGGAGCCGCCGTACGCGGCCGAGGCGGAGATCCGCCTGCTGGTGGGGTCGGACCGCTTCGAGCTGACCGCCTGGCGGGCTCGCTTCACCGCGCGCTGAGGGGCAGGTGAACGGGCCGCAGGGCGCGAACACGTTCTGGTGGCATTCACCACCTGTGTGTACCGCAAGGGCGTGCGCGAGGATCACTCACTGCCGTTCGAGCAGATCTCCGACGTGCTGGAGCAGCCGGACACGCTGGTGTGGGTCGATGTGAACTCGCCGGGCGAGAGCGAGGTGGCGCAGCTGGGCGAGGAGTTCGGGCTGCACCGGCTGGCGCTCGCGGACGCGCTGTCGGATCACCAGCGTCCCAAGATGGAGCGCTACGAGGGCTACGTGTTCGTGATCGCCTACGCCGCCGCGATCGGTGAGGCGGGCCGCGTGGACATGCAGGAGGTGGCGATCTTCGTCTCGCAGCGGTTCGTCGTCTCGATCCGCCACGGTGACCTGTTCACGCTCGACGCCGTGCGCGCGCGGATCGATCTCAGCCCATCGCTGCTCGAAGGAGGTGGGGCCGAGATCGCCTACGAAGTGCTCGACGAGCTGATCGACGGGTACTTCCCGGTGGTCGAGGCCTACGAGGATCGGATCGAGAAGGCGGAGGACGCGCTGCTCGGGCCCGGTTCGGTCGAGATGCAGACCTCGCTGGCGGCGACCTTCCAGATCAAGCGCGATCTGCTCACGTTCCGCCGCGCGGTGGCACCGCTGCGCGACGTGCTGGGACGGGTGGTGCACGTGGACAAGTCGGTGCTGGGCGAGGATCTGGATGTCGAGTTCCGTGACCTCTACGACCACGTACTGCGGGTCTACGACGAGCTGGACACCCAGCGCGACCTGCTGACGGGGATCCTGGAGGCGCACCTCTCGGTCGTTTCCAACCGGCTGAACGAGGTGGTGCTGAAGCTCAGCTCCTGGGCCGGGATCGTGCTGGTGCCGACGCTGATCGCGGGCATCTACGGCATGAACTTCCGGGAGATGCCGGAGCTGCACTGGCAGTTCGGCTACCCCTACGCGCTGGGCCTGATGGCACTGTCGGGCGCCGTGCTGTGGTGGCGCTTCCGGCGCGCCGGCTGGCTGTAGCCCCTGCCCGGTCTCGTCACGGCTCTGCAACGCCGGGCTCACAGCCGGCGTGGCCTTAACGGTGTCAAACACCGCCTCGGCCCACGCTGCC
>Ga0068856_100002285_pt1 | contig 19778 bp, 36 predicted proteins | sample KBSCornC62_FD_66595 | JGI IMG/M metagenome (GOLD analysis project Ga0068856, IMG submission 66595) | Corn rhizosphere microbial communities from Kellogg Biological Station, Michigan, USA - KBS Corn C6-2 | ecosystem: Host-associated > Plants > Roots > Rhizosphere > Soil ... | reverse complement strand
CCACTCGGGCATGCGCAGCGTTGTTGCCGAGGTCGCACTTCGGGCCCCATTCCTCGTCGCACTCTGACGCCGGCCGGTCGCCGCATGCGCACATTGCCTGCACGCTCGCCAATGCAGTCGCAAGGGCAGCACACCAGACCTGCCAGTCGTGCTCCACCGTCGCGAATTCGTAGGTGCCGGCGTCATCCTGCTGGAACAGATCGCTCGGGATTCCGCGCGACTGCAGGTGGCGGTGAAAGGCTTGTCGCTTCTCGCGCTCGCTCGCCGATGCAGTCGAAGCCCGAAGTTCACGCGACGCTTGGCGCAGACCCTTTGCGACGCCGAGAAGCAACGCGATGGGCCGGTCGCGGTTGTCGCACTCGATTTCGCCGGCAACCCTGTCCCACTCGTCGGCCAGCGCCGATGCAGTCGTCTCCGAGCCCGCACGGGGTGGGGTGGCGAGAGCATCCAGGTGACACAGTGCGGCGGTGATCTTGTGCGTGTAGCCGCGAGCATGCGAAGCAGCGGGGCCGAGACGACGATAGATTTCCGGCGAGCACAGGCTTTCCATCAGCGTGTGCAGACCCTGCAGCGTCGCCTTCACCTCTTCGTAGTGCTCGGACGCCACCGGCTCTCCCGCCACCGCACGGGGTGAGTTGCCCCGACCTTCGATGTCGGCAAGCGCCATTTCGTAGGGCTCGTCCAGTTCGCCATGCCAGTCCTGCTCATCGGCCAGAGCCTCCGCGCATTGGGCGGCCTCGGCTTCGGAGTCGCCACATGCGAGGTAGACTCGCGTCGCGTGGTGAACCCACTGCTCGCGCGTGAAGCCAACTTCATCGCCCACCGGCTCTCCCGCCACCGCATCGACAGCCGGGATGGGAGCGGCTGCGGGCAGGCGCATCCAGCCCACGCAGTCCTTCTGGTTGCGCGGGATGCAGGTTCCGGCGTCAGGCATCCAGCCTTCGCGCGGGCATCCAGCGATCTTGAGGCGCGGACTGTCCTCGGCCGAGGCCCACGCTCCGATGCAGATCCACTCCGATTGACCGCTGACCCAGCGTAGCAGCACCCGCTTGATCGGATTCCTCGGCGCCGTCTCTAGGGGCTGCCACATCCCTTGGGCAGTCGCATCGAGGGCGCGGAGGCCGGCTTCGTAACAGGCGCTCCCGTAGCGGTCGATGGCTTCCAATTCGAGGCGCGACCATTGCATGGTGTGCGGCTCGGGATGGCTGGGCGTCTTCGGCATATCGCCGCGATAAGGCTTGTCGGTCATGGTGGGGTCAGACATGATTCGCCTCGGCCAGGTCGTTCTTGCGTTGAAGGAGCCAGAGGTCGCGTTCGCTGCGGATCTCGGCCATGATTTCGCTGTGCGACTTGGGTTGGCCGCGCGCGTTCTTGTTGAACGGATTGATCGTTTGCATGAACTTCCGTGTCTCTTGGCGCGGCTTGCCGTCGGCGTCCTTCCAGCGAAAGACGCCCTTCACAGAGACTTCTTGGAATACGTAGCGGGTCATGGTGGTGTCCTTCAGGGGTTCAGAGCGGCGCGAGCGGCTTTGATCGCTCGCAGAAGTTTGGCGTGTGCGCTGATCTTTGCCTTCGAGCTGGCGCGTCCTTCGGCGAGCGCTGCGTCGATTTCAGGATCGCGCGCCACCGTCGCGTCGTAGTAGCTGCCTTCGTTGCCCAGATACTCCTTCAGCAGCTTTCGCTGGAGAGTCCGGGCCGCTGAGCGACGCGCTCGCGCATCGTCGTAGGCGAGCGCTGCTGTCACCAGTTGAAGCGAGACCGTTTCCGCCCCGCTGGCGTTATCGGGTGCTTTGCTCATGATGCGAGTTCCTTGGTGGCTTTCACGAACGTGTCGACGGCTTCCTCGAAAGAGTTGAATCCGTAGTCCGGGAGGACTGGAATCCACCAGTTCGGGCCGGGCGGACATCCGCATTTGTCATCCAGGCGGGCCAAGCCCTTGATGAACCGCCACCTCTCGGCGTCTCGTGCGTCGTCTTGTTGGGTCATGCTGCGATCCTTTCGAGCTTCTTGATCTGGTTGGCCCACGCGAGGGCGAGCGGGTAAGGCACCGCGTCCGCCAGGCCGTGCTGGAGCACTTCGCACGGGAACGGCAGGTCAGAGGCTGCCGGGTAGCCTTGAAGCCGTGCACCACGCTTGGGGCCGTAGATGCGGCCGGCGACGATGCTGTAGGCCATGAGGTCGTCCACGCTGCCGGTGTAGATCGGCTTCGGTGGCGTGATGTTTGACGAGTGCGTGAACCACCGGACGCGGCTCTGGTGCGGCTGGTAGTAGTGCATGGCGTTGCACTTCGTGTGGACAGCTCCAGGGATCGCGATGGGAACGACGTTCTCGAAGCAGAACCAGTCGTGCTCGACCTCTTCGAGCAAGTCAAGCACCAGCGGTGTGAGGTCTGGGAACTTCGGGGCGCGAATCGCCTTGAGCTTGCTGTGGAACTGGCAGCTCGGGCCGCCGATGATGCCGTCGAACCTTTCCGGCCGGCTCCGCGAACGCAAGACAAACGGCAGCACGGCGAGGTCGTCAACAATCGGCGGCTTCCCGCAAAGCGCTTCGTACATCGCGCGCTTGCTCGCGTCGATCTCGCAGCCTGGCAGGATCGTAAAGCCGGCGTCCATGAACGCCCGATCCAGCAGACCCATGCCAGTGCAGATCGACAACACGCGGCTCATATTCATTTCCTTTCCCCTATCGGGATGGGCTCTTGTGGGAGAGGGTCAGTCCTCTTCGACGAGTTCGATGTTCTCGGGTGCTCCGTCGGTGTCGATGTGCCACGCCTCGTCCGGGCCGGGATAGAGTGAGTTGTAAGCCATCCCGGCAATCTCGCGCTCTTCCAGGAGCTTGCGCGCTTCTGCCTCGCTGTCGGCCTCGACCTCGGTGTATGCGCTGACGGTCACGATGGCGTTGAATTTGTAGATCGGCATGTCATTTCCTTGTGTCAGTAGAAGAAGGGGCTCTGCGAGGTGCGGGTTAGGCGGGTTCCCGGCTTCCGATTTCCGAAGCAGGGCGGCACTTCGGCAAGTCCTCGTAGACCGCAGCGATGGCGTCCGCAACGGCCTGCCGAACCTCTTCGCCAGCGCCGGTGATGGCGACAATGCGAGCGATCTCGGCCGCCGCAGCGATGAGCGTCTGGTTGGCGTCCAGCGGCTTCGGGCAGTCGGCGTGCGACTTGAAGGTGGATTCGGCGCGATACCCGCTCTTGGCGTGGTACTTCACGACGACGGATGCGGTCTTGAGACTGGAGAGTTCGCTCATGTCATTCCTTGGTAAGTAGAGAGGCCCTGCAGGGTGTGCGGCGACGAGGTCAGTTCCCCGGCCGGCTGGCCGGCTGCTCGGCGTGGTGCGCCCAGGTGTCGAGGAACGGCTCGCGCGCCGCTCGGTGCTTGTTGGCTGCGATCGCACCCATCACGGCCATGCCGAAGGTCGCGAGGTTGAAGACGATCAAGGCGGCGTAGAGAAGGCGGCGGCGGGTGAACTTCATTTAGCGCAGTCCTTGGGCGCAGGGGAGGTGCCGCAGAACGGGCACTTGGGGTGGTAGGACAGGTACGACAGGCCGCAGGCCGGGGCGGGACAGCGAACGGTGGTTGCGCGAGGAGTCGGTGCCGGCGCGGGACGCTCGCGGCGCTCGCGGTAGTAGTCGGGGGTGCCTTTGGCGGTCATGCGAGATCTCCTCGGCGATAGACTTTCGTCAAGTCGCCATTGACGGTGAAGCCGCGCCGGCGGGCGGCATTGGCGAGTTGGGCGCGGACGTGGCGGCTGTCGGTCTGGCGGAACAAGCCGAAGTAGCTGTTGATGGCCTCGAACAACTCGTCGTCCTTGGTGTCGCGGATCCGGCGCAGGGCGTTCGGAAGCGCGTTGGCGCGCGGCGTCCGGTGAAACGGACGGATCACATGGCCGACGAAGTCGATGCCGCGGCTGACAGGCTGAAGAACGGTCTTGCGTGGATTGATGTGGGCGCCGAGCCGCTCCGGCAGAAATGCTGTGACCTGGCGCAGCCAGTCGCTCAGGACGGCCGTCGACTCATGGATGAACACGAAGTCGTCCACGTACCGGATGTAGCGTCGGGCGCGCAGTTGGTGCTTCGAGAACTGGTCGAGCGCGTCGAGGTAGACGTTGGCAAAGAACTGCGAGCTCAGGTTCCCGATTGGCAGCCCCGTGTCGGCCGGCGCGTTGAAGAGGCTCTTGTGCGACGGCACCAGCCGAAGCTCATGCGGGCGCGAACGGACGTCGACATCGATGCGAGGATCGTGAAACAGAATGGTCTCGGCCAGCGCCTGCCACCATGTGCCATCGATGTGAGACACCAACTGCTCGCGCAGCACATGTTTGTCGATCGCGACGAAGAAGTTGGCCAGGTCGCACTTCAGGAAAAAGGCCGGCCGCGACCAGTTGCGCGTGATGCTGCGTACCTGGTGCTCAAGGCGCTGTGCGGCATAGAGCGTGCCACGGCCTGCAATGCACGCGCATGTGTCTGCGATGAACGACCGATAGAAGCGAGGCGAGATCCGGTTATGGAGCAGGTGGTGTACCACCCGATCGCGGAAGCCGGCCGCCCAGATCTCGCGTGGCTTGGGACGCAGTGTGACGAAGCACGTCGATCGCCCAGGCCGGTAGGCGCCTGAGACCAGATCGTCGTGCAGGTCGCACAGGTTCTCCTCGAGGTGGGCCTCGAATGCAAGAGCACTCGCGCTGTTGCGCTTCGTGCGCCGGCAGTCGAGGTATGCCTCGACGAGCAGGGAAAACAGGTCGGAACTTGCGGACGGCTCGCGCGCAGTTGTTGTTGTCGACGTGGTCGTTGTTCTGGTTGCCGTTGTCGAAATTCTGGATCCACGCGTACGAGCCGAACTCGCGCTTTCCACGTCGCCGGGCCGAAGGCTCTCGCCGATCAGCTCGTCGACTGCACCGGACAGAGCTGGACACGCCAGCCGGTTCCCGAGTGTGTGCATATCCGTGGCCTCGTGAGCCAGGGGCGCGACCAGATTCCAGCGCACGGGCATGAGGGCCTTGACCGTCATGCTGCAGGCGCCCTGTTGGCGGACTTGAGCCAGCCGCCGGCCTGGCTGCCGATGCTTACAAGCAGCTCCATCGACTCAGCCCACAGCTTGGGCGCTGTTAGGTATCGCGCGTCGTGGCAGACGCGCAGCAGCACCGTCACGGCGCGCTGCCTCTGTAGCAGCTCCTGGATGTAGGCCGCCCGCACGTCGCGCTGCGAGGCGTTGGCGAGCGCCATCAGGTCGAGCATCTCGATGCAGTGCTGCATGATCTTCTCGCCCAGCAAGCGTTTGACGCTGCGCGGGAGCTGCTCCTGCACCTTCACCGCAAGGGCGAGCAGGCGCACGCCAGTACGATGGATCGGCAGTTGGTCGTGGATAGCCATGTGGCAGGGCTCAATTCAAAGGATTGAAGGATTCAGGGATTCAATCTGCGGAGGGCTCGCGCGCAGGTGCCGTTGCGGTCGACGTGGTCGAAGCTCTGGAGGCCGCTGGCGAAATACTGGAACCACGCGCACGAGCCGTTCTCGTGCTTCTCGCTGGACCAGTACCAGCGAGGCGTGAAGCCGGCCTTCGCGTTGGCGAACAGCAGCGATTGCTCGCGGCGGGTGGGCAGCTCGCCGCCGGCCTTCGCCGCCCAGGCCTTGGCATCCACCCAGGTCGCCTCGATCTCGCCTGGCAGGAGCACCAGGTGATGCGACGGCGTGCCGTCGTCGTTCAAGATCAGGCCGGCGTATGTCTCGCCTTCGGCCAGGTCGATCTCGGCCTCGTCGACGGTGATGACGCGCGGCTTCGCGCGCTCGAACGCGACGACCTTCTCGTTCAGGCGTGCGACGTCGGCCTTGAGCTCTTCGATGGTGATGGTCATGATTTGCGTGACTCCTGGAAGGATCAAAGGACCAAAGGAATCATGCGGACGGCTCGCGCGCAGTAGCTGCTGCCGACGACGCGGCCGCCGTACTGGCTGCCGCTGCCGAAATTCTGGATCCACGCGTACGAGCCGCCATAGGCCTCCGACGTCCAATGCCACTCGGGCTCGAACTGGTCTTTCGCGTTGGCGAACAGCATGGCCGCGGCGGGACGCGCCGGCAGTTCGCCGCCGACGCTCTCGGCCCACTTCTTCGCATCGGCCCAGGTCAGTTCCTCGTCGGGCTTGTCGGCCAGGAGAACGACGGCGACGTGCGTGCCGCTGGGCAGCGTCAAGATGCCCTGGAAGGAGCCGCCTTCGAGCGGCGCGCCGAGCGCCAGAGCGGCGACGGCGGCGAACTGGATCGTCTTCTTGGATTCGGTGATCGTGGTCATGGGTGCCTTTCAGGCGTGGTGAGGATTGGTGGGCGGTCTGGGCGCAACCCCAGAATCGTTGCTTACGCCAGGGAGGCGTGGCGCACTCGGTCAGCTCACGGCGCTTGCCGCCGCCCGGAATTCAGATGGCCAGCAGCTCGATGCTGACGTTGATGCGGGCGGTGACCTGGTCGACCTGCTCGCGCGCCGACTGCAGGGAAGCCGACAGCGGACTGGTCATGACCTCGCGGGCGCTCGGGGCGGCGGCGACGGGCCCGGGCTCGCGCGACACCGGGCGCAGTCGGCCGGCGAGGTGCGCTGCGGCGTTGTCCAAGAGCGAGAGCGCGTTGCCGAGACGATTCATCTCCGTTTCGACTTCGGACGGCGCCGGGGCGACGGCGTTGGCGCCGCCGATCTGGGCTTGCTGGGCTTGGATGGAATGCACTGAAGATCTCCTGTAGTGGGTTGCTGGTGGTGGGAAAGAAAATGGGCGCTACCGGCGGGAGGCTGTGAGGGCCGGCTGGCGCCCGGAAAGGGTCAGGCCGTCTCGTGCGCCTGGTGGGGGTACTTGCCGACGACGTTGGCGGCGATGAACTTGCCGACGGACTCGGCCTTGTGCAGCGCGTCGACGACCTCCTGCTCGACGTCCTGGTATTCGTAGCGCTTCTTGCCGTGAACGAACGTGACGGCGAGCGTCTTGGAGATGGGGTCGTAGCCCACAGCGCTGACGCTGCTGGACTTGACGGGCTTCATGTGGTGGATGGTCATGCGGTGTCTCCTAGTTGTCAGAGGTTGAAGATCGAGGCGCCGCGGGCGACCACGTTGCGACCAGCGCCCGCGGCGATGCGGTTGGCCCAGCTCCTCGAGATGCCATGGCGTTCGGCAACCTCGCCGCGGTCGGCGCCAGCGCGGATCTGGTCGTGAACTTCCCTGGCGGCATCGTTCGTGAGCGCAGAGCGGCGTGCGGCCGAGGCAGCCTTCGCCGCGGCCTGCGCCGGCGTGTTCAGCCGCCCGGTGTCGTTCAGCCAGCGAACGTATTCCCAAGGGGCGAGCACGCGCACGCACTTCGGCGCAACGCAAAGTCGGTCCTGGCATGCAGAGACAACGAAATAGCCCTTTGGTGGCTGAACCTTGTTGCTCAGAAACGCGACCTCACGGCGCACGAGCACGGACTTGCCGCGCGTGCGTGCCTGCGGAACGCCTTCGCTGTTCGTGCCCTGCTTCCAGAGCCAGCAATCCCCGACGACATCGCAGCGGGCCTCGATGTCGGACAGCTTGAGAACCCGCGCCTTCGAGCGCTTGGCGGTCGGAACATCCTTTGCGCCCAACTCGCACATGATCTGGGCGGCCTCGTTCTCCAAGGCGGCCGTTTCCTCGGCGGCCAAAGCCATGAGATGGCGGCTGAGCTCGTATGCTGCAGCAACCTCGGCGGCACTGATGGAACGGCCGCCCATTACGCTGCCACCTCCTGGCGTTCGCCCTTGGCGTGCATCACGCGCATGGCGCCGACGTGGGACAGCAGCGCCGCGCAGATGCGGGCGAAGTCGCTTTCGCGATAGAGCTTGGCAGCCTTGTCCGTCGCCGCCGGTTCGATGCCCAGGCGCTCGGCGACGAATGCAGCGGTCATGGTGAAGCCCAGGCGCTCGCAGATCGTGCCCAGCTTCAGGGTGGCGGGCTCGTTGGCGGCCGGCGCGCGCGTAGCCGCGAATGCGGCGGCGACGGGAGCGGCGACAGGTGCCGGGACGACAACCGTCTCCGCCGGGCGTTGCTTGGCCAGCGCGTCGGCTTCGGCCTGGCGCTGTGCAGCCGCCTCGGCCTGCGCCTTGGCTGCCAGCTCGCGCTGCGCCCTCGCCTGCTCCTCCTGGCGGATCCGCTCGCGCTCGCGCTCCATGCGCGCCGCCTCGTCGGCTTGGTGCTTGGCAATGCGGCTGTTGATGGCGGCCGCGAGATCATCGGGCGCCTTGAGCACCAGCGCCGCAGTGTCGGGAAACAGCGCGGCATGCTCACGGTGCTCGGCCAGGGTCGCGAGGTTCTGCTGGATGCGCTGGTAGTGGCCGTTGGCCTCGATCTTGACCCGGGCGAGTTCGGCATCCACCGCGTCCTGCAGGCCCTTGACCGTCTTCTTGCCCTTGATGACGCCAGCGAAGTCGGCGGGGATGCGAGGCAGGTAGGCGCACTGCATGGCGGCGAGGTGCGCGTTGAAGGCAGAAACGGCGCCCGCGACGATCTCACCGCGGATCGATTCCTTCCGGGCCTTGACCAGTTTGTCCAGGTCGAGCCGCACGCGGCGCGCCTCGGCGCTGATGTCGTCGATCGTCTTGAACAAGACGTCGATGCTCTGCGTCTGGCTGAGTGCATGTTCCTTGGCGGCAGCCAGACGCGTCTCGACCTCGTCGCACCACTTGACTGCGCACTCGGCATCGGCGAAGTCGACATCGGTCTTGAGGTCTCGGTTGACGCTGCGAATGGCGGCCAGCGCCGTGTCCTTGAAGGCGGCAAGGTTGCTCGCCGTCACTTCGCCGCGCACTTCGATGCGCAGCGCCGGCAGCGTGTCCGGTGCCTTGCCGACCGGCGCGGGCGCCGCGGCTTGCGGGGGCTCGTAGACGGCCAGGTCGGCGTGGAACTGCGCCCAGCCGGCCTCGATGCGGGCGAACCAGCCCGGATCGGGATGCACATCCATGTGCACCATTCGATCGGGCGTGCCGTCCGACACCGTGAAGCGTAGGGCCTCGGCACCCGTCACCAGCAAGATCTGTTGGCACTGCGGGATGTGCTCGTCGGGCAGGATGCCGGCTGCGACGCTGGCGGCGAGCGCCTCGTTGTGCTGCTTGTGCTCCCACGCGCGCCGGCCGCTCATGGTCAGACCGTCGCAGGAGGCGCTCAGCCGACCACGCGAGCACGTCACCGGGTAGAGCTCGTCGCCCAGCATGTCCTCGACGATGGGCCGCGCCAACGCCTCGACGGCGTGACCGTGGTCGAGGATGTTCTGCTGAACCCACTCGGTGAACTCGCGCGCGACGCGCGTGTGCTTCATGCGCAGCAGATCGCCGCGCGAGACGCGCTTTGACAGTCCGAGCATCGCCGCCGCCTCGCTAGCGCCGTCGTGGTCGAGACGGAATTGGGCCCAGGCCTCGGAGCCTTGGACAAGCTGGTGGAAGACGGTTGCGGTCATTCTTGGACTCCGGCGGGGTCGCCATCGATGGGTGAGGCTTCGGCGACGACGGTGGCGGCGCGCAGCTTCGCCTTCTGGTCGTCGGTCAGGACGCCGCGCGTTGACAGCATCGCGATCAAGTCATCCAGCGACTTGCGACCGGACTGCAGCACGTTCGTCCACTCCGGCAGGTTCGCGTCGAAGCGCTCCTGCGGGTAGGGCTGCAACGCGGCGGCGGCCGTGGGCGTCGCCGCGGCTTGCGGCGCGTGAGTGGTCGGCTCGGCGTACTCGGCCTCCAGCGGCTTGCCCTCCATCTCCTCGGCGGCGGGCTGCGAGCCGATCTCGGGGAACGCCTTGCGCAGGGCCTGCGCCTCCGCGCACTTGGCGAGCTGCCCGTAGGGCCGCTTCGTCCACATGGCGTTCGGTGCGATGGACTTGTCCGCCCCACCCTTCACGGCGTAGTTCTCCAGCCAAAGTTCCTTGGCGGTGAAGGTGTCCACCGCCCCGCCCGGCTGGCGGCGCAGAACGCTCACGCGGCACCAGGCCGGGAAGGTGATCTGCTGACCGCCGATGGTCTGCGTGACGTCGGGCCCGTACTCCGGCTCGGTGACGCCGGCGCAGCCGCTCCGAGCGGCCTGCACGCGGTACATGCCGATGCCGGGCATGACGACGTCGCGCATCGTCTTGGCCTTGTTGTCCCACATGGGCACGATGTGCACGGGCTTTTGCATCGGATCCAGGCCGGCGACCTTGCAGTAGCCCAGCACCATGCGGATGCTGTCCGGGTTGGCGCCGGGGTACAGGGAAGAGCCGAGGACGCGCAGCAGCTCGTCCTCCGGCAACGCGAGCGCGCCGCGCTCCGTCGTGGTGATTGCGTTCATGGTGAGTTCCGGGAAGGAGGTTGAAGGGTCAGCGCCCGAACAAGCGCGCGATGACTTGGAAGGTGGCGGCGACGAGTTCGCGCAGGCCGGGCCCGCGCGCTTCAGGCATCGGGTGCACCGGGTCGTTCGGGTTGCAGCCGAAGGCATCGCGCATCGAGCGTGGCGCGCGCCCGGTCAGCGCCGACGACGACAGGCGGTAGTTCTGCATGCGTTGCTCCACGTTCTGAAGAAAGACAGGCCGCATCACAGACCCACCGCGGGCGGGCAGCCGGCCGTGATGAGCAGCGCGCAGCCGGCGGCCACCAGCGTGATCGCGAGAACCAGGCGCAACGCCGAGAAGTCACGGCGACGCGCCGGAGCGGGCGTGGGGCTACGCGACTCCAGGGGGTAGGACACGTTCTCCTCCATGGCGGTGCAGCGGTGGAGTTCCGTGTTGATCCAGACCACGGTGGTGCTGTTGCGGGTGTTCATGACGCGCTCCCGGTGGCCTTGGCGATGGCAGCGCGGGCCTTCTCGATCGCGCCGCCAGGCGCGCCGGGGATGTCCGGATGCATCGCGGCGAAGATCGCCTGCAGCGCCTCCAGCAACTCCGGCGCGCCGCACGCATCCAGCGCGAGCTGCGCCTCGGGCTTGTAGATCTCGTCGCCGTAGATCTTCCAGTTGTCCTCGAAATCCACGTTGCAGATCTCGGGCGCACTCCTGCAGAGCGCGCGAGCCGCGGCGAGAACCATGTGCGTCGCGTTAGCCATGCGCCACCTCCCGCACCACCGCACCCGGCCCATCCGTCGCCGCCATGCCGCGCGCGAACGCGAGCACGGTCGGGTCGGCCTTGACCAGCGCGGGGATGTCGAACAGCTCGCCCAGCGTGATGGAATCGTCGTCGATGCTCTCGCCGAGTTCGACGGTGCCGTGCAGCACGGTGCGCGGCTTCTTGGCCTGCTGGATCGACGCGTGGGCATCGCTCATCGCGTGCCGGAACGTCGGCCGGTAGTCGAGCGTGAGCTCGCACTCGGCCAGCAGCGTCTCGAGCGCGGCGAGCGGGGTCGGGATGTCGGTCGACGCCGGAGCGCGCACAACTTGCTCGCGCGGCTGGACACGGCGCTCGGGCGCGGGGAACTGGCTGGTCGCGTAGACCGTGCGCGCAGTGTGGTACCGCACGCAGGCCAGCGAGCGATGCAGCGCGGCAAGTTCTTCGGGCGTGGGCGAGACGCCGAGCAGCGACTGCTCGCACATGCGTTGGACGATCAGGTGAACGCGGCCGGCCTCGTCGTTGGCATCGGTCGCGTGACGGGTGGCGCTCATGCTTCCACCTCGGCGTAGCCGTAGGAAACCCAACGATCCGTCTGCTCGTCGACCAGGCGCGAGCTGTAGTCGACGCCGTCGACGAGGTCGTCGACGCCCTTCTCCGCCGCGATGGCCTTGCGCCACATCAAGTAGGCGCGGTAGTGGGCAGCGTAGCGGTCGCGAACGTCCACGGGCATGCGGTCGAACTTCGTGGCCGGGAACACGTCGGCGCGCAGAAACGTGGCGCCCACCGGCATCAGCTCCTCGACATCCGGCATTTCCGCCAGCGGCGACGCCTGCACGGCGATGATTCGCTCGTGCGCCACCTCGAAGTCCGAGCCGTCGGCCGCCAGCTTGTCGAAGCGGAAGTCGATGGTGACGACCCAGGGCGCGGACGATGCGATCGCCTTGATCGCGCCCGAGAGGGTCAAGCCCTCCAACAGTCTCGCGTGGTGCATGCTGCTCTCCCGTGATGCCTCGGTTGAGGCGACGGGATGCAGTTTAAGCGCGGCGCTTTCGTTTCGTCAAGCGCGTCGCTTCATTATTTTTAAGCGCGAAAAAGCCCGCGCGCGGCGGGCCTTGTTCAGATTGGGGGGCTTCTGGGCTTATCGGGTGGTGCACCGTGTCGCATTGCCAACGGTCGTGCAGTTGGTGGTCACGCGAGAAGGTTGCCAGTTGGGCATTCCTGGCGCCGGCCCGCCGAATGGGAAGCCTGGAAGCGCGCCATCCGATGGGCCGCAGGCGTAGCTCATGGAGAACCAAGTCACCGGGCCCGGAATCACGTCGTCGCCGAGACCCCCTGCGTGGCTCTCACTGGAGAGCACTTGGTAAGTGCCGCCGGGCGCGCAACTCTTGGCCGCGAGTGCGAAGCACTTGCCCCTGTCTGACGCGCATTTCGCGGTTTTCACGAGGACGCCATTGGGCGCGCGGTACTCGCTGACCGACTCGGTCGCGCAACCAGCCACGCAGGCCGCGAGCGCGAACGCTGCTGTTGAATGTCGCATCAGATCTTCCTTGCATTCCAGACCATCACCACTCGGCCCAACACGCGCAGCTTCTCGCGCTCGGCATCGGCAATGACATAGGAGTCATAGGCCTTGTTGTCCGAGATCATCACGAAGGCGCCATCTGGTCGCTGCTGCAGACGCTTGATGTACAGGCGGTCATTGAGCGACAGCACGTACACCGCGTCGAGCTTCACATCGTTGACGCTTCGGTCGACCAGCAGCGGGTCGCCATCCTCGAACGTGGGGAACATACTGTCCCCTATGCCGGTAAGTATCCCCAGGTTGTTGGGGTGAGAAAAACTTGCGTGACGGCGCAACCAAGACTCGTCCACTTCCATCGACATGACAACGCTTTCGCGGGACGGCTGATCTGCGCCTTGGCCCATGGACGCCCTCACGTCCATAACGGCCAGGCTCACCTTGCCCGCTGACCTCCGATCTCGAATGTACTGAGCTGGGGGCTCAGTGACTGAGCTTGCGGCCGGCTTTGCGCCAAAGGCGACGATTTCGTCACGAGTGTCAAGAACTCCCGACAGACGCGACCGCTTGCGGGGCTCATCGCTGTACGGGTGCTCAGTGTCCATCCAGTTGTTTGGCTTCGCGCAACCCGCCTCAAGGCGTCGGGCCATGACGGACCCCATCTCACGCACCTTGCCTGTCTTCGCGTCGACCGCTCCATTACGCAATTGGCTCAGGTAGACCGAGGACGTGCCGGCCCTTTCGGCGACGGCCTCCAACGTCCCCTTCTCTTTGACCAATCGCTCGAGGTTTTCGAGGCGGATCTCAGCAACGGATTTCATGCCCGCCATTTGAAGCGCTGCGATTAAATCGGTCGATGAGCGGCGCGCTTCATTAAGCGCTTGACTCTCTTTAAGCGGCGCGCTTATCATGCCGCAATGAACCTCACCGAATGGACGGCGCAGCGCGGCCGGCAAACCGAATTGGCACTCGCGCTGGAGTGCGATCCCCAACTCGTGGGCCAGTGGGCCAACGGTCGTCGCCCGATCCCTCCTGCCAGGCGGCCCGCCATCGAAGCCGCAACGCAGGGCGATGTCAGGTGCGAAGACATGGGCGATGACGTTGTTTGGCGGCGCGTTCCTGACAAGGCGTGGAAGTGGCACCCGAAGGGGCGCCCGCTGCTCGACCTGACGCGTGTGGCGAGGGCTGCGTGATGGAGCGGCTTTACATCGCGCGAGGCGATGGCGGCCTGTTCAAGGTCGGCCGAACCCGAGATTGGGAGACGCGCCTTTATCGGCTGCGCTACCAGTTCAGAGATCGCGGCGAGTCGCTTGTTGTGGCGCACGCCTTCGTGGATGAGGTTAAGAGCGCGCATGACGCCGAATTCACGATGCTTCGCGTCATCAGCAACGTCGGATACAAGCCCGTCGAGGGCCGTGAGTGGTTCCGAGATGTCGATTTTCGATGGGCTCACGTTGTTGGCGCGCTCGTGATAACGCATGCCAAGGCTGGCCACCTCTTTTTCAACATGGTGGGCCACGTCACCCCTGAGGCGACGCTGCTTGCCGCCCGTATGCGAGATGCGCCGCGCAAAGCCGGTCTGCCTCCCGCCGCAAGTCGTTCGACAGCACGAGCACCTGGCGCGCGATGAACTCACGCACGGCTTCGTGCGCCCACTGATCTACCGATTCTTCTTCCGGGGTTTTATTCATGGACATGGACGACCTCCCTCTCGAATCACGGCTCAGCACGACGAGCGTGCTGGGCAAGTTGGACGGCGAGATCAACAAGATGAAGATCTCCTTCGATACGCAAGTTGGCCTACAACGCATGGCCGCCGAGGCGGCAATGTCGATGAACGAGTACGTGCGCATGGTGTTGGATTGCCATGTGCACGGCGTTGACCACATCGCAAATCTAGCCGCTCAACGCATTCGGTTGGTGGTTGGAAAAGGGGCGCAACGGTGAACGACCAACTCGCCCTCGACCTGCGCGCCCCGATGAAGGCTGCGCGCGCCCGCGCCGATCTGGGCATGCAGCGCTGTACGGAATCCGCCGAGCGTGTCAGCCCCGGATGGGTGGATCGCGCCGCGGAGGCGCTTCGCGACTTCGCCAGGACGCAGTCTGAGCCCTTCTTGGTTGAGGCCGCGCGCCTGCACATCGCAGGGTCGCTCGCTGAGCCGCCGACGCTCAAGTCCTGGGGCGGCGCCACCCGGCGCGCTCTTGCGCTGGGCTACCTCGCGCACACCGGCGAGTTCGGGCGCGCGGCGAGTTCGAACGGCGCACCGAAAGAGAAGTACCGGGCCGGAGCGAATGCATGACCGACCGCGCCGGCACCGACAGGGCCTGTCCCTTCTGCGACTTCCAGTTTCGCGCGGCCAAGAAACTGCGTGACCACCTTACGCAAGAGCACCCGAGCCCGAGCATCGTCGCCGTCGGCCTGTTCGGCGTGCCCGTCTTGCCGGTCATCGAGGTGTCGATCGACTCCATCCACTCGTCCGCCATCGTGGCGGAGAAAGCGAAGGCGCTGCTGTGAGCCTGCACTACTTCCTCGTCGCGATGACGATCTACGGCGCCGCCGCTCTGGCCGGACTGCTGCTGATGCTCAAGGACGGCGACCGCATGACTGGCGCCAGCCTGATCTCTAGCGCTTGGTCGCTGGGGTTGTGCGTATGGGCTGTCGTACTGCTCGCGCAGGGGAACTGACATGACCAAGCCCCGCTCCACCTTCCAGCTCGTGCCACTGTGGCCGCCGATGTTCGAGGCCAAGCTCCCCGCCCTGCTCCAGGCCACCTCCGAAGAAGCAGCGCGCAGCGCAGCCGCCTCGTCCCGTCGACGCGCCTTGCTCGATTCCGAGGACTTGGCCGACCGGCGCCGCGGCGCGGGATCGATCTTCGGGCTGTCGCGCCAGGCAGACGAGCGCATTCACAAGGGCAGGACGTGAACCAGCGCCTCAACTTTCTCATCGATCTGGCAGCAAGCATCACGACTCTGGTCGGAATGCACCTGGGCAGCACGACCTATGCCGGCGCAGCTTGGTACATCGCCGCGGCCGGCTTCTGGTTCGCTCTGATGTTCCGTCGTCGCATGTGGGGCTTGGCGCCGCTGAACGTCGCGGCGTTGGCGATCGCGTGCGAGAACATGTGGCGGGCGGCGGTATGAGCGACTACCTCGATTTCCTCCGCAAGAAGATCAAGCTCGCGACGTTCAAGGGCTTCAAGGTCGAGCCCGCGGCGCTGCACGAGATCCTGTTTCCGCATCAGCGCGACATCGTCCAATGGGCGGTGTTGGGCGGCAATCGCGCGATCTTCGCGAAGTTCGGGCTCGGCAAGTCGGTGATGCAGTGCGAGTGGCTGCGCCAGATCGTCAGCGCCGCTGGCGGCCTGGGCCTCATCATCTGCCCGCTGGGTGTCCGCCAGGAGCTGATCCGGGACGCCGCGATGGTGGGCGTCACGCTGAAATTCATCCGGTCCATCACCGAGGTCGAGGACGGCCACGCCTTCTACATCACCAACTACGAGACGATCCGCGACGGCAAGCTCGACCCGAACGCGTTCACTGCGGTCAGCCTCGATGAGGCGAGCGTCCTGCGCAGCTTCGGCTCGAAGACGTACCAGGAGTTCCTGCCCCTGTTCGACCGCGTGCAGTTCAAGCTGGTCAACACCGCGACCCCCTCGCCCAACCGCTTCAAGGAGCTGATCCACTACGCCGCGTTCCTGGGCGTGATGGACTCTGGCCAGGCGCTGACACGCTTCTTCCAGCGCGACTCGGAAAAGGCCGGCAACCTGACGCTGTACCCGCACAAGGAGCAGGAGTTCTGGCTCTGGGTTTCGAGCTGGGCCGTGTTCGTGCAATACCCGTCCGACCTCGGCCATAGCGACGAGGGCTACGTGCTGCCGGAGCTGGATGTCCGCTACCACGAGGTGCCCAGCGACTACGCCAAAGCTGGCCACGAGCGCGACGGTCAGGCGCTGATGTTCACCGATCCGGCGCTGGGCCTGTCCGCAGCGGCGCGCGAGAAGAACGACAGCATGCCCGGCCGCGTGGCCAAGGTCGCCGAGATCATCTCCGCCGATCCTGACGACCACTTCGTGGTCTGGCACGACCTCGAGGCGGAGCGGCACGCGCTGCAGGCGGCAGTACCTGAGGCTGTCAGCGTGTGGGGCAGTCTCGACCTGGACGAACGCGAGAAGCGGATCGTCGATTTCGGCGACGGCGCCTACCGCGTGCTGTCGACGAAGCCGGTCATCGCCGGCAGCGGCTGCAACTTCCAGCGCCACTGCCACCGCGAGATCTTCGCGGGCATCGGATTCAAGTTCAACGACTTCATCCAAGCGGTGCATCGCTGCCACCGCTTCCAGCAGAAGCACTGCGTCGTCATCGACATCGTCTACAGCGAGGCCGAGCGCGAGGTGCTCCGGTCCCTGCAGGCGAAGTGGGCACAACACGAGGAGATGGTCGCCACCATGACCGAGATCATCAAGAAGTACGGGCTCAACCAGCTCGCTATGCAGGAGACGCTCGCGCGATCGCTGGGTATCGAACGCATCGAGGTCAGCGGCGAGCGATTCACCGTCGCGAATAACGACTGCGTCGAAGAGGCGAAGCGCCTGCCTGAGAACCACGTCGACCTGATTGTCACGTCGATTCCCTTCGCGAATCACTACGAGTACAGCGCACGCTATGAAGACTTCGGTCACACCGAGGACAACGAGCATTTCTGGGCCCAGATGGATCACCTGACGCCTGAACTGCTGCGGATCCTCAAGCCCGGACGCATCTACGCATGCCACGTCAAAGACCGGATCAACTTCGGCAACGTCACTGGCGCCGGCGTGCCCACCGTCAGCCCCTTCCACGCCGAGGCGCTGTTCCACGGGGTCAAGCATGGCTTCGACTACATGGGGATGATCACTGTCGTGACCGACGTGGTGCGCGAGAACAACCAGACGTACCGGCTCGGGTACACGGAAATGTGCAAGGACGGCTCGAAGATGGGCGTTGGCTCGCCGGAGTACATCCTCCTGTTCCACAAGCCGCAGTCCGATCGGTCGAAGGGCTACGCCGACACGCCCATTCTCAAGTCCAAGAGCGAGTACAGCCTCGCGCGCTGGCAGGTCGACGCGCATTCGTTCTGGCGATCAAGCGGGAACCGCCAACTCTCCGCCAAAGAGATGGCCAGCTACGGTCCGGCAAAGCTGGCGAAGGCCTTCACCGAGTACAGCCTCGCCAACGTCTATGACTACGAGTTCCACGTCAAGATCGGTGAAGAGTTGCTTGAGGCCCAGGCTCTGCCGTCCACCTTCATGAGCCTTGCACCCGGCAGCCATTCCGCGGAGGTGTGGCACGACGTGGTGCGCATGATCACGCTGAACAGCGAACAGTCGAAGCGCGCAGTCGAGAAGCATGTCTGCCCGCTGCAGTTCGACATCGTCGACCGCCTGATCGATCGCTACAGCTTGAAGGACGAACTGGTCTACGACCCATTCTGCGGGCTCGGCACCGTGCCCTATCGCGCGATCCTGAAGGGCCGGCGCGGCGGCGGCTCCGAACTCAACACCGCGTACTTCCTCGACCAGGTGCACTACCTGAAGTCGGCGGAGCGCGAGTTCTCCATGCCGAGCCTGTTCGACTTCGAGGCCACGGAGGCCGCAGGTGCGTGACTCCGACCGCGCACACCGCGTGCGCATCGCCGCCTTGCTGCTCGCACCGCGCGACAGCGAGGGCGTCGTACGCGCGCCGCTGTCGGACGCACAGACGCTGGCGACTATCAAGAACCTGCGGGCGCCCCAGCGCGCTGCGCTGACCAGCCAGGTGAACTTCGTTCGCGAGTACGAGCGCGAGGAAGGCGGCGAGCTGTGAGCGCATCGGAGAAGGTTGACGCCTGGATGCCGCTGTGGATCGGCGCCTACTTGGCTGACACCATGAAGCTGACCACGCTGCAGCATGGCGCCTATCTGCTTTTGCTAATCGCCTACTGGCGCGAACGTGGCCCGCTCGCCGACGACGACGAGGAGTTGGCCAGTACGGTCAAGGCCTCGCCAAAGGAATGGCGCGCGCTCAGGCCTAAGCTCGAACGGTTCTTCAAGATCGGCGACGGCGTTTGGCGCCACGGCCGGGCCGACGAGGAACTCGTGAAGGCGATGGGCCACAAGACCGCCGCGGTAGCAAAGGCAAAGGCCGGAGCCGAGGCGCGGTGGGCGCGCGAACGCGCGAAGGCGGCTGGCGCCTCCTCGGGCACTCCTCCTAGCAATGCTCCAAGCATTGCTCAAGCACTGCCCAGGCAATGCCCTACACCAACACCTTCTCTTCTTTCAGAAGAGAGTGGAGCCGATCCCGGCTCAAGCGCGCCGGCTCCGCCGACGCCTCCCCCTCCGTCGCCCTCACGGAAGAAGCCCAAGACGCCAATGCCTCCGGACTTCACCGCGTCCGATGCGGTCAGAGCATGGGCTGCAAAGAAGGGATTCGATCGCGTTACCGAACACCTCGAGGCATTCAAGCTCAAGGTCAAGGCGAACGACTACCGGTACGTCGACTGGGACGCGGCCCTCGAGAACGCGATCCGGGACGATTGGGCCAAGCTGCGCGCACCTCAACGGGGCAGCGGTGGAATCGCCCCCGATGCCGTCACGGTGCCGAGCAACGAATACGCCAAGACGAAAGCCGCACAGGCTGCCGACGACGCTCTGCTCGCTGCCCAAGATCCTGCGGTCGCCGCCAAGGTACGTGCCAATGCGCGTGCCGCGGCGCTACGCCTCAAGGCGGAAATCGGAGCGTCCGTATGACCCGCTCGTCCTTCCTGCGCTCCTCGCCGCGGTATGGCTCGCGCGCCGGCGGCGCCAGCTCGCGGATCGTCATCGCCGCCAGCCAGTCGGCCGCGGGCCAGGGCGCCAGGTGCGCGGCGCGCTCCGGCGTGTCGAGCAGGACCGATCGGCGGAAGTCGCGTTCGTCCTTGAGCGTCCATTCGGAGATTTGCATGGGCCGACCCTCTGTCGTTCTGTGCCCAGATCGCAGCAACCGTCGCGCCCTGTGGAGTTCGAAATGACGACAACGAACGGATCCCGCTTGCATGCGGTTGAAATCTTCGCAGCGCTCATGAAGGAACCCTGCACGAAGGAGCAACTCTGCGAGCGCGTAGGCATCTCCGACAGCGCCGTTCGGAACTGGCTTCATGAACTGCGCCGGTCGGGCGTGGTCCGGGTCTGCGGGTTCGTCCGACGCGCCGCGTCAG
>Ga0068856_100002283_pt1 | contig 19786 bp, 19 predicted proteins | sample KBSCornC62_FD_66595 | JGI IMG/M metagenome (GOLD analysis project Ga0068856, IMG submission 66595) | Corn rhizosphere microbial communities from Kellogg Biological Station, Michigan, USA - KBS Corn C6-2 | ecosystem: Host-associated > Plants > Roots > Rhizosphere > Soil ... | reverse complement strand
CAGCGCAGTCAAAACAGCCCAGCCTTCCAATAACTCCCGCCGCGCAACAGCTATTCGAACGCGACTGGGTGCTGATGAACTGGGCGCTCAAATTCTACGATCGCGATGGCGATATATTGCTCGAGCCCGACGAAGCCGCAGCTGCCGCAAGCGAATTTCGCCGCATCGCCGATGCGAACGGAGACGGTCGGGTAACGCCGGAAGAATATAACGCTGCTCGGGCTTTCATCCTCGCCCGTTATTAGAGGCGGTTAGCGCCGGATCAGCTCGGCCGCCTTCAATGCCAGCTCAGTGCGGTTGTCGACCCTGAGCTTGTCGAAGATGGCATGCAAATAGACCTTCACGGTTCCCTCGGTGACGCCGAGCTCGGCGGCGATGTCGCGGTTCCTCAGCCCTTGCCGGACGAGCTCGATGAGCTCGCGCTCGCGCCGGGTTAGCGGGGGAGCGGAAGCCGCCCGGTCTTCGGCATGGCGAGTCCGCTCCGCGATCTCCGGATCGATCCAGCGGCCGCCCTTGACGACCGCATCCATGCACCCCAGCAACAGCGCCGGATCCGACGTCTTGAGAACCATGCCCTCGGGCGCCAGCTCGGCAGCGGCAAGGAGCTGCGACTCGTCCATCCCGGCGGTCAAAAGGATCACTTTCAGCTTCGATCGGGACTTATTCAGCTTCCGCAACACGTCGAGACCGGATGCGTCGGGGAGATGGACGTCGAGCAGCAGCAGATCCGGCTTCAGCTTCGGAATCTGCTTGGTCGCTTCGGCTGCTGTGCGGGCGCGTTCGAAAAGCTCGTAATCGGTATTACGCAGAAGCATTTCGAGCGCTGCGCCAATCATCGGATGGTCATCAACGAGCAGCACTCGGGTCATGCGACGGCTCCAGTAAGAGGCAGGGTGATGTGGATATTGGTCGATCCAGGCGAAGAAACCAATTGCATCGAACCATTCGCGCGCTCAACGCGCTCCTTCAGCGACCAGGGCTCGGGGATAGCCTGCCCTTTTCGCTTGCCGAAACCAGTGCCGTTGTCTGCGACGTTCAGCTGCAGCTGGCCGCCATGAAGATCGAGCGATACTTCGATCCGGTCCGCACGACCGTGCCGCACTGCATTCGCAACCGCCTCGCGCAGCAATTGCTGCAGGTCGAGCTGCAGCCTGATCGGAATCGAACCGGCATGCCCATTGGCTGTAACCCGACAGTCGACTGACCATTGCTGGCTTAGGCGCTCAGCGAGCGCGCGGAGTTCCGCTACCGCCTCCGAAAGGTCGATATCATGGTCGCGCCGGAGCGCCATGACGAACCCGCGCACCTCGCCTTGCTCTTCAAGCAAGAGCCGTTTCAGCTCATCCAGCTCGGCGGATATTGCGGCTCCCGACGTGGCCGCGCGCCTCAGCGCCTCGATCCGGAATGCGGCTCCGGCGAGAAACTGGACGATGCTGTCGTGAACGTCGCGCGCCAGGGTGAGGCGCGTGCGCGCCGCAGCTCCATTGGCAATTGCCGAGAACAAAGCGTGCCTGTCGAGAATTACACCGGCCGACCGCCCGAGCTCGCGTGCGAGATCCACGAAGTCCGTCGAAAGCTCAGGAATGTCCCAGAGGATGAGCCAGCCATGCTGCGTGCTCGTCTGCACTTCGCCGACGAGGCCCGACGTCAGGCCGAGACCGCGCGCTTCGTCCACATCGAGCAGGTTATAAGCGCTGCCGAAATGGAAGCGCCCTTGCGGCGCGCGCGTCAGCGCATGGTCGTTGGGCACGTCGAAGAGAAACGCTTCAGGGGCTGCTTCGCGGACGATCGCTTCTTCAACGCTGAAGCCTCGCTCCACGCCCCCGACGATGCTGATCCCATCGCTGGGCTCCTCCCCCACTGCACCGACGACCAGCGCCCCTGCTGTCGCGCCACTTACCTGCATCGCCATCGAAAGAGCGCGTGCGAGCGGGTTCTCCCGCTCCGCGAGAGCGGTGTCGAATTGCCCGGGAGCGAAGAACAAATTGGTCCGATGCTGGTGAATGCCGAACCAGATGAGCAGTAGCGAGAGAATCATGAGGTTTCCGGCGCGGATGATGAAACGCTCGAGCTCGAACGTCCCCGTGCCTGAAATGAGCAGCCCGGCAATCAGGTAGAGGATTACGAGAGCGGTCGCGGTAAGCGCGGTCTCGCGCCAGCTCCACCGGATGGCAGCAGAAAGCAAAGGCAGGACGAAGAAGAGAAAGAACGGACTCGTCGTGCCATTGCTCGAGAACACAATCGCAGTGAACACTGCCATGTCGGCCGCGTGGGACGGGACCGCAAGTCGCGCATCAAGCCACCAGTTGCGCCATGTCGCACCAGCGATCCCGATCGCGGAAAGCGCGTAAAGAATAAGCAGCGCGTAGGTGCCGGCGATCGAGGTTACCGGTTCGCTCGGGTCGAGCCAGACGGCAATCAGGAATAGCGTCGCGAGGATGACCCGGCCGAGGGCGATCACTCGACCTGCCTGATATTTGAACAAGCTCTGCGGGCCGACGAGTGTCTGCAGAGGAAAAGCCCCCACCTAAAAATCCAATGCTAATCTAGCTTAACCCAAGGCAATGCAAAATCGGGAAAAGCCGAAGTGGGCGTGACTCTGATCAACTTTACCGAGGCGCGACCGGAACTGGATCGCTTCTTTGAGGGCGGCGCCTAGCCCGCCATCCGCTTGGCGCCGAGGCCGAGCACCATTTGGTTGGCGCGCTCGTAGGCGAGCGGCTTTCCAAATAGATAGCCCTGGATCGTGTCGCAGCCGAGATCGCGCATGCGCTCGAAATCCTCGGCCGTTTCGACACCTTCGGCAGTCACGTTCATGCGGAAGCTCTTTGCAAGCTGAACGATCGACTGGATAATCGCGACATTCTCCGGACGTGAGCCGGCTTCGCGGACGAAGCTGCCGTCGATTTTCAGTTTGTGAAACACGGCCTTGTTCAGATAGCCGATCGACGAATAACCGGTTCCGAAATCGTCGAGCGCAATACCGACGCCCAATGCGCGAAGCCGCTTCAGGACATCAAGCGTCGAGCCATTGTCGCCGAGGAACACACCCTCGGTCACTTCGAGTTCGATGCGGTTGCCAGGCACCTTGTGCCGGGCGAGCGACTCGCTGACGATATTCGGAAGGTTCGGCTGAATGATCTGCTTCGGGCTGATATTGAGCGCAACGGTGATCGGCTCCGGCCACGTAGCGGCCGCCCGACAAGCTTCGTCGATAACCCATTCGCCGATTGCAGCCATGACTCCGCTTTCCTCGGCGACAGGAATGAAAACCGACGGCGGAACGAACCCGCGTTGCGGGTGATTCCAGCGAATCAGCGCTTCGAAACCAACCAGCTTCTGCGTCTTCGCGTTGATGAGCGGCTGGTAGACCAGGTGGAACTGCTTGGACGCGATCGCCGAGCGCAGATCGCCTTCGAGACGAACGCGATCCTCCTGCTCCGATTGCAACTCCGACGAAAAGTATCGAGCACAGCCGCGCCCAGCATCCTTGGCCTGATAGAGAGCAAGATCGGCCTTCAAGATCAGGTCGTCGACGGTAGCACCGTCGATCGGGCCGAAAGCGCAGCCGATCGACACTCCGATCCGGATCTCCGTCTGGTCGATCATGTACGGTTCTTTGATCGCGTGGATGATCCGGTCAGCCAGCCCTTCAACCTTCTTTCTGCTCTGAGCATCGTTCACCACGATCGCGAACTCGTCGCCGCCCATGCGGCCGACCGTTCCGTCGGCGGCGACCTCGTCCACCAGCCGCTTCGCCACAGCGCGAAGGACGGCGTCGCCTTTCGGGTGGCCGAACGTATCGTTGACGGGCTTGAAGCCGTCGAGGTCGAGGAACATGATCGCGCAAGGCACATTGCCCGTCGTCGCGCCACGAAGCGCTTCGCCGAGCAGCTGGCGCACGCGGCCGCGGTTCGGGAGTCCTGACAAGACATCGACATTGGCAAGATGGGTCAGGCGTTCCTGCGTTTGCCGAATTTCGGTGATGTCGGAGCCAACGCCGCGGAAACCTTCGAAGCGGCCCGCAGGATCGATGATTGGGTCGCCCGCCATCGAGATCCAGCGCGGACCGCGCGGCGTCGAAAGCTCCATCTCGAGATTGGTGAACGGCTGCTGCTCGAGCAGGACCTTGCCGAGCTCGGCATGTCCGCCGAGCAGAGCCGGAAATGAATGGCCGAGCAGTTGACCTCCAGGACGCCCGAGCATCGTGCTCATCCGCAAGCTGATATAGGTCACTCGGTTTTCGGCATCGACGGCCCAAAGCCATCCAACGCCGCGCTGTTCGTATTCCTGTAGCAGCAGGCTCGCGCTTTCGCTCTGGCTGCCGACGTCCGCATTCGTCTTCAGCTGATGGAAGGCCCATCGCGCGACGGTCATCACGCCGGTGATTGAAACGCCCAGGGTAAATATGATCGACAGCATGTGCTGGAAGGGCACGCTGTGCCTGGCGAGCACGAGCGCCCCGCCGACGCCACAGGTAAAGCCGATCATCCAGGCGATCGCGCATTGGGGAATGACGACGAGACCGAGACCCGCGATTCCGAGGCCGGCCATCACCGAGGCGGCAATGACCTGGGTACCGGGATCGAAGCGCGGGAAAAGGTATAGCGGCAGGCTGAGGAATGCGATCGCGCGGACGGCGATCTCTCCGACCAGAATCCAATAGGGTACGCGATGACCGGACCGGCCGACGCAGGTAATCGACTGAGTCCGCGCCAGGTGCATGGCGCCGAGATTTGCTGCGACGACAGTTCCCGCCCACGGAAAAAGCCATTCTGCAGGGACAACCCCCCACAGGTCAGCGAGCATGATCAGCACTGCAAGGATGTTCGCTGCCGCGAAGAAGGGTGCTAGCTGCGCACGCGAAATGAGCTGCACGTCGCGAAGCGGCGAATTTTCGGCGTCATCCTCTCCCGAGGCGAGCCCAGCCGATTCCCCTCCGGGAAGCCGGGCCGAAATCAAACGCTTGTAACGATCTGGTGCGTGATACATCCGCGCGGCCGTCCCACCTCTTGCGCGCTGGGCTTATCCAAAGAGAGTTGAAGCGGAGTTAAGGCGTGTAAATATTCGCCGATCAAATGAAGCCGTTATTGTTAACTTGAGTTATGTTTTTGACGAATTTCGGCTTGCGCTCGCATTGACGGAATTGCGCCTCTATATCCCGCCCCATGGCGACCGATAGCGCGACCCTCGATCGGCGAGCGGCCCCGCAAAGGCCTGTGACCGAATTGCCCAAGATCCAGTCGCCGGCCGAGCCGATCGCTCGGGGAATGGGTCTGGACCGCCCGTTTTTCGACGACAAGAACCGGGCGTTCTGGATCCTGCAGTCAATAGGCTGGAGCGGATACTTCTTTCTTCGGTCATTGTCCGGCTTCGCCAACAGCATGGGCTGGATATTCCTGGCCCACACATTGATGTTAACAATGACCGGTTACTCGCTGACGCTCCTGATGGCGTCGCTGTACCGGCGTATCATCCGGATGAAGCCGGTCTGGACGCTGATACTGTCGCTGACGACGGTCGTCCTGGCGTCGGCGACTTTCTCGATCATCGAGACTTGGAGCTATGCGACCTTCCTGAAGCCGGAATTTCGTCCCGCGGGCGTCCAGTATCTCGGCGCGATCATCCTCGAATTCGCTATTTTGGCCGCATGGACGGCGCTTTATTATGGGATCAACTACTTCCTCTTGCTCGAGGAGGAAATCCGGCAGCGCGAGAAGCTCGAAGGGCAGGCATCAACCGCGCAGCTGGCGATGCTTCGCTATCAGCTCAATCCGCACTTCCTGTTCAACACGTTGAACTCGATCTCGACGCTCGTCCTCTTGAAGCAAACCGAACGCGCGAACGCGATGCTTGCGCGGCTCTCCTCGTTCCTGCGTTACACGCTGGTTAATGAGCCTGCCGGCAAGGTCACGCTGGCGCAGGAAGTCGAGACTCTGAAGCTTTACCTGGAGATCGAAAAGATGCGGTTCGAGGATCGCCTGAGACCGCACTTTCGGATCGAACCGGAGACGATTGGAGCGCGTCTTCCATCACTCCTGCTGCAACCGCTGATCGAGAATGCGATCAAATATGCGGTGACTCCCGCCGAAAACGGAGCGGACATGTGGATCACGGCCGCGCGAGAAGGGCAGGCAGTTCGCATCGAGGTTGCTGACAATGGCAATGGCGATGGGATCGATATCGCTGCCAGCCCGTCGACCGGGGTCGGACTGGCGAACATTCGCGACCGGTTGTCGCAGGCCTATGGCGCTGCACACCGTTTCGAGACCAGAAAGAACGAGCGCGGGGGCTTTAGCGTTATCATCGAAATTCCTTACGAGACCGGAGACAAGGCCTGATGACCATCCGGACCATTTTGGTCGACGACGAACCCCTTGCAACGCAGGGCTTGCAATTGAGATTGCAGGCTTTTGACGATGTTGAGGTGGTCGCCACGGCAGCCAACGGTCGCGAAGCGATCCGCCAGATCAAGACCAACAAGCCTGACCTTGTCTTCCTCGACATCCAGATGCCGGGCTTCGACGGTTTCTCCGTCATTCAGGGTCTGATGGATGTCGAGCCGCCGTTGTTCGTCTTCGTCACGGCTTATGGCGAGCATGCGCTGAGGGCATTCGACGCCCAGGCGGTCGATTATTTGATGAAGCCGGTCGACGAGGATCGCCTTGCCGCGACGATGGACCGTGTCCGCCAGCGCCTCAGCGAAAAACGTAGTGCCGAGGAAAGCGAACGGTTGAAGGAAGCGCTCGCCGAGCACGCTCCCGAAGCCGCGGAGGAATTGGCGGACTCAGCGCCAGATGCTCCGGCGCCCGGCCGCTATGAGAAGATGATCAACATCAAGGACCAGGGGCAGATTTTCCGGGTCGACGTCGACACCATCGAGCGCATCGACGCGGCTGGCGACTATATGTGCATCCAGACCGGCGACAATACGCTCATTCTTCGAGAGACGATGAAGGATCTCGAAAAACGATTGGACCCGCGCCGCTTCCAGCGGGTCCACCGCTCGACGATCGTAAATCTTGATCTCGTCCGGCAGGTCAAGCCGCACACCAATGGCGAATGCTTTCTTGTGTTGGATTCGGGAGCGCAGGTGAAGGTCTCGCGTTCCTACCGCGATGTCGTCGCGAGGTTCGTCCACTAATTCGAAGTTTCAGCAGGCTGCCGATCTCGGCGGAAAGCGCATCCTGATCGTCGAGGATTCGCCTGTTGTCGGACCCTTCACCGCCGACCTGCTTGAAGAGCTTGGCTGCATTGTCGTCGGGCCGGCACCCAACATGGCGGCCGCTCGCCAATTGATCGAATCCGAAAAGATTGATGCCGCGCTAATGGACGTGCACATACGCGGCGAACGCGTCTTCCCACTTTGCGAGGCACTGGCCGCCAAAGGCGTGCCGTTTGTGCTGACGAGCGGCTATGCCGACTGGAACATGCCCGAAAAATGGCAGGACCGTCCGCGCCTCCAGAAGCCCTATACGCTGGACGCGGTGGACGAGGCGCTCAAGACATTGCTTGGCGCACCCGCCTGAAATCAGATCATGTTGTTCGTTGTCGTAGCGGGTGTCGCGCCCATCGTCTGAGCGCCGCCAGTCACCGACCCTCCCGAAGCGATCTGCTGCTGGACGGCTTGCGTCAGCTGGGGAGTGGTCGTGGTTGCGGTACAGGTCGCGCGACCATTGGCGGCCGAAGCGGCGAGCGCGCTGACCGAGACCCCGCACACGCTCGCAGCAACGTCGATCGGCACCTGCGCGGTCACGGGGATATTGTCGCGGTTGACCTTCAGCGAGACCGAAAGGTTGTTGAGGACGTTTTGAAGATTGACGCTGACGAGGGTCGGAACAGTTGTGCCCGAACTGCCGCCTGTCGATCCACTAGGCGCGCCAGCAGTCGTCTGACTGGCCGAAGCCGGAGCCGGTGCGTTGGTTGTCTTGCATCCGGCCATTGCCAAGGTGGCGGCGGTCACCGCGACAGCGGCAATCTTCCATGAAGCTGCACTCATTACTGGCTCCTGTTCAGCTTATTGTTTTGGAGGCGTGGTCTGCGGAGTCGTGGTGGTCGTCGGGCTCGTCGTGGTAGTCGCCGGCGCCGCAGTCCTTGGCGTGGTTGTGCCGGTGGTCGAGCCCGTGGTGGTCTGAGCGCCGCCGCCGACCGAGCCATTGGCCGCCAGCTGCTGTTGCACCGCTTGGTCGAGTTCTGGCGAGGTCGTCTGCGCGGTGCATCCCTTGCTCGAGCCGCCGCCAGCACCAATGGACAGGACGTTGATCGTGACGCCGCACACATTGGCCGCGACCGAGATCGGGATCTGGGCGTTGATCGGGATGTTCGCCTTGTCGATGTGAAGGTCTAGCGCCAGGTTGTTGAGCACGTTCGACAGGTTCACATTGACCAACCCCGGCACGGCGCTGGCGACGCTTTCGCCGGCGCTCTTGACGCTGTTGGCAGCGCTGGAAGTCTTGCAAGCTGAAAGTAGAACTAGCGCTGAAAGCGCTGCAACGGCGGTGATCTTACGCATGACGCAACCCCTGTTACTTGGGGTGCTAACGCCGCGATTGCCGATAGGTTTCCCAGCTCAGTTTGCGACAGGCAATCGGACCGTCACTGTCGTTCCGACACCAATGTCACTGCGGATCTCAAGCGACCCGCGATGCCGTTCGATGATGTGCTTAACAATGGCAAGGCCGAGCCCCGTGCCGCCGGATTCGCGACTTCGCGCCGGGTCGACGCGGTAGAAGCGCTCGGTCACGCGCGGGAGATGTTCACGGGCAATTCCCGGTCCGTGATCCACTACCCTGACGAGAACAGACGAACCCCTTCTCTCAGCAGCAATTTCGATTGTGGAACCGGGCCGCTCGCAGCCATAGCGAAGCGCGTTGCTGATCAGATTGTCCAAGACCTGCACGAGCTGCGCATGGTCCCCGCGAACAGGCGGAAGATCGCCCGGGATGTCGATCTTGAACTCGCAATTGGCGCTTCCGCGAAGATGTGCGGCGTTCGACACTGCAGCGCACACGATGCTTTTGACGTCAACGCGCTCGCCTGGCGTTGCATAGCGGTCAGCCTCGACCCGTGAGAGGCTCATCAGGTCCTCGATGATCCTCAGCATCCGTCGCGCCTCTTCGCTGATGGTCCGGCCGAAGTTGACACGGAGGTCGGGGGGAAGATCGTTCTCCTCGGCCAAGGTTTCAGCATAGCCGAGGACCGTAGAGAGTGGCGTCCGCAACTCGTGGCTCGCGTTGGCTACGAAATCGACGCGCATTTTCTCTGCCGAAACGGCGGCCGAACGGTCGATCATCCGGACGAGGACGAGTCCGCCGTCAAGCTCGCGGATGACGAGGCGCCAGGACCGGCCAGGTTCGGCGATGCCCGTCACGTCGATGTCGGCAGCCCCACGCGCAAGGATGCGCTCCAGCGCCTGCGGGTGACGGATCGCAAGCCGCACGTCGCGCCCCTCGATGTTGTCGCCGAGCAGCTGATGGGCCGGCAGGTTGGCGGCACGGACCATGCCGCCCTCCACTATAAGTGCCGGTTCATCCAGCGCAGCGATGAGCGCGCGCTCGCTCGGACCGGGGGTGGCCATGTGCGCTTCTGTAGCGGATTCATCGATATCAGCCACGATTCGAGTGGAAGCGCCCCCTCGCGTTCACGCGAGGGGGCGAGCCTTTCGAGCCAGAGGGGAGAGACGTCGAAAGGCGATCAGAAGACGAACTGCCCGAAGATGCCGACTTCGCTGTAGGTGCCGTCCGTGGTGTTCGTCAGGCCGCCGATGGTACCGTTCGACGTGGACAGGAAGCCATTATTCGCTCGGTCGCGCTTCCAGACGAGGGCGATATCGAGCGGCGCGAGCGGCTTATAGTCGACGCCCAGGTTGAAATAATGGTCGTGGAACGCCGAATTGGCGTCGCGGTTGGGCTTCACCCAGTCGTAGCGTCCGAAGGCGGCAATCTGGGGCGTGAATGCGTAAGATCCGAACGCCGACCAGCCGTTGGACTTGTCCGTCCCCACGGTGGTCACGTTGTTCCAGTTTTTGGCTGCAAAATATTCGATGCCAGCCCGAACATGCTTGTCGGTGTAAGCAGCGACCGCATTGAACCGCGTTGCACGGTGCGTACTGGAGCCATTGTCGGCGCTCTTGCCGAGCTTGCCAGTATACCCACCTACGCCGAGCGTGATCGGCTTGATCGGATTGACGCTGACACGCCCCTCAAGATCGAGCGTGTCCGAGTTTCGGGCCAAGGTCTTGTAGCCGGAGCCGTTGATCGCCGACACCTGATAGCTCACGAGATTGTTCGCAAAACTGCCGAGGACGTGGACGCCCCAGTCGGACGACGTGCCAAACTTGGTGCGGTCGATGAGCGTGTTCTCGACAAAGCGATAGCCGTAGAGGCCCTCGTCGAACGGAACCCACGGGAGGTCCGCCTCGCCGACCCGAACGATGAACGCCGGGTCGAGCTTCGCCTGCAGATAGGCCTTCTTGAGGTAGACGAGCACGTCGTTCCCGGTGCTGCCGTTCGTATTGTAGCGGAAGTCGGTGGTGACGTTGGCCGAGAAGACGTCGCTGAACTTGTGGTCGACGCCGATGTAGAAGCGCTTCAGCTCGGTTTCGGTACCGTTGTCGGTTTGATCGACGCCGGCGCGCTTGTGATCGATATTGCTGACGTTGAAGAACGCTTTGCCGCTGATTGACGTATTGGCGAACCAGCCGGTCTTGATCGCTTTCTCGAGCGGCGGGACCTGATTTTCGACCTTGGCCACCTGAGCCTGAGCGGCCTGAGTCTGCGTCAGCGCAGTAGTCGCCTGGGTCTGCGCCGCGGCGGCAGCGGCCTGTGCGCTCTGCGCCTGCTGAGCTGTCGCCTGCTGGCCGGACTCCACTGCATCGAGGCGCTGCATCAGGGCATCGATCTTCGCCTCGAGGGCCTTGATCTCGGCATCGCGCGGGTCGGCGCGATGCCGTGCAACTGGATGCTTGCGCGCCTTCGCTTCAGCGGGCGCTCCGATGGTAGCCGCAATGACTGCAAGCGCCGCGCCGGCGGCGAGCCGATGCAAGGTTTTCATTCTCTTTGGCCCCTTCTGTTCGTCGCCCCCCGCGGGCGCATTTCAACGGCGAGTCCGTGAACTCGATTCAGGCGCTAATCGGCCAAGCCGGACGAGCGTGTGACGAGCACAGGACATTTTTGTTACAGCCGTTTCAGAACACCTTGCGAAGCCGCGAAACGTGAAAATTCGGAACAACCAGACCGCGTCCGGATGTCCCGCAACCAAACCGCAACATTCCAGTCACGCGCGTGACGCTCGGCACGCGTAGCGCCGGGGCGGTGGCGATAGCGTCGCCGATTCCAGAACTTTCGGGGGATCACCAATGAACATGTTTATTCGGCCGATCGCGTTTCTCTCCGCATCTGCGGCGCTGATCGCGGTTCCAGCCCAAGCGGGCATCACCGGCGCGGGCTCGACCTTCGTCTATCCGGTGCTTTCGAAATGGGCATCCGACTTCAAGAAAGCCGGCGGCGACGAGATCAATTACCAGTCGATCGGCTCGGGCGGCGGAATCGCGCAGATCAAGGCGGGCACCGTCGACTTCGGCGCGACCGACAAGCCCTTGTCGGCCGAAGAACTGAATGCGGCTGGGCTGGCGCAATTCCCGGTCGTCATCGGCGGCATCGTGCCCGTGATCAACATTCCGGGCGCGCATCCGGGGCAGGTGAAAATGACCGGGCCGGTCCTCGCCGGAATCTACGCGGGCGAGATCAAGATGTGGAACGATCCGCAAATTTCGAAGATCAATCCGGGCCTACACTTTCCGGCCAAGCCGATCACTGCAGTGCACCGCTCGGACGGTTCGGGGACGACCTTCAACTTCACGCACTACCTTAGCCAGGTGAGCCCGGGCTGGAAGTCGAAGTTCGGAGAGGGCACGACCGTATCCTGGAACGGCGGGATCGGGGGCAAAGGCAATGAAGGCGTCGCCGGCTACGTCAACCAGATCCCCTATTCGATCGGCTACGTCGAATACGCCTATGTGCTGCAGAACCACATGGCATACACGCTGATGCAGAATTCGGCCGGAAAGTTCGTCGCACCGAACGCGAAAACATTCGCAGCCGCAGCAGCGACCGCCGACTGGGCGCATGCGAAGGATTTCTACCTGGTGATGACCAACGCCCCTGGTGCGAACTCCTATCCGATCGCCGCGACCACCTTTGTGCTGATGTACAAGCAGCCAAAGAATGCGGCTTCAAGCCAGCAGGCGCGCAGGTTCTTCGGGTGGGCTCTCAGCAAGGGTCAGCCGCAGGCGCTGAGCCTCGATTATGTGCCACTGCCCGCCGGCCTGGTGAAGATGATCCAGGGCTACGTCGGATCGTCAATCAAGTAGCGTCGCGTATCCCGGGGCAACGGGACGGCCCGCCGGCGACGGCGGGCCGCTTTCGTTTCAGGCTTCGGAGTCGAGCGAATATCCTGCCGAGCGGACGGTACGGATGAGATCAGTTCGCTCGCCTGCGTTCAGCGCCTGGCGAAGACGCCTGACGTGCACATCGACCGTCCGCGCATCGATGTCCGGGTCGTGGCTCCAGACCGCGTCGAGCAGCCGCTCGCGCGAAAAGACCCGGCCCGGATGCTCGAGAAAATGCTTCAGCAGGCGAAATTCGGTCGGACCGAGTGGGATCGGCTGCCCGCCGCGACGCACGCGATGGGCGGCGACGTCCATTTCGATGTCTGCATAACCTAGCTGCTCGCCGGCAAGCGCCGGCCGAACGCGTCGAAGCACCGCTCCAACTCGTGCGACCAGCTCGCGCGGGCTGAACGGCTTGGTCACATAATCGTCCGCGCCCGTCTCGAAGCCTCGGATTCGGTCCGTCTCCTCGCCGCGAGCGGTTAGCATCATGATCGGCGTGTTTGCGCTCGCCGAGCGGCGGCGCAGCCGCCGACACACCTCGATCCCGCTGATTCCCTCGATCATCCAGTCGAGAAGGATCACGTCGGGCTTCACCTCGTCCACCAGGATCAGCGCCTCTTCGCCGTCGCCGGTGCGAGTCACGTCGTAGCCGGCGCGCTCGAAATGGAATGCGACGAGATCGGCAAGGGCGCGGTCATCCTCGACCAGCAGCAGCGACTTGTTGCGAGCGTTCATTTGCTCACCTCGGGGACTTGCCCGGACGGTCTGCCATGTGCGCGCCCGTCGCGGCATAATAAACCATCTCCGCGATGTTCGTGGCATGATCGCCGACCCGCTCGAGATTCTTTGCGACGAACAGCAGATGCGCCGATTGGCCGATCGTCTGCGGGTTCTCCATCATGTGCGTGAGCAAGGTGCGGAAGATCGAATCGTAGAAGTCGTCCACCGCCGCATCCCGTTCGCAAACTCGAATTGCTGCGTCGGCATCGCGCTCGACAAATGCGTCGAGGACATTGTGCACCATCTGGGTCGAGATGCGTGCCATCTCCGGCAACAGCGACAGCGGCTCGATCTTGCCGGCATTCTCGAGGACGGGGACCCGCTTGGCGATATTCTTCGCATAATCGCCGATGCGTTCGACAACGCCCGAAATCTTGAGCGCTGCAACCACGTCTCGAAGGTCGCCGGCCATCGGAGCGCGAAGGGCGATCAGCTGCACGCAACGCCGCTCGGCTTCGATTTCTAAAGCGTCGAGCTTCTTATCTTCTTCGACCACGTGGGCAGCGCCATCGATGTCGCGCTGCATCAGGCAGCGCATGGCTTCGCCGATCGCATGCTCGGCAAGACCGCCCATCTCGCTGATGAGCGCTCGCAGCCGTTCCATGTCCTCGTCGAACGCTTTCAGAGTATGACCGCTAGCCTGCTGCATTCGCTTTTGCTCCGATCAGCCGAAACGGCCGGTGATATAATCGCGGGTCCGCTGTTCCCTGGGGTTCGTGAAGATGTCGCTCGTGTTTCCGACCTCGATCAGCTCGCCGAGATGGAAGAAAGCGGTTCTCTCAGAGACGCGCGCCGCCTGCTGCATATTGTGCGTGACGATCACGATGGTGAAGCGCTGGCGAAGCTCGTGGATCAGCTCCTCGATCTTTGCGGTCGAGATCGGGTCGAGCGCCGACGTCGGTTCGTCCAGAAGGATAATCTCGGGCCTGACAGCTAACGTCCGGGCAATGCACAGGCGCTGCTGCTGTCCACCCGAAAGCCCCAGCGCGCTTTGATTGAGCTTGTCCTTGACCTCGTCCCACAGCGCCGCCTGCCGAAGCGCATCTTCGATGCGGTCGCTGACCTCCGTTTTTGGAAGCTTCTCGTAGTACGAGAGCGCGAAGGCGACGTTGGCCCGGATCGACGAAGGAAATGGCGTCGGCTTCTGGAAAACCATCCCCACTTTCCGGCGGAGGTCTGAGAGCGAATATCTGCGATCGAGGATGTTTTGCCCGTCGATCGCGATCGATCCCGACGCATATTGATCGGGGTACAATTCATAGATGCGGTTGATCCCGCGCAGCAGCGTCGACTTGCCGCAGCCGGACGGGCCAATGATCGCAGTCACGCTGTAGGCAGGGACCGCCATGCTGACGTCCTTCAGCGCATGGCCCTTGCCATAATAAAAATCGAGATCGCGGATATCGATCGCAACCTTTGCCGAGGCTGGCGGTGGAGTGATCTCCGCTGGAGTGATCCGGAGCGCGGTAAGGCTGTCGTTCATCCTTGTTTGCCTTTCCGGGCAATTAGCCGGACGAGAATGTTGAGCAGGAGCACAAAGGCGGTGAGAACGAATGCGCCCGCCCAGGCAAGCGTGTGCCACTCATCATAGGGGCTCATCACATATTGGAAGATCACCACAGGCAGGTTGGCGAGCGGCGCATTGAGGTTCGCGCTCCAGAACTGATTGTTGAGCGCGGTGAACAGCAGCGGCGCCGTCTCGCCCGCGATTCGGGCGATTCCGAGCAAGATTCCGGTCAGTATCGCGCTCATTGCCGCCTTGTAGAGGATCTGGCGCGTCACCCTCCAGCGCGGTAACCCTAGTGCAAACCCGGCTTCCCGCATCGTGTCGGGGATGAGGAGCAGCGACTCCTGGGTCGTACGAACGACGATCGGGAGCAGGATGATCGCGAGCGAGAGCGCGCCCGCAAATCCGGAGAAATGCCCGGCCCTTCTCACCACCAGCTCGTAGATGAACAGGCCGATTACGATCGACGGCGCGCTCAACAAAATGTCGTTGATGAAACTGACCGCAGCAGCGAGCCGCGTGTGGCGGCCGTGCTCGGCAAGATAGGTACCGGCGGCAACACCAACCGGCGTCCCGATCACGACCGCGAGCAGGATCATTACCGCGCTTCCGTAGAGCGCATTGAAAATGCCTCCTGACGAACCCGGCGGCGGAGTCATTTGCGTGAAGAGGCTTGGCGTCAGCGCGGCCGCTCCCTGGCGGAAGGTCATCCACAAGATCCAGGTCAGCCAGACGAGGCCGAACGTCGTCGCCGCTGTTGCAAAGACGAACGCCACGACATCGGCGATCCGGCGGCTCGCACGAATGGCCATCAGTGCGTCCTCCCCATCTGCTTGTTGACCCGCAGCAGCAGGAGCTTGGCGATCGACAGCACGATGAAGGTGACGACGAACAAAAGGAAGCCGAGTGCGATCAGCGACGATCGGTAGAGGTCGGTGTCCGCCTCGGTAAATTCATTTGCGATGGCTGCAGCGATAGAGTTGCTCGGCATCAGCAGGGACGCGGAAAGGTCGTGCGCATTTCCGAGCACGAAGGTTACCGCCATCGTCTCGCCGAGCGCCCGGCCAAGGCCGAGGAAGATCGCGCCGATCATCGCCGAGCGTGTGTAGGGGAGCGTCACGTGCCGCAGCACTTCCCACCGCGTCGATCCAAGCGCGACCGCGGATTCCCGGAGCGGCGCCGGGACCGCGCTGAACACCTCTCGAGCGACGGCGGCAATGAACGGGATCACCATGATGCCGAGGACGATCCCGGCGGTGAGCATGCCGATGCCGATCGGCGGACCGCTGAACAGGGGACCGATGACGGCTTTTCCGCCGAGATGGTCGCTGAGCCATGGCTCGACATGCGCGGCCATGAAGGGCGCGAATACGAACAGGCCCCACATGCCGTAGATGATGCTTGGGATTGCAGCGAGCAGCTCGATCGCAATGGCGATCGGCCCGCGAGTCCAGCGCGGGGCGATGTCGGTAAGAAATAGAGCGATCCCGATACTGACCGGGACCGCGATGATGAGCGCGATTGCCGAGGTGACGAGCGTTCCATAGATCGGGACGAGCGCGCCGAAATGTCCGCCGACCGCATCCCAATCAGGGGAGGTGATGAAGCGCCAGCCGAATGTCTTGAACGCGAGGCGTCCGCCCCACGCCATCGAGAGCGCAATTCCCGCGAGGAGGACCAGCACAAACCATGCCGCGCCCGATGTAATGAGCTCAAACGTCCGGTCGGCGCCGGCGCCGCTCTTCTTGGGTCGCGGCGCTTCTAGAATCTTGGCAGCAGTGGCGTTCACTTCACATTCTGCGAAATGTAGTCCTCGATTTGCTTCACGAGATCGGCGGGAAGCGGGACGTAATCGAGCTTGGTCGCCTGTCCCTGGCCCTTCTCGATCGCATATTTGAAAAAGGCGATCACGGCATTGGACTTCGCCTTGTCCTTCGGCTGCTTCGGCACGAGGATGAAGGTGCTTGCGGCGATCGGATAGGCGTTTGCGCCAGGCGCGTTCGTCATCACCAGGTTGAAGTCCTGAGCATTCTTCCAGTCCGCGGTGCCTGCAGCCGCCGCGAATGAATCGGCGCTCGGCGCGACGAACTGGCCGGCCGCATTCTGGACCAGCGCGTAACTCATCTTGTTTTGGACTACATAGGCATATTCGACATAGCCGAGCGAGTTCGGCAGCTGCTTCACGTAGCCCGCGACACCCTCATTGCCCTTGCCGCCGACGCCGCCGGTCCAATTGACCGTCTTGCCCTCGCCGGGTCCCGCCTTCCAAGCGGGACTGACCTGGCTCAGATAGTGGGTGAAGTTGAACGTCGTTCCCGATCCGTCCGAGCGGTGCACTGCCGCGATCGCTGCGCTCGGAAGGTTCACGCCCGGGTTGAGCCTGACGATCGCCGGATCGTTCCAGTTCTTGATCTTGCCTTGGTAGATATCGGCGAGGATCGGCCCGGTGAGCTTGAGCTTGCCCGCATCCACGCCGGCAATATTCACCACCGGGACGATTCCGCCGACGATGACTGGAAATTGTGCGAGATTGTTTTTGGCGAGCTCGTCGGATTTGAGCGGCTGGTCGGTTGCGCCAAAGTCGACGGTGCCGGCCTCGACCTGCGCGATGCCGCCCCCCGAGCCAATCGATTGGTAGTTCACGGCGGTGCCGTTCTGGTTGCGATAGTCGGCCGCCCAGGCGGACAGGACTGGATAGACGAAGGTCGAGCCTGCTCCGGTAATTTGAGCGCCGGAGGAGTTTGCCGCCTCATTGCCGCCACTGCTTCCGCAGGCGGCGAGAAGAGCAAGCGCGGGCAGAGCAAAAAACGGCCTGTTCATTGGAAATTACACTCCTCGGAGGGGCAGCTGTGGTTGCCCTAGCGATCCTTCGACGAATCCATTGTGACACTGATGTTGCACTTTTGTGACGACGGCTGCCGCCGATAAGCTGGGCTTGTGCTCGAAGCGGCAGAATTTGCGGGCGCAAGGCGGACGTTTGGAGCAATTGGGGGGATGAAAAGGAGCTCGAACCCCGATGAGCAAATTCGAAACATTCGCGAGGCTGCACGTCCCCGGCGATCCGGTCATTCTCTACAACATATGGGACGTCGGAAGCGCTCGGGCGGTTGCCGCCGCTGGAGCAAAGGCACTTGCGACGGGAAGCCATCCCGTGGGCGATGCCTCGGGCTTCGGCGACGCCCAGCATGTACCGCTCGATTATGTCTTCTCCAATGCCAGACGCATCGCCGAGGCTGTCGACCTGCCGCTGACGGTCGACTTCGAAGGCGGCTATTCGATCGAGCCCGAAGAATGCGCCGCCAATGTTGCCCGACTGAAGGAGACCGGCGCTGTCGGATGCAATTTGGAGGACCAGGTGGTTGGCGGTGAGGGCCTGCATCCGCTTGAGTTACAGGTGCGGCGAATCGAGGCGATCCGACGCGCGGTTGGCGGTGACTTTTACATCAACGCGCGGACCGACCTGTTCCTAAAGACACAAACCTACGACGATGCGCTGATCGATCAGGTTGTCGAGCGCGGGCAAGCCTTCACGGATGCCGGCGCGAGCGGATTCTTCGTTCCGCGCCTTTCAGATCCGAAGCAGATCGAGCGCGTCGTGTGCGACGTGCCGCTGCCGCTCAACGTCATCGCCTTCCCGGGAGCGCCGGACAAGAAGGTGTGGGCAGATGCGGGAGTCGCCCGAATCAGCCACGGCCCATTCCCGCACCGCGCGCTGATGGCGAAGCTCACCGAAATGGCGCGCGAAGCGATCGGCTAAGCGCGGCCGAAGCGCCACCAGGGCAGGCGCGGGCCGGACTTCAGCACCGTCTTCCGGAACAGCTTGGCCCCGAAGCGAAGGATCAGCGCGACCCAAATGGCCTGCCACAGGATGGCGGCGAGGTGCGGCCACCAGTTGGGCTGCTCGGCTGCTCGCGCGAGCATGGTCATCGGCGAGGAGAGGGGGAAGGCCGCGGCCGCCCAGCCCTCCGCGGAGTCCGGGCTGTTGATCGCAGTCGCCGCGAACGCGAAGATCAGCATCTGTGCAAAGGTCACCGGCAGCGACATGGTCTGCACTTCACGCGCGGTGGACGCCTGCGCCCCGATCATCAGGAAGGCGGCGCCAAAGAGCAGATAGTTCATGCCGAAATAGATGATCGCAAGCGCAAGGAAGCCGGGCCATCCGACGGCTGGCGTCGGCAGCGACTGGACTCCGCCATGCTTCACCATCTGCAGGAGAAGTGCCCCCGCACTGATCCAGACGACGAGCGCGAGAACCGAAGCCGCGAGCATCGCGAACAGCTTGCCGACGAACATCGCGTCGATCCGCATCGCGGCGGCGATCACTTCGATGATCTTGTTCGATTTCTCTTCAATCAACTGCGACATGACCATGGTCGACAGCATCAAAGTCAGGAAGAACAACACGGCCTGTGCCGCCCATGCGGTGGTCGCCCGGTCCGCCTCCAGCGATCCGGTCGAGACATGAACGTCGGTCACCGGCAGATCCGGCGGTTCTCCGGTATGCGCTTCCCTCGCATTGGCGATGAGCAGTTTCAGTTGACCCACCGTTGCGGGATCGCTGCCGAGGGCGCCGACCAGCCGCGGATGTTCGAGTCCTCCGCCGAGGACGGCGCGAACCGGCGGCTTGCGACTCGCAAGCAGCTTCCTCTCCTGCGCAGCGAGGTCGCGTTCGGGCGAATAGCCGACGATCCTCACCAGTGCCTGGTCGCCTATTGCCTCGGAGAGCTGATCGCGAGCGGCCGCGAGCCGGGCAAAGTCGGACTTAGGAGCTACCACGGCGACCACCGGCCGCTCGGTCTGGTTGGCGACGCGAGCGCCGATGCTTCCGAAGAGGCCGCCCATTGCAACGGGGAAGAGCGGCGCGAGCAGGAAGAAGATGAAGGTCTTCGACAGCACCGTTGCAGTGAAGTCGCGGCGGGCGATGACGAAGGCAGAACGGAGGAAGCGCATCATTGGGGCTTCTCCTGGCCCATCGCCGCAGCGGCGGCATTGCCGGCAATTGCGACGAATGCGTCATGCAAGCCCGGGCGCTCGATCGCGAGGGTCTCAATGCCGGCTTCGCCGTCAATCAGCGCCTTGAGCAGAGGCTCGGGCCCGCCCTCCGGAAG
>Ga0068856_100002281_pt1 | contig 19787 bp, 14 predicted proteins | sample KBSCornC62_FD_66595 | JGI IMG/M metagenome (GOLD analysis project Ga0068856, IMG submission 66595) | Corn rhizosphere microbial communities from Kellogg Biological Station, Michigan, USA - KBS Corn C6-2 | ecosystem: Host-associated > Plants > Roots > Rhizosphere > Soil ... | reverse complement strand
GAGGCGATGAGTAGCAGGCAACTCACCGCGGCCTGAACCCCTACCAAGCTTTGCCGCAGGTGTACGTTGGGCTGATTGATGCGGACCGTTTGCAGCGCTGAAGGTAGACCGAAAGCAATGGCGGACACCATCGTTAGCATCAGCGCGGCGATGAGAATCGGCCAACCGATCGTGAGCCGGACTGTGTATGGAGCACCGATCGCATTCAGGAGAAGACGGACAGCAGCAGCGCCGAATCCCAGGCCGGCGGCGGCGCCGAGGAGAGCAAGCAGGAAGTTCTCCGTCATCAGTTGCCGCAGCACTCGGGCGCGGCTGGCGCCAATCGCCATGCGGATATCGATTTCCCGTCGCCGCACCAGGCCGCGCGCGAGCAGCATGTTTCCCAGATTGGCGCACGCGGAGAGCAGCACCAGCAGAATCATCACGAAGAATACGGCGACGGCGGGTCGGCTGCGCACCACCTGGACGATCGATTGCTGCACCGGTTGGCCCTCAAGTTGTTCATCATCCCGGAAATAGCGGGGTTGCTGGCGAGCCAGTTCGCGCGTAAGTGAGGTGAGTTCCTCCGCGCCGGCAGCCTGCGAGACCGCCGGCTTCAGCTTGCCGAACAGTGCCTCACTGGGGCGCGTAAAGTCCTGCTGAAGCGTGGGTGTGCCGGCCATCAGCAGCGGGCGTATCGAAATAGGGAACCATACCTCGCTCCTGCGACCAAGCAGGCTCCGTGGAAAGTTGTACGGCAGCACACCGACAATCTGCACGGGCTGGTTGTTGATGCGGACGATGCGGCCGATTACGTCGGGATCGGCGCCCCAATGATCGCGCCAGTAGTCATACCCCAAGGCGGCCACCGGCTCCGCCCCGGGTTGCGCATCCTGCGCGTCGACCAGGCGCCCCCATGCGGGGACAATGCCGAGGCTGGCAAAGTAATTGGGAGAGACTAGCGTCGAGCGCACGGCCGCGTCCCCTTCCACGACTACGTCAAAGGTGCTGTCTTCCGAAATCAGCCAGGCAAAGGATCGGCTTTGCGTTTGATAGAACTCCACCGCGCCATGCGGGAAGGCAAGCGACTGCCCGCGACGGGAGTTCCGGGTTAGGTGCAGCACCGAGTCTTCGTCCCGAATGTCGAGGTTGTGGAAGATTGTGGCATCGAAAACTTGAAACTCGGCCAGGTTGACGCCCACACCGAGAGCGAGAACGGCCACCGCGCCGAGGGCGAACCCTGGCGCGCGTCCCAGCACGCGGGCACCGTAGCGCAGGTCTTGCCACAGATCCTCGATCCAGCGCGTCCCGCGCGCGTCGCGGCATTCTTCTTTCACCTGCTCGACCTCGCCGAATTCCAGACGGGCGCTCCGGCGGGCCTCAGGCTCGCTCATGCCTGCGCGAAGATTGTTGGCCACCAGACCGTCGAAGTGGAACTGCAGCTCGGCATCCAGGTGCCGCTCCATTTCCCCGCGCTTCACGAGCCGCCGCCACCAGCTCATCCATTCGCCTCGCTGGATTCGAGAATCAGGCGGACCGCCTTGGCCAGTTGCTTCCAGCTCTCGGTCTCGGATTTGAGTTCGGTCTGGCCCTTCGCGGTCAGGCGATAAAATTTGGCTTGGCGGCCGGTTTCGCTGTCCTTCCATTCGGCCGCTAGCAGTCCGCGGTTCTCCAAACGATGCAGCGCCGGATAGAGCGAGCCTTGTTGAACCTGCAATACATCGCGCGAGATTTGCTGAATACGTTGCGCGATGGCGTAGCCGTGAATCGGACCCAGTGTCACTACTTTCAGAATCAGCAGGTCCAGAGTTCCCTGCGGCAGATCGGATTTTGGCTGGGTCACGGATACCTCGGACTTCTACCTATACATCAGGATGTGTAGAAGTGCAAGGGGTCGGTTGTCCGCGCGGAGTCCGGGGCTGGACTAATCGAAAGTCTGAATTTTTAGAAAATGGAGCGGGAGACCGGATTCGAACCGGCGACATCGACCTTGGCAAGGTCGCACTCTACCAACTGAGTTACTCCCGCGCAGGCAGGCGACAGGACCCATTGTCGCGCCCCAAACAGACATTGTCAAATGCAGCCCGACAGCACTGAAACACAGTTTTCATAGAATGTTCAATGTTTTAATTAAGTCGCCATAAGTTACTGAAAATATTGATTTTAAAATTCTACAAGATAATTATTGCACAATGATTTTTTGTGCTATTCTTGAATTCCGCGAACGACGGCTGGCCGTTTGAAAGCACCCCGCGGCAGCCGCCCGAGCACGACGATTCCAGGACAGAATCGGTAGGGAACTAGGTTTTCCACAGACGGTGGAAATCCTGTGGGGAATGTGTGTGTCGGAGGATACTATGACTGGCGAAGTTGTAGCATTGGCGAACCCGTGGGAGCAAATCAAGGCTCGGTTAACCACCAAGATCAGCCTGCGGGCCTATGAAGATTGGGTGACGCGCACGGCGTTCGATGGTTCCGAAGGTGGATCCTTGCGGGTCTCGGTTCCAGACCAGGTCACCAAGGAATGGATGGAGCAGGAATACGCCGAAGACATCCGGCAGTCGATTCGCGAGCTGAACCTGCCGGTGGAGCGGGTGATCTACACGCCGCGCGATGCGGGCTTCTCAGCCGCATCGGCCGCCAATTCACAGGAGCCTGCTTTTGCGTCCCCGGCGAGCCAGCTCAATCGCAACTTCCGCTTCGATAATTACGTGGTCGGCTCCTGCAATCAGTTCGCGCATGCGGCGGCGCGCGCGGTGGCTAACAGCCCTTCGCGCAGCTACAACCCGCTGTTCATCTATGGGGGCTCGGGTATGGGGAAGACCCATCTGATGCACGCGATTGGCACGGCGCTGGCGGAGCAGTATTCCGCAATGCGAATTGTGTACACATCGAGTGAGCGCTTCATGAACGAGATGATCAACTCCATCAAGAGCGATCGGATGCCGGCCTTCCACCGCTACTACCGGTCGGCCGATGTGCTGCTGATCGACGACATTCATATCCTGGCCGGCAAGGAACGCACGCAGGAGGAGTTCTTCCACACTTTCAATGAGCTCTATGAACACCAGAAGCAGATTGTGGTCTCCAGCGATTCCACTCCCAAAACCACGCCGGGTTTAGTGGACCGTCTGCGCTCGCGCTTCGAGTGGGGACTGATGGTCGACATCCAGCCACCGGACGTCGAAACCAAGATGGCGATTCTGGATAAGAAAGCCGAGATCGAAGGCGTCAGCCTGCCGGAAGACGTGCGGGTTTATATCGCCACGAAAACCAAGTCCAATGTTCGTGAGTTGGAGGGCGCTTTGGTGAAACTGGTGGCATTCTCATCCGTGATGGGAACTCCCATCACGCTGGCGATGGCGCAGCAGGTCTTAAAACATTTGATCCCGGGACAAGAGAAACGCATCACCATGGATTCGGTTCTCCGCGCCGTGGCCGACCAGTTCCAGCTTCAGCCGGCGCAGTTGAAACAGAAGACCAACACCCAAAAAATAGTGTTTCCGCGGCAAATCGCCATGTATCTGATCAAGGAGTTGACGCATTCCTCGTTGCCTGAGATTGGCCGCATCTTTGGAGGCAAGCACCACACTACCGTGCTGCATTCCATCCACAAAATAGACGAACTGCGCCAGAAAGACGCGGATTTGAACCGCTTGATCCACAACGTAATCGACACTATACATTGAGGTTATTTGGCTTATCCTCAATGCGCCTGTGCGCCTCTCTGTGGACTTCTGTGGAACAATCCAGGGGCCCCAGATCATGCAGCGCGGGCTACCCAGGAACCCACAACTCTTGATGACTTTAACCCCACGATCTTGCTATAATTTAGAAAGAAATCAACGTTTCAACAGCCCCTATGAATCTGGTTCTTCTTCAAGTCTATTGAGAGAAGAATCTAGAGAGAACAATTGCGAAGGAACCGTGCATGGAATTCACCGTCAGTAGGGCCGATCTAGTGCGGGAACTGAACCTCTCGCAAGGCGTTGTCGAGAAGAAAACCACCATTCCGATTTTGTCGAATGTGCTGGTGGAGGCGGACGGTGATCATATCCTTCTCACCGCCACGGATCTCGAGCTGGGAATCCGCTGCTCGTGCGCCGCGCGCGTGAAGAAGTCCGGCGCCGGAACGATTCCAGCGCGCCGCCTTCTGGATTATGTGCGTCTGCTGCCGGATTCGGATGTCCAGGTGAAGGTGGGCGACAATCACTGGGCGAATCTGGTTTGCGGCCGCTCGAAAACCCGCATTGCCGGCATGTCGCGCGATAGTTTCCCCGAGTTGCCGGAAATGCCGGAACAATTAGCGGAGATTCCGATCGGCGTGCTGGGGGCTATGATCGCGAAGACCGTGTTTGCGATTTCGAGCGAGGAATCACGCTTCACGCTGAACGGCGCGCTGCTGGTCCTTCGCAAAGGCGGCATCGTCATGGTGGCGACGGACGGGCATCGCCTGGCGATGGTGGAAAGCTCAGGCGAGCTTCCCGGTGTGACCGCGGCGTTTCGTGCGCTGCTTCCCAGGAAGGCCATGCTCGAGCTGCAAAAACTGGCCAGCGATTCGGATCCGGCTGCCATCGTGCGGTTCTCCGGCGATGAGAATCATTTGTTCTTCAAGCTGGGTGAGCGCCTGCTTCTGAGCCGAAAACTGACCGGTAATTTTCCCGATTACGAACGCGTGCTGCCTAAGGATCAGCCAAATTCGGTGACCTTGCAGCGCGAAGAGTTTCGGGCCGCAATTGAACGCGTAGCCCAGTTCTCCGATGAACGGTCGCGCGCGATCCGCGTGCGGGTGGGTGACGGCGAAGTGAAGGTGCATTCCTCGGTCTCTGAAACCGGAGAGAGCGAAGAGAGCATCCCGGCGGAATACAACGGCGCTGCTGTGGAGATTGGATTCAACGCGCAGTATCTGATCGATTTCCTGCGTGTGGTGCAGACCGATCAGGTCAGCTTCTGGTTTAAAGATCCCCACAGTGCCGGCGAGCTCCGCCCCGGCGGCGACAAGGCCGACAACTATCGCTACGTGATCATGCCGATGAGAATTTGAAGTACGCAATACCTCGAAACGCAATTCTATGTCCAGTAAAGTTACCGCGATAGATCCCAACGTTTACGATTCCACCAGCATCAAGGTGCTGGAGGGCCTCGAGGCCGTGCGCCTGCGGCCCGCTATGTACATTGGGTCGACCGGCGAAGCCGGGTTGCATCACTTGGTCTACGAAGTTGTCGACAACTCCGTCGACGAAGCCCTCGCCGGTTACGCCAGCGAGGTGAACGTTACCATCCACGAAGACGATTCGGTGACAGTGGTCGACAACGGCCGCGGCATTCCGGTGGATCTGCACGAAGAGGAAGGTGTGTCGGCCGCGCAGGTGGTGATGACCAAGCTGCACGCCGGCGGAAAGTTCGATTCCAACTCTTACAAAGTCTCCGGCGGGCTGCACGGCGTGGGCGTGAGCTGCGTCAATGCGCTCTCGGAATTACTGAAGCTCGAAATCTGGCGTCCGGCGAAGGGCGAAACAGCGTCTTCGACCTGGGAGCAGGAATACGCCCGCGGAGTTCCGAAATCACCGCTCGCGAAGACTGGTAAAGCCGGACGCAAGACCGGAACCAAGGTCACATTCAAGCCTGATTCGTCCATTATGGACGCCACCAAGTTCAACTTCGACACGTTAGCCACGCGGCTGCGCGAATTGGCGTTTCTGAACAAGGGTCTGAAGATCACGCTGACCGATGAGCGCGAGGAGCCCGCGCGCGTTTCCGAATTCCAGTTCGTTGGCGGCATCGCGGAGTTCATCAAGCACCTGAACAAAGGTAAGAACGTACTGCACGACAAGCCGATTTACTTTGAAGGCGAGCGCGAGTTGCCGAACGGCACGCTTACCATGGAAGTGGCGCTGCAATACAACGACTCCTACAGTGAGACGGTGTTCAGCTTCGCCAACAACATCAACACCGTCGATGGGGGCTCGCATTTGAGCGGCTTCCGCAGCGCGTTGACGCGCACCATCAACGCCGCGGGCCAGTCCGCGGGTTTGTTCAAGGACGTCAAAGAAAATCTCACCGGCGACGATGTGCGCGAAGGCCTTACTGCGGTGATCAGCGTGAAGCTGCCGCAGCCGCAGTTCGAAGGGCAGACCAAGGGCAAACTCAATTCCGATATTCAGGGTTACGTCGTACAGTTGATCAATGAAAAGCTGGGAGAGTTCTTCGATAAGAATCCCTCGGTGATGAAAAAGATCGTTTCCAAAGCGATCGACGCGGCCCGCGCGCGCGAAGCGGCACGCAAGGCCCGCGATCTCACGCGCCGCAAGGGTGCGCTCGATTCCGGCGGCCTGCCGGGCAAGCTTTCCGATTGCCAGGAGCGCGATCCCGACCGTTGCGAATTGTTTCTGGTCGAGGGCGAATCGGCGGGCGGCACTGCCAAGGGCGGCCGCGACCGCCGCTACCAGGCGATTCTGCCGTTGCGCGGCAAGATCCTGAACGTCGAGAAGGCCCGCTACGACAAGATGCTGGGCCACGAAGAAATTCGGGCCATGATCACGGCCATCGGCGCGGGCATCGGCAAGGACGATTTCGATCCCGCCAAGATCCGCTACGGCAAGATCATCATCATGACCGACGCGGATGTGGACGGCTCGCACATTCGCACGCTGCTGCTCACGTTTTTCTTCCGGCACATGACGGAGCTGATCAAGCGCGGCAACATCTTCGTCGCACAGCCCCCGCTCTATCGCATCAAGAAGGGCAAGAGCGAGAAGTACATCAAGGACGACAAGGAATTCACGCGCGAGATTCTGCGCCGCGCGACAGAGAATCTGAAAGTCGAAGTTGGCGTCGGCGGCAATACGGTTCTGGAAGGCACCGAGCTGCGCAATTACCTGATGTCGCTCGACGAGCTGCAACTGGCCTGGCGCCGCATGGAGCGCCGCTTGCGCGATCCGCGGGTTGTCGAAGTGCTGGCGGATCCGGGACTCGCCATCGATACCAAGGCCGATTTCGGCGACAAGACGCATTTGCAGCCGGTGCATGAAGCCCTGAAGGCGCTGAAGATCGAGTCCGAAATCAAGCACGAAGAGGAACATTCGGCCTGGATGGTGACCTTCAAGGATCCGACCAACGCCGAACGCTCCATCAATCTGGAACTGGCCGGGCAACCCGAGTACCGCCGCTTGCGCCTGCTTGCCAAGCAGGCCGGCAAATATAATCAGCCGCCATTCGTGGTGGCGCGCGACACGCACCGCGAGACCCTGGCGGGATGGCGCGAGCTGCTGGCGCACGTGAAGAACGAGGGCATGCGCGAAGTAAGCATCCAGCGCTACAAAGGCCTGGGTGAGATGAACGCCGAGCAGTTGTGGGAAACCACCATGAATATCGATACCCGCACCCTGCTCAAGGTATCGCTCGAGGATATCGTGCAGAGCGACGAGATCTTCACCACGCTGATGGGTGAAAACGTCGAAGCGCGCCGCAAGTTCATCGAGGATAATGCGCTGGACGTCCGAAATCTGGACGTTTAGAAGTTACGCCGCGTCCCGGATCGCGTCTTCGCGAGGCAGCGATACCCGCAACACGGAGCTTGCGCGTGACAGTGTAATCGCCCAATAGCCAAATCCCGCTAGCACCAAGGTGAGGATCTGCAGCCTGAGGTAGTCCGCCCAGGATTGCGTGAGCCACGGCACCAGCCACAAGGCGATCAGCCACAACTGCAACCCGGCCTGTTCCCGCTTGCTCCGGCCATACAAGGATCGCGCCACCAGCGCCGCGGCGGGGATCAGAAGAATGGTGTCATAGACCGGCGCGTAAATATTGATCATCAGCGTCCAGGTCAGCGTGGCTCCCCATAAATAGCGCTGAACGTCATGCGACTGCCCGCGCGACCGCCACCAGTTCCATCCCAGGAAAAGGAACGCCGCCACCGCCGCGAGAGTGGCAATCGCCCGTGTCACGGAACTTCCGCCGAGCAGGATGGTAAAGAAAGAATTCAAGTCAACATACTTGGTCCGGCGAATGATGGATTCATTCGTGGTGGCGATGCCGGCGAACACTTTCATTTGAACCATCCACCAGCGGAGGCCGCTCACTCCCGCAGTCGCGAGGGACCCGAGCAGCAGCAACCCGGAGCCGCCGCAAAAGCCCGCGAACATCCTCCAGCATGCGCCCAGGATCATCATTGCCGCCGGGATCGCCATCAAGGAAGGCTTGTACGTAGCCAGGCCCAGAGCTATTCCGGCGAGCAGCGGCCAGCGGTTCTCGAAGCAGTAGACAAACAGGACCACTGCGAAAAAAGTGACGACGGAGAGCTGTCCGCCGATCCACGTTTCGAGCGTATACATGGGCGCTGAGAGCGACAGCAGAAAAGCGGTGCGGCGGTAGCTCGCGTTCGCCCAGCCACGAAACAGAAGCCAAAGACAGAGCGCATACAGCGCCAGCGAAAACACCAGCCATGCGCAGTAAGCCGATTTGTAGGGCAAGAGAGCAAACGGCCGGTACAATTGACCGACCACCGGTGGGTAGCCGAACAACAGCATTTGAGTGCGCGACATCGCCGGCAAACTCTCCTGCTCCAGCCGGGTCAGGGCAGAAATGTCGTAGAGGAACGCGGGCTGGTGCTGGTTGAGGGCCTTGCCAGCTGCGTAAAACTCGACGAAGTCACTCCCCAAGGGGCGACCCATGAAGGTTTCCCCGCGGAATCCGTAGTACAGCGAAAGTGCGCACGCGATCAAGCCGGCGATCAGTGCGAATACGCTGAACGCCCGGGCCTCGCGCTGGCCTGGCAGAGGTCCGATGATACGCTCGATCCGGGCTGGAATGGATTTCTCCATCTACCGGCTCTAATCGTCAGAATACTCGCCGCGGAATAGGTGATCCGACGAAGCGGGGGCGGAGGTTAAGGCTTGCTTAATCTATATACACGCGCTTGACCCGTGCATGAATCCCGCACAGCACAGCGTAAGAAATGGTTCCGGCCCACTTAGCCATCTGCTGGGCGTTGATGGAGACGCCGCCTTCCGATCCGAGCAGCGTCACCGCGTCGCCGGGCTTCAGATCGGGGCAGCCGGTCGCGTCAATGGTGGTCAGGTCCATCGACACCGCCCCCACCACCGGCGCCAGCCTGCCCTTCACAATCACCTGTCCGCGATTTCCCAAACGGTGGGGAATTCCGTCGGCGTACCCTGCGGCCAGCACCGCGATGCGCATGGGGCGCGCTGCCCGGTGGATACCTCCGTAACCGATCAGCGCTCCTGCTTCAACATCCTTGACCTCCAACACCGTCACCTTCCAGGTCAGAGCCGGGGCCACATTCAAAGCTCTCGCGGGCGCGCCCCGGGCTGGAGAAACATATCCGTAAATCGCGTGACCTGGCCGGACCAGGTTGCCCCACGCCTCGCGCCGCCGATAGGCGACCGGAGTGGTGGCCGAGGAATGCACGTAGCGCGGCGTAATGCCGGCGCGGCGCAAGCCCTCGATCACCGCCTCGAAGCGCTGGAGCTGCTTCTCGGTTTGATCGCTTTCATAGTTTCCGGACGATGCGAGGTGGGTCATCAAGCCTTCGAGAGGCACGGACGCCGCCGCCGCGGCCCGGGCAATTTCATCCGGCTCGGCGCGGGTCCCTAACCGGTTCATCCCGGTGTCGATCTTCAGGTGATACGGCACGCGCACCGCGGACAGATCCGCCAGCGAGTGAATCACCGGAGTCAAGTGGTTCGCCGCCAGCATATCGCGCTCGTCTTCGAGAAAGTCGGCCATCACCAAGATGCGCGACTGTGTTCCCGCCTGCCGCAGCACACACCCTTCTTCGACATTCGATACTGCCAGCCAGCGCGCGCCTTCCGCCTCCAGCGCATGCGCGACGGCTACCGCCCCGTGACGATAGGCGTCCGCTTTCACCACCGGCATCACTTCCACGGACTCGCCCACCAAGGCTCGGACCGCGCGAAAGTTGGCGCGAATCCGTCCCAGCGATACTTCAACCCAGCTCCGCATTTATGTTAGGCCCCGCTGTGTAAACTTCCTGCCAGCCCCTTCAGCAGTTTCTCATACGAATCCGTCACTGCTTCCCAACTGTAGCGGGACCGCACTCTTTCCTGGGCGCGTGCGCGCCAGCAGTCGCGCTCTTCTTCGCTCATCGCAAGCAATCCTTCCATCACTTCAGTGAGATTCTCGTGGGTGAAGGGCAGGCCCGCGCCGCCGGCGACCTCGGCGTTCTCCGGCGTGTCCAGATACAACGTCAACGCGCCGCGTCCCATGGCCTCGATGAGAGCTGGATGCGTGCCGCCGACCTCGGTGGCCTGGATGTAGGCAAAGCAATGCGAGCCCAGCTCGCCGTAGCCCGCGCCGTAAATCGCTCCTGGGATCACGATGCGCAGGTCGTGCGTATCGCGAACTTTCGCGACATAGTCCGCCGCATAGGGCGCGTCCCCGATCAATGCCAGCTTCAGATCCGTTGCCGCCCGCTCGAACGCCTCGCGCACCAGGAGCCCGTTGTTCTCCGGTTCCATGCGACTCACATAAAGGAAGTATTTCTTCGGCTCCAGGCCCAGCTTCTGAAGTACACCGGTACTCTCGACGGTTCCCACTTCCGCGCCGTACGGAATCATCACCGAATCGCGCCGGTATTTTTCGCGATAATACTCCGCGATTGCTTGGGCGTCGGTGACCACTGCGTTGGGCATCCAGGTCGCCAGCCATTCGGACCAGCGATACCAGGTCTTGGCCAGCGCATTCCACTTCTTGCGATGGCGCTCCAGACCGTCGACGTTCAGAGCCACCGGCATCCCGAACACACGCGGCATCCAGGTGAAGACGGCGTTAGCGGCATTGCAATAGAGTAGTGCATCATAGCGCGAACCGAGGACGTTCAGTGTGGAAAGAGCAGTGTGCGCGATGGTTTCGAAATATTTGTGGCGGATCGTGGGCAAGTACTGAAGACGCACTCCCCGATAAGAGGGTTCGGGAGAGAGCTCGCGGCAATACACCGTCACCTGGTGGCCGCGCTTCGCGAGCCGCGTGGATAGTTCCTCGGCGAAAGTCTCAAACCCGCCGTAGCGCGCCGGAATGCCCCGTGTGCCTAAGATCGCAAAGCGCACTGCGAGGGGCCTTACGTCCGGGCGCTGCGCACGCGAACGTTGGCCGGGGCGCCCGGCGTCGGGGCCGGACGGCTCACTGGTTGGAAGGAAAACCAACTGGCCAGATCGTCGTCTTGAACCTTCCGGCGGCGCATGATTTCCCGCCGTTTCGCTAGCACGCTTTTCCAGTGGCGCAGAATAAAGCCGAAGGCCTTGAGAGAAGAGTGTTCATGCAACAGGCAGGCGCCGATCACCAGCACATCCCGGCCGGTGATCGCAATCCAGTTCCGGCGGTAGAGATCGGCCGTCATGTTCTTGATGCGCATCAAGAACCGGTTCTTCACCGAGTGCATGTTAATCTCGGCCGGTAGCGCGTGCCGTTTGCCCGGCAGCACGTTACGAACGTGGTAGCCGCAGGCTCGCGGGGTATAGAGGCATCGCCAGCCCATCAACTGGGCGCGCCAGGCGACGTCTGCGTCTTCGCGATACACAAAGAAATCCGAGTCGAAGAACTCGCCCTGGATGGAGATATCGTCGATCATCGTCCGGCGATACAGCGCCGCTGCCGCGGTTGCGCCGAAGACGTATTCGAAGTTCAGGTAGTGGCCCCGGTCCGGCTCCTGGCTGCCCCGGTCCAGGTGCCGCAGCATGGGAGTGAAATAGATGCCGGTGGAATCCACCAACTGCTCTTCGGGCAGATCGAAACTGGCGCTGATGCTCAGCAGCTTGCCGCATATTGTGCCGGCTTTAGGGTCTATGCTCCCAGCCAATACTAGCTCTTCGATGAAATCCTTCATCAGCAGGACATCCGGATTCAACGCTAGCACCCAACTCCCGTGTGACAGGGCGATCGCCTGGTTCTGCGCCGCCGCGAAGCCAATATTTCCCTGGTTATAGTAAATCCGGCATCGATCCGTAAACTGCTCCAGAATATCCACGGTGCCGTCGGTCGAGGCGTTGTCGACTATTACCACCTCTAGCTGGGGATAGGCCTGCTCCAGAACCGATTCCAGGCATCGCCGGATGAACCGGCCGCTGTTATAAGTGACTAGCGTTACTGACACCAAGTCTTGTTGAATCATGCTATTAGAGCTTATATAACCGTAATCGGAGCATTCTTCACATGCTTGGAGGTCACCAAGCAGTGTCCTGCAAACCGCATGATCTTCAAATAAATTCTACCCGACGACACAGTCCGGCCTGCAATCATCCCTGCGAGCATGCGGGGAACTGAGCTAAGCGCGACAGCGGCGCAAATCCAGCGAAACGCTCCCGCTTGGAAGTGCTTTGCGCCATATCTTAAAAGGCTAACACACCAATAGGTTGCGCGGCGGCCCTCAGGAATCCTAGCCACCGAATGGCCGCCTTCATGGTGCGCCGTCACGGAAGGCACGTATGCTATTTGGTAACCCGCATTCACTGCCCTTCGGCAGAAATCCACATCCTCGAACCAGACGGGATAGAACTGCTCGTCGAAGCCGCCCAGCTTCTTCCAAACGTCCCGCCGCACCATGAGGAAAGCGCCGGCGGGCTGTTCCACCATCGCCGGTTGATCGTAATCCTGATCCAGGTAACGGTAGCGGCGGTTTACCGGATTCGACGGCCACAGCCGATTGATCCCGAACAACTCGCAGATCAGCGCCGCGGGAGTGGGGAAGCGGCGCAGCGTAAACCCCGCTTGGGTGCGGCCGGCCGAATCGACTAACCGGCCCGCTGCGAGGCCGTGACGCTGCGCGGATTCCGTCAGCTGGTCGACGGCCGTCAGCAGTTCGACGTCGGGATTCAGCAGCAGGATGCAATCGCTTTCACTCGCCTCGCGCGCACCCGTCTCTCTTTCGCCTTGATTCACTGCCGCGGCGAAGCCGCGATTTTCGGGATTATCGATCAGAAGCACGCCGCTGCAGGCCCGCGCCAATTGCACCGTATTGTCCGACGATGCGTTGTCTACGACGATCGGCGTCATTTCGGGAGCCATTTTAGACAACGCCTGCAGGCAGGAATTGATTACAGCGGCCGAATTGTATGTAACAATTACCGCCGCGACAGCCAAAAGTAGGCCCTCCAATAGCTGTCGAAGCCGGTCTCTCGCGCCAGCGCGAGCATGTTCTCCTCGCTCGATTCCAGAACCTCCGCCAGGACTTTTCTGGTGTATTCATTTGTGCTTGGCCGCGTCATCCGGCGGGCTTCGCGTATACCGGCGATCTTGCCACGAACGAAAGCCGATCCGCACCCATGCCGCGCGGCGACCATTCCCCAGAGCAACTGTCCGGCCACAATTGGCCACCACGGCTGACCACGAAAATGCTTCGCTGACAATAAGACCTGGTTCCTGGCGATGCGCCAGACGGTGTTGCTGTTCCACTCCCCCAGGGTGGCGCTGCCAAGATGATACGCGATGGCGGACGGGACGAACAATCCTCCCCGCCCCGCCAGCGCACAACGCAAGCCGAACTCGACATCCTCCATATACGACCCGAACGTCTCGTCCAGGCCGCCCAGGTCGCGAAAAAGCTGCCGTCGAAAGATTGCAGCCGTCATGGGAGCAACACGGATGGGCCGCGTCCGGTTCCAAGCCGGCCCATCGGGTCTCCCAGACCCACATCGGCTGGCGCAGCCGCCGCGCGAAATCTCATCGAAGGTTCCGTCCACCAGCTGGTGATTGGCAGCCTGAAGAATCTTGCCCGTAGCGAACGCGATTTCCTCCCCGGCCGCATCCAGCAGTTTTGTCAGCCAGTCCGGCTCCAGAGTGACATCGTTATTCAGGATGGCAACCCACTCGGCAGTGGCCGCTTCAATCCCGCGATTCACCGCTGCCGCAAAGCCCAGATTGCGGCTCATCTGCAGGACTCTCGCTCCCTCGCGCGCCGCCAATTCCGCCGAATCGTCTTCGGAGCCGTTGTCGACCACAATAATTTCTTCGAACGGGCGAGCCTGCGCTGCAAGGTTTCGCAACAGAGTAGCGAGAAGGTCCCGCCGGTTCCAGGTGGGAATCACTGCGGCCACTTTTGCCGCGGCGGCGGTCGGCATGCTTCACCAGAATAACTTGTGAACACAAAGCGCGAGAGTGTAGGTCATTGCCGCGTCGAGCGGCGGCCCGGCGCCTGCTCCCCCGGGTCGCCGCTCTCGGCCCCGCATGGTCCGGCTGGCGTCGCGTCGCCGCGCCTGCGTCGCCAGCCCAGCGCAGCGCCGCCAGCCCAGCGCAGCGTCGCCAGCCCAGCGCAGCGTCGTATGATAAAGCCATGAAGCACTTTCTGCTCGCTGCTGCGGCCCTGACGATGTCGCTGGGCGCCTCGGCTGCCGGCTTGGGTGATATCAAAACGGTGTATCTGCTGCCTATGTCCAACGGTCTGGATCAGTATCTGGCGCAGCAACTGACTGCTGAAGCGGTTTTGCAGGTAGTGACCGATCCCCAAAAAGCCGACGCCGTCCTCACCGATCACCTTGGTGAAACCTTCGAACAGAGTCTGGCGGATCTTTACCAAACCAAGCCGCAAGCCGGCGACAAAGACAAAGCGGATGACGCCACCGAAGATAAGGGCGCTGCCCGTGCGCGCTCTGGCATGCAAGGAAGACGCGGCCGCGGCACCATTTTCCTGGTGAACCGCCGGACCCACGAGGTCCTGTGGAGCGTCTACGAGCTTCCCAAAGATAACCGCCCCGCAGGCCTGCGCCACTCGGCGGGCAGGATCAGCGCGCAATTGGCCAAATCCATCAAGGGCAAGTAGCGCCTAGGTGCCATTTTTGCGCAATACTTCCGCGCGATAGCCTTCCAGCAGACGCTCCGTCATCCCGCGAATGTCGCGTTTCATTACCACTTCTTCCCGCGCCCGCGCTATCATCTCCGCCGCTTTTTGCGGATCTCGCAGCAAATCCACCACGCGCTGCGCGAATTCGGCGGGCTGATCGGCCAGCGCGCAAATAACGCCATCGCGATCGGCCAGGCCCTCGGCGCCCAGCCGTGTCGACACCACCGGAATCCCCGCCGCGAAGGCCTCCAGCAGTTTCACCCGCACGCCGGAACCGCTCAGGATGGGGCACACAAATAGGGAGTAGCGCGCGAGGGGCGCGCGCACATCTTCGACGAAGCCGACCAACTCTACGGCTTCGGCATGCCGGAAAGCGCTGCGCTTTGGCGGCTCCGAGCCCACTACCATCACGCGCGCGCGCGGCTCCTCGGCCAGCACCAGCGGCAGCACCTGCTCCACGAACCAGGTGAGCGCTTCCAGATTGGGAGTGTGGCGGAAGCTGCCCAGAAACAGGATCGTGAATGGCTCGCGGCCGTCGGGCCGGTAGTCATACCGCGATGTGTCGATTCCCGCGCGGTAGCCATCGTCGATTCGTCCTTTGAGCTGCGGCAAAAAGGAGAGCAGGTAATCCGCATTGTCGCGGCTGCACACCTGTATGCGATCCAGCCGCGGCAGCATGCGCAACTCCCAACGCAGCGCTCGCAAGTATTCCCACCGTGCCTGAATCCGCTCCACTTCGCCGGTTATGAAAGGCAGGCGGCGCGCGATCGACTGGAAGTAAACATCATGCTCGAACAAGATGCTGGGAATGCGCCGGAAGCCGCCCGCGTATTGTCCCAGCACCGTGTATTCGAGCTGCAGCACATCGATGCGCTGCGTGAAAATCTGACGATGGATCAGCCACGCCAGATCCGGGATGCGAAATTCACGAACCGCGTGAGGCTCGATGGAGCCCGCCAGTTCCGGTACTCCGAGCGGCCGCACCATGTAGTGAGTGGATGCGCAAATCCGGTCGAGCTCTTCGTGCGCCGCGAGCTGGCCGGCAGAGTCGAGGAGCACCACCAGATGGAGTTCGCAGCGGGGCGCCAGTTCTTGTACCGTCTGGTACATGAATACGCCGCCGCCATGAATGGGAGGGCAAATCGGATAGGGTGCGACGAAGAGCACGCGCAGCGGCCCGTCGTTTAGATCGCGGCTGTTGAAAGTATCGCTGCCGAAAGTGTCCCGGAAGTGACCGCCCAGAGGCCTCCGCAGAGCCTCCGCGTCCGAGATCGCCGCCAGGCGGCGTGCCCGCAACCGCGATCCCATGGCCCTTGGCAATTGCAGCGTCGCGCGGGCAATGCCGGGCAGGCTGGATCTCTCGGGCGAGTCGCCCGCCAGCCAGCTAAGCAGTGCGCCGGCCCAGGAAAAGAAGAAATTCGTCGTCATGCGGCGCCAATCGTGCACGTTCTTCCAGATGAACAGCAGGAAATTCTTTTTGAGAACGCTTTGGATATACGCTTCGCTGAAGCGGCGTCCGATGGTTCCACGGTGTTCGTGAAACACCACGCTCGCGGGCTGATACAGGTTTTTCCATCCCCGCTTCCACGCAAGGTAGCCGAGGTCGGTGTCTTCCAGATAGAACGGCGCGAGCAGTTCGTCGAAGCCCCCTAGCTCGAGAAACTTTCGCCGGTCGAAAGCGGAGGAGCCACCTCCTCCATAGGCGCACGGATACAGTTCTGCAATGTCCGGCTCCGTGCGATGGCGAACCTTCAGGCTTCCGCGCTCCCACCAGAATTCCGTCAGGCCAGTCTCTTCACGAATCTTGTTGGGATCGGAAAAGAAGATTTGGCAGGACACCGAAAACACCCGTTCATCCGTGAATCCGTCCAGCAGCGGCTGCAGAAAATCCGGTTCCACGCGCATATCGCTATTCAGCAGCACCACCACGTCGTGCCGCGCTGCTTTGAATCCTGCGTTGGAGCCGCCGCCGAAACCGAGATTTGTTTCGAGCGCCACCACGCGGACTTGCGGGAAGCGTTCGCGGATGAATGCGGCGCTGCCATCCGCCGAACCGTTATCGACCACGATGATTTCGCTTCCGGGAACGCGCTCCGCCGCTGCGATCACCGACGGAAGATACTTCTCGAGAAGATCCCGGCCATTCCAGTTGGGAATGACGATCGCGGCGGAGCCGGTATCGGGCCGGGTATTTTGATGCAGCGTGCGGCGCGGCGTGAGACGAGCGAACAGGTCGATGAGGGCCAGCCCCGCGGCGGCAATGAACAGCAGGAAGGGGGTAAGAATCGCGAGAGGAAGCCCGGAGAGAATCCGCCAGAAAGCGCCGGATCCGCCGGGCGCGCTAACTTCCGCCACCGCTCGCGTCACCCTTGGTTGGCGCCTGCTTGAGTAGGCGCTGATCGAGATCCGGCCCCAGGTTCAGCTTACGGCCCAGCTTTGTCCAGCGCGAAGATCGCCAGAGGTTGAGCCGGGCTGTGAAGTCTTCCACCTGTACCGCCAGCCTCTGCGCCCAAAGCGTTCGTTCGACCACCATCGCTTCGGCCGCGGTCAGTTTTTCGAGCAGGATCGTGAAATCGCGGCGCACCGCTTCGAGCTCTTCCACGGTGCGCAGCGCCCAGCGGTTCTGTTCCTCGAAATGCACGGTGAGCTGACTGTGTGCGGAGCGCGCGTCGCCCAGCTCCCGCTGAAGGATCTCAATGTGCTTCTCGCGTTCGCGCAGCACGTTCGAGCCTTGGTGCACGAACAGAAAACTGGGCCGCGGCGGCTTATTTTCGAGCGAGCACACAGCCAGGAAGAAATGAGCCTCTTGCGGAGTTCCGCGAACGCCGTCCATACGGCCCTCAAGAGGAGAGCTTCCGCTGGGCTGATAAAATGCGAACGCCTCAACATGGTTTTGCAGCAGAACCGTGCAATGCGGAAAGAACTCCGCCAGCACGCCGCGGAATTCGTCGAATTCAAATTCGTGCGTGTGGAATGGATTCGGTCCCGAGGCGCCGCGCGAATCGTTATAGTATTCCTTATTCGGCGTCGAAACCAGAAAGACGCCGTTCGGATGCAGCAGGCGCCGGCTTTCCGATAACAACTCACGCCAGTTGTGGAGATGTTCGATCACTTCAAACGCGGTTATGAGATCGAAGGTTCCGTCGCGGAAGGGTACCGCGGTGGCGGACGCCGGAACGAATGAAATGTTCGCTCGCGGGTAGGCCGAACTGGCATGATCGATAGCTTCGGGCGCCAGGTCAATGCCCGTGGCTGAGCGGGCGCGGCCTGCCAATTCCGCGGTGCCATAACCGGCGCCGCATCCGAGATCCAGCACGCGTGCCCCGGATGCCCAGCGAGCGGCGAACGCATAGCGCGAGACATGCTCGGTCCACAGGTCCGGATCCACTTGGCCGGGAATGACTCGCTCGCCGGTGAATTCGATCACAGGGCAGCCGCTCCCGCTCCCGGCCCAATGGCGAGTCCAGAGCCGGGCGTGGCCCCAATTCGTGAGTTGACTTCCACGCGGCAACGAAAGCGGAAGTGCCCGTACATTGGACCCTCCGGCGGCGTCATTTGCAGCACCACCGCGTTGTCGATCCAGTCACAAACATTGAATCGCTCCAAAGTTCCATTGGCGACCGCCGGTGAAAACGAAATCGAAGTGGAATAGAGCGTGGGGATATTGAGATGAAAGTCCACCGTACAGATATCGCCCGCCATCAGCGGCGGCAGCGGATAGCCTTCGCTTTCGGTGTTTGAGCCCGCGAGATCCACGCCGCGTTGATCGCGGAATACGATTCCGACAATCGGCCGCTCCAGATTGCTCTTCGCGCGGACGCTCACGCGGACTACGATTGTGGAATCCGGCGCAAGCATGCTGAGTCTGCGGCCTGAATCGTCGCAAACGGCAATGCCCAGAATTTCGGCATGGCCGTCGCCGAAACGATGATCGATGTTCGGTATCTCATCCACAATTTCAAGCGGAGCGGTATTGGCTTCGTGCGGGTGGTGCACGATATCCATGGCCTGATACTGGGCGTCCTTGTCGGCCATCGCAGCCAGATACTGCGAAACCACGCGCTCTGTCGATCCCTGCGCCATCACTTGGCCGCGCTCCAGCCACAGCGCGCGATCTCCCAGCGCCTTCACATCCGCGGTAGCGTGCGAGACCAGCAGAATGGTAACGCCGCGCGAGCGAAGTTCGTGAACTTTGCGCAGGCAGCGCTGGCGAAAGTAAATATCGCCTACGGCCAAAGCTTCATCCACCAGCAGTACTTCGGGATCGACGTTAATGGCGACAGCGAAGGCCAGCCGAACCACCATGCCGCTGGAGTAAGTCTTGACAGGCTGGTTCATGAATTCGCCGATCTCGGCGAACTCGGCAATATCGGCGAACTTGCGATCCATCTCTTTGGTGGAAAATCCAAGAATGGCGGCGTTCAAATAAACATTATCGCGGCCCGAAAACTCCGGATTGAAGCCGGTCCCGAGTTCGAGGAGCGCTGCCATCCGGCCATTCACATTTACTGTGCCGGAAGTCGGCTGAAGAATCCCCGCGCAGATTTGCAGGAGCGTGCTCTTCCCGCAGCCATTTTCGCCCACGACGCAAAAGGTTTCACCGCGGGCCACTTCGAAGCTAACGTCGCGCAGCGCCCAGTAATCCTGATGAAATTGGCGGCGATGAAAGGTGGCGAGTTCCTTCAGACGGTCGCCCGGCGCGTTATAGATGGAGTAACTCTTCGATACGCGCGTAAATTCGACGGCGAGAGCGGACACTACTTCAGATTGTAGACCAGCCGATCGTCGAAAGCCTCAAGAAGGAATCCACGAAGATCAAACTGATACCGTAACGCTTGAAGCAGTTCGACCCGCCGACACCTCAAGGCCTCAAGAGCCACGCCAAGTAAAAAAGGTATTCAGGTCTGATTATATTTACACTTGACAGTAAGCGAATCCCCTGCCTACGCTGGTGAGTGCGCCGGTGTAGCTCAGGTGGCTAGAGCGACGGTCTCAT
>Ga0068856_100002280_pt1 | contig 19791 bp, 15 predicted proteins | sample KBSCornC62_FD_66595 | JGI IMG/M metagenome (GOLD analysis project Ga0068856, IMG submission 66595) | Corn rhizosphere microbial communities from Kellogg Biological Station, Michigan, USA - KBS Corn C6-2 | ecosystem: Host-associated > Plants > Roots > Rhizosphere > Soil ... | reverse complement strand
GGGAAGTTTCACGGAGCAAATAAACATTGAATTTGAAATTGCTTACAATACGATACCGCACTTCCCGGTAAGCACGGTAGAAGGCCATACCGGCAAGCTCATTTTCGGAGAACTTTCAGGAAAAAAGGTTGTTGCAATGGCAGGCCGTTTTCATTATTATGAAGGTTATGCCACACACGAAGTTGTTTTTCCAATAAGGGTTTTAAAATTCCTTGGAATTGAAACGCTGTTGCTCAGTAATGCTGCCGGAGGCACCAATACTACTTTCCAGGTAGGCGACCTGATGGTTATTAAAGATCATATCAGCATGCTGACGTTAAACCCGCTGCTGGGAAAGAATGATGAAAACTTCGGCACAAGGTTTCCTGACATGAGCGAACCTTATAAAAAAAGCCTCATTAAAAAAGCCCATAACATTGCTGCGGAAAATAATATTGAATTAAAAGAGGGAATTTATGTAGGCGTTACGGGCCCGTCTTTTGAAACAAGAGCAGAGTATAAAATGCTTAGCCTGCTTGGCGGCGACGCAGTGGGCATGAGCACCGTGCAGGAAGTAATAGCGGCTGTGCATCTTGGCCTGCCTGTATTTGCCTTAAGTGTAATTACAGATATTGGTATCAGGAAAGAAGAAAATAAAATAACCCATGAAGAAGTTTTGCAGGCTGCAAAAGATGCCGAACCAAAGCTTGCGCTGATGTTTAAAGAATTAATTGCCCGGTTATAAAGGCAGATGTAATGATTGAAAAAAATAAAATAGATTATACCCATATACTTTCGAAGCTGGTACTTCTGTTATTGGTTATATTTTTATCGCTGCAAACAGTACAGGCACAATTACCTAACATCATAAGAAACCGCCCAAATTTTTCTTCTTCATCGACAAGCCCTAACGCCAAAGGACAATCGAAAAAAGGTGACTCACTTTCTTTTCAGCATCGTGATGACCTGGCAGATTCAATCACCATTTCTTTTCGCTTTCTCGACTCCTTACAAAGTGATCATCTCGATTCTTCTATTAATGACTTTGATAAAATTTATTCCGTTCCTGCTAACTATGTAACGTTAGGCAATAATGGCTCGGCAGCTTTCCCCGTGTTATTTTCCCCATTGCTGAAAGCTGGCTGGGACGCCGGTTTTCACGCCTATGATCTTTATAAATTTACCTTAGAAGATACGCGCTTTTACAAGACAACAAGGCCTTTTACCCAAATGACTTATTTGCTTGCATCAGGAAAAGAGCAAGTAATCAATGTGCTTCATACCCAAAATATAAAGCCAAACTGGAATGCCGGCATTCAATACCGGTTGATATCATCGCCTGGTATTTTTCAAACGCAAAATTCCAATATAAACAACTACCGGTTTTTCAGCAACTACCAGGGAAAACGAAAACGATATGCTGCTTATATGGTTTTGCTGGGAAATAAAATAAATACATCAGAAAATGGTGGAATACAGGCTGATTCTTTTCTTGTCGATCCGCAACGAAAAAAGCGTTTTGCCGTTCCCGTTAATCTTGGTGGCGATGTTGGTGAATCTTTTAATGTATTCTCTACAAAAGTAAATACGGGAAATTTGTATAGCAACTTTACTGCCTTCTTCAGGCAGAGTTATGATTTTGGAATAAAAGATTCCATAATAATTAACGACAGTACAACAGAATATTTATTCTATCCAAAATTTCGTTTTCAACATACTATTAATTACAGCTCTTCTGGTTATCAATTCCAGGATAACGTTTCGGGTTTCCGCAGTTATCCGGCAACACGCAATGCGCAATTAGACTCGACATTATTCCATGATTGGTATGATACTACTTTAATGTTGAGTCATGATTCATTGCGATTTCGCTTACAGGACAAATGGAATTTCTTGTCAAATGATTTTTCAATCAAACAATTTCCGGAAACAAAGAATCCTGCTCAATTTATTGAAGCCGGCATAAGGCTTGAAAATTTTTCAGGTGAATTTTTAAAGGGACAATATTTTCCTTCATTAGTTGTATTGCCAGCCTACAGAACACTCTATTCATATACTAAGAAAACTTTTTACAATGTTGTTTTGCATGGCGAATACCGAAATAAAACCAAAAATAAAAAATGGGATGCCTTGCTGAAGGGCGAGTTTTATGTAACAGGGTTTAATGCGGCAGACTACAGCGCTTATGCGGTACTTAACCGCTTTCTTAATCCAAAACTCGGCAATGTGCAGGTATCTTTTCAGAACGTAAACCGCTCCCCTTCTTACATTTTTGATGGGTTCTCTTCGTTTAATCTTGATAACAGTTCTCTTACCAAAAAAGAAAACATAACGGTAATTTCCGTTATGGCAGCTAACCCCAAGTTTACCATCATGGCGAAAAATACATCTATTACAAACTATACCTATTTTAAAAGTTATTACCTGACAGATCAATTTAATGGTCTCGTAAATCTTACTCAGGTTACTGCTGCAACAAAAAATAAAATTGTTGGCCATCTCAATTTATACAGCGATTTTATTGTTCAGCAAACAACGGGCGATAACCCGATAAGAGTTCCTTTATTCTTTACACGGCAACGCCTTGCCTTCGAGGGAACGTTTTACAAAAACCTTGTTTTAAGTACCGGAATAGATGTGGAATACAATACGCCTTATAAAGCCAATAATTATTCTCCGGTAGTAGGGCATTTTTTCCCACAGGATACGGTAACAATAGCCAATCTTCCAAGGTTAGATGCCTATTTTGATTTCAGGATAAAATCTTTTACCGGCCTTGTAAAAATTGAAAACTTAAATACAGTTGATTTTTCGCATGGGTTTGGCTTTACCAATAACAGTTTTGCAGCGCCCAATTATCCGACTCCGGGTTTTCTTTTCAGAATTGGTGTGCAATGGAATTTTGTGAACTGATGGCAACTATTATTTTAAGAAATTTACAGAATAAATTAAGCCTCCATTGAAAGATGAAATTATTATAAGAAAAATTATGGCCGGTGATAATGCAAAGCTGGCTACCATCATCCGCAGTTCATTAGAAGATTTTAATGCCGTAAAACCGGGCACCGTTTATTTTGATGAAACAACGGATCACTTATATGAATTATTTCAACAGGAAAGATCCTGTTATTTTGTTGCAACCATAAATGATGAAGTCATTGCCGGCGGCGGAATATTTCCAACGGAAGCGCTCCCACCAAAAACCTGCGAACTCGTAAAGATGTACGTATTAGCTGCCGCACGCGGAAAAGGCCTCGGAAAGAGATTATTACAGCAATGCATAGACGAAGCAAAAAATATCGGCTTCGAAAAAATATATATCGAAACAATGCCCGAACTTACGAATGCCATTGAAATGTATAAGAAATATGGATTCACATTTATTCCGACATCGCTTGGTAACAGTGGACATACCGGTTGCGATTTGTTTATGATGAAAGATTTGTAGGATTTAATCAGAAATTAATTCAGATTGCGATTACCCTCACACCAAAACAGCCTCCTTATTATATCTCGCTTTATAATCCAACGGCGACATACCCGTCATCTTTCTAAATACTTCGCGAAAAGCTTTTATATCCGAATATCCTACTTCATACATTACTTCATTAATTGTTTTGCGACTTGTTTCCAATGCTTTTTTTGCCAGTTCTATTTTTACTCTTTGCGAATATTCCAATGGAGTATTGCCGGTAGCTTTAATGAACCTCCTGTCAAAGTTTCGCCTGCTTACTGAGAATTTAGAAGATAGATGTTCAACTGAAATTTTCTCGTCCGGTTTGCTTTCAATAAATGTCTGTGCTTTTTTTACCATTTCATCGCCGTGCAATTTTTGCCCGGTAAAAATGGTAAATGCTGACTGGCTGTTTCTATCCATTTCAACCTGGAATACTTTGGAACAAAAAATAGCTGTTTGCCGGTCGTAATATTTTTCTACCAGGTAAATCACCAGGTTTAGGAACGAATAAGCGCCACCGTTAGTATAAATTCCATTTTCATCTGTAATCAGTTGATCCGTTTGCAAATTCACCTCCGGAAACATACTTCTGAAATTATCTGCCGCCGCCCAATGGGTAGAGCAGCTTTTACCATCCAGCAAGCCAGACGATGCCAGCATAAATGCACCGGTGCATATACTCGCTATTTCGGTGCCGCGCTTATATTGTTTGTCAATCCACGCAATCAATTCCTTATTTTCCTTTACCGCTTTTTGATAATTATGATTCAACGACGGAATAATGATGAGATTGGTTTTTGTTATCGAAGAAATGTGGCTATGTGGCTTCACGGTAAATAAGCCATCGTAAAAGTCAACTTCTTTTGAAAGCCCTGCCAGCTCGATTTTAAACAACGTCTTTCTTCCGGATGCCTTCCAATATTCATTGGCTCTTGTAAATATTTTATAAGGGCCAACAATACTGCTCAGGTTATTCTGTCCCTCGGGAACGATGATGGTGAGATGATGCATTGAAATAATTTCCGGCAAAGATAGAAATTTACCTTGTCCAAATCAACCCGCTATAATGTCTAATTCGCACCTCATGAAAGTTGTATTCAGGCAATAGCTTTGTTGTATCAATCATTCAAAAAAAATTACAAAATGACAACAACAACGCAGGACTTCACGTATAGTTTTACTTCTTCAAAAACACCGGCTGAAGTTTTCCAATTACTGTTAAACATTGATCAATGGTGGTCTGGTCAATATGAAGAAACCATCGAAGGCGAAAGTAAAAAGGTTAATGATTCATTCACCTTTCATGCCGGGGGCGGAGCCCATTATTCAAAACAAAAACTCGTTGAACTTATTCCCAACAAAAAAATTGTTTGGCAGGTAACCGATAGCAACCTGAGCTTTTTAAGTGATACCTCGGAATGGACCGGCACCAGGATTTGCTTTGACATTTCAATGGAAGACAATAAAACGAAAATAACATTCACCCATGATGGGTTGGTTCCTGAAATTGAATGTTATGATGCTTGCTCTGGTGGATGGACAAAGTACCTTGGCGAATTGAAGAAGAAGCTGAAATAAATCATTAAAAAAAATAAAATGAAGACATCAACAATCAATAAAATAATGACAACTCAGGAGGTTGCGGCACGGTTTAATGAACTTGCCGGGCAAGAGAAATGGTTCGAAATCCAGGACGAGCTTTTTGCTGAAAATGTGAGAAGCATTGACCCGCCCAACTCTCCCTATTTCGGTTATGCAGAAGGAAAAACTGCCGTTCGTAAAAAAGGAGAAGACTTTGTGAAAAAGATCGAAGCCTTTCACGGCGCCAGCACCACTGAACCCGTTGTCGGTGGTAATCATTTTGCAGTAGGCAGAGAGGTGGATATTACCGTGCAAGGGTTTGGAAGAATACAAATGAAGGAGGTAATGTTGTATGAAGTGAAAGACGGTAAGATTGTGTTAGAGCAATTCTTTTATTAAAATATTAGCAGACCCTTTATTCGACTACAAGAAAAATAGATTCGGTTACATCTGTTTTTTTATTGCTATGCAACTTTGCAGCATAAAAAAACAAAATATGAAAATTACACTTACTGGTTCTTTAGGACATATCAGCAAGCCTCTCGCAGATGAGTTAGTACACAAAGGACATAATGTTACAGTTATTAGCAGCAAGCCCGAAAGGCAAAAAGAGATTGAAGTTCTTGGCGCCAAAGCTGCTATCGGCACAATGGAAGATGCCGATTTTCTTTCAGCAACATTTAAAGGTGCCGATGTTATTTACATAATGGAAACGCTCGGTCCCAATAGTTTCTTCAACAAAAATCTTGACGTGAATGAGATAATTATACGCATTGGTAACAATTACAAACAAGCCATTCAACAGTCCGGTGTAAAGCGGGTGGTGCATCTCAGCAGTATTGGCGCACACACCCACAAAGGTGTTGGCATGCTTGCTTTTCATTACAATGTAGAAAACATTTTAAAACAACTGGCTGAAGATGTTTCCATTAAATTTATGCGTCCTGTAGGTTTTTACTACAACATGTTTGCCTTCATACCGACAATAAAAACGCAGGAAGCCATTGTCGCCAACTATGGTGGTGATGATAAAGAGCCCTGGGTGTCGCCTTTGGATATTGCTACTGTTATCGCTGAAGAAATAGAAAAACCATTTAATGGGAGAGAAATCCGTTACATCGCAAGTGATGAAGTTTCGCCAAATGAAGTGGCAAAAATTTTGGGCGAAGCAATCGGCAAACCTGGTTTAAAATGGATTGCCATTTCCGATGAACAACAGTTGAACGGGATGATAGTTGCTGGCATGAACCCGCAGACTGCCAAAGGTTTGGTGGAAATGAATGCAGGCAGGCGTGGCGGTTTATTGTACGAAGATTATAATCGCAACAAACCAACTTTGGGAAAAGTAAAGATGAAAGATTTTGCAAAAGAATTTGCTACAGCTTTTAACAAATCTTAGCTATGTAGCATTTAATACACAACCAATGTACCAGATTTAATGTTTATAAATCAATGATCGCTTAACAATATTTACGTCAGCTAAGCTATTTTAAATTCAATTTTATATGAATACACAAGAAATTATAATTGCCGGAGAAAGTAAACATCCATTAAAAGTGAAACGTTTTGGTTATGGCACAATGCGGCTTACCGGCCCGGGAATCTGGGGAGAGCCTGCCAACCGCCTCGAAGCGTTGCAAATATTAAAGGAATGTATTAAAAGTGGCATCAATTTTTTGGATACTGCCGACTACTATGGTGAAGACGTAACCAATCGCTTAATTGCAGAAGCATTATATCCATATCCGGATGACCTGGTAATATGCACTAAAGTGGGTGGAGCAAGAAAGCCCGACAAAAGCTGGATACCGTTTAATCGTCCTGAAAATTTGCGCAGTAGTATTGATAATAATTTGCGCACATTAAAACTGGAACAAATAACACTTGTCCATTTCAGGATTTTTGCTGGTGGTGATGTTCCTTTTAAAGAATCGATGCAGGCCATGTTTGAAATGCAGAAAGAAGGGAAAATATTACATGTAGGTGTGAGTAATGTTAGTGCCGATGAACTGCTAACGGCCATGGCTATGGGAAATATTGCCACGGTGGAAAATATGTACGGCCATGCACAACGCACTTCCATTCAAATGGCGCATGGTGGGGAAACCCGGGGCGGAGAGGAAGTACTCGCTATCTGTGAGGAAAATAAGATGCCCTTAATTCCTTACTTCTCTTTATTTCAGTCAATGCCTAAGAAAGATGAAAGGATTTCAATTACTGCTAAAAAACATAATGCCACCGAGGCACAGGTAAACTTAGCATGGTTGCTGCATCGTTCTCCCTGGCTATTGCCTATTCCCGGAACATCCTCATTGCAACATTTTGAAGAGAACTTAAAAGCAACGGAGATTCAATTGAGCGAAGATGATATGATGTTTCTTAACCAATAATAATTACATTGTAACATGGCAAATAATCAACCTCAAAGAATTAAAACTTTAAGCGAGTTTCACCAGCTAAGAGGATTGCCTAAACCAGCGCATCCATTAATTAGTGTTGTAAATCTTGAAGACTTTCAGCATTTGAACGACAGTGAACCGCAAAGTTGGGTACTGGATTTTTATTCTATTTCCATTAAAAGATGTTTGAGTTCTAAATTTAAATACGGCCAGCAGCAATACGATTTTGATGAAGGCGTCATGTTCTTTATTGCCCCGGGCCAGGTTTTTGGAATTGAAGTGGATCACAATGCAACGTCAAAACGTTCAGGCTGGATATTACTTGTCCACCCTGATTTTCTCTGGAATACGCCATTGGCAAAAACCATAAGGCAATACGAATATTTTGATTACTCGGTACATGAAGCTTTATTTCTTTCAGACAAAGAAGAAACAACAATCATTAGCATTATGCAAAACATCCAGCAGGAATATCATTCCAACATTGATAAATTCAGCCAGGATGTAATTATTGCGCAGCTTGAATTGTTGCTGACTTATGCGGACAGGTTTTATCATCGCCAATTCATAACAAGAAAAATAACCAACCATACCATCCTTGATCGCCTGGAAGAAATTCTTGCAGCATATTTCAACAGCGACGATTTGATGCAAAAAGGATTGCCTACCGTTCAATATATTGCGGAAGCATTAAATGTATCGCCCAATTATTTAAGTGGATTACTGAAAGTATTAACGGGCCAAAGTACGCAGCAACACATACATGATAAATTAATAGAAAAAGCAAAAGAGCAACTATCGACAACGGATTTATCGATAAGCGAGATTGCTTATGAATTAGGATTTGAGCATCCACAGTCGTTCAGTAAATTATTCAAAACAAAAACTAATTTTTCTCCTCTGGAATTTCGACAATCGTTTAATTGAAATGTATTTCCAACTAATTCATTGAATCTTTCACTAACTCCACCTCAGCAACCGGGCTAAATAAAAACAATCTTCCGGTGGCAACATCCTGGCATACAAAACGCTTTCTTACTTTATTTCCTTTCTTATAGGTTTTGCCTCCTTTTACTTTAAAGATGCTGTTCAAAGCAAGTTCTTCCACGAAAAAAAATCCCGGCTTATGGGCATCATACCGTTTTAATATCCGAAGCAATCCATCTTCGGCACATGAACTCGCTGACGGATTTTTAAGGCTCTGCAGTAACTCAGCTTCAATGTCGGCTGGGAAAATCTTTTTAGAAATAAACCGCGCCAGTATTTTACCAAATTCATTTTTCCACTGGTCGCCATGCGGCGGAATTCTGTTACCATGTTTTTCAAACGCAAGGAGGTGGCCCAGTTCGTGCAAAAGGGTTATAAGAAAAGAATATTTATTCAGATTGCCGTTTACACTTATGCGGTGGTTCCTGTTGGAATGGCTGTTGCGGTAATCGCCCAAAACACTCTTACGTTCACGGGTAACCGTTAGATGCACTTTATATTCATGAAGATAAGACACTACATCCTCAAAGGAACCGTCGGGTAAATAATTATTTAGTTCGTGCAGGGGGGATTCTTTCTTAGGCATTCGTTTTTCTGCGGGAAATTTTCATTAATTGTTTTACTTCTATAAAAGTATACAAAATGTATAAGCCCATTGCCGTAAAAACCGAAGGCTTGTTTATTTTTCCTTTGGTTATAAAAAGGTATAAAGCCAGGGCAATAATTACGACGAATATTTTAACTAGTAAAGATGCATATACACTTCGTATAAAAACATTTGTATTCACTGATTGCAGCCCTTTAACCTGCATAATAAAAGCCAGCATACTTAAGCAAAATAAAAGCAGGTTGGCTGCCAGTAAAAATTTAATTCCAAAACCATAATCGTGCAAAAATGTTTTAAAAACAAATGCACACGCATTTATTAAAATAAACAAAACAATTACGGCAAAAGATTTATTATAGATTTCTTTCATTTCTTTTTGGAAGTTTCCTTTAAAATATTGTACATCAATCCAACAATAATCAACAAAGGTAGTAGCCATACCAACAAAGGAATTGAAAAGTGCAGCCATTTGTCAGCTTTTAAACCAATAAAAACACCAATGCCTATACTCACTAAAAATTGCATAGCAAGGCCAGCGTACCGTTGTAATTGTTTGTTGCCTTCATTATTATTTATCAATTCTTTAATTTTTACGGCAGATCAGTCACTGCTTTTTTCAATATTCTTTAACTTAAGCATTGTTGTATCCAGGGGCACCACATTTCCTTTCAATATTTTTTCGATATTGTCAATGTATTCCTGTTTTTTAATCAGGTTCTGTTCAATAGAATCTGCTTTCATTTTCAATATACCATATTCCTTTGCCTTTTGCGCCTGGCCATAGCCCGGAATATATAATTTGAGTGGCGTAAAAGCAATAAGTGCTACCGTAAGCCCTACCAATATTACAAACAGGATGCTTAGTGCAATATAAACGCTCAGCCTGTTTAATTTAAAAGTTACTATTTCGTTGTACGTATCCTCGTTAATAACTACAAGCCTGTAGCGGCTTCGCAGCCTTTTTAGAGAAGTATTGCCACCAGGCAGGATCATATCGTTTTTTTAGGTTGTTAAAAAATAATTATGAGCATTCATTAATTGGAATTATAGCTCAAAATAACCGTATTTTTAAAATATTTTTGCAAATTATAAGTTTCATATAGAAGCAAACTACATTTCAGTGTTGGCGCCTCTGTAAAAAATTTGAATATTCATGAACCCCCGGATCCTAAAGTCTTTGTTTCTTTTATTGTTTTCCTTGTTTCTCCTGCCGGAAGTTTATGCTCAATTAGGCAAAATAACCATCGATCTTGAAAAAGATAAACCCCAAAAATTTAAGACAAAGACCTTAAAATCAGAGAAAACCGGCGAAAAGAAATTTACAGTCCCACGCAGATTTATTCAAAATACGGTTTCTCATTACAATTACTTTTATAATGCCAACAATAAACTAAACCAGGTTATTGAAAGAGCCCGCCTTGCTGACAAGGATGATTATACAAAATTATTGCCATTTTACGGTTATTCGCTGGAGAATACTTCTGCACAAAAAACAGAACTTGATTCAGTTATTTATAAAGCAACGGCGGGAATTTTAATACATGACCTGCGAACTAACTGGGTCGATAATTTTTACCTTTTAATTGGCGAGGCATATTACCTGCGAAGAGATTATGATTCTGCTTTCATGACTTTTCAATTTATCAATTATAATCTTTACCCTCATAAGAAGAAAGATGATGACCAGTTAATAGTAGGCTCCAATGACAATGCTGATAACAAAGCCATTAGCGTTTCCAGTAAAGAAAGCCAAAATATTGTTGATAAAGTTTTTACCCGCCCACCCAGCCGCAATGATGCTTTTATATGGCAGATACGCACCTTGATTGACATGGACCAAACCGGCGACGCGGCAGCGCTTATTAATACATTACAAAATGATCCGGCTTTCCCTGAACGTTTAAAGCCTTCGCTTGAAGAAATGAGCGCCTATTGGTTTTATAAGCAACAGATGTATGATAGTTCGCTGGCGCATTTGCAAAATTCTTTACCCAATGTAATTGATTTGCAAGATAAAGCCAGGAGGGAATTTTTAATAGCCCAGCTTTTTGAAATTACAAAACAACAAGATAAAGCATCTGACTATTATGATAGGGCTATGCATCATACCACCGATCCGCTGATGGATATTTATGCTAACCTTAATAAAGCCAAAATGCTTAAAAGCAATGATCCTGCAGAGATTGACAGAGCCATAGCAACCCTGGTACACATGGCTAAAAAAGACAAGTTTGAACCTTACCGCGATATCATATTTTACTCCGCAGCACAATTGGCTTTAATAAAGCCGGATACTGCCACAACAGTTGCCTTGTTTAAAAAGAGCACATTTTATAACCGGGAAAATACACCGATAAAAAATAAAGCCTTCCTGAGTCTAGCAGAAATAAGTTATAAACAAAAGAAGTATAAAGATGCTTATGCATTTTATGATAGCCTTGAATTATCGGATACTACGCTGGGCGATATTGCAGAAATTCAGCATAGAAAGAATGCTTTGGCAGTTGTTGTTGGAAATATAAATATCATAGACAGAGAAGACAGCCTTCAGGCTATTGCCGCCATGTCTCCCGCAGACCGCGATGCTTTTTTGAAAAAACTTTCAAAAAAATTAATGAAAGAAAAAGGCATTAAAGAGAGCGATTCATTGTACAGCAATCCCGCTGCTGATTATTTTACAAATAAAAATTCGAGTCGCGATATTTTTGGAAACGTAAATAGTACCAACGGGGAATGGTATTTTTATAACACCACATTAAAGTCGCAAGGTTACAGTGATTTTAAGCGAAAATGGGGCAAACGGCAGAACGTAGATAACTGGCGCCGCGGCGCGGCAGCGGCTAACAGCGTAGCCAGCACCAATGCTTTTGCAAACCCGGATGACAGCAGTTCAACTAGTACCCAGGTCATTGATAATGCTGATCCGTTACTGAGTTCTGCTGTTTCAACATTAAGTCCGCCGCCGATTCCGGTGCAAACTGATTTATCAGTGAAGGGGCTTCTTGAAAATGTTCCCGTAACAAAGGAGAAATTAGACATATCTAATAAGAAAGTTTCAAAGTCATTATTTCAATTAGGGAAAGATTATCAAACCCTGCTTGAAGATTATAACGCCGCCATTGACGCCTATCAAAACTCATTAAAGCGGCTCCCCGATAGCTTGTATGCAGGAGAACTGTATCTCAATCTCTCCTTCTGTTACAGGAAACTGGGCGATATTGCCATGGCTGACTATTATAAAAATTTACTCATTAAAAAATTCGATAAAAGTAAATTCACACAACTGGCGTTGCATCCGGAAGCAATGGAGCCATCAAAGAAAGATCCTGCCGCCACTAAAAGGTATGAAGACATTTATAATCTTTTTATCGAAGGCGATTTTGAAAAAGCAGTTGCCGAAAAACAAAAGGCTGACAGCGTGTATGGTACAAATTATTGGAGCCCGCAGTTACTCTATATCCAATCTGTCTATTACATCCGTAAAAGAGAAGATAGTACGGCTATAAATATTTTGAAGCAAATAATTACCCAGTATCCAACGTCACCATTAAAAGGAAAAGCGGTAACGATGATTGATGTTCTAAAAAGGAGAAGCGCCATCGAAAATTATTTAACGAATTTAAAAGTTGAAAGAGTAAAGGAAGATTCGCAGATAATTGTTTATGACAATCCTACCATTTCTAAACCAATGCAACAGGATACAACCCGAATGCTTAAGTTGAATCCTCATAATATAATTGTCACTCCTGAAAAAGTATATCTCGATTCCTCCAAAAGAGCGCCGGCTATAGTGAAAAATGCAACCTTTATGATTGATCCGCTTTCTCAGCAATATGTGATGATGGTACTTACCAAGGTTGATCCTGTTTATAGTACTGAAGCAAAAAATGCGCTTACGAGATACAACAGGGAAAATTTTTATAATCAAAAAATAGATATCACAAAAGATACTTTGGATAAAGACAGAACTTTATTAATCTTTACGCAATTTGAGACGGCAGATCTTGCAATAAAATACATGGACAAATTAAAAAGAGCAGCGCCTTCAGAAATATCCTGGCTGCCTGCGGCAAAATATTCTTTTTACATCATATCTGGCTCAAATCTTGATCTCTTAAAACAAAATAAAGAGCTCCAGAATTATATTGACCTTTTGAATAAGAAATATCCGGGTAAATTCTAAAATTACCCTTTTACCGGACAAAGAAATTAAAATGAAAAATCAAAATTCACGCAATACAAAAAGTTCTTCAAACAAAAACGCAAAAGTAAAACCTGCGATAAAAATTCTATGGACGCTTGTTTTAGGTGGTATCGGACTCGGCATCGTTATCTTCTCGTTAGCCTGGTTTGGCCTGTTTGGAAAATTGCCGTCACTGCAGGAACTTGAAAATCCGCAGGCCAATCTCGCTTCAGAAATTTATGCAAATGATGGCACAACCTTAATGGGTAAAGTTTATGCTGAAAACCGTAGCTCCGTTGATTTCCAGGATATTTCAAAACATGTAATTGATGCATTAATTTCAACTGAAGACATTCGTTTTTACGACCATTCAGGCATTGATGCCATTGCCATCGGACGTGCTATAAAGGGATTCGGCAGCGAAGGTGGCGCAAGCACGATTACGCAGCAATTGGCTAAAAATATGCTGGGCCAGGGTGGCGGCTGGGTGGGCAAACGAATAATGGATAAATTGAAAGAATGGATCGTTGCACTTAAGCTCGAAAAGAATTTCACAAAACAAGAAATACTTGCTTTATATCTGAATAGAGTATCGTGGTTAAATGTATATGGAATAAGAAATGCAGCCCATGTATATTTTCAAAAAGATCCGGCGGACCTTACAACCGACGAATCGGCATTACTGGTTGGTATGTTGAGCGGACCAGGAAAATATGATCCGATTAGAAATCCAAAAGCTGCTACTGACAGAAGGAATTTGGTCCTCGACCGCATGGTAACAAATAATGTTCTGTCCAGTTCGGAAGCAGACATGTTAAAGAAGAAACCACTCGGAGTTAAATATAAAAAGCTTGATGAAAATCTTGGCATCGCTCCCTACTTCCGTTCAGTATTAACCAAAAAATTAATTGACTGGTGCAAAACACATACTGACCCAACTACTGGAAGAAATTATGATCTCTACCGGGATGGCTTAAAAATCTATACAACCATAGATCCCAAAATGCAATTGTATGCCGAAGAAGCCGTAGTAAAACACATGGCCAACATGCAGAAAAAATTTAACAGCCAGTTGCCAAAGAATGTATGGAAAGGACAAGAAGATATTTTGAACCGTGCCATGAGAGAGAGCGAGAGATGGAAGTATATGAAAGAAGCAGGAGTTACGGATGCAGATATCAGGAAGTCGTTTAATGCGCCTGTAAAAATGAAAGTATTTGCCTGGAATTCGAAGCGTGAAACTGATACCGTAATGACTCCGTTGGATTCCATTAAATATTTTAAACAAATGATGCAAACGGCGTTTGCTGCAATGGATCCGGTAACCGGCGAAGTAAAGGCGTGGGTAGGCGGCATAGATTTTAAATGGTTTAAGTATGATCACGTAACTGCTAACAGGCAGGTTGGTTCTACATTTAAACCTCTGCTTTATACACTTGCGCTCACTGATGCAGGGCTCACTCCCGAAACGCAACTTGGCGGAAAATCAATCACTTTAGCCAAGAAGACTTTTGATGGCCCGGGCGGCACAATGGCATACTGTCTAGCAAAATCGCTGAACGTGGCAGCATGGGATCTTATGAGCCGTATTGGTCCTAAAAAAACCGCGGAGTTTGCGCATTTATGTGGTATTAAAAGCGACATACCAGTGGTCCCTTCTATCGCTCTCGGAAGTGCAGATATTCAGTTGTTGGAAATGTTGAGGGCCTATACAATGTTTCCAAACCGGGGCTTCAACACGGAACCTATCTTTATATCAAGAATAGAAGACAAAAATGGTGACGTGCTTCAGAGTTTTGAATCGGAGTCAAAACAGGTTATAAGTGAAGTGGATGCCTATACAATGTACAAAATGATGCAGGGCGTTGTTGATTATGGAACTGGTGGGGCTATGCGCTGGAAATATGGAATAACGAGCGACATGGGAGGTAAAACCGGTACCACTAATGATAACACAGATGGTTGGTTTATGGGATATACACCGCAAATCCTTGCCGGGGCCTGGGTCGGATGCGACGATCCGTTTTTGCACCTAAGAAATGGCTGGACTAACGGCGGTAATGATATGGCAATGCCCGAATGGGCCTATTTTATGCAGAAAGTGTATGCCGATAAAAAACTGGGAATTGATCCAAAGGCTGTTTTTCAAAAGCCGGCAGAATTAAATAATGATCCCATTTTTGCAGATCAGAATTTTTCAAATTTAGTGCAGGAGGGCCAGGGAAACGATATACAGGATAATGGAAACGGCGATGCAGGCGATTATGAAGCAAGTACGCCCAATATTCCCGTGGAATCAGAATTTAACAAGGCAACTACCAAAGATAATAGCCCAACTTCAACGGAAAAGAAAGTAATTGGCCCTGTAAATATGGCTGATGAGTTTAAAAAAGACACTACAAAAGCACACCCAAAAAACGGGGATGAAAAGAACATCGATAATAAACTGAATAAAGGATCCGAAGACAAATCAAAAAAGCCGCCAGCAAAACCGGCAAAGCCATCCACTGACTACTAATTTGGTTATAAATAGTACTCTTCGTAAGTTGACTATTACTTTTCTTCACTCCTATATATCTATTTTTCTAATGCAAAAAGTAAAGTTATTAGGCTTTACTTTTGCTGCGTCGCAAAATTATATTCACAAATAATTATCATATTTTGAAATCTAAATTTATCTCTCCATTTCTTATTCTGATATTAATCGTCGGCGGTGTTAATTTACTTTTTGCATGGGGCGTTTGGGGACATAAACACATAAACAGGGCGGCAGTTTTCGCGTTGCCCGACAGCATGCGAAAGTTTTATTATAACCATATTGATTTTATTACAGAAGGTGCTGTCATTCCGGATTTAAGAAGGGGCCTCTTAAATGATAAAAACGAAAGCCCACGACATTATATTGATATTGAAGATTTTCATTTACCTATTGCTGATCTTCCTAAAACAACTAAGGAAGCATACACAAAATATGATAGTGCTTTTCTAAACAAAACAGGCTACCTGCCCTGGTATATTCAAAATATAATGGACAAGCTAACGCAGGCATTTGAGAAGCGAAGTAAATCTGAGATACTTTTTCTTTCGGCAGAACTGGGGCATTATGTCGGTGACGCTCACATGCCGTTACATACTTCATCCAATTTTAATGGCCAGCTTACAAATCAAAAAGGAGTGCATGCTTTGTGGGAGTCTACAATACCTGAATTGTTTGGCAATAATTACAATTTTAAAACACAGAATGCTACTTACATTCCCGATGTTATTGCAGAAACCTGGAATATGATAGCGCATACCCATTCGCTTGAGGATACGCTGCTGGCGGATGAAAAAAAAATAAGAAAGAGTTTTCCGGCAAACAACATGTACAAGAAAGATTCGGCAGGCAATAATATACTGTTATATAATCAACCTGTATTTTCCAATGAATATGCGAAACAATTTAATGATGAAATGAAGGGAATGGTTGAAAAACAATTGCGTCTATCGATACAGGATGTGGCCAATTATTGGTATACAGCATGGGTAAATGGCGGCAGCCCGGAACTATTGTCATTAGATAATGAAAACCTGACTAAACAAAATCAAAAAAATTACAAACTCGAATATAAAGCATGGAGCAAAGGTAAATTGCTCAATGTATCAAATGCACGGGATTAGAATCTGTTTGAAGCAGTGCACAATGAGTGCTTCACAAAAAAAAGAATACGGAAGAAAAATTAAGGAAGGATTTAAAGCGGGTGGGTTTGATGGGCATAAATATAAATAACTATTCCGGTTAAACGCAATCATTTAATAGAATGTTTGTAAAAAATACACTTATTTTTTTCATATTAATATTTATTTATATCTATATCAAAAGAATTAAAAGGAAGAATAGAAATCTTTTACAGATAGCGCAGTGGATTGCGCCTCGATCTCTGAATATAATTTTTAATATTCATCCAGAAAGCAAAAAACAAATAAAATATAACAGGTGAACCGAGAGTTAAGAATGAAATATAAATAAAATACCTCCTGATCACAGAAGTGGCAATTCCCATTTTATCCCCTATTGCAGTGCAAACCCCAAATACCTGCCACTCAATAAAATGTTTTATTTTATACATTACTCAAAGCTAAAAAATAATTACTATAAATATAATAACGAAAAGTAAAATTTTAGATTGTCTCAGCGGACCTCTCATTTTATTTTTAAATTTTACTTATAACAACCCGCAACAAATCTTGAAATGATTTTAAGTAATTTTGCAGGAAATATTTTTCATATATAATAAAAATAACAGCAAATGGTATTTGATCTTGACATGATAAAAAAATTCTACGCCGGTTATTCTGAAAAATTAACAGCCGCCCGTAAAATTGTAAACCGTCCTCTCTCCCTTACAGAAAAAATATTATACACGCATCTTTGGAAAGGCAATGCAGATGAGGCTTACATAAGAGGAAAGGATTATGTGGATTTTGCCCCTGACCGTGTTGCCATGCAGGATGCTACTGCTCAAATGGCATTATTGCAGTTCATGCAGTCGGGAAGAACGAAAGTTTCTGTTCCATCTACCGTTCATTGCGATCACTTAATACAGGCAGAGGTTGGCGCTGTAGCAGATTTATCAAGAGCAAAATCCCAGAACAAGGAAGTATATGATTTTCTTTCTTCAGTTTCGAACAAATACGGAATAGGTTTCTGGAAACCCGGAGCGGGTATCATCCACCAGGTGGTTTTGGAAAATTATGCTTTCCCCGGTGGAATGATGATAGGAACAGATTCTCATACGGTAAATGCAGGTGGATTGGGAACTATCGCTATTGGTGTTGGAGGCGCAGATGCATGCGATGTTATGGCGGGTTTGCCGTGGGAACTAAAGTTTCCTAAATTGATTGGCGTGAAACTAATGGGAAAGCTTAGTGGCTGGACGGCTTCGAAAGATATTATTTTAAAAGTTGCCGGTATTCTCACCGTAAAAGGCGGCACCGGCGCTATTCTCGAATATTTTGGCGAGGGTGCTACATCCCTGTCATGTACTGGTAAAGGAACGATTTGTAACATGGGCGCAGAGATTGGGGCTACTACTTCTATTTTTGGATATGATAAAAAAATGGCTGAATACCTGAGAGGCACAGATAGAACAGAAGTGGCCGATGCGGCTGATTCCCTTGCAAAAGAACTCACCGGCGATCGGGAAGTATATGCAAACCCTGAAATATATTTTGACCAGGTAATAGAAATAAACTTGTCCGAGTTAGAACCACATATTAACGGGCCGTTCACCCCTGACTTAGCATGGCCCATTTCCAAATTTGCTACTGCTGTAAAAGAACACGGTTGGCCCGAGCAACTTGAAGTTGGGTTGATTGGTTCCTGCACGAATTCTTCTTATGAAGATATTACGAGAGCCGCTTCAATTGCGGAACAAGCAACTAATAATGGTATTACCGCAAAATCGGAGTTCACTATAACTCCGGGATCTGAGCAAGTAAGATTTACGGTTGACAGAGATGGTTATTTAAAAACATTTGAAAAAATGGGCGGTGTTGTTCTTGCTAACGCCTGCGGGCCCTGCATCGGCCAGTGGGCAAGACATTCTAAAGATCCCAATAAAAAGAATTCTATTGTAACGTCTTACAACAGGAATTTTGCAAAAAGAAATGATGGTAATGCCAATACGCATGCTTTTGTTGCATCGCCTGAATTAACTACCGCTTTAGCGATTGCAGGTTCGCTCCTGTTTAATCCATTAACAGATTACTTAACGAATGATAAGGGTGAAAAAATTAAATTGGAAGAACCGCAGGGAATTGAAATGCCGTTAAAAGGTTTTGCTGTCGATGACGCAGGCTATCAATCTCCGGCGGCAGATGGCAGCAAAATAGAAGTTTTGGTTTCTCCAACTTCTGACCGTCTTCAAATTTTAGAACCATTTCCTGCGTGGGAGGGAACTGATATTTACAATTTGACCCTGTTGATTAAAGCAAAAGGAAAATGTACAACAGATCATATCTCAATGGCAGGTCCATGGCTTAAATACCGCGGCCATCTTGATAACATCAGTAATAATCTTTTAATTGGTGCAGTTAACTTTTTCAATGAAAAAACAAACTCAGTTAAAAATCAACTAACCGGCGAATATGGCCCACTGCCTGAAACGCAAAGAGCGTATAAGGAAGCCGGTATCGGTTCTATAATTGTTGGCGATGAAAATTATGGCGAAGGTTCTTCACGTGAACACGCAGCAATGGAGCCAAGGCATCTCGGTGTAAGGGCGGTTCTTGTAAAATCATTTGCACGCATACACGAAACTAATTTAAAGAAGCAGGGAATGCTTGCCATTACTTTTGATAATAAAGATGACTATAATAAAATTCTCGAGGACGATGTAATAGATATAACCGGTTTAATTACGTTTACAGAAAACAAACCGCTGGGGATTACCTTACATCATAAAGACGATACCTCAGAAAGTTTCGTAGTAAACCATACTTATAATGAACAGCAGATTGAATGGTTTAAAGCAGGAGGAGCATTGAATATCATCCGGAGAGAATTTGAGGCAAGTAAATAATTTTTTGATTTTTTAATTCAATAAAAGCGGGATTT
>Ga0068856_100002278_pt1 | contig 19796 bp, 16 predicted proteins | sample KBSCornC62_FD_66595 | JGI IMG/M metagenome (GOLD analysis project Ga0068856, IMG submission 66595) | Corn rhizosphere microbial communities from Kellogg Biological Station, Michigan, USA - KBS Corn C6-2 | ecosystem: Host-associated > Plants > Roots > Rhizosphere > Soil ... | reverse complement strand
CGGCGATCAGCGCCCACGGCCGCTTCGTGGCGTTCACGTCCGACGCATCGAATCTCGTCGCGGGGGATACCAACCGCATCGCCGACGTATTCGTGCACGATCGCGACACCGGCCGCACGACGCGGGTCAGCGTGTCGAGCGGCGGAGCCCAGGCCGCCGGCTTCCCGACCGGCACCGGCAGCAACTCGCCCGCCATCAGCGCCGACGGCCGCTACGTCGCATTCCACTCGGAGGCACAGAACCTCGTGCGCCACGACACCAACGGCACGTTCGACATTTTCGTCCGGGATCGCCGCTCCGGAACGACGCTCCGCGTGAACGTGTCCTCCAACGGCAGTCAGGCTAACGCGGAGACGCTCGGAAGCCCCGTCATCAGTCCCGACGGCCGCCTGGTCGCATTTACCTCTCTCGCCACGAATCTCGTGCCGGGCGACGCCAACGGCATCACCGACGCGTTTGTGCACGATCGCGTGACCGGCGCCACGATCCTGGCGAGCGTGAGCAGCAGTGGCGTCCAGGGGAACGACAGCAGCGCACCCTCCGCATTCAGCGCGGATGACCGCCTTCTGGCCTTCTCCTCGTACGCCTCGAACCTCGTGCCCGGCGACCTGAACGCCACGGTCGACGCGTTCCTGCGGGCATCGGCCCGTGGTGATCGCACACCGGCCAACGCCGGTCACGCCGGTCCGCCGCGTTTGCGAGCCGGACGCACCCTCGCCGCGTCCGGTCGGGTGTGATTGCCGCTCGATCCGAGACGAGTACGACGATCTCGTGTGGCCGCTGCTCGGTCGCCTTCAGCGCGGCGAATCCCTCGTGCAGATCGTCGAGTGGATCGAGGTCTGATGCGTGACGACTATGGCCTCGGAGAGGCTTCGGCAACCGAGCGACCGGCTTTGTCGATGCCTTGCAGAACTGGTGGGTCGCAGAGTCGATGCGGCCGGATAACGGCAGCGATCGCCGGTGCGCTAATCGGCGTCGTCGCTGCTGGGGTGCTCTACGCGCTCGTCTGCGCGTACCTTCATTGGGTTGGCCTGGCCCTAGCCGGTGATGCTGCCAGACGGCTTCGCGTTAAACGGCAACACGTACCACCGGCAGTCCGCGTGTCGGCCGCTGGGATTCTGGAGGCCGCCTCTACGCCCGGAGTATGTGGCCTCCTCGTCGATCACGGCCTCTGTGATTAGGCGATGGCGCTCTTGGAAACCTTGCCGTATGCTCGAATCGGAGCGTGCCTGGGGCAGCACCGCCAGAGCTGTCCCGCGGTAGCCCGCTCTATCCACTGGACGAGGAGAGCACATGCGAGTGAAAACCATCGCCGCGGCGACGATCGCCGCGCTGACCATCGCGGGAGCCGGCGCATCGACCGCGCTCGCGAACGCGCCGTTCAGCCAGGTGAACGGCAACGGCAAGACTCACGAGGGCGCGACTCTCGGGTTCAACGCCAAGAGCGACCTGTCCGGCCAGCTCGAGTACAACTCTGCCGACGGCACCTTCCGCGCGCACTGCGACGGCTACACGTCATGGCGCCTGGAGACCAGCAGCGAGGGCCTGCCGAAGCCTCGCGTCACCGCAACCTGCACCGACCAGAACGGCGACACGGTGTACCTGAAGGCGAAGTTCGTCGACCGCTCCGAGCCCGGCGCCCACAAGGACATCGCCCGCGTCTGGTGGAGCTACACCGACCCCAACGCCTCCCACGCCCCGTTCATCAAGGACGTTGGCGGGATCCAGGACGGCAACCTCCAGTACCACGCCGGCGCCTAGGCGCCTTCGCGACTACCCGGGACCGCGGCCATCACGATAGCCGCGGTCCCGGGACGAGATGGCCGCTGGCGTCCGGGGGAGCGGAGCCGTGCGACCACGAGTCGCGCGTTCCATCCGGCGGGCGCCGTCGATGTCTCTGCCGCGCGGCGGTTGCCCCCGAACCGTTGACGCTGCCCCGTTCGGGTGGGTGTGGTGTGGCTCGGTTGGGGGAGCTTTCCGGTGATGCCGCCGGAAGCAGCGCGTTACCGGGTCAGGTGATATGGCAGGGCACGTAGCCGATCGGAGCATAGACGTGGCGTCACCTCACCGTGGCTCTTCCAAGACTCCCGACAGGGGACCCACGCGTCCCGTCACACCGCACCTCGCCGGTGCCAGGGCGGGAACCGCGTTTCGTCGCAGCGCGGGCAGCCAGGCGGGGCAGACGTTGCCGGTTTTGGTGCTGTTCATGGTGTCGTTGATTGGTGTCGCCGGCCTTGTGATTGATGTCGGGGGCTGGTACTTGCAGAAGCAGCAGGTGCAGGCGGCGGCTGACGCGGGTGCCTTGGCGGGGGCGTCTCAGCTTCCCGCGGGCTGGTCATATGCACAGCCGGTGGCGCAGAGCGAGTACGGCAAGAACGGAAAGGGCGGCGACGGCGCGGCGGTCACGAACACGACCGATCTGGCTCCCAATGACTCCGTGACGGTGGCCTCGTCGCGGGTCGTGCCGGGGTACTTCTCGCGGATTTTCGGGTTCTCCGGCATCACCGTCCGCGCGGGCGCCCAGGCGACGATCGAGAGCGTCGTTGGCTACAAGTCGACCGGGAATGTGATGCCGTGGGGGATCATGCGCGGCAGCTACAACGTCGGCTCCTCGTACTCGATGAAGATCGCGAACGACGGCTCGTCGCAGTCGGGGGCGTTGGATGTCCCGTACGAGAACGGCTGCAGCGGCAGCAGCGGCTCGAGCGACTACCGCAACCTGATCAACGGCACCACGCTGGCGTGCCCGCTGAGCGTCGGCCAGATCCTGGGCCTGCAGTCAGGGTCGATTCCCGGGCCCACCCAGCAGGGCATCACCGACCGGATCGGTGTCTTCAAGCCCGCCAACCAGATCGTGACCATCGGCCCCAACGGCACCGCCACCGTGATCGACGCCAGCTCCCCGCAGCTGGTGCTGATCCCGATCATCGAAAACCAGGACGGCAGCACCAACTGGACCGGCGGCTCGATGAAGGTACGCGTCGTCGGATTCGCCTGGTTCGTCATCACCGGGGTAACCGGCAACGGCCAGAAAGTCACCGTCACCGGTGAGTTCGTCGGCCTGGAAACCGCCGACCCCAACGCCACCCTCGGCGCATACACCGGCCTCCCCGGCGGCGCCACCTCCGTCGAGCTCACCAAGTAACCGACAACGCGGCGGCCCCGGAGCGCGCGTGGGCTGTGCCATGTCGGCGGTCAGTCGCCGGCCCGTCAGTCCACCGCGTACAGCTGGAACGGCGTCGGGATGCCTTTCAGATCGGGACTGCCGCGTTCGCTGAAGGTGAAGCCGCTGCCGGCGACGAGATCCTTGACGGTCTGCGAAAGGAGCACCTCCGAGGGGCGGGCGTGTGCGGCGATGCGGGCGCCGGTGGACACGGCGATGCCGGCGCACTTTCCGTCTACGAGTTCACACTCGCCGGTGTGGACGCCGGCGCGCACCTCGACGCCGAGAGGTACGATGCGCTCGCAGATCTCTCGGGCGCAGTGGAGGGCGCGGGCGGGCCCGTCAAAGGTGGCGTAGAAGCCGTCGCCGGCCGTGTCGTTCTCGTGGCCCCGCCATCTCACGAGCGCGTCACGGATGATTTCGTTGTGCCGGTCGATCACCCGCTTCCAGTCGCGATCACCAAGTCGCGCTTGGTGCGATGTCGACTCGACCACGTCGGTGAACAGGATCGTGGAAAGGATCGTGTCGTGGACGACCGGTCTCGGCCGCAGGCCGATCAGTCGCGCCACGGCATCTAACCGCGGCCCGTTCACCGCGCCGACCGCCGTGTCGGCGCTCATCCACCCGGTAGGGAGCTCCTCGAGCTGCGCGTTTGGCATGAGCGACGCGGTGTACTCGGCGTCCTCCTCGCCTTTGTCCACCATGAGCAGAGCGGGCGCCTGGACGCTGGCAAGTACGGGGCGAAGGTCAGTCTGCCACCAGATCCGGGTGAACTCCTCGGCGACGTCGGGCGTGCAGGCGTTTCGCGCCTTCTTCGCCCACCACTCGATCGCCGTGTCGGACGGGCGGCTTCCGGTGTTGCGGTCGATCTCGTCGGCCCAAAGCTCGCCGTATCGGCGCGTTCCCCACAGCTTCAGAGTCTCGAGCCTGCTCTCGACCATGTCGGGGCCGTCCCCCCAGGGATAATCGGGCGCCCAAGCCGTTCGCGGCGTCGGATTCCACCACACAAGCGCGCGAACCCGACTCGGATCCGACGCGGCCAATAGCACGCCGGGCGCGATCGTCTCAAACCAGCCGCCCACCACCACGCTTGACGACCCGACCGCATCGAGCACCGCTCGCAAGTCGTCGGTTCGCGTCTCCAGGTTGGGTACAGCCACGTTTCGGCTTGAGAGACCGAACCCGCGCCAGTCATGCAAGATCAGGCGGCCGAGCGATGCCAGCCCCTCGAACCAATCGCGCATCCACTCGAACTCCCACCAGATCTCCAGATGGGTGCCGTCGCCCACCTGCCACGCAATATCCACCGGCCCATCCCCAACCACCTGATAGGCGATGTACACACCGTCCTGTGTTTGCAGATACTGGGGATCTGGAATCCGCACCCGCCCCTCCGCCTACAGCCAGCGCCCGACCCGCGGCTAGACGACTTCTATTGCATCCCGGGGGTTTTTACAACTCTCCTCCAGCTGGTTAGTGCCGGCCTCAGGGTGTCTGCGGGCAGCGCCCGCTCGATGTGCCGGATCGCGGGCGCGCTCGCCTGTAAGTCTTCTGTTATGGGTGATGCGTATCCGGAGGGTGTGGCGTTGTTTGTGAGAGAAGCGGTCGACCGGGCAGCGGGCGGCTGCATGAAACCGTTGTCCTCGGAGGGGCCCTGAAACGAACCCGAAGCGGAGCACCACAACTCGCACAAAAGGGGGCGTCGACGGGTGAGACGGCGGCGCCACCCGTGCGCAGAAGAGGTACGGCGTCGTCGGACTCCTCGGGGGGCCAGTCTGATTCGGAGGCCTCGGAGGTTCGCGTTCGCCATAGATGGAGATCTCGTAGCGAGCCTGCTGTCTGAGGTACGCCAGGCGGCAGCCAAGCGTTGCCACGAATAGCACTCCAGAAACGATAACCGAGCCGATGATCGCGCCGACGACGCTCCGCTGCGGAGTACGAGCCGCGTGCTGGACGTAATAGGCATCAAAGACGAGTAGTACGCCAATCCATATGCGGAGGCCCCAACCCCACTCCGACCAACTTCGCGGAACGAGGTGCGGAACCCGGCTGCGAGCCAGCGCCACCAGACGCGCCCTTTGAGCGCGAGTGCGCTGCCGCTGTGCACGTCGCTCCTCAGCCGTGCGGCGGGTGGACGGCGGTGATGCCGGGGGCGGAAGATCGCACGCAGGATCAGTTCGATGATCTCGAACGCGATCTTGATCGGCAACAGAAGCAGCCAGATCAGTAGGCCCACGACGCCTGGACAGTAGTCTGACGACGGGCTTGACCAAGAGCGGGTCAGCGCAGGCCCTGCCGGAGCCCCTGGGTGGCGAGAGTCGCCTGCATTGGAGCGAGCACTGTTGGGGAGGGTAGGGTTGGCCGGTGGCGTTGACCTCGCGTGATCGGAGAGAGGAGTTTCGCGAGCTGCGCGAGCAGCATGACGCTGTGGTGGAGATCCTGCGCGTTCTCGGCCGCGGGCAGGGGGACGTCGAGCCGGTGCTTGACCTGATCGCTCGGACGGCGGGCCAGCTATCGGGTGCGGAGAACTGCCTGCTCTGGTTGGTGGAGGGCGACCTGCTGCACGTTCGCGGCGCGTTCGGTGGGAAGCCGCAGACGCTGGAGTACGAGCGCGCTCATCCTCACCGACGCGATGAGCGGCACACGCTGACGGGTCGTGTCGTACAGCGCCGTGAGGTGGTCGGCATCCCCGACGTCTTGGCTGACGAGGGCTACCACTGGGGCGGTCAAAAGATTCAGGGATTTCGGGCGCTTCTCGGCGTCCCGATCTTGGCTGACGACGAACTGCTGGGGGTACTTGGCATCTCCTGGGCGGAGCCGCAGGTCTTTACTGATGACCAAGTGCGACTCGTTTCGGCGTTCGCCGCTGAGGCTGCCCTCGCGATCACGAACGCGCGGTTGTTCCACGCGGTCGAGCGGCAGCGACAGGAGCTGGCACGCTTTCTCTCACCGGCAATCGCTGATCTGGTCGCGAGTGAGCATGGCCGTCGTCTGCTGGCCGGCCATCGGGCCTACGTGACCGTCCTGTTCGCCGATCTGCGCGGCTTCACGTCCTTTGCAGAGACGGCCGAGCCGGAAGAACTGTTCGACGTACTGCGCGACTACCACAGCGCGGTTGGCGAGCTGATCGACACATGGGGCGGGACGTTGGAACACTTCGCCGGCGACGGCCTAATGATCTTCTTCAACGACCCGGTCGCCATGTCCGACCACGAGATCCAAGCAGCACTGATGGCGGTTGCCATGCGAGACCGGATCGAAACACTCAGCTCCGGCTGGCGAAAGCGCGGCAACGACCTGGCCGTCGGCATCGGAATCGCCAGCGGCCACGCCACCCTCGGCCGCATCGGATTCGAAGGCCGCTTCGACTATGCCGCCATCGGCACGGTCACGATCCTCGCATCCAGATTGAGCGCCGCGGCGCAGCCGGGTCAGATCCTCATCAACCAGCGACTTCACGCCGCAGTCGAAAACGCCGTCCGAGCCGTCCCCACAGAACCCCTAACACTGAAAGGGTTCGCCCGACCCATCAACGCCTGGAGCATCCTCGACGCCGCCGAATGAAAGCGGCTGTCTTAGGCGGCCGAGGCACGGCCCGCCGGCGGGAGAGCCAGCAAGACCCACCATACCGCCGTACAACGGCCGAGCTATCCGAGCAGGCCTGTCTTGTGGTAGGCCGCCATCTCGTCCGCGATTGCGGCCAGGGCGACCAGCCTCTCGTGCAACACCGCCTGCAGTTTCGCTAGACGGGTTCGTCTGCCCGGGGCCCCCCGGCCCGTACCCTGCCGCACCGCCTTTCCTGTTGCGTTGGGCGTCGACACCCGAATCTAACGCCAGCACGATCGCACCCGCGCGTGCATCCCATCGATGCGACCATTTCACGGGCGGTCGCCTGAGCGACTCGGTGACGAGCTAGACCCTTCTACGCCTGTGGCGTGCCGGTGCTCAGAGACCAGGGACGGGCGGATCCCCTGCAGAACTGAGGATGCACGCGATGAGGCCAGGCAGGCCCTGTCGTCTCCGAGGTGACTCTTGGTCGCCAAGGTCGCAGGTTCGATCCCCGCACGGCCCATTCCTCGAGCCGCTCAATCAGCCGCTCATTTGGCTCCCATCGCGGCTGGCCGCTAGATGCCCGGTTGCCGGGGAACCCTAATGCCCGGCGTCGCGCGAACGGCCGCGGGCTTCCCCCGGCTACCTGTCGGCGGTCACCTTCCAAGCACCGGCAGCCTGCGGAATGACGTACAGCCCGAATGTCCGATCGCCGACCATCAGGTCGCATCCGAAGGAGGGGAAGATGTCCTCTCCGGCCGCGTTCGTCTGGTCTGAGTCGCCGGGCAGGTGCTTCCCAGTTCGCGTCTCGGTCTTCGAGTAGTACCCGTTAGAGCAGGTCGCATCCACGAAATCCGCTTGGCGAGATTGAGGCCGTCCCAGGTCTTCAGGTTGGTCTTCAGGTACGTCTCTGCCTGAGCGTCCGTCTTCAGCACGGTGCCGGCGGGCACCTTGGGCGTCGCAGACTGCTGAGCAGATGAGGACGATGAATCATCCGACATGTCCAGCAGCCACTTCCCACTGACCTTCTTGAACTTGGTCGGGTTGCTGTTGCTCTTCTGCCCCGAGGGGGAGAATGCGGCCATCGTGGCCGTGTTTCCGTGAAACACGATCCTGGCGTTCTCCATCCTGGACTCCCAGCCATCCGGGAAGAGCGTGCTCCACGACCCGTTCTTCCCTAGGAGGCCCTGCGCCAGCGCCATGTCGTCCAAGCAACCGGCTGGATCTGTGGTGACCGAGCAAGCCGTGGCGTTATCGCCATCTCGCAGCGCATCAATGAACGTCCTGGTCGTGTCCTCAACTTGGGCCTTGTTGGACTGCGATGCGCTGCCGCCGCTGGCTCCACCACAACCTGCCGCCAGTACGCCGCTGATGAGCACCGCCGCTAGAACCTTGAATCTCACGTGCTTCTCCCCGGTCTTGTCTGGGCCGCCATACGCGACCGCCTATCGGCAGCGTGCCGCGTGCGCTTGAGGTTGACCGGAGTTGGGGCGGGTGAGCATTTACGGGCTGCATCCTCTCGGATAATCCATTGTTAGGCGTCGTGCGCCGATCGTTTCATGACATCGCCTCGAGCGGCACTGGATCGGGGATCGGCCGGGCGCGCGCACATCCGCTCGGGTCGCGCCCAATATTTCGCATGAGAGCGCCTGTGGTCGACCCCTCCCGAGTGCGCGCTCACTGCCTCCGAGGCTCCGCAGCGCGTGCGCCGTCGAACCCGCCGGCCGGTATACGCGCCGCCGACCGGCGGGTGGTTTCCATCCCCGTGGGTGTGCCCGACGGTGCCCGCGAGCGGTTCGACGGGCATAGCTGGATTGGAAAGCCGCTAGCCGCTTGCCCCGACGAGTTCGTCGGCCTCGATTCTGGCCGAGATGGCGTCGAGAACCGCCGACTCCGCCGCCTCGACGGTCACGTATGCATACTCGATCGCGAAAAGCGCGTCGGCCTCCGCGTCGTCCGCCCGGTGCTCGGCCCTGTTCGCGTCGTGCTCTGCCTTTTTGGTGTCCAGTTTCTGTCGCACCTCGGTGACATGCTCCGCCAGTGACTCCTGCAGGTTGCTCCACGACGCAGAGACGTCGGCCTCTGTGGCCGCCGCCGTCTCGCGCAGTTCATCCGCGTGTTCTTGGGCCGCTTTCCTCGCCTCTGCGGCAGACGCGTCAACCTCGCTCTTGGCTTGCTGTCGAGCCGCTGCAGCCCGATCCTCCGCCTGCTTTGCGCGCCCCGACAGCTGCGCCAGCTTGTCCGACGCGCTCATCAGCTTCTCCGACGTGGTCATCACACCCTCCCGTCCTCGCGTGGGTACTCGGACCGCGAGCGCCCGGCGACCCAGGGCTCGCACGGAGCGTTCGCGCGAACGCCCATCGTCCCTGACCTCGGCATGGGTTTCAACGGCCCTTCGGAAGGATTTGGTCGCTACGAGCCGTCTGAGTGGTCGTCGGCTTGGCGATCGAGCGATCGTGCTAGGTCGAGAATTTGATTGGAGAGACTAAGCAGCTCCCGGTTCTGCTTGGCCTCCTCCCTGACCGTCTGCCACTGCTGGTCGGCAACTACTTGGCGCTTTGCGTCGGCACGGTTCTGGCTGATCATCACGAACGTCGAGAGAAAAATGGCCTCGAGTGACACGATCATGGTCAGCAGCCCGAAGGGGTACCCCTCCAACCCAAACCCGATCCAGCACCCGAACCACAGGACGTGCAGATACACAAATGCCATCGACCCCGCGAATGCGGTGATCCGATCCGCGATCCGGTTCTGAACACTCTCCGCCCGCTCCCTCGCGTGCTCGACCAACGCGGGATTCGGCTCTATCGGGAGGTGCAATCCATGCTCGCTGGGGACCGATTGCTTCACGGTCAGACCGCCCCCTCTCCAGTCGGAAACCCTTTCCGCAGCCGTCACGAACCGGCCGTCGCTCCCACCCTACAAGCCACCCGACCAGGCCGGAAGGCTGTCCACCGCCCATCACCGTCGAGGGTGGGGTATGCAGCCAAGCGGGCGTGTAGGCCGCGACGTGGGAGCCAGCTGTGGGCCCGATCATCACGCGTCGGCGTGCTCGTGCGGCTCGATCTGGGCGAGTCGCATCGGTACGAAGACCTCCTCGAAGATCACCTGGAGCATCGCCGCGAACGGCACGGCGATCAGCGCGCCCTCGCCGCCGAGGAGGACGGTCCCGGAGAGCACTGCCAGGATCGTGAGCAGGGGATCCATGTTGAGGGCGTGACCCTCTACTCGGGGGCCGAGCACATATGCCTTCACGTCTTCGATCAGGTAGGACGCCAGGAAGGTGAGCCCGAGTGTTGCCCAGCCCTGGAACGCCGCGATGATCAGCAGTGGCACGCGAGCTATCCAGACGCCGATCTTCGGCACCAGCTCTCCGAACGCAACGATCACCGAGAGCGGTACCGCGAACGGCACTCCCAGCAGCTGCAGGCTGACGTACATGAGCACGCCGACGACGAACATGATGATGAGCTTGGCGCGGAGGTACCCGCCGAGCCGGGCCCAGATCGTCTCCATGACCACTCGCGTTTGGTCACGCCGGGACGGGCTGGTCAACAGAAGCACGTTCTCGAGCAGTCGTTCCCGGCGCATCACCAGCAAGGTCGCCAGGATGTACACCATCCCGAGGTCGAAGAGCAGCTTGGCTGCGGCAAGGGGGAGATCGACCACCTGCCCCCCGACGTCACTGGCGAGCCGGCCGGCCAGGGTCTCCATCTGGGACTCGAACGTGCCGGCGCCCGGGTACTGGCGTTTGACCGCGGCATACTCGTTGCCGATGTGCTGGAACCGGGTCACGTAGCCCGGAAGCCGGTCGCTGAACAACGCGAGCTGAGAAACGAGGGGTGGCACCACGAGCCACATGAGGCCGGCCACGACCCCGATGCCCGCCGCTTGCACGAGCCCGACCGCCAAGCCGCGCGGCACCCCCCGACGCTCGAGAACCGCGGCGGGCCTTGCCAGCGCCGAGGCGAAGAGCACCGCGACGAAGAAGAGCACGAGCACGTGTTGGAGCTCGGCGATGATCCGAAGGCCGACCACGGCGAAGACGGCGATGACCAGCGCGAGCGCCAGTGGTTTGGAGCGCTCGAAAGCCGACATCTCGCGAGCCGGCGCCGTGTGTGATGTGCCACTTTCGGCCACTGGGGCGTCACCTTCTCCAGCCGGGCCGCCGGACCTCCTTTCCGCGCAGATCTGCCGTCGGACGGATGCGGCTGAAGATCGCCGCGCGTCGACACCCGGTCAGGGCCGCGGCGGCTCAGTCCGCAGCTTCCCGGCGCCAGCTCGATCGGTCTGGCTGGGTGGCGTCCTTCCCGGCGCGGCGTCGGGGTCGTCCGAGTATTCCGATACCTCGTTTGAGTGACCACGCCGGCGCTGGCGACGAGCGAGGTCGCCGCCTCCATCCGGGGGCGGCGACGCGACCAGGCGGATCACTTCGCGGCGTGTACTACGGCGAGAATGACTCTCCCGCACCTGGGCGGGTGACCATCGGACAGGTGGCCGGCTCCGACACGGCTGACGTGCGTACCCGCGGGTGGGAAGGTGACCCCCGGTATCCCAGATTCACACATTGGTTACGGCAGAGTGGACGTGCGCGCTAGAGGCAGTCCGAAGACGACGACGTCCCACAGCGCACCGTCGCGGCGACGGTAGTGGCTTCGGCGGAGGCCCTCGCGTTCGAATCCGAGTTTCTCGAACAGGTGCAGCGTGGGCTGGTTGTGGGGGAACACTTCCACGACCAGCTTGTGCACGTCGTGAGCACGGCCCCATGCGATGGCGGCCTCGACCAGACGGGTGCCGACGCCATGGCTGCGCCACGCCTTGGCGACACCCAGCCCGAGCTCCGCTGGGTCGCGCGCTGATCCGACCGCAGTCAGGTACCCGATGATTTCGCCGGCGACGACCGCTACGAGTGCCAGCGTCCATGCCCCGTCCAGGTGATGTTGCAGCCACAAGCGCCGCTCATGTCGGTCGACAGGCGGCTCCACCGAGATGAAGAGTCCTTCTGCGGCCACACGAAGGTAGAGGTCGACCATCTCCTCCACATCCTGGGCGGTTGCCGCTCGGATGACTATGTCGAGTCGATCGTCGTGCGAGGGACCGGGCATCCCGCAGACGCTACCAACCGAGCGTCCCTGTCACGACTCCAGTCACCTGCGCGGACAGGGGTGACGCCCGGTTGCAGCCTCGCAGACTCCCGGTCGTGAGCTCTCGAGCGGGGATCTTGCGGCGCTGGTCGGGCTGTTGGTCGCGTTCACGGCGCTGGTGGCCGTGGCACCCCGTCTTCGGATCGCATACCCGATCCTGCTCGTGCTGGGGGCTCGTGTTGGGCTTCCTTCCCGGCGTGCCGACGATCCGGCTGCCGCCGGACGCGGTGCTTTTCGGTGCCTTGCCACCGCTGCTGTATTCGGCGGCGTTCTTCACGTCGCTTCGAGATCTCCGCGCCGACCGGCGGCCAAATCGCGCTGCTGTCGATCGGCCTGGTCGTGATGACCACCCTCGCGGGTGCCCTGGTCGCGCACGAGATGATCGATGGTTTGGGGTGGGCACCCGCGTTCGCCCTCGGCGATCGTCGCGCGGTCGACATCCTCACCGACCCCCTCGTGGGTGACCGCGCGGGGTGAAACGACGAGCGCTGCTCGGCGGTTCAGGGGCAGTCAGCGAGTGGACGCGTGGCGTGGTAGCCCCAGATGTCTTGGGGGCCGCGGATGTCGTCGAGCAGCGGTTGGGTGTAGAGCGGCTGGACGGCGCAGATGGCGAGGTGGCCTTCGCTCCATGTCGGGATGTCGCTCGGAGCGAGGAGCAACCGCACCGTTGAGTTGTGTTCCCCGAACGGTCGGCGCCCGGGTGCGAGTCCCGTCCACGCGGCTTGCGGCGCCTTCCCAAACGCGAGCTCCGCGTCCGTGGTACCGCCGAAGATGACCTCGAGCAGGGTTCCCGCGCGGAGCGGCTGTGCGAAGGTCACCTCCAGGCAGGGATGGCCGGTAGGCGTGCCATAGACGGCCACTCGGCGGATGTCGAGCCACGGCGCGTCGACGGTGGGGCCCATGGAGGTGTCGGTGACACGCAGCAGGTCGTGGACGTCGTTCGGCGGATCGGTGAAGACGCTCGTCGAACCGGCGCAGGTGAAACGGGCATCCGCGACGGCCGGTGGCGATCCCATGTCGCCGGGACGAAGCGGCGTCATCCCGACCGTGAGCGGCGTCTCGCCACCGGACACGATTTTCGATAGGCCTCCATCGTCGAGGATCTTCCACTGCCCGTCCTCATCCGTCAGGAAGAACACCGCTGTCTGCGGATCGTTGAGCGGCTTGACGCCGTTCGGGAACTCGACGTGGATCGCGGCCGCGACGGCGGCAAGGCGTCCGTCGTCGCGGCTTCCCTCCCACCGCACGACCGTCGCCCGGCGAAACACGGGGGGCGGGTTGTCCTGCAGCGGATGAAACACCTGTGCCGTCAACTGCTCGCAGGTCGGCGTGTCGGCGAGGTAGAAGCGGCTGGCGAGCGCGACCTCGAAGTGGCGCAGAACGGCCGCCTGGAGGCGGCAGATACCTGCCGGGTCGTGTCGCGTGTAGGCCGCCACGTAGGAGGTCACGACGGCCCGCGCATCGGCCAACCGGGGCTTGACGCTCGTGGGGCCTGTGGTCGTGACCGAGCTTTCCGGAGCAGGAGGCGAGACCGGGGGTCGACCACTCATTCCTCCCGTGCTCGCCGCGGCCCCACAGCCGGCACCGACCGCAGTAAGAACGAGGAGGAAAAGCAGGAGCGCGAGGCGTGACATACAGCCGGTATCGGTCGCTCAACGGTCGACCTTCAGCGTCGCTGCCGTCCCGACGCCGTGGCAAGTCCAACCGCAGCTTGAGAGGTAGTCAGCGGGCCTTCATGCCCGACCCGGAGATGAAATAGCCGTTCGCCGTCGTGGACGCGGTTCGCGACCACCCGACAGCCGCGACCTCGCGCTCCAGATCCGCCGGCCTCCACAAGCGTCCCACGATGTCGAGCTCACGACCCAACCTCTCCGGCGATCAAGCGCGGACCCACTGGCTGCGCTTTCTCGTGGCGCAGATCCTCTGCTGCTCGCCGAGTGCCAGCAACCGGGGGCTGCGATGCTGCCGGCTCGAGCGGTCAGCCAGGCAGGCGAGCGAGCATCGCTGGGGCTCGCTCGCCTGCCGCCACCGCGACCACCACCGATGCGCCGTCGCCGGCGACACCCCAAACGTCGCGCCAGCCTGACGCATCAACGCGCCATCCATAACCGCACCCACCAACGCCCGCCGACCAGCAGGTCCGAGCTTCGCAAAACCGTGCACATTCATCCGAGCCTCCCCGGCTGTCTCTTGGCAGACACGGCCAACCGGGAGGCTCGGATGGAACGCGATGGTTGATGTAGAGCCCAGGAACGACGAGTCCGACCCAGATCAGGCGGTGAGGCTGGAACGGCTCCGGAGCTTGCTCCCGCGTCCGCTTTCCTCACGAGGGGAGACGGGGCGAGGTCGGGAAATCATCGCCGGGGGGTACAAGTCCGCGTGGATGTGCGCCCCGCAACCGCCCTCATCCTGGCCGACACTCACGTGCCGCGGTTCCGGCCCGAGCTGCCGGCGAGCCTGCGGCCGTACCTGGAGGGGTGCGACGTCATCTTGCACGCCGGCGACGTCACCGATCCGGCGGTGCTCGACGGTCTCGCGTCCCACGCGCCGGTGCTGGCGGTGCGCGGGAACGGGGACGGCCCCGACCTGGCCGCGTGGGGCGCGCCCGAGCGGCTCGAGAGGGAGATCGCGGGTGTCGAGGTCGCGATGGTGCACGACGCGGGCCCCACACGCGGGCGGCCGGCGCGCCTCGCCCGCTGGTTCCCGGGCGCGGAGCTGATCGTCTACGGCCACTCGCACATCCCGAGCGTCGTACGTGACGGGCCGCGGCTGCTCGTCAACCCGGGCAGCCCCACCTGGAAGCGGCGCCAGTCGCATCCGACGGTCGCCCTCGCCCGGCTCGAGCCCGGCCGCATCTCGGTGACACTGGTCGAGCTGGCGTAGACGGTCTACATCGGCGGTAACTTCACCGTTGTGGGGGGGCATCTGCGGCGGCATCTGGCGGCGGTTTCGGCGATGCGGACGAGGCTGCGCATGTGGCATGCGAACACGAATGGCACGGTGTACGCGCTGGCGGTGACGGCCAAGCGGGTGTACGCGGGGGTAGCTTCACGACCATCAGGGGGAGCAGTCGCCACCGTCTGGTGGCTATCGCGACCGGCTCGACGGCCAGGCTCGGCAGGTGGCATCCAAACGCCGACTCGACCGTGCGCGGCGGCGGTCGCGTCCTCGCCGGCGGCGATTTCACCAGCGTGAACGGTAAGGCGCACCCGCACCTTGTCGCGCTCAATTCTCGACCGGCCGGGTTGCCCCGTATACCGCCCACCCCACCGGGCCGGCGAAGGCGCTGCGCACCAGCCCGGCCTCGCTCGTTGCGCGGATCGGCGGCAACGGCGGGCGCGTCGCCGCGTATGGGGCGGTGAGAGGCGGCCGCCGCTGGGTCGCCCTCGCCGACGGCGACGTCCAGGGCGTCGCGATCGCCGGTAGCGCCGTTTACGTGGGCGGGCACTTCAACAACCATTGCCAGAGCGGAGTCGGCGCCGGCAACCCGCTCGTCTGCACCCTCCCTGTCGCGCGGCGCAAGGCGCTGGCGCTCTCGCTCGCGCACGGGGCGCTGCTGGGATGGAACCCCGACGTCCTCGGTAGCCCCATTGGTGTCTCGGCGATCGCCGCCAGCGGCCAGATGCTCCGACATTCCTCGTGATGTCGGGCCAGTAACTGCGCCCACCATCCCGGTCCTGGGCGCACCAGCTTCTTGCCGCGCCACGCGGCGTCCAAACCTCAATCTCCGACTCGGTGCGGATGGATCGGTTGGACGCGGCTACGATCAGTCCCCCACGATTAAGGGAGGGTTCATGTACGCGCGAGTGGCGACGTTCGAAAGCGACCCCGCCAACGTGGACGACGCGATCGCGGTGGTTCGTCGCGAGGTGGAGTCGGGGGAGACGCCCGAGGCGCTCCAGGGCGCCAAGATGCTGATGCTCGTCAACCGCGACACTGGGAAGGGCGTCGGCATCACGTTGTTCGCGACCGAGGAGGACATGCGCCGCGGCGATGAGGCGCTGAACGCGATGAGTCCCGGCGCCAGCGAGCGGCGCACTTCCGTCGAGTTCTTCGAGGTGCCGGTTCAGACCGTGACCTGACCGACCGCTCGTCACCGTAGATCTCACAGACGTCTCGGCGACGCGCTGATGCAGTCGCTCGCTCTGACTCGTCCGCTCCACACCAAACCGCGTCGGATCTTGTGTGGGAGCCGGCTTGACGTGAACGCGTACGGGGCTGGTCTTCCACGAAAGGCGTTGGCGTAGCGACTGGCTTGCGGGCGAGATCAGCCCTGTGCTGGGCGGCGAACGACGAGGGCGTATCCCTGCCCACCGCCCCCGCAGAGTGTCGCCGCCGCAAGGTCGACCCGCCGGCGGCGCATCTCGTGGACGAGGGTCACCGCCATGCGAGCGCCCGTCGAGCCAAGGGCATGCCCCAGTGCGACCGAGCTGCCGTTGACGTTGACGATCGCCTCGTCGAGGCCGAAGCACCGTGGCCCGAGCATCCGCGTCGCGGAACGGGTCGCGAACGTCTACGGCCGTACCGTCGATATCGTCTAGACCAATGCCTGATGCCGCGGGCAACACCGGGGCATCAGGCAAACGCTAGACTCGCGCGGGTTGCGGAGTTCAGGTTGGTGCTCGACGAGCGACAGGTCGGCCAGCATCGCGAGTTCCTGAACCCGATGAAGACCCTCTCGCCAGGCGTCTTGTCCCGTCGGAGTGTGACCGCGCAGCGACGTTTCGACACCCGTCAGCATGACGGAATAGAGCGCACACGGCGGACGGTCCCTCGACCGACGACCGCCACGATCCGAACCGTGCAGCGATGGGCCCGCACGCTCACCGCGCGCGGGCCCACCACCGCCTGGTTCAGTGCGGCTTGCGGCAGAGCCCGTTCGGGCTGTCCTTGACGCCGATGTCGTGCGTCCAGGTGTTCGCCGTGCCGGCGGTACCGGTGCCGGACGAGGTGTCCTGGCAGTCCCATACCTTGCTGGAGAGCGCCGAGTTCGACGCGATCGTGTTCCCCCTCGTGCCCGTATCGAAGAAGATCCCGTCGTTTCGGCTGTGCCGGATCGTGTTGCCGTGGGCGTTCACCGATCCCGGCACCATGCTCGTGACGTCGATGCCGTCGTTCACGGCGTACTTGATCGTGTTGAACGCGATCTCGACGCCCGTCGGACCGGTGGTGTCCTCGGCGGACCCGTCGCGCACCGCGACGCCCGAGAACGGCGAGTGCAGGATCGTGTTACGCCGGATCGCGACGCCGTTCGCGTCCCCGTCGACGCGCACCGCTGATCCCTGGTTCGCGTTGTCGGAGGCGATGGTGTCGTTCGTGTGGTTGCTCGAGATCGTCACGTTCTGGTTGCGCCCGAAGAGCAGGACGAACGAGGCGTTGTTCACGGCCAGGTTCGACCGCACCGTGATGTCCGAGTTGACCGTCGGCGAGACGTTCGTGAAGAGGATCGCCGAGTTCATGTTTCGCCGCAGCGCGTTCTGCCTGATCAGCACGTTCTGGGTGCCCTGGTCCGTGTAGATGCCGTTGCCGTTCGCGGAGCCGGTCTGGTTGTTGTTCGTGATCAGGTTGCGCTGGACGAGCGTCTGCGTGGCTGCGCCGGTGTTCAGGTAGACGCCGAACACGTTGTTCGTGACGATGTCGTTCAGGATCCGGTAGCCGGAGGACGCCGGCGACGTGTAGATCCCGGGCCCATTCACCTCGTTGCGGATCGTGAAGCCGTTCACCACGATGCCGTCGGCGTGGAGGAAGAGCCCTCCCGTGTCGGGGCCGCCGGAGATGATGGACTCGCCCGTCTGCGAGCGTGTGCGAGCGTCGACGCCGGCCTTGGCGCCGACGAGCGTCAGCGTCTTCGGCACATCGACACCGCCGGCGTAGGTGCCGGCGCAGACGTGGACGGTGTCGCCCGCGGCTGCCGCGGTCACGGCCGACTGGATGTCGTTGAAGCCCGGGTTGGCGCAGCTGGTGTTGCCGCCGACCGCAGCGTCGTTGTTCACCCACTGGGTGTTGGCGAGCGCCGCGCCGGCGAACGCCGCGCTGATGCCCGCCGACGCGACTGCAAGCGCCAGCGAGCGACGGATGATGCGAAAGACCATGGAGACCTCCCGGTCCCTGAAGGTGGCGGCGCGCGCCCTGGCGCCGCATCGCCTGCCTGTGCCCACTCGGCCCTGCGAAGAGGCGACGACGTGGAGACTATTGGCACCGGCGCCGTTTCGCCACACCGTCGTCCGATATGTGACGATGTCGTGGCGTCAGGCGCGGTCGCGCTCGAGCGCAGATCCGAGCCCGCCGACGCGATACCACCGGTAGCCGTACGCCTCGAGCTCGAGATGGTGCACGCCGCGGCCGTCGGCGATCGCCTCGTCGGGCTCGATCAGGTTGGCGAGCCGGTGGCCCTGGTCGACGTCGAGCTTCAGGCGCACCTCGGAGGGCCCGTGGGCCAGGTTGTGCACGCACAGGAGGCGGGTGTTACGCCACTCGTAGAGCACGGCGAGGATCTCGGGGCGGTTGGTGCGGACGAGCCGCCAGTCACCCGAGCCGATCTCGGGGCATTCCTTCCGCAGCCGGATCATGCGGATCATCCAGCGCAGCAGCGAGTCGCGGTCGCGCCGCTGGCTCTCGACGTTCACCGTCTCGTAGCCGTACAGCCCGCGATCGACCAGCGGCACCACGGGCCGCTCGGCTGACGTGAACCCGGCGTGCCGGTCGTCCGTCCACTGCATCGGGGTGCGGATCGCCATGCGCTCTTTGAGCCGTAGGTTCTCGCCCATCCCGATCTCCTCGCCGTAGCGCAGGACCGGCGTCCCGGGGAGCGAGAGGAGCAGGCTCTTGGCGAGCTCGATGCGCCTGCGGTCGCCCAGCATCGGGGCGAGCCGGCGCCGGATCCCGCGACCGTAGAGCTGCATCGACGGCCGGGGGCCGAACGACTCGAACACCAGCCGCTTCCCGTCGTCCGGGAGATGGCCGATGTCGAGCTCGTCGTGGTTGCGCAGGAAATGCGCCCAGTGCACGTCGGCGGAGGTCGGCCGTGTCTGCTCGAGTGCGCTCGCCAGCGGCCGGGCGTCGCCGCTCGCGAGCGACCAGAACAGATGCTGGTTCACCCAGAAGTTGAACATCATGTGGAGCCCGTCGCCCTCGGCGAAGTAGCTGCTCGACTGCCTGGGTGGAACGTTCGCCTCGCCGAGCAGGATCGCGTTGCCGACGCGCCACTGCAGGAACTCCCGCATCTCGCGGAGCCAGTCGAAGTCGAGCCCGGCGCTGCTGCCGTCGGCGGAGGGAACCTCGATCACGAAGGGGACGGCGTCGACCCGGAACCCCGCGATCCCGAGCTGCAGCCAGTAGCCCATGATCCGCCGCACCTCCTCGCGGACCTGCCGGTTCGCCATGTTGAGGTCGGGCTCGAAGTCGTAGAAGCGGTGGAAGTAGTACTCGCGGGCCCGGCGCTCGAACGTCCAGGTCGTGCGCTGCACGCCGGGGAACACCATGCCGCTCTCCCAGTCGGGCGGCCGCTTCGCCGCCCACACGTACCAGTCGTGAAACGGCGCGTCGCGGCCGGCTCGCGCCTGCTTGAACCAGGCGTGCTGATCGGAGGTGTGGTTGACGACCAGATCAACGATGACGCGAATGCCGCGGCCCTCCGCCTCGTGCATGAACTCCACGAAGTCGCCCGGTGAGCCGAAGCGCGGGTCGACGGTGTAGTAGTCGCGGATGTCGTAGCCGTTGTCGCGTCCCGGCGTCGGCTGAAACGGGGCCAGCCAGATCGCGTCGACCCCCAGGCTTTCCAGGTAGTCGAGCCGGCGGCCCAGCCCCTCGAAGTCGCCGCATCCGTCGCCGTTTGCGTCCATGAACGTCTCGACGTTGGCGCTGTAGATGACGGCGTTTCGGAACCACTGATCGGCGGGCATCGGGCGGATCGTGTCACACTCCGGCCGGCATGGCGGCCA
>Ga0068856_100002274_pt1 | contig 19813 bp, 19 predicted proteins | sample KBSCornC62_FD_66595 | JGI IMG/M metagenome (GOLD analysis project Ga0068856, IMG submission 66595) | Corn rhizosphere microbial communities from Kellogg Biological Station, Michigan, USA - KBS Corn C6-2 | ecosystem: Host-associated > Plants > Roots > Rhizosphere > Soil ... | reverse complement strand
GGGCGTCGAGCCCCCGCCCCAGGCCGGCACCAGCTCCCGCAACGGCTCGGGCTGATCGCGCGAGAGCGCGTAGAGTGCGCACGCCACCTCGAACTCACGGTTCAGGCTCAGGAACGCCTGCAGCAGGTACTGCTCGGCCCAGTAGAGCCCGTAGTCCTCGGCCCACTGCCGCGGGTACTCCCAGGGCAGGAAGACGTCGTGGAAGTGGACGAGCACGCCGCCGCCAAGCCGTGGCAGGACGTCGAGCACGATGTGGTTGACGTCGCCGCCCGTCTTGACGGTGTGCGTCGTGTCGACGATGAGCAGGTCGCCGTCGCCGAGCCCGGCGAAGAGTTTGAGCGACAGCTCCTCGGCGCGCGTTCGCGCGAGCTCGGTCAGCCCGGGCAGCCCCGGGCGTGCCACCTGCGGAAACGGATCGTAGGCGCGGTAGTCGCAGGGCGAGCCCTCGCGCTCGTTGGCGGCGCACGCGGCGGCCGCGACGAGCGTGCTGTGGCCGGAGCCGAGCTCGACGATCCGCTTCGGCTTCTGGCCGCGGACGATCGCGTGCAGGACGGCTGCGTCCACCGGCGGGTACGAGGGGTTGTCCGCCGCATAGTCGTCCGGGCCAGTGGCGCTCGCCGGCGGGCGGAACTCCGCGAGCTGGTCGCGGAGGCGTTCGAGGAACGCGAGCTGCGCCGCCGGGTCGAAGTCGATCCCGGCGAGATCGCTGCGCCGCTCCCAGGTCGAATCGGGCAGCGCCGCGAGGTCCGGGATCGGACTGTAGAAGCTCTTAACGACCACCTGGAGGCCGAGGCGGGCCAGCAGCGCCCGCAGCCCACGGTAGGCGCCGATCGCGGCGCGGCTCTCGTGCAGGCGTCGGCTGCGGAGCGCTACGGCTGCGCGCCCCGTTCGGCGTCCGCCGGCGCCCCCGTTGCGAGCCGCTCGAGGTCGGCGGCGACGAGCAGCCGGACGAGCTCCTCGAAGCTGACGGTCGGCTCCCAGCCAAGCCGCTCGCGCGCTTTGGACGGGTCGCCGACAAGGTCGTGCAGCTCGGCCTTGCCGCGCTTGAGCGAGCTGTCGAGGTGCACGTACTCCTCCGGCTCGAGGCCGACGTCCTCGAACGCGACCTCGACGAGCTCGCGCACGCTGTGCGCCTGGCCGCTCGCGATCACGTAGTCCCCGGGCTCGTCCTGCTGGAGCATCAGCCACATCGCTCGCACGTAATCCCCGGCGAAACCCCAGTCGCGGCGCGCGTCGAGGTTGCCGAGCCAGAGCTCGCCCTGGAGGCCGAGCTTGATGCCCGCAGCCGCGTGAGCGATCTTGCGGGTGACGAAGTCGAGCGGCCGCCGCGGCGACTCGTGGTTGTAGAGGATCCCCGACGAGGCGTGGAGGCCGTAGCGGCGCCGGTAGCTCCCGACGATGAAGTGGCCGTACGCCTTCGCAACCCCGTAGGGCGTCACCGGCGACAGCGGCGTCCGCTCCGTCTGGGGGACCTCCTGCGGCTCGCCGAAAATCTCGCTCGAGGAGGCCTGGTAGAAGCGAATCCCGTCGTCGACCGCGCGGATCGACTCGAGCATCGTCGTCACGCCGACGGCCGCGAACTCCGCCGTCAGGACCGGCTGCTGCCAGGACATCGGCACGAAGGAGACCGACGCGAGGTTGTAGACCTCGTGCGGCCGGCAGCTCTCGAGCGCGTTCACCAGTGAGCGCTCGTCGAGCAAGTCGGCCTGGAGCAGCTCGATCCGCTCACGGATCGGCTCGAGGTTCTCGTAGCCGGCCGACGGCGCCCGGCGGACGGCCCCGAAGACCTCGTAGTCACGGTGCAGGAGTAACTCAGCGAGATACGACCCGTCCTGGCCGCCGATACCGGTGATCATGGCTCTGCGCCTCGGCACGGCGGCAGTATGGCAAGCCATAGACTCAACGCCCGTGGCCGCGGCGCCGGCAATCCCGTTCAACGACCTGAGCCGCGGCGTCGCGGAGCTACGTGACGAGCTCGACGCCGCCGTGGCGCGCGTGTTCGACAGCGGATGGTTCGTGCTCGGCGAGGAGGGCGCGGCGTTCGAACGCGAGCTCGCGGCTGTGGCCGGCTCGGTGCACGCGGTCGGGGTGGGCTCCGGTACCGACGCGATCGAGCTGGCGCTGCGGACACTCGGTCTCGAGCCCGGCGACGAGGTCGTGACACAGGCGAACACGTGTGTCCCCACGGTCGCTGCAATCGAGCGGGCCGGTGCAACGCCGGTGCTCTGTGACGCGGAGCCCGCGGCCGGGACGATGGACCCGGAGTCGCTCGCAGGAGCGCTCGGCGAGAGGACGCGCGCGGTCGTCCCCGTCCACCTGTACGGCCAGTGCGCCGATACCGACGCGATCGCGGAGGTCTGCTTTGAGCGCGGGGTCGCGGTGGTCGAGGACTGCGCCCAGGCCGTCGGCGCGACGCTGCGGGGCCGGCCGGCCGGGACGATCGGCGTTCTCGGCTGCCTCAGCTTCTACCCGACGAAGAACCTCGGAGCGCTCGGCGACGGCGGCGCGGTGATCACGGACGACGCCGCGCTCGACGAGCGGCTCCGGCTCGTGCGCCAGTACGGGCAGGCCGACCGCTACCGGCACGTCACGGAGGGCGTCAACAGCCGGCTCGACGAGCTCCAGGCGGCGCTCCTCCGCACCCGGCTGCCTCACCTCGAGCGCTGGACCGAGCGACGCGAGCAGATCGCGGTCGCCTACACGGACGCCCTCGCCGAGGAGCCGGTGCGGCCGCTCGCGCAGCTGCCGGAGCGCCGGCACGTCTTCCACTTGTTCGTGGTCGAGGCGCCCGACCGCGCCGTGCTGCAGGCCCACCTTGCCGAGCGCGGCATCAGCACGCTCGTCCACTACCCGACGCCCGTGCACAAGCACCCGCCCTATGCCCGGCTCGCCGACGGCCCGGTGCCGCTGACCGTCTCAGAGCACCTCTGCGAGCACATCCTCAGCCTGCCGATGTATCCCGAGCTCAGCGACGCAGAGGTCGAGCGGGTCGCCGAGGCCCTGCGTGCCTTCGCGTGAGCGTAGTCGACCGGATCCTGCGGCTGCCCGAGCTCCAGGCCGCACCGCCCGTCCTGGTCGACGTCGGCGCGGCGAAAGGGATCCACCCGAAGTGGCGCCGGATCGCCAGGTACTCGGTCTGCGTCGCCTTCGAGGCCGACGAGCGCGAGCTCGCGAGCGTCACCAGTGAGTCCGCCGGGTTCAAGCGGCTGACGACGTACAACCGGATCGCGGCCGAGCGCGCCTCCGACGCGGAGCCGTTTCACCTCACCGCCTCGCCATTCTGCTCGAGCCGGCTCGCTCCGCTGCACGACCGGCTCTCGCGCTACGCCTTCGCGCCGCTATTCCGGGTCGAGCGGACGCTCGAGCTGGCCGCCGTCGACCTGCCCGGCACACTCGACACGCTCGGCCTGGAGCGGATCGACTGGCTCAAGCTCGACTCGCAGGGCACCGACCTGCGCCTCTTCCAGAGCCTCGGCGAGCGCGCCGACGACGTGCTCGTGGTCGAGCTCGAGCCGGGAATCATCAACGCCTACGAGGGCGAGGACCGGCTCGCCGACGTGCTGCTGGAGCTGGGCGGGCGTGGCTTCTGGGCCTCGGGCCTGACAGTCGGGGGCTCGACCCGGATCGACAACGAACTCGCGCGCTCGGCGCTCGGCGGGCGAGCGGCAGCGAACCTCGACGCGTTCCACAAGCCCGCTCCCGGCTGGGCGGAGATCGAGTACGTGAACGACTTCGCCGACGACGAGCGCTTCGGCCGGCGCGAGCTGCTGCTCGGCTGCGCGTTCTGCTTCCTGCGCGGACACAACGCCTTCGCGTACGAGCTCGCAACGCGTGGCGCCGAGCGCTTCGGCGCGCCCTTCGAAGAGCTGCGGCGGACGGCGCTCAGACGCGTGCGGACGGGGTTCGCCGCGCTGCCGCTGGTGGCGGCGAAGGCACTCTCAGCCCGAGTCCGCTAGCGGCTCACCCGCGTGGCGCCAGCGCCGGTGGCGAAAACGCATCAGCCACGGCGTCTTCCAGAGGAACCAGGCGTAGAGGTGGTTCAGGAACAGCTGCGTGCGTTCCCGTCGCGGCGGCGGCGCCTCGAGTCCGTTCGCGAAGGCCGGCACACACTGCTGCACCTGAGCAACAGCTTCCCGCAGCTCTGCCAGGTACGGGTTGTAGACGAGCCGCCGGTTCTCCGGCGAGATGTAGTAGCCGGGCGGGCGCCATACCGAGCCGCCGTCGTCGAGCAGGCGCACCCGATGGTAGTGGAAGAAAAGGAGCGGGTCCTCGTCGACGTAGACGCCCTGCGGCGTCTCGCGCACGTCGAACTGCGTGATGTTCCACGGCGCGAGCCCGCAGCCCTTGTGCCGCGAGACGTGCACACCCTCGAAGCGTTCCGGCCAGTCGTCGAGGTACTTCTGGTCGCCGAGCTTGCCGTCCTCGAAGCGGTAGTAGCACCACTCGATGCAGCGGTCGTGCCACCAGTTGAGCGCACGGAGGCCGCGCTCGTCGCGGCGGAAGGTGAGGAATTGGACGTTGTAGATGCCGTTGATCGCGTGGTGGGCGAGCTCCGGCGAGAAGCGGTGAGGCGTGATCAAGACCGAGTCGTCGCCCAGCTCCTCGAAGATCGGCTCCGGGTCGGAGAAGAACATCAGGTCGGCGTCGAGGTAGGTCACCTCGTCGAGCTCGAGGCGGTTCCCGAGCTCGTACAGCGGCAGGGCAGGCGTCGCCGTCCACATGTACTCGACCGAGCTGCGGTCGGCCTTCACGCCGTGGAGCTCGGGGTCGAACGCCTCCAGCTCGCCGAGCGAGACCGTCGAGACGTGCGGCAGCTCGAGCTCGTCCACCACCCGCCGCGCCTCGTCGTCGAAGCAGAACGCGGTGAGGTGGAACGACGGGCAGTGCCGCAGCAGCGAGCGGTGCAGGACGACCGCCTTGAACAGGTAGTTCTGGTCGAAGAGTGTGCAGAAGTGGCGGGTCACCTGAGGCGCGCCTCCAGCATCGGCCCGAGCTCCGCCATCAGCCGCCGGTAGGTGTGTTGCTCGAGCGTGCGCCGCTGGCCCGCGGCCGCGATCGCCACGCGCTCGTCGTCGTTGCGCAGGTAGTGCTCGATCTTCTCCACCAGGTCGTCCTCGCTCTCGTAGGCGACGACCTCCTCGCCCGGGGCGAACAGATCGGCCAGGTTGGGAGCCGACTCGGTCAGCAGCAGCGCGCCGATGCCGGTCGTCTCGAAGAGGCGCATGTTATTGGCGTGCCCCTCGGCGACGTCGATGTGCCGGTTGAGCGAGATGCGGGAGCGGGCCAGCACCTCGTACATCTCGAGCCCGAACGCCTCGCCGTGGTGATGCGCCTGCAGCGAGGGCGGGACGCCGTAGCCCCAGAGCTCGAGCGGAACGCGCTCGACGAGCCGCTCCAGCAGCGCGACGCCCTCGCGGTGCACGGTCGGGTCGAGGCCGCCGACGAACGCGACCGCGTGTGGCCGCTCGGCACCAGGCGCCGGGTCGACCCCGGCGGCGCGCAGCCGCTCGAGCACCCGCTCGTCGAAGGCGATCCGCAGGTACTCGGCATCGATGCCCACCTCGCGGAAACGCGGCACGAAGTGCGGGAACGAGGTCGTGATCAGGTCGAACCCGCGCAGCAGCTCGAGGTCGGGCGGGCGGCTCGCGATCTGGCCGACGACGAGGCGGCCCTGGGCGCGGAAGGCGTCGAGCTCGTCGCGACGGAAGAACCAGAGATCCTGCAGGTAGACGAGCTGCGGATCGAGCTCCGCGATCTGCGCGAGCGCCACCCCGTGCAGGAACTGTGAGCGTGCTGCGACGCCCACGCGCGTCGGAAGCGACGAGGCCCGCCGCAACAGCGAGCCCGAGTCGTGCTCGCGAGCCCACGCCGACTGCAGCTCGAGGACATTGACCGGCAGCTCGGCCGCCTCGTGCCCGAGCGCGTTCAGGTAGTGCGAGTACGCGTCCGATGTGCCGAACGAGCGGGCGAGCAGCGCGTCCAGCTGCTCGCGGTAGGAAGCGCGCCGAAGCTCCGGCCAACGCCGGTAGTGATCGGCCACGAAGGCGGGGTAGTAGGTGTCGACGACCGCGATTCGCACGTTCGGCTCACCGGCCTGCCAGCGTGCGATGCGGGCGAAAGGCCGGCGGTATCCTAGCGCCGTGCCTGCCGCGGAACGACTCAGGAGACGGGGCGCGTGGGCCTTCGAAGTCGCCGGCAACCTCGCCCACGCCGCCTCGCAGCGAATCGCCGAGAACGGGGCGACGACGCTTGCGGGCGACCGCTGGGTCGAGTGGTCGTTCTGCTTCGCCCGGCTCGCGGACGGCCCGGGCAAGACGCTCGACTTCGGCGCGGACATCGGCTTCCTCTCGCTCGCGGCCGCCCAGCGCGGGCACGACGTAGTCGCGCTCGACCGCATGCCGGTCCTGCCCGACTACCGCCACGAGCGCGTCCGGGTGCTGAACGCCGACATCCTCGACCGGCCGCTCGAAGGCGAGGCGTTCGACCAGATCCTCAACTGCTCCTCGGTCGAACACGTCGGTCTCGCCGGGCGCTACGAGAGCTTCGACGCGCCCGACGGCGACCTCGAGGTGATGGCGATCCTGCGCGACGCCCTCGCGCCGAAGGGCCGCATGATCCTGACGATCCCGGTCGGCCGCGACCTCGTCTGCCCGCCGCTGCACCGCATCTACGGCGCCGAGCGGCTGCCACGGCTGCTCGACGGCTACGCGGTCCAAGAGGAGCAGCACTGGCGCAAGGAGGACGCCTGGACGCAGACCGACCGCGAGACAGCGCTCGCGACCGAAGGCTCGGCGTCGTTCTACTCGCTCGGCCTGTTCGTGCTGACGCGTTCGTGAAGCCGAAGCTAACGATCATCACGCCGTCCTTCAACCAGGCGACGTTCGTCGAGCGGACGATCCGCTCCGTGCTCGACCAGGGCTACGAGAACCTCGAGTACCTCGTCGTCGACGGCGGCTCTGCCGACGGCTCGGCCGAGATCATCGAGCGCTACGCCGACCGGCTCGCGTGGTGGGTGAGCGAGCCGGACGAGGGGCAGACCCACGCGCTGAACAAGGGCCTCGAGCGGGCGACCGGCGACGTGGTCGCCTACATCAACAGCGACGACTATTACCTCCCCGGCGCCTTCGACGCGGCGGTCGAGGCGCTCGAGTCGAGCGGCGCGCTGTGGGCGGTCGGCGCCGCGCGCTTTGTCGACTCCGCCGGCGAGGTGACCGAGGTCTGGCGACCGGAGCCTCCGCCAGCGGGCAAGCACTGGTGGATCCTCTACCCTTGGGGCGTGCCGCAAGCGGCGACCTTGTGGAGGCGCGACGCGTTTCTGCGCCACGGCTCGTTCCGCACCGACATGCACTACGTCTTCGACACGGAGTTCGGGCTGCGGCTCGCGTTCGCGGGCGAGCTGCCGGCCTTGATCGACCGCGAGCTGGCGGTGCGGGTCGTCCACGAGGATGCGAAATCGTGGGACCGCGGGCCCTTCGACCGCGAGGAGGAGCTGCTCGTCTCCCTCTACGGGCCGATGCTCGCCCGCTCAGAGCGGCGGAAGCTTGCGCTCCACCATACGCTCAAGCGAGCCGGGATCTACCGAGTCCGCCCCATGCTCAGCCGACGATGCAGGAACCTGGCGGCGCGGCTGAGCAGGCGATGACGCTTTGAGCGAGGCCTCGGCGGGCACATTCTCGATTCGACCTCTTCCCACGCGCGGGGGAGCCTGCCCGCGCTGTGTCGAACCCCTCGAGATCCTCAGGGTGCGGTTCCCGGGCTGGCGCTCGTTCCTCGAGGGCAACTGTCCGAAGTGCGGGCACCGCTACCTGCAGGATCTTCCGGCGGGCCACGGGCTCGTCTATCCGACGACGCTCGACCTTGACACCGGTGAGACGTTCGATCCGGCAGGAGCCACGTGGTTCTCGAGCTGGCTGCGGCCGGCCTGGGAGTCGCCGGACGGGGATATCGTCGGGCTGTCGGTGTCGGTGAACGATGCCCGGACCGAGGTCGTGCTCCTCAACTGCCTAGACGCCGTCTACGGCCATTCGGTTCTCAAGCTGCTCGATGCGCAGCGCGAGCTCGAGCGCGCGGACGGCCGTGGGCTCGTGCTGGTCGTCCCGGCTTCGCTCCTCCCCCTTCTGCCGAAAGGCGTCGCCGAGGTCTGGACCGTGGACGAGACGGCCGCTCGCCTCGATCGCTGGCTGCTGGAGCTCGAGGCCCGGATCGCCACTGAGCTGGAGCGATTCGAGAGCTGCCTTCTGAGCCCGGCCTTTCCTCACCCTGATCCGGCGACGTACGACCTGGATCGATTCCTCGGGCAGATCCCGCTGGAGCGAGTCGGTGATCCTTCGATCGTCGTCAGCCTCCGCGACGACCGGCTCTGGGGAAAGGACCAGCACGCCCAGCACGATCGCGTAGCCCGGTTCTGGGACCGGGTGAAGAAAAGCTTCCCGGCCGCCGGGTGCGCCGCAGTCGGCGTCGGCGGCGGCGCCGGCCGCCTGCCCTCTGCGATCGAGGATCTGCGCAGCTCGACGCCGGACGAGGAGCTGGAGCGGCGGTGGCTCGCGCTTCTCCGCGGGGCCGACCTCGTCGTCGGCGTCCACGGATCGAACATGCTGCTCCCGTCCGGTCTCGCGCGGGCGACGGTCGAGCTCCTGCCCGAGCCTAGATACGGGAACGTCTTCCAGGCAACGCTGGTCAACGAGCAAGAGCCTGTGTCGGCGCTCTTCAGACACCGAACGATCTACGGCGATTCGACGCTCGGCGACGTCTCCGGGGAGCGGGTCGCCGCCGTCGCGGTCTCTGTCCTGACAGAGCTCGACCGCTTCGACACCTTGATGGCCGGCGCCGCGGCAGGGGGCTCAGCCGGTGAGGTTCCTCTCATCCCCGCGAGCATGACGGCGACGGAGCCGGCTCGGAACCCGCGCCTGATGGCGCGCGTTCGCGCCGCGGGCTGGGCGGGGGTCGCCAGCAGGACGGCAACCGGTGTTCGAACCGCCCGCAGGGCTGCGCGGGAGGAGATCCGCGGACGAGAGGCGAGACGGCGGGCCAGCTCCCAGAGTCTGCCGGCGATCTTGTCCGACCGGCGCGGCATCCGGTTCGAGCTCGAGACACGTGAGGAATTCGCGAGCTTTCTCCTGCACGAAGGGCACTTCGAGGGCGACGTGCTCGACTTCGCGCCGACGCTGCTTGAATCCGGCATGACGGCCGTGGACGTCGGCGCGAACATCGGCGCGTTCACCGCCGTGTTCGCGCGGGCCGTCGGCGTAGAGGGTCGTGTCCACGCCTTCGAGCCGCTCGAGCAAGCGCGTCGCCGGCTCCAACGGACGCTGGAGCTGAACTCACTCGGGAACGTGACTGTGAGCCCGTCGGCTCTTTCGGACACGCGAGGACGGTCGGAGCTCTTCTCCTACGGTCCGGGCTTCGAATCGTGGTCGACGCTCGCTCCGCGAACGATCGACCTCGCCGATCGCACTCTCGAGGCTGAAACGTCACAGGTCGTGGAGAAAATGACGCTCGACGACTACTGCAACCGCGCCGAGCTAACGACGGTCGACGTCCTGAAGATCGACGTCGAGGGTGCCGAGCAACGCGTGCTGCGAGGAGCCTCTCGACTGTTCGAGCAAGGGCAGATCGGGACTGTGATCGTCGAGGTGTCGGACAACACACTCGAGGCTTTCGGAGACCGGGCGTACAGACTCCTGGAGTGGCTCGAGTGTCGCGGGTTCCGCCCGCACGTCCTCGAGGAGCGCGTCCTTCGTCCGTTGCGGATCGCCGGCGAGCACCGGAAGCTCTCGAATGTGATCGCGCTCTCCGCTTCCACGAAAGCCAGGGTCCGCCCGGGGACGAGCTAGCGCTAGCGGCCGCACGGAGGTGGGTACGATTCCGGCGTGGGCGCGGTGCCAGGCGAGCTCGCCGCAGAGCTCAATGCGATTCTGGGCTTACGCCGGGCGGTCGAGACCGGCACGTATCGCGGCGGCAGCGCCAGGGCGCTCGCCGGAATCTTCGACGAGGTCGTGACGATCGAGCTGTCCGAGGAGCTGTACCGCTCGGCGGCCGAGGAGCTGGCCAGCTCCAGAAACGTCAGGCCGATGCTCGGTGATTCGCGGTTGCTGCTCGGCCCCCTCGCCGCGGTCGGGGTTCCGACGCTCTATTGGCTCGACGGCCACTGGAGCGGCGGATCGACGGCCGGCGCGGGACACGAGTGCCCGGTTTTGGACGAGCTCGACGCAATCGCCGGTGGCCACCGCCACGACTGCGTCCTGATCGACGATGCACGCCTCTTCGCCGCGTCCCCCCCGCCGCCACACGACCCGGCTCATTGGCCCACGCTGCTCAAGGTGCTCGACGCGTTGCGGGCTCACTGGCCCAGCCATCACGTGACGGTGCTTCACGACATCGTGATCGCCGTTCCTTCGGCGGCCAGGCCGGCCGTCGAGGCTTTCGCGCACCGGTCGGCAGAGGAGTTAACGCCCCTCCCGATCACCCACCGGCTGGCTGCGCTTGCGACGACGGCAGCTCGGCGCCTCACGATCTCGTGAAGCGGTAGAGCCCACAGGCCCACTCGCTGCCCCCCAACGCCTCGGGCTCTAGCCGGTCGTGGAAGACCCCGGCATCGTCGACTCCGGCGAAGCCGTCCAGGCTAAGCGACGGGAAGAACCGGACGACCTCTGTCGGGTCGTGGACACGATGGGCATTGAAGGCCGTGTGCGGACGGCCGACCGGAACGGAGAAGTAGAGAAACCCGGCGGGAGCGAGCACGCGCTGGAGCTCGGCGGCCGCCTTCCTCGTGCCCTGTGCGTCGAGCGGATCACCGTAGCGACCGAGGCCGATGTGCTCGGCTACGTGCAACGACGAGATCGACTCCACGCTTTCGTCCTCGTACGGCAGCTCGAGGATGCTGCCTCGCCGACTCTCCAGGCCGGGGATCGCCACGTCGAGCGGCCTCAGGTCGATGAACGTCACCGGCACGAAGGCAGCAAGACCGGCCACGAAGCTGATCCTGGAGCCAACATCGACGTGCCCGCCTGGGCGGCGCTGGAAGATCTCACGCGCCGCCCAGGCGTCTTGGTAGGTGTAATGGGGGTCGTAGGGCGAGGTGTCGCTCCGGTCGAGCAGCTGCGGGTTGTCTTCGTGCCAGAGCAGGTGCTCCCCGCTCATCCGCCCGTACACGCGCCTGTCGCGAAAAAAGCGGGGATAACCGCGCAGCGCTTGCGCGACTTTTGCCCGCGGAGCCAAGGCGTCGACGTAGTGATTGGCGGTGTGGCGGGCGTACAGAAGGCCACGTGCCGCGCGGAGCAGCGAGGGGTGCCCGTACAGGAAGTCGCGAATCGCTCTCGCAGCTGAGGACTCTCCTGCGTCGGATGATTTCACGCGACAATCGTAAATAGGGCACTCGAGAGGCCGCCGGTAACCTTGGCGCGGTTGACCCGACTATGAGCGCGACAGCGATCGATACGGAAACCCCGGCGGCGACCGAGCTGACGATTCGGCCGCCCCGGCGAGTCGAGGGCTTCGGTCGCCGCGAGCTCTGGGAATACCGCGAACTCCTCTACTTCCTGACCAAGCGCGAGCTGCAGATCCGTTACAAGCAGAGCATCTTCGGCGTCAGCTGGGCGGTGCTCCAGCCGCTCGCGTACGCGTTTATCTTCGCGCTCTTCTTCGGTCGGCTGGCAAAGGTCCCGTCGGAGGGGATTCCTTATCCGGTGTTCGCGCTGGCGGGGCTCGTACCGTGGCTCTTCGTCGCTCAGAGCGTGTCCCAGTCCGCAGAGAGCCTCGTTCGGGACGCGAACCTGCTTACGAAGGTCTATTTCCCGCGACTGGTGCTCCCGCTCTCGAAGGTGCTCTCCTTCCTCGTCGATCTCGTGATCGCGCTCTGCGTGCTGGCCCTCTTCGTCGGCATCTACGACGTCAGTCCAAGTGTCGGCCTGGCATTTCTGCCGCTTTTCCTCGTGCTCGGGGTCGTCACGGCTTCGGCGGTCGGAATGGCCCTCGGCGCGCTGAACGTCTCGTACCGTGACGTGATCCTCGTCGTCCCGCTCCTGATCCAGCTCTGGCTGTTCATGAGCCCGGTGATCTACTCGGCGTCGCTCATCCACGGAGCGTGGCAGTACCTGTACGCCGTGAACCCGATGGTTTCCGTCATCGAGGGCGTGCGGTGGGGCTTCCTGGGGACACCCGCGCCTCCGGTGGGCGGAGTCGTCGTGTCGGTCGTCGCCGCGACGGTTCTCCTCGGCGCCGCGGTCTTCTACTTCCGGCGTACCGAGCGCTACTTCGCGGACATCATCTGAACCATGTCCGATCCCGCCGTCTACGCGGAACACGTGGGAAAGCGCTATCGCCTGGGCGAGCTGCAGGCCAGCTATCGCCTTCTGACGGAAACGATCACCCAGCGCATGCGGTCGATCGGACAGCCCCGAGCCACCCGCCCCGAGTTCTGGGCGCTTCGCGACGTCGACTTCGAGGTTCCGGCCGGCGAGACGTTCGGGATCATCGGCCACAACGGGGCCGGAAAGTCCACGCTGCTCAAGATCCTCTCGCGCGTCACGCCGCCGACGACGGGCGAGATCCGCCTGCGCGGTCGCGTCGGGGCGCTCCTCGAGGTGGGCTCGGGCTTCCACCAGGAGCTGACGGGGCGGGAGAACATCTTCCTGAACGGCGCGATCCTCGGCATGCGCCGGAGAGAGATCGCGCGGAAGTTCGACGAGATCGTCGAGTTCGCCGAGGTCGAGGAGTTCATCGATACCCCGGTTAAGCGCTACTCGACCGGGATGTATCTCCGCCTCGCCTTCGGCGTCGCGGCGCACCTGGAACCGGAGATCCTGATTGTCGACGAGGTGCTCTCGGTCGGCGACCTCGCGTTCCAGGAGAAGTGCCTCGGCCGGATGGAGCGGGTGGCAGGCGAGGGCCGCACGGTGTTGTTTGTGAGCCACAACCTGACCGCCGTTCGCAAGCTGTGCCCCCGGTCGATGCTCCTCTCCCAGGGATGCAAGGTGCTCGAGGGACCGACGGCCGACGTCATCTCCGAGTACGTATCGAGCGTGCAGAGCGAAGCAGCGACGTCGCTGTCCGGCCGCAAGGACCGCGAGGGCACCGGTCGCTTCCGCTTCCAGTCCGTCGGCTTCGAGTCCGCCAAGGGGCGGATCGACATGCCGGTGACCGGCGACGGAGTCGACATCGTGCTCGCGTACGAGAGCCCTGATGGGAGACCGATTCGCAACGCCATCTTCGCCGTCGGGATCTACACGCTCTTCGGAACGCTCATCCTGCAGTGCCAAAGCGACGTCGCCGGAACCGCGTTCAAGACTCTTCCTCCGCGGGGCGAGGTTCGCTGCCGGATCCCGCGCCTACCGCTGCCGGCGGGTCGCTATACCCTCAACCTGTTCGGAACCGCGGCCGGGGACATTGCCGACTGGGTGCAGCGCGCCTCCGAACTCACGGTCGCAGAGGGAGATTTCTTCGGCAGCGGCCAGCGGCTTCCGGAGGGCCATCAGAGCGTGCTTGTGGAGCAAGAGTGGTTCGCTCCTCTAAACGTCGAGGACGAGCCCATTCCAGCCCTGGATCGAGACCTCTTGCGCTGACCTGCGTCCGCGAGTTCAGCTCCAGTAGTGCTTGCCGTGCTCGCGGTAGAACGCGAACGTCTCCGCGAGCCCCTCGCGCAACCCGACCCGCGGCTCCCAGCCGGTCAGCTCGGTCAGCTTCGCGTGGTCGACGTAGATCGAGCCGATGTCGATCTTCTCGCGCTCCGGCGGCCACGGCACCGTCTCCGTCGTCCCGCCCGCACCGGCGAGCTCCTGGCAGAGCCGCGCCACCTGGAGCAGCGAGACCGGCTTCTGGCCGCCGACGTTCAGGGCGTGCGAGAAAGCCGCGTCGGTCACGCCGGCGGCAAGGAAAGCGTCGACCGCGTCCGAGACGTAGGTGAAGTCGCGCAGCTGGCTCCCGTCGCCGAAGACCTTGATCGGCTTGCCCTCGAGCGCGAGCCGGATGAAAGTCGTGATGAAGCCCTGGCGGTCGTGCTTCATCAGCAGGTGCGGGCCGTAGGTGTTGGTCAGGCGCAGCGAGCAGGCCCTGATCCCGTACACATCGTCGTAGAGCAGGTGGTAGTGCTCGCCAGCGACGAGGTTGATCCCGTTGACGTCGACCGGCACGAGCGGGTGTTCCTCCGTCACGGGCACGAACTGCGGTCGGCCGTACTGCTGGCGCGAGGCGGCGAATACGATCCGCGCGTCCGGGTTGTTCTCGCGGCAAGCCTCCAGCAGCGAGAGCTGGCTGCGACAGTTGATGTCTAGGTCGGTCTCCGGCTCCTGCATCGAGTCGATGTGGCTGACCTGGCCGGCGAGGTTGAAGATGAAGTCCTGGCCCTGGACGAGGTAACGGATCGACCACGGGTCGCGCATGTCCGAGTAGTTGACGTGCACCCGGTCGGCGATCTCGCGGATGTTGTACGGGTTGCCGCCGTACTCCGGGATCAGCGAGTCGATGATCGAGACGTCGGCGCCGAGCTCGACCAGGCGCTGCGCGAGATGCGAGCCGATGAAGCCGAGCCCGCCCGTCACGAGGACGCGGGCGCCGTCGTAGGGAGCGAAGGATGGCAGCGGCACGGAGCGATCTTACGGGCGCGGCGTCAGCGCCCAGCCATCCAGGTCGTGCAGGCGCAACGGCTCGGCGACATGCGTCTCGCGCCAGAGGGCCTCGAACGCGTCACGCGTGCGCAGCCAGCCGGCACGAGTCAGCTCCCGGCTGCGCAGGCGAACGAGCAGCTCCTGCAGGAGGCGCTTCGGCGTCGCGACATCCGTGGCGACGACAAGCACGCGCTCCCGGGCGAAACGGCCCAGAGCGTCGTGCCACTCGGCGTCGGAGAGCTCGGTGTCGACGCGATGGAGCAGGTGCGCGTCCGCAGGCAGGGGCGGGTCGGCGAGCAGGTCGTGCCGGTGCACCTCCGCGCCCGGGAAGAGCCCGCGCAGGCGCTCGACCGTCGCGGGCGCGTACTCGGCGAGCTGCAGCCGGCGCTCCGGCCGGATCCGCTCGAGCCAGCACTCGAGGACGCCGCCGCCGACACCGTAAGAGGCAACCGTGCCGGCGCCCCACTCCTCGAGCCGACGGTCGACCGCGCGCGCCCGCTCGCCGATCTCGGGCCGCTCGTCCGCCATCTGTGCGAGCTCCTCGCGCGTCGTGGCGGCCGCGAAAGCTCCGGTCGTCCGCGTGCGCAGCGCATCCCACGACTGCGGCGTGCCGAGGTCATCGCCGACGAGCTCGCGGTCGGCGCCGAAATCGAAGTGGTGCCTGATCGTGACCCTCATGTGAACATCCGCGGCCAGGAGGAGATCCGCGGCAACAGCAGGCGCTTGGCCCCGTCGATGGCGTGCATCAGCAGCCGCTCGCCGGGCCAGCGCGCCCAGCCGAGCCGGATTTGCAGCGCCTCGCGCTGGCCCTTGAACGCGTCCCGGGCGGTCTTGCTGTCGGCGTGGTAGCGGAAGCGGACGAGCGGCTCCGGCCGCGCCTCCACCCGCGCGCCCCGAAACAGCCGCAAATAGAAGTCGTAATCCGCGGCGTCGACGTACTGTTCGTCCAGTAGCCCGACGCGGTCGAGCAGCCGCCGGCGGAAGATGATCGTCGGCGTCGGCACGTAGTCGCCGAGGTAGAGGTAGCGCCGCCAGCTGTAGCGGGCGGGCCGGTACTCGCGCCGGGCCGCGCCCTCCTCGTCGGTAAGCGTCATCGCGCCGAAGACCGCGTCGAGCTCGGCATGCTCCAGCAGGTGCGCGACGGCGCGGTCGACTGCGGCGGGGACGTACTCGTCGTCCCCGTTCAGCCAGCCGAGTAGCTCGCCGCTGGCTCGCTCGAAGCCTTTGTTGACGGCGTGCGTCTGGCCGCGATCCGGCTCGGAGAGCCAGATCAGGCTCGGGTCGTTCCGCCCCTCCAGCAGTGCGACCGTCCCGTCGTCGGAGCCGCCGTCGACCACGATGTGCTCGTGCGAGACGGCGAGCGCGGCCACGCTCTCGAGGGCGTCCGGCAGGAAGCGCGCGGCGTTGAACACCGGGGTTACCACCGACAGGTTGGGCACGGGCGCCAGCGTAACCGGGACGACCCATCGGCTAGGCTTCGGCCCTTGTCGAGCGACCCGACACAGACCGCCTGGACGGACGACGAGATCGTCGCGCTGCAGGCCGAGCTCGGCGACACCTACGCCGGCCGCACCGTCCTCGTGACCGGCGCGGACGGGTTCATGGGCTCCCACCTGACCGAGGCGCTCGTACAGCTGGGAGCGAACGTCAACGCCTTCGTGCGCGCGACCTCCAGCGGCGCGCTGAACAACATCGGGCACCTCCGGCGGCAGCTGAAGGTGCACTTCGCCGACCTAACCGACCGCGCCTCCGTTGACTACCTCGTGGCCGAGTTGGCCGACGCGCCCGACAAGCCCTACGTCTTCCACCTCGGCGCGCAGGCGCATGTGGGTGAGTCCTGGCACCGGCCCTACGAGACGGTGATGGCGAACACTGTCGGGACGCTCAACCTACTCCAGTCGATCGTGCAGCAGGGACTCGAGCTGGAGAAGTTCGACACGGCCGGTACCTCCGAGGAGTACGGCAACGTGCGCGAAGCCGTTGCCCACCATCACGACTTCGACGAGGACGGCGGGCTGATCCTGCACGAGCGCTCGCCGATCAACCCGAAGTCGATCTACGCCACCTCCAAGGTGGCCGCCGACTTCCTGACGATGAACTACCACGACGCCTTCGGGCTCCCCGGCGTCGTTACCCGGATGTTCAACAACTACGGACCCCGGCAGAACCCGCGCTATGTGACCGGCACGATCATCACCCAGGCGCTCGAGCGCGAGCAGATCGAGCTCGGCAACCTCGAGCCGCTTCGCGATTTCTGCTTCTGCACCGACGGGGTCCGTGGCCACCTCACGGTGGCGGCGCAGGGCGTGCCCGGCGACGTCTACGTCTACGGCCAGGGCAAGAACATCTCGATGGAGGATTGGGCCGGGATGATCCTTCGGGTCGGCGACGCGCGCGGCTACTGGCCGACGCGCGAGATCGTCACGACGGCCGACCGTTTCCGCCCCGGCGCTAGCGATGTGATGGCGCTACGAGTCGGTTACGAGAAGCTGAATCGCGAGACCGGCTGGGAGCCGCAGGTCTCGTGGGAGGACGGGCTCGCCCGGACAATCGAGTGGTACGCCGCCAACCGCGAAAGCTGGATCGGCCGCGTCGACTGGCTGCCCGTCGGCAAGGCGACGCTGCCGACTCGATGAACGTCCTCGTAACGGGCGGAGGAGGATTTCTCGGCTCCCACCTCGTCGACCGCCTGCGCGGGGGCTCGGTCGAGCCGTTCGTCGCCCGCCGCGCGGATTACGACCTGACGCGCTTCGACGACGCCGAGCGCCTGTTCTCCGACGCCAAACCCGATCTCGTCTTCCACCTCGCGGCCGAGGTCGGCGGCATTGGCGCGAACCGCGCGAACCCCGGCCGCTACTGGTACGCGAACCTCGTCATGGGCGCAAACATCCTGGAGCTGTCGCGCCTGCACGACGTCTCGAAGCTCGTGGTCGCCGGCACGGTCTGCGCCTACCCGAAGCACACGCCGGTCCCGTTCCACGAGGACGAGCTCTGGAACGGCTACCCGGAGGAGACCAACGCGCCGTACGGCGTCGCGAAGAAGTCGATCCTCGTCGGCGCCCAGGCCTACCGCGAGCAGTACGGAACCGACGCCATCTTCCTGTTGCCTGCGAACCTCTACGGGCCGCGCGACAACTTCCACCCGACGAACGCGCACGTGATCGCGGACCTGATCCGCAAGATGCACGAGTCGCCCGACGAGATCGTGCTCTGGGGCGACGGAACCCCGACCCGCGAGTTCCTTTACGTCGAGGACGCGGCCGAGGCGTTCCTCCAAGCAGCTGAGCGCTATGACGGCCCCGAGCCGGTCAACATCGGGCCCGGCCGGGAGATCTCGATCCGCGAGCTGGCTGAGCTGATCGCCGAGCTGACCGGGTTCAGCGGCGAGATCACATGGGACATATCGATGCCGAACGGGCAGCCGCGCCGGAGCCTCGACCCCTCGCGCGCCAGGGAGCTCTTCGGCTTCGAGGCGAGGACGTCGCTCCGCGAGGGCCTCGAGCGGACGATCGCCTGGTACCGCTCCTCAGTGCCGGCGCCCGCCTAGACGGGCTCTTCGCTCTCCTGCTGCCGCAGCCGGTGCTCGAGCATCGCGAGCCGCTGCGCGAGGACGCGGTTCTGGTCCGAGAGCTTCGAGATCACCGTCGAGTAGTGCAGCAGCACGAGCAGCACGAAGAGCGACGCAAGGACGAACAGCGCAGACGGCGGGTACGCGATCCCGACGAGGTCGGCAAGCCCGCTCAGCGCGCCGCGCCACGCCGAGAGGACGAGGATCACGATGCCGGTCAGCAGCCACAGCAGGGCGTAACGCTCCTGCAGCCGCCGGCTGCGGATCAGCTCGAGAATGACGAGCAGCAGGATCACCGCCGCCACGCCGGCGGCGATTGAGACACGAAACGGCGTCATGGTTCCTCCAGCTCAGTCGAGTATCTGCGGAAGAGCCCAATGAAGAGGGCGAGCAGCACCTTGACCATGTAGTAGACCGACCGTAGCGCGGTGATCGACGAGCTGCCCGTCTCGCGGATCCGCATCACCACTGGCACCTCCACCATCTGCAGCCCGTGCCGCGACAGCACGACGGTCGCCTCCACTTCCGGATAGTCGGAGGGGTACTCCGCGGCGAACAGTCGGATGCCCTTCCGGTTGACCGCGCGGAAGCCCGAGGTGGTGTCCGTCACGCGCTGGCGCACCATCAGCGACACAAGGCCGGCAAAGACGTGGATCCCGACGCGGCGGAGATGGGTTCCGCGATAGCCACCGCCGGTGGCGAACCGCGTCCCGACGACCATGTCGGCAGTTCCGGCCATGATCGGCTCGACCAGCGCCGCGATCTCACGGGGGTCGTGCTGGCCGTCGCCGTCGACCTGCACGGCGAGCTCGAACCCGTTGTCGCGCGCGTACTGATAGCCGGTCTGCACTGCGCCCCCGATGCCGAGGTTGAACGGCAGGCGCAGGACATGCACGCCAGCGCGCTCCGCGACGAGCGCCGTGCGGTCGCTCGAGCCGTCGTCGACGACGACGATCTCGAAGCCCGGGTCGACGGCGCGGATCTCGTCGATCACGCGAACGATCGTGCGCTCCTCGTTGAACGCCGGGACGATCGCGATCCGCCGGCAGCGTGCGAGCGCCGGCTCGCCTCTCGTGACGACTTGCTGCACGGCCTCAGCCACGGGCTGGCTCCACCGTTGCGGCGGACGCGACGCCTACGAGCTCGAGGAGCCGCCGCGCCCGCGCCAGGTAGGTGTGCTCGTCCAGCGCGCGCTCACGCGCCCGCTGCCCGAGCTCCACACGCGCGGCCGGGTCGTCGAGGAGCTCCCGGTAGGCCTGCTCAGCCTCGTCGGCGTCCGAGACCATGAGCAGCTCGTGACCGGGCTCGAACCAACGCTCGATGCCGGCGACCGGGCTCGAGACGATCGCTGCGCCGGCCATCGCCAGTTCGAACGGCCGCGCCGTCGACGACGCCTCGACGGTCGCGTGCGAGCGGCGCGTCACGTTGAGGTTGATCCGGCTCGCCGAGATCGCACGGTTGAACGCGTTGAACGGGATGTCACCAACGACGCGGGCCCGGCCGACATCGCCGCGGAAGTCGCGCCCGCCGAGCACGAAGTCGACCTCCGGCAGCCTGCGGCTCGGCTCTCCGATCAGCCGCTGCATCCACTCGCGCCGAAACTTGTCGCCGTAGCCGTAGAAGAACACGTCGTGCTCCTGCTCCA
>Ga0068856_100002270_pt1 | contig 19838 bp, 13 predicted proteins | sample KBSCornC62_FD_66595 | JGI IMG/M metagenome (GOLD analysis project Ga0068856, IMG submission 66595) | Corn rhizosphere microbial communities from Kellogg Biological Station, Michigan, USA - KBS Corn C6-2 | ecosystem: Host-associated > Plants > Roots > Rhizosphere > Soil ... | reverse complement strand
GGGCGCACCGGGACGCAACCAACGGTGAGGCCACCCGCCATTAGTTAGTGGGTCGCGAGGGCGCGCTCCCCAGACCAACAGCCCCGTCAACAAACACCGGACTGGAAAGTCCGGCGATCCGGCAGACTGGAAAGCCTGCCCTACAGCCTTAGAGTTAGAGCGGTTTCATTAAAACTGTAGCCGCAGAGTGGTGGTGCGTGCTTCCCCCTCATCCTGACCTTCTCCCTCAGGGAGAAGGAACAGCCGCTGGCTGACTTCGTATCATGCGTGCAGCCCACCAGCAGCTTGCCGCGTTCGTCCTGCCGAAAAACGGGGAGCGTGGCTCCCTCTCCCCAAGGGGAAGGACTGGGGTGAGGAGAAACGCGATACCCAAATCCCATGGTTACAGATTTATTTCATTTGCCCTACCGGCGTTCGGGTGGAAACGGACGGCAGATCAGCCCGGCGGTTGCATTGGCGGAAAAGTCGGGCTGCGGATTTTGATACATCAGGCTCACCAGGCTGTCGCTGCGAAAATTCAGCCGGAGTCCGCACGCCTCCGCGGTTTTCAAACCCAACCAGATCAATCGCCAGGGAAGAGGCAGGAACGAGATTTTTTTCCCAAGGCCGCGCGCGATGGCCAGCAGCAGTTCCTTGAACGGCCACGGTTGCGGATGTGCGGCGGAAAACAGGCGCCCGGTGGTGACGAGTTTGCCGGCGGCAAAGGTTTCCGCGAAGGCGGACAAATCCTCCTCATGCACGAGGTATTGAAGCTGCGAGCCGTCGCCGATGAGCGGAATGATTTTGGTGCGACGGATCTGCGCCTGCAATTTGCCGAACATGCCACCCGGCCGGTCGCCATAAACGAGGCCGGGGCGGATCGCGAGCGCGCCATGACGTTGCGCGATCGCTTCGATCTCCAACTTCGCGCGGCCATACAACGAGCGGCAGCCCTCATAGGCGCTGATGGAGGAGATGACGATGATCCGGCCGACACCCGCCGCCTGCGCCGCCGCCAGCAGTTTTTCCGCGCCGCCGACATTCACCGTGCGAATTTCCGCCCACGTCAGCGGCTTGAAATCATAGGCGCAATGCACCAGCGCCGCCACGCCGGCGAGCGAGGCCGGAGAAAGGTCCGCGCCGAGCTGGAAGGCAACGCCGTGGCTGCCGGGTTGGGGTTGGCGCGTCAGTTCGCGGATTTCCCAGCCGTGCGCGGCGAAATAATTTTTAATACAACTGCCGACGTAGCCGTTGCTGCCGGTGATCGCACAGATGGGTGGTTTCATGACGCTTTAGACTTCAGCCGTTTCCCAGCCGATGCGATGGGCGTTGGCCATCACGGAAAAGGTGACGGTCGTGGCGGGAATGCTCGGGAGCACGCTCGCATCCACGGCATGAATGCGCGACCAGCCGTGCGGCCGGCCGAGCACGTCGCTTTCCAATGCTGCTGGTTTGGCGCGCATGGGAAGCGAGCCGCCGCTGTGAAAGCTGCGGCCGGGCTTGGCCATTTGCAGCATGGGCGGCAGCACGAGTCCGCCGAGTTGACGCGCCTGCCGGAGCAGCGCGCGCTGGAGACGGCTCACGGTGAGCCGCGCTTCCGGTTGCGGCTGCGGCACGAGATACAGACAATCGCCCTCGCCCCGGCCGGTGCGACGCAGGGTCATGCGAATGACCGGCGATTCGTCCGAATGCAGGAAACCTTGCACGATGAGCATTCGTTCCACCAACGGTCGCGCCAAAAATTTCAGCGGGCCGAGCGAATGCCGGATCGCCTGTCCGACCCAGTCGCTATAGCCATAGATTTGCAGATGGATGGAACGCCGACTGATGCCGGGATCCGCAATTTCCAGAAACGCCTGGCTCAAGGTGTAAAGCGCCTCAGCGGCGACGCCGCGCGTCCCGCGCGCCATGAGCAGCGGCAGCAGAAAATACTGGCTGTCCCGCAACGTCAGGGTCTGGTCGTAGGCCGCCTGGGAACGCAGCACGAGTTGCGCGGTGGGAATCACGCCGGCGGCGAGATACACCCGGCCGGCGGCGAACGTCAGCGGCGCGCCGGTCACGCGATGCCGGGCTTCGAGGTGAACGCCCGTTGAATCTTCCCGCAAGCGGGTGACAATCACATCGCCCTGATAGGTGAAATTCTTTTCCGCGCGCAATTGCCGGACCGTGCCGGCGCTGTTGTAAATGCAATCGTAAGGACAGCCGGAAAGGCACAGGCCGCAGCAAACGCAGCCCTGGCCCCGCTCGTTGTCCGCCGCGCGCACCGCCAGGCGCGACCGGCCGAAATGCCAGCCGCGCTGATTCAATCGGGTGCGGTGGCGGCCGAGGTGATTCAGAAACCGTTGCACCTGCCGGCTGGCCGGCAGCGGTTGCGGCCGGTCGCAGTGGAGCGGAAACAATTCCGCCAGCGCGTCGGTCTCGGCGGCCAGGCCGGTGATCTGGGTCACGGCGCGAAAATGCGGGGCGAGGTCGGCATTGGTAATCGGCCAGCCGGCGATGTCCGCGTCGCGATGAGGCAGCATGGCCGCGCCCCAGGCATTGCTCAAGCCGCCCAAGGCGAGCGAGGGACGGATTTCGGTGTCGGGACCATGCCAGGGAAGGTGCCCGCCGGCGTCGCGATACGGAAAATCGGAACCAAAAATCAGTTTGGTCGGCACGCCGCTGGCCTTGGCCTGAAGGTCACCGGTCAGGGCGGAGACCTTTTCCGGCGGCCAGGCGGCGGGCGAAGTGGCGGCCAGTTCACGAACGATTTGGGCGCGGTCGGCTTCCAGTTCCAGTCCGGCGTCGAGCATCAGCACCCGGGCACCGCGCGCGACCAGCGCACGGGCGCAAGCGACGCCCGCCGGGCCGGAACCGATGACACAATGAACAGTGGAGGACATGCCTGATTGCGGGCAGATGGAATCACAGTCCGCCGAAACTGCAAGCCTGTTCGGGCACAGCTGGACACTGGCCTTAGGCCGTCTGCGTTTACAGGAGGGAACGGAAACAGAGAGGAGAATTGAACATTCAACATTCAACATTCAACATCGAACATTCATTGGTGCGTTGTGAAGCTGCAGCACGTCGGGGTTATGCGGGAGGATGGGGGAACGGTGCTTGGCCAGACGGCCAAAGGTGATTTACAGGAGGGAGCGGAGGGAACGGAGGCAAAAGTGGGAAATGAACATTCAACACTCAACATTCAACATCGAACATCCACTATCGGGAAGCAAAGAAGGCCGGAATCAGAGTTTAGATCACAGAAGGCAGTGTATTGAAGTAAATGCCCGGTGTTCAGCCGCCGTCTTTTCCCTCACCCTGACCCTCTCCCATCCGATGAGCGAGGGAACAGCCGGTGAACAATTTATTTTTTCCGTGAGTCGTGAAGCAGAAGCACATCGTGGTTGGGCCGGAGAATGGAGAACGGTGCTTGGTCGGGCGGCCAAAGGTGATTTAACCGAGGAAACCGAGGGAGCGGAGGCAAAAGTGGGAAATAAACATTCAACATTCAACATCGAACATCCAACAACCATTGGTGAGTCGTGAAGCGGAAGCACTTCGTGCTTATGCCGGAGAATGGGGAATGGTGCTTGGTCGAACACAGGCCGTTGAATGCTCAGGGAGCGCGGGCGCACCGGGACGCAACCAACGGTGAGGCCACCCGCCATTAGTTAGTGGGTCGCGAGGGCGCGCCCCCCAGACCAACGGCGGTTGCACGGGCCGGTAATTTGATTGCTTTCAGGCAGGGCAGCGCGTAAAAACCCCGTTTCATTTCAGAAAAATGCCGCCCTTCGTTGTCATCTGGATCTGGCTCTGCGCCTATCTCAATTGCGCGGGCTGGACGCTGTCAGCCCTGCATCAGCTCAACGCCGCCGGCTACGCAGTCACGTTAACCCTTGGGATAGGGGCCGGACTGATCTGGCAGAAAAAATCCGGTGCTTCGCTGGTGCCGAAAATTCGCCCAGCAAAACTTGGCTGGCGTTTCCGGCGCAGTTTTCCCCTGGCGTTCCTGCTGCTCGCGACTCTGGCGTTGCTCGGCGGCGCGCTGCATGCGCCGGTGAATTACGATGGGCTGGCGTATCGCACGCCGCGCGTGCTGCACTGGCTGGCGGAAAACCAATGGCATTGGATCCACAGCGATTTTCCCCGTTTGAACACGCGCACAGCCGGCTTTGAATGGTTGACGGCGCCGATCATCAGCCTGACCGGGAGCGACCGACTGATTTTTCTGTTGAACATAATCGCCTTCCTGCTGCTGCCGGGGCGCGTATTTGCGGTGCTGACACGGCTGGGCGTGCGTCCGTGCGCGGCGTGGCACTGGATGTGGCTGCTGCCGGCGGGCTATGGGTTTGTGTTGCAGGCCGGCAGCATTGTCAACGACATGTTTGGTGCGTTCATGACGCTGGCGGCGTTTGAATTTGCCCTGCGCGCCAGCCGCGAGAAAAAATTATCCGACCTTTGGACGGCTGGCCTGGCGGTCGCACTGATGACGGCGGTGAAGGCGTTTAATATTTTGCTGTTGCTGCCGTGGCTGATCGCCGCGTTGCCGGCGCTGCGTTTGCTGCTACGAAAGCCGGTTGCCTCAGGCTGCGTCATCATCTTCGCCTTGGGCGCCTCGATGATTCCGACATCGGTCTTGAACATCAAATATTGCGGCGACTGGACGGGCCAAAGTATCGAGCAGGCGACCATGGGCGGCGGCCATTTGTGGACGCACCTATGGGTGAACGTGGCCAATCTTTCGCTCAACAATCTGGTGCCGCCGGTATTTCCCATGGAACGGCAGTGGGAACATTTTGTCGCCGGCATCATGCCGCCGTCCGTGCGGGAATCGTTGACCGGAAAATTCGAGGACGGGCTGATCCAATTCAAGCTGCCGGAACTCCAGATGGAAGAATCGGCGGGAATCGGCTGCGGCCTCACGTTGATGATCTTGGGGCTGCTGACCAAAAAAATCCGGGCCGGTGGTTTCTTCATTCAAGATTTACGCCACCGGGAGACGTGGATAATCTTGGGCGTCTGGCTGGGGTTGGGGATCGTCCTGGTCCGGCTCGGTCTTTACGGTTCGGCGCGCTACCTGTTGCCGTTTTATTTTTTGCTGATTGTCCCGGCGCTGTCCGGCGGCGCGGTGGCGGAAATTTTCCGGCACCGGCTTTGGCGGCTGGCCGGTCTGGCCACCTTCGCTACGGCTCTCTTATTATTGGTGGCGTCACCACCGCGCCCCTTGTGGCCAGCGACAACCTGCCTGAAAAAACTAGGCGCCGACCAATCCCCCCATCCGCTCGTGCGGCGGGCGTGGACGGTTTATTCCGTTTATGGCCAGCGCGCGGACAGCTTCGGGCCGGTGCTGAAGGTATTGCCGGCGGATTCGGGGCCGCTGGGATTGATGGCCTTTGACGTCCCCGAGACGTCGCTGTGGCAGCCCTTCGGTTCGCGGCGGGTGCGGCATATTTGTCATGGAGATCCCCCGGAGGCCATCCGCGCCCGGGGTATCGAATATGTTTTGATTGAGGAAAAAATCCTGAAAGAAAAGAGCGGAGTGAATTTCGCCGGCTGGCTGGCGGCCAACCACGCCGAAGCGGTCAAAACTTTCACACTGCCACTGCGGGCCGGTCAGGAGCCAGGGAACTGGCTGCTGGCCCGGTTGCGGTAAAATCATACAATATTGAAACGCTGAGTCGGATGAGCACTTTTTAAGATCATGGTCCTCGTAAAAATCTGGATTCTGCTGTCCGCCTGGCTGTGCGCGACGGGTTGGATTTTGTCCGCCCTGCACGCCTTGAACGGTCCCGGCTATTTACTGGCGCTGCTGCTGACGGCCGGCCTCGGGCTGGTATTCAAACAGCACTGGTGGCCGGCCACGGGATTCCATTGGCCGAACTGGGGGAAACTGGCGCGCCGTTTTCGTCGCCCGGCACCGCTGTTGATTTTTGGGATCGCCCTACTGAGCCTAGCTGCGGGGTTGCACGACGCACCGCAGGACGGGGACACGAACAACTATCGCATTCCGCGGGTGCTACACTGGCTGGGGGCGTCCGGGTGGCATTGGATCATCGCCGAAGATTCACGTTTAAACATCGCGGGTGTGGGATATGAATGGTTGTTCACGCCGCTGATATTGCTGGCCAAAAGTGACCGCTGGGTGTTTTTGCCGAACGTGATCGCCTATTTCTTATTGCCGGGACTCATTTTCAGTTTCCTCCGCCGGATGCAGATTGTGCCCCGGGTGGCGTGGTGGTGGTCCTGGCTGCTGGCCTCGGGCTGGTGTTATGCCTTGCAGGCTGGCACGACGGAAAACGACGCCCTGTCCACGATCTTTGCCTTGGGAGCGATTGATATGGCCCTGCGGGCGTGGGAAAATCAATCGACAGTCGAGGCATGGCTGGCTCTGCTAGCCGCTTCGGTATTGTCCGCAGTGAAGCCCACCAATCTGGTTCTGTTATTGCCCTGCTTGGTGGCCGTCATTCCTTCCTGGCGGCTTTTGCTGGCCCGTCCGTGGCTCACGTCACTGGTGGCTGGATTCTGCCTGCTGGCCTCGTTCGTGCCGATGGCGGTTTTGAACTGGCATTACACGGGTTCTTGGAAAGGGTTTGTGCCGGAACCCGGCCCACCGCTCTGGTGGCATTGGGGGGTGAACCAGGAATTGGACTCGCCGTTCTGGGGGATTGTGGGCAACACGTTCTGCCTGCTCACCCAAAATCTGCTGCCGCCTTTTTTCCCATGGGCTTCCGCCTGGAACAACGCCATGCAGACATTTGTCCAGACCCCGTTTGGCTCCCATTTTGCGTCATTTGAAAATTTCGGACACCTGAACCGTTCCGTTGGTTCGTCCTCTGCGGCCCTGGGCCTTGGTGTGTTGACGATCACATTCATTTCGCTGGTGGCCGGACAGCGCGGACGCAGACCAGTGACGGCTGGCGCACGTTGGGATCTGCACTTCTGGCTAAGATGGGCTCCGTGGATTGCGCTGCTCGTGTTCATGGCCAAGGTGGGCGTTTACGAAAATGCCCGCTATCTGGCTCCCGGTTATGTGCTGCTGTTCCCCGGGCTGTTGATCCGGCCGGGACAAGCCTGGCTGGTGCGGCAACGCTGGTGGCAATGTCTGGTGCTGCTGGTCATAGGATTTACCGTGGTCTGGCTGGGGTATGTTCGCGGACGCCAATTCATTCCGCCGGCCGCCGTCGCTGCGCTGCAAGCCCACATACCAGCCAAAGTGTTCAGCGTGGTGAATGATTATTTTCAAGCCCGCGCCTCGGTGGCCAGCAACCGGGAGTTCACCCACCGAAACGCCAACGGCGAATCGCGGGTCGGTTATGCGACCCTCTGGGGCGGTTGCGAGCCGGGGATGTGGCTACCACTGGGAAGCCGGCGGGTCGAGCGTATCCTGCTGTCCGAAACGCCGGCCTCCGTGCGCGCCCGGGGGCTTCGGAGTATTTTTGTGGAGGATAATTTTCTGGGAGAAACCCGGAAAACCCTCCCGCAATGGCTGGCACGGTTCAATGCCCGGCTGGTGGCGGAGCTGACGTTCACCACCTATCCGGGCACACCTCCCCGGCATCTCTATTTTGTGAAGTTGAATGAGGATCCCGCTCCGTCGCCGCGTTGATGCCTCCGCAAAGATCAGGGCAGGATAGAAACCGGCGCTCTCGGTTACATCCTCGTGGGGAACAAACCGCTTTCCCCCTTGCCGCTTGCGCCCCCTTCCGCGTATCTTCGCGCGTTCAATCAACTGATTTAATATAGCCATGACGAATCCCCAAGCCACCATGCGAATGCTGATCACGTATGTGATCTCCATTGCGGCGGCGGTGTTCGTCGGCTGGCTACTCACCAACCCGCTGGATTATGGCACAGTGGGTTTCTTGGGTCTCATCCTGCTCGTTCTGGTTTCGCCGGTGTTCATCAAATGGCATTATCCCATCATGATTTTCGGGCTGGGGTGTCCGATGGTTTGTTTTTTCCTGGTCGGCCGTCCGCCGCTGGCTCAGGTAGTGGTGCTCATGAGTCTGGGCATCGCCATCGTGGAACGCACGATCAACAGTGACAAGCGGTTCATCTCCGCACCCGTCATGGTCTGGCCGCTGTTGTTCATTGCGGGAATAGTTCTCGTGACCGCCAAGCTGACGGGCGGCATCGGCCTGCACGCGTTGGGCGGCGGGACGGGCGGCGGCAAAAAATACATCGCCCTAGCGGTGGGCATTGCCACCTTCTTCGCCTTGACCAGCCACCGGATTCCCCGCGACAGATGGAAATGGTATCTCATGCTGTATCTGCTGTCGTCGCTCACCGGCGTGATCAGCGATATGTTCCCATTCCTGCCGAGTCCGCTGAACATCATCAACCTGTTGTTTCCTCCCCAAGAGAACTTTGATATGGGCGTGGTGATTGGCACCACCCGGTTACGGGCTTTTGCCTATGCGTTTAGCGTCATCCCCACCTATCTGCTGGCCCGGTATGGTTTACGAGGGGTTTTGGCGAGCAGCCGCCTGTGGCGGCCGTGCCTGTTTTTTCTGTTTGCCGCATTGTCGTTGCTCGGCGGATTCCGCACCACCCTGGTCAGTCTGGCCCTGCTGTGTATTATAATGTTTTTTTTGGAGGGATTGCACCGGAGCCGGCTAATGCCCGCGCTGATGCTGGCGGGTGTGCTGGCGGCGGCGTTGCTGGCCGTTTTTTCCGATAAACTGCCTTACACCTTTCAACGTTCGATGTCGTTTCTGCCGTTCAAATGGAAATCCGATGTGCTGCTGGATGCGCAAGGCAGCTCGGAATGGCGGTATCGCATCTGGCGCGACACCTGGCCCAAGGTGCCGGACTATCTGCTGCTGGGCAAAGGTTACGCCTTGAGCCAGGAGGATTTTCAGGGCATGGGTAGCGGCACATTTGTCAATTTCAGCGCGTCGCACATTGACGCCTCCGAGGAAGCCCTTGCCATCTCGGGAGATTATCATAACGGTCCGCTTTCCACGCTCATGACCTTTGGCATCTGGGGTGCCATTGGAATCCTCTGGTTGATGGCGGCCACCGCGTTTGTCCTGTATCGTAATTACCGTTATGGCGATCCAGAACTGCACATCTTCAATGCGTTCATGCTGGCCAGCGGCATCAGCGCCATTGTTTTCTTCCTTTTCGTAGTTGGGGCCTTCCAAAATGACGTGGGGGGCTTTGCCAAGCTGGCCGGTTTCAGCCTGGCCATGAACTGGGGGGTGGCCAAACGGCCGGCGAGAGCGGCATCCAATCCCGTGATCAAACCGCTATCGCCACTGCCCGCGCCGCAAATGACGCGCGGCATGAGTTGATAGTTCTTTGCTGATGGTTGATAGGCGTTGGTTGATTACGATTAAGATTACGAAGGCAGATCAGGAGAGCAGCAAAAGTTGAGAGTGATTAGTTGATGGTTGATAGGGAAAAACTCAAAAAGTTGAGAGCGATTGGTTGATAGTTGATAGGGAGCATCCATTAAAACGAATGAACCAAGGAGAAGCATTGGCAACCGCGAAAGACGCGAACCACGCGAAAGGCCGGAGCGTTCGTTACGCTCCCGACGTCGTCAGGGCCTGTTTTCAACGTCCCATTGACGCAGACGGTGGCCTTCAGAAGACAAGAGGCAGAAGACGGAGGTCGGAGGTCAGAAGACGGAATCGTTCGCGCTCCAAAACAGCAGCCAGCCATGAAACATTTTTGCATGTGCGTAGAAATCCTGGATTGAAGATAGAGGCCAGAGGTCGGAGGTCGGAGGTCGGAGGTCGGAGGTCAGATTTTCATTTTTCCCGCGAGGTGAGGGCATGAAACCCAAGCTGCTGGTGCTGGAACTGTGGGGCTTGGGCGACCTCGTCATCGCCGCGCCGTTTCTACGCGCCGCCGCCGAAAAATTTTCCGTCACCTTGCTCGCCAAGCCCTTCGCGATGGAATTGCAGCCCCGCCTGTGGCCGGAGGTGGAGGTGATTCCGTTCATCGCGCCGTGGACCGCGTTTCATCACAAGTATGAACTGTGGCACTGGCCGTGGCGCGAATTGTTCCAATTGCGCCGCCAGCTCGTGGCGCAACAGTTTGACCATGGGGTCTCGGCGCGCTGGGATCCACGTGATCATTTGGCCTTGAAACTGGCCGGCGCGCGGGAGCGGCTGGGGTTTCCCCGGCTCAAGAGCGGACGCTACCTCACCCGGGAACTGATCCGCCCGGAACCGCAGGCGCACCGGGTGGAATCCTGGCGGGTGGTCGGCGAGGCGCTGGGTTTGGAACTGCCCGCGCGCCGGGCGATTTTTTCCGACATCAACGCAGGCCGTCCGCCGGTGGTGCTCATCCACACTGGTGCCCGGCTGCCGTTACGGGTCTGGCCGCTGGAACATTTTCAGGAAATCGTCCGGCGGTTGCGGGAGAGGAAATTCACCGTGCAGATCGCCTGTGATGCCGACCAGTTGGACTGGTGGCGCAGCCGGAGAGAAAATGCGATGTGTCCGCGCTCGGTGCCGGAACTGCTGGCGCTCACGGAGCAGTCGGGAGTCTTCATCGGCAACGACTCCGGCCCGGGCCATCTGGCGGCGGCCTGCGGCCGACCGACCTTCACGTTTTTCGGCCCGCAATTGCATGAATGGTTCGCCCCGCTGCATCCGGCGGCCGAAGTGATGGAAGGCAAGGCGTGTCCCTACAAACCCTGCTCGGATTATTGCCGGTTTGAAAAGCCCTTCTGTCTATGGGATGTGACCGCGGCCGAAGCCTGGCCGCGAGTGGAGGCGTTTGTTGATCGACATCTCTCCGATAAAATCATCAAAGGCTGAAGCCCTCACCCGCCTACATTTTATTTTTAATTGTCAGTCATGGAAGGTTGCTGTTATGAGTAAGCGCACATTTTGAAAGCCTCCACCAAATTGTTCTATTGCCTGATCGCCGGCCTCGCGGTGATCGTTTCTGCCGGGTTGACGCGTTTGACCGATGACGGTTTGGGCGTATGTTGGACGCATAATGTGCTGCGCAATTGGGAGGAATTCGGTTTTTTCCACCTGCATGGACAACTGGTCTGCAATGTCGGCGGTGTGGGCATCGAAACACAGCCAGATCTTTATACTGGCCACCGTGCGTTCAGTTTGTATCCCGCATTTTTTTGTTTTCATTATCTGGGAGGCTCCACGGGCGTTTCGATTTATTATGCGCTGTTGGCAGCCATAGTGTTGTGGTCCATCTGGCAATTGCTGGGACGGACGCAGGCCGCCTTCTGGCTGGCGATGATGGCGGTGGTTGCCCCTGGTTATATCCGCTGGCAGACAACTCTGGACCCCAATCTAGCCGCCGCCCTATATGGATTTCCCTACTGCGCCGCTGTGGTCGCGTTGTTGCAAAAACCCGCCTGGCGCTGGCCGCATCTGGCCGGTCTCGCAGCATTGATGCTCGTCTATTCCGCCATCAATTGGAGCACGGCGTTTATCCACGCCATGCTATGTGCCTTCATGCTGGTCCAGCCGGGAATTTCCAAGCGGCGTTTTTTTATCTACACCGGCTTGGGGATTTTGATTGCCGGTGCGGTCGTAGCCATCAGTTTGGCGACCCGAATTTCATCAGCCAAAAGCGCCGGCTTGGTGCCAATGTTAATGGAATACGGCTGGGGAAATGTCGGCTACGGTTTGAGTTTGTCCACCCACACCGCCTTGCTCCGGCTGGTGTTTGTAAACACCATCGGCTGGCTTGCTGTTCTGGGCTTTCTGGCCTGGCGTTCCGGTTGGCAAGGCATTTCAGTCCGGATGCTGACCAGCTTTTTCCCGTTGTTGACGGCAGGAATGTCCGTGCTCGCCCTGCGGAACTATTTCAGCCATCACCCGTGGATGTCCTGTCATTTCATGCTGCTGGGCCTGATGCTTTCGGCCGTGGTGTTGAAAACCCGCCAACCGCTGCGACCCGCCCTTGCGTTCACGCCGGGGCTGGTCTGGTTCGTGGTGGCACTAGTCTATGGGTTTGGCGTGTTGAGCTTTTATCAGGTTTCCAAGCAGCAAGAGCTGGCACTGATCCGTTTCGTCCAGGTCAACACACCCCGTTCCGCCACATTGCTGGTCGCACAGGATAAGGACCCGGAACTGGCCAGCTTGATCAACCGCTATGAATTCGACCGGCATTACACCGTCATCCCCAGCCTGGCCACCGCTGAATCTTGGGGAACAAACACGTTTGTCCTGACGATGACTCCGCCACCGGGCCGGCTGGTGACTCACCTGGATAATCGGATAACGCAGGATTCCTGGAGACGGCGGCTGCTGGCTTGGTATGCCCGCGTCATCGCGCATCGAAATCCGGGCGATAAAGTGGAGGTCGGAAACGATTATTATTTATACCAGCCTTGAAACCATGTCCGGAACGCCGCCCCAATTAAGCCTCGTGATTCCCTGCTACAACGAGGGCCAGGTGCTGACACTCCTGCGTGAACGTCTCGTTCGCTGCCTCGATGCCATGGGCTTGTCGTGGGAAGTCATCCTGGTGGACGATGGCTCACGTGACGATACGTTTGTGCAACTGGCGGCCATGCACGCCACCGATTCCCGGTTCAAGGTGCTCTCCTTCTCGCGCAACTTCGGCCATCAAACGGCGGTGTTTGCCGGCCTGACCCACGCCCATGGTGATTTCGTGGCAGTGCTGGATGCCGATCTTCAGGACCCGCCAGAATTTGTGGCCGACTGTGTGGCCAAGCTCAGGGAGGGATTTGATGTGGTCTATGCCGTGCGCCGGCAGCGAAAGGAAAATATTTTCAAGCGGCTTTGCTACGCCGGTTTTTACCGACTGCTCAAGGCCATCGCCGAGGTGGAAATCCCCTTGGATTCCGGCGACTTTTGCGTGATGCGCCAGCCGGTTGTGGCGGTGTTACGCTCGCTGCCGGAGCGCAACGTCTTTGTGCGCGGCCTCCGGGCCTGGAGCGGATTCCGGCAGACCGGTTTGGAATATAACCGCGCCGCCCGCGCCGCCGGTGAGACCAAGTATCCCTTCCGCAAACTGCTCCGGCTGGCGTTCGATGGCGTCTTTGCCTTTTCGCCGGTGCCCCTGCGGCTGGCCACTTATGTCGGCTTCGCCAGCCTGTTGGTCGCCGTGCTGGCGGCTGGCTTCATCCTGATTTGGAAAATAATTGGATTCCAGTTGTTCGGTCAGTATCCATCCGCCGTGCCGGGCTGGACCTCGCTGGTTTGTCTCGTGCTGTTTCTCAACGGCATCCAGTTTCTCATCCTAGGAGTGATGGGCGAATTCATTGGGCGCATTTACAATGAGGCCAAACAACGTCCGCGCTGGATCATCCGCGAAGCCTGCGGCCTCGATCTGTCCGACCCCGGCACTTTATGATTTCTGTTTGGTCGCGCGGCCCAGCCGATGAAAACATGCCGGAAGCCATGTTGGTGGATACCCTCGCCCGCGTGCGGCAGCATCCTTGGTGGCAGGCTCGCGCCCGGCTGGCGCTTGCTTTGCTCCAAGCGGGAGGGGTGGTTCCGCCCGCTCCCGTGCTGGATGTCGGCTGCGGTTGGGGCGTCAATCTTTCGGCCTTGGAGGCCGCCCGCTATCAGGCTACCGGCCTGGACATTTCCCGACAGATTCTGGAATTGATTGACCAACCCGAACGCCGGCTGATTGAAGCCGATTTGAACCAGCCGCCGCCGGGCGAGCGTGAACTGTATGCCGGACTGCTGCTCCTGGATGTCATCGAACATCTGGATGATGATCGTGGCACCATCAGTCGCCTGGCACCACTGGCCCGGCCCGAGGCTTTGTTGGTCGTCAGCGTGCCGGCGCTGCCGGAACTTTTTTCCGAGTTCGATGCCATCCAAGGTCACCGGCGTCGTTACCTCCCGGAAACCTTGCGCGCGGCCTTTGACGGAACCGGTTTTGCCGTGGAAGAGATTTTTTGGTGGGGTAGTTGGATGATTCCCATTCTCCGGCGGATGCGGCAGAAAAAAACCGGCCCCACAGCTTCGGCGACACCCAAAACCAAAACCTACGCCGACTATCTCCGGCTGCCGCCGTGGCCAGCGCCGTTGTTGATGCGGATGATGTATGCCTGGGAATATCATCGCGCCCTGGCCAGAGGCCTGCACACCGGCACCTCGCTCTTCGCGGTGGCTCGGCGAACAGCCTGATTTAGCAGGCGGCTGGCTAATTAAACTCGACCGCCCGGCGGGAAATCCGTATCTAATGCCCAAGAACCTGCGGTGAATTTTTCCCGCGACACCAACGCTGAACAGCCATGCGCCATCTGATCAAAAAGACCTTCAACGCCGTCCATTTGGCCTGGTTCCGGCAAAGGAAAAAAGGCCTGCGCCAACGCATCGAACGGGAATATGACCGGTCCACCGACGCGGAAGTCAGGACGGTGCTGGAGTTTTTGCGGCGGCATCCCGAACTGGAATTGCCCACCGGCATGACCCCGCCTTACGACTGGACCCGGGAATACCAGCCGGAAAAAGTTTTGGTTGAGAAAGATGCCGGCAACGGAATGTTGTTTGTGCGGATCAACGGACATCCGGTTTTTTTCCCCAGACACTTCACGCCAGCGGAAGTGCAGCTGGCCGTCAGCATCGGCCAGATGGAGCAGGACCAGCGTTCACCCCACCGCTATGTCGGCGGCGGATTCACGGTGGAGCAGGGCGACGTGGCCGTTTTCATCGGCGCTTCCGACGGATTATTCTGCCTGAGCCTGATTGACCGGCTCGCCAAAGCCTACCTGTTTGAGCCGGGCGGGCACTGGCATGAACCGTTGCGCGCCACGTTTGCCAAGTGGGGCGACCGTGTGGAAATCGTGCCGCAGGCCGCCGGTTCCCGCGATGGCGACGGCATGATCCGGCTGGACAGTTTCTTTCAACAGCGTCCGCCGCCAAACTACATCCAAGTGGATGTGGACGGGGCCGAGCGAGACGTGCTGGCGGGCGCGCGCGAGGTGCTGTGCACGGCCAAAAAACTGCGACTGTCGCTCTGCACGTATCACAAGCGGCTGGATTTCCCAGAGTTTGAAGGATTGCTGGGCGGCTTGGGTTATTCCATTGATCATTCGCCGGGCTTTTATCTCATCGGGGTGCGGATGCCTTATTTCCGGCGCGGAATTCTTTACGCTGCGCGCGGCACCCCGGCGGGCCAACCGGCCGCAAAATGAAACTTGGCGTTGTCAGCCCATTCATGCCGCATGAGGTGGCAGATCTGTTGGATCAGGCTTCGCGGGAAAAACTGGCATGCATCCGAGGCGTTCCGGCACCTTCCACCACGGCCCTCGTGCGCGGGTGGCATCAGCGCGGACACGCCATTTCCATCTTCTGCCTGGATCCTTCGGTGACCAACGAACAGGTTTTGCAAGGTGAACGGCTGACGGTCCGTGTTCTGCCCAAACGGCGTTCCCGGCATTGTCTGCGGGATTTTTACCATGCCGAGTGCCGTCTGGTTCAAGCGGCTGTCCAACGCGAGACCCCAGATGTCTTGAGCGCGCAATGGACTTACGACCACGCCTGGGCGGCGCTGCAATGCGGCCTGCCCACGATGGTCACCTGTCATGACACGCCCTGGCGCTACGCGTGGATCGCCAAAAACTGGTTCACCACCTATCAGCTGCTGGTTGCCTGGCGGGTGATCCGCAAAGCGGACCGGCTGGTGGCGGTGTCGCCTTATACCGCGCAGCACATCGAAAGCTATTTCCGCCCGCGCGCCCCGGTGACCGTGGTGCCCAACGGCGTGCAACCGGAAATTTTCCAACGCGGCGAACGCCGGTTGAAATCCGCCCGACACCAGGAACGACCTTTCACTGTTTGCAGCGTCGGCGGCTGGGGCGGAATCAAAAATATCGCCACACTGTTAAATGCCTTTGCCCAGGTGCGGGCGCAGCAGCCGGATGTCCGGCTCGTGTTGTTTGGACGAGAGCTGGGCCGGGGCCAGGCGGCTGAACACTGGGCACGCCATCGCAACCTGCATCCCGGTGTCGTTTTCCAAGGCGGTACGCCGCACGATCAGGTGCTGGATTTTCTGGAGACGGAGGCAGATCTGATGGTGCATCCGTCGCTGATTGAAACCCACGGGCTGGCAATCGTCGAAGCAATGGCGTGCGGCGTGCCGGTCATTGCCGGCGGTCAAAGCGGGGCGGTGGCCTGGACGCTCAACGAAGGCCGCGATGGTTACCTGTGCGACATCCGCGACGCACAGGCGCTGGCGAAAAAAATAAACGAAGCGCGCCGCCAGCCGGACGGCAATCGTGCCTTGGTGGAGCGCGCCTGGGCTTCGGCCAAACAGCGCTTCAATCTGGATCAGGCGGTCATCGCCAACGAGGCCATTTTGCAGCAGCTTGTCGAAGAAAGGCGGCAAGCCGCATGAACCGGGACACGCCCATCATCATCGTCAGCCCCAGCGCGCATTATCCTTCGCACAACTGGCCGATTTCGGCGGCACTGACACGGGCCTTGCGCCGCCAGGGCCAGGACGTCCGCATCATCACGTTCAGCACCGGCGTGGAACCGGTGCCACCGGATCTGGCGGAGATCGTGAAGCCCGTTTTCGCCCGGATGCCGCCGGGTTGGCGCGGTGCGGCCGACGGCAAATGGCAGCAACGACGGTTCGGCGGCGTCACAAACATCATCGAGACCCTCGCGTGCCTGTTCTCCGCCTTGCGCGCGACCCGCCGACAGCCCGGGACGGTGCTGCATTTCATCGGCGGCTCCTATTGGATCGTCATCCTGGCCGCGCTGTGCTTTCCAACGCGGCGCTTTGTCTATTCGCTCTACGGCGGAATTATGTCCGGGCCAGCAACCGGACTGAAAGCCGTAATCCGGAAACCGCTCAAGCAACTCCTGCGTCGCGCCACGGACACGGACCGGCTGGACTTCACCTGCGAAAATGAATTTCTCCACGCGGAAATCGCCAGGTTGATCAGCAATCATATCCATCTTGTCCCGTATGCGATTGCGGACGATGAGGAATTACCCACACGCGCTGCGGCCCGACAACGATTAAAACTTCCGCCGGAAGCAAAAATCCTGCTCTTCTTCGGCACGCATCGCCGGGAAAAAGATTATGCGACCGCCTTGCGCGGTGCGCTCATGTTGCCGGTGCCGCCGCTGGCCCTGTTTGTGGGCAAGGTCATTTCCGACAACGATCCCCGGCAGGTGGTCGCGCTTTGTCACTATCCGAACGCACACATCGTGAATGAGTTTGTGCCCGAGGAGATGGCCCCGTTTTATTTTGCGGCGGCGGATGCGGTCGTCTTGCCCTATGAAGCGGATTTTGCACGCGGCTCGGGCGTGCTGATTGAATGCTGTCGCTATCTGCGGCCCATGCTCGCCACCGGCACGCCCTATCTTTCGTCGTTCCTGAAACAGTATCCCTGCGGCGTCAGCTATGTGGCCGGCAACAGCACCTCGTTTGCCGCTGCCATTGCGGAACTGCTAGCGGATCCCGCACGCCATCAGGCGGCCTTGGAGCAGGCGCGCCGCGCTCATTCCTGGACGACCGTCGCCGGGCAATACATCGCCATCTACGACCGGAGCGCGTAGGGTAGCAGGCTTTCCAGCCAGGCAATTTGCTACGAACACCGGACTGGAAAGTCCGGTGAACCGGAAGACTGGAAAGCCTACCCTACCGGCATCCTTATTCCGCCCGCTGCCGCCGGAAATTTTCATGCAATGCCCGCCGCATCCGATCGGCGTCAAATTCCTGCCGCGCACAGCGCAGGAGGTTGGCTTGATATTTCCGGCGGGAATCGGGCTCGGTCAGGGCGGCCGATAATTCCTTCGCCAGCGCGTCCGCCGTGGTGGCACTGGAACACACGCCCACGTAGTGGGCGGACGCCATTTTCACCACCGTGCAGGCGGGGTGCCCCAAGGTGATGATCGGCAGGCCGGCCGCGAGATAGCTCGTGAACTTGGCGGGAAAACTGAACTGGTTATAACGCGGGTTGTCGTCCGTCAACGCCATCGGCGAAAAGCCCCAAGTGCAGGCCTTCAACGCAGCGGACAATTCGGATGCCGTCAAGATGCCGTTTTCCCGCATCCACGACGCGTCGAACCAGGCGCGGCCACGATACGAATGATCCCCGAAAAACTCCAAGGTCAATGGCCGGCGCAATTGCGCGCGGATTTTTTGGAGCGCGACGACGAACAGGGCAAATTCTTTTTCCACGATGATGGTGCCGGCATACGCAATGCGGATGGTTTCCCCGGCTGCCGTCGGCACGGTCTCCAACGCCGCGAAGTCCTCCGGCTCCAATCCAGCGCGGTTCACCGCCCCCGCCACGCCCGTCCGTGCCAGCAGATCATCCGCCATCGGCTGGCAGATGACATCGCGCGTGGTGGCGCGGGCATACAGGCGGTCGCAGTTGTCAGATAACCGCCGGCTCTGAGCCGCGCCGAATCGCTCCACCGCGCCCTGCACATCCGCATAATCGTGGATGGAAACATGGAAGCGGCGCGGCGAATGGAGCAACGCCTGCGCGAGCGGCGGAATGCTCCAGCAATGCGGGATCACCCAGACGGCTTCCGGCTGGAATGTATCCAACGTTTTTTGGAAGTGCCGCGCCGCCCACGGCGTCCAGAGGTTTTCCAGCACCCAACATTTTGGCCCGCGCGCCCGATGATGCGGATACAGCTTGGCGGAAATCGTGGCGACGGCGTGGGCAGCGGTTTTTTGTCCGAACTGCTGGTGCCGTTCCGGCTGGCAGCTCCACCAGAACAGTTTTTCCACCGGCCAGCCCTTGAGCATTTGCCGGACAATGGCCGCGCCGCCGCCCGCCGCATTGGGCGGAAATTCAGTGGCGACCAGCAATTTGGGAAATGAGGCGGGCATTTAATGAACGCTTAGCCGAACCCATGCAGAAGAAAAATGTTTTAACCACAGACGGGCACGGATAAACACAGATCGGAAACGGCTTTCTGAAATAAAAACCCTTTCACCAAGCAGTGCGTCAAGCCGAGTTCGTCCCAGCGGCCTGCCCCCCGGCCTGCGTCCGTGCCCATCTGTGTCCATCCGTGGTTGAACTGCATTTATTCGGTTTGGAGATTTCTGCAAAGCTGCTGACTCTGCCAGCGGACGAAAGCGGCGGTAAACCGCCCGCAGTCCAAACGGTTCGCGACGATCGTGAATGACTGGCCAACGCAGAGCGTCTGGCGTGCGCGTGCTGGAGCACCGCTTTGACCGGCCCGCCGTCTGATTGTGGATCAAAGGGGTCATCTGCAATTTATGCGTCCGGCTTGGCTGGCTTGGGTTGGTAATCGCCCAGCAGGTTCAATTCGTGGATGGCCCGTATCCGGCCGCGTTCCTCGGCCACCCGAATGCGCGTCCCGACGCGGCCCCGTCCAGCGGCCCGCCAGAGCAGGCTCTTAAGCAGCAGTTGTGCGCTTTCCCAACGTGGCGGACGCGGTAGCGATTCCGACTGGTGAAGAAAATTCAAGATCACCCCGGCATGACCAAAGCCCGCGTGGAGCCTTTCCAAGTATTTCAAGGTGAGTTTTCGCGTTGGTATTAGATGCGTCAACTCGAGTTCAGGAAATCTGCCCGTGCCCAGTCCCAGATCAAACCCGCACAGCGCCATGTCGGCATCGTCGCCAGCTCCAGGATTTTTACCGTCCGGCCCCAACATTTTTCTCGCCGGATCATTCAAGGTCAAGGACCGCCAGCGCGCGACCACAGGTTGACGCACCACCATGCCGGCCCCCATGGGACAGGCGTCCGTGGCCGTTCGAAGCTTGGCCCACACAGGCACGGTCACCTGCTCAATCACCAAACCGGCCAGCCAAGGACGCAGTTCATCCGACGGCTCCGTTTCAAATTCAGGAAGACAACTGCCGCTCCAAGCGCCCAGCCAAGGATAGTCCGTGCTGATTTTCAAGGCGGCAGCGAGGTAATCCGCTCGCAGCACATTGTCGTCATCCACGATCAGCATAAGTTCC
>Ga0068856_100002265_pt1 | contig 19865 bp, 18 predicted proteins | sample KBSCornC62_FD_66595 | JGI IMG/M metagenome (GOLD analysis project Ga0068856, IMG submission 66595) | Corn rhizosphere microbial communities from Kellogg Biological Station, Michigan, USA - KBS Corn C6-2 | ecosystem: Host-associated > Plants > Roots > Rhizosphere > Soil ... | reverse complement strand
AAGGAGCGCAAGCAGTTCGGCCAGCCGATCGCCGAGTTCGGCCTGGTGCGCGAGAAGATCGCGCAGATGACGGTGGACTGCTTCGCCGCCGAAAGCGCGGTGTGGATGGTCGCGCACCTGATCGACGGCGGCGGCAGCGACTACTCGGTCGAGGCGGCGATGAGCAAGGTATTCGCCAGCGAGGCGGTACAACGCGCGTCGTACGAGGCGCTGCAGATCGCCGCCGGCAACGGCTTCATGCGCGAGTTTCCGTACGAGCAGATCACCCGCGACACGCGCATCTTGTCGATCTTCGAAGGCACCAACGAGATCCTGCGTCTGTACATCGCGCTGTCCGGCCTGAAGGGCGTGGGCGCCGGGTTGAGCGAGCTGAAGGCCGCCGTGGGCGACATCTTCAACGACCCGATCAAGGGCTTCGGCGTGCTGGGCACCTACACCGGCCGGCGCATGCGCGAGGCCACCGGCTACGGCATCGACCGCATCGTGCACGAACTGCCGCCACGCCTGCGCAAGGTCGCCGCCACCTACGAGAAGTACACGGTGGAACTGTCCAAGTCCTCCGACGCGCTGCTGCGCCGCTACGGCAAGAAGGTGGCCGACCAGCAGCACGCGCAAAAGCGCCTGGCCGACATCGCGATCGACCTGTTCGTCGGCCTGTGCGTGCTGTCGCGCGCCGACAGCATGGCAAGGCAATCACACCCGGCTGCTGACGAGGCGATCGGTATCGCCGAGATTTTCGCGAAGCAGGCGCGCCGGCGCATGGCGCGCAACGTGCGCGGCCTGGAACGCAACGAGGACGAGGCGATCGAACGGCTGGCCGGTGCGGTGCTGGCGAACGATGGCTACATGTGGGATGTGATCTAGACGGCACTCGGCGGCGCACCATCACGGCAGGAGAACACACGCATGACGATACCCACGGTCCACGCCAGCACCGGCACCACGCCCTACATGGTCAACTTCACCGACGACACCGGCCACGCCTGGCTGGCCGACGAGCCGGCCGAATTGGGTGGCGGCAACGCCGGTCCGACGCCGCACCGGCTGCTGCTTTCCGCGCTGGGCGCGTGCACCGCGATCACCCTGCAGATGTACGCGGCGCGCAAGCAGTGGCCGCTGCAACACGTCGGCGTCGAGCTCAAGTTCAATCCGGACGGCACGCCCGAGTCGGGCAACGACATCACCCGCGTGATCACCCTGAAGGGCGAGCTGAGCGACGAGCAGCGCGAGCGCCTGCTGCAGATCGCCAATGCGTGCCCCATCCACAAGGTGCTGACCGGCGAGGTGCGCATCGCATCGCGACTTGGCAGCGATTCGCCATAACGCGCAGATACCCCGGCACGGCCACGTCATGGCCGTCTGGAAGGCTGTTCCAAAGCGGACGCCGAGCCGGATTCGCGGCTGCCCGCCCCACTCTCATGCTTCATCCGACCTTGACACTATCGCCAAGGTGGGGGTAGATGGCGGGCACGTGGCGCTTTCCGGGGAGAGAACGACCATGATCTTGCAGAACGTGATATGGGCCATCACGCTGACGGGGATGGGCCTGGTGGCGCTGGGTTTCATCTATGCGATCACCCAGGCCGGCCGGCCGGCTGATGCGGCCGAGGCCGCACGGGCCAATCGAAGTTCCACCACCTTGCGCCGCGGCCTGTTCCTGGCGCTGCTACTGCTGAGCGTCGGGGTCACCTGGGCCAGCCTCCGGCACTTTCCCATCCCGTTGCAGCACGAGCCATCGCAGGCGACACAGGTGGTCGACGTGGTCGGTCACCAATGGACATGGGATGTCAGCCAGACGCACTTGACGGCGGGCGAACCGGTGGAATTCCGGGTGACCGCCAGCGACGTCAACCACGGCTTCGCAATCTACGCCCCGGACGGCCGCATCGTCATCCAGACTCAGGCAATGCCCGGCTTCACCAACAAGATCCTCTACACGTTCCACACCCCAGGCACCTACAGGATCATGTGCCTCGAATACTGTGGTGTCGCACACAACGGGATGACGGCCGAACTTGACGTTGCTGCCCCGGGGGACAAGTCATGAGCTCTCTCGAACTCTACCCGCCGGACGAAAAACTGCCACGCGGAGAACACGTGGCGTTCAACCTGTACATGATCACCGCCTTGCTACTGTTCGTGTTGATGATGCTGCTCGGCCTGACCATGCGCATGACCCAGGCCGAGTGGGCGCCGGTCCAGGCCGCCATGTTCTACAAGATCATGACCATGCACGGGGCCGGCATGGTCGGCACCATGAGCCTGGCCAGCACCGCGGTGATGTGGTTCTTCCTGCGCAAGTACGTGTCGTTGCACCTGTGGGCGTTCGTGAGCAACTACGTGCTGTTCATGCTGGGTGCGTTGTGCATCATCTGGGCGGTATTTGTTGGCGGTTTCGCCAGCGCGTGGACCTTCCTCTACCCACTGCCGGTGCACTCGATGGGCCTGTGGAGCAACGGCGCAGCCGCCATCTTCATGATCGGCTACCTGTTGATCGGCGTGGGCATGCTGTTGTTCTACCTGGACGCCGCCGCGGCGATCATCCGGCGCTTCGGCAACCTCGGCCGCGGGCTGGGGCTGCAGTGGCTGTTCCGCGGCGAGATCGACCCGAACCATCCCAAGGCCGTCGTCGCCAGCACGATGGTGATCATCGCCAACACGCTCGGCATCCTGGCCGGCGCGGTAGTGCTGGTGATGTGTCTGGTCAACGCCTACGACCCCGAGATCGCGCTCAACGCACTGGTGGTGAAGAACCTGATCTACTGGTTCGGCCACATGTTGATCAACGCCACGATCTACATGGGCGTGATCGCGGTCTACGAACTGCTGCCGCGCTATACCGGCAAACCCTACGGGATCTCGCGGCCGTTCCTGTGGTCGTGGGCGGTGAGCACGGTGTTCGTGATCATCGTGTTCCCGCACCACCTGCTGATGGATTACGCCGAACCGCGCTGGATGCTGGTGATGGGCCAGATCATTTCCTATGCGGCCGGCTTCCCGGTATTTCTGGTGACCGCGTACGGCGTGCTGACCAACATCCACCGCTCCGGCATGCGCTGGAAGATGCCCTCGATGCTGGCCGTGCTGGCGCTGTTTGGCTGGGCCGTGGGCATCGTGCCGGCGATCATCGACGGCACCATCCGCGTCAACCAGGTGATGCACAACACCCAGTGGGTGCCGGGACATTTCCACTTCTACCTGCTGCTCGGCGTGCTGCCGATGATCCTCACCCTGCTCTATCACGTGGTCGGCAGTCGCCGTCGCGCGCCCGTCAACAGCGGAGTGGATCGCACCGGCCTGTTCCTGTACGTCGTGGGCGGCATCTGCTTCTGCATGGTGTTCCTGTACGCCGGCCACCTCAGCGTGGCACGGCGCTTCGCCGCCCATCTGCCGGAATGGGTACCGTCCGATCGGGCCGGCTCGATCGCCGCGATGGTGCTGATCCTCGGCATGCTGCTGTTTGCCACCCGCCTCATCGTCGGTTTGCTGAAGGCGCCGGCCGATGTCGATCCTGCGCACCGCACTGGCTAGCTGCCTGCTGCTCGTACTCGGTGGCGCCGTGCTGACGGCCGCCACCGACGATTTCCATGCCTTCACCACCGAAACCGCGCGTCGCCTGGCGGTGCAGCGGCATCCGCCGACGGTGCCGGCGGTGCCGCTGGAAACCCAGTCCGGCGCGCAGCTCAACCTGGCCGACCTGCGCGGCAAGTGGCTGCTGGTCGACTTCGTCTATACCCGCTGCATCAGCTGGTGCCTGGCGCAAGGCGGAGAGTTCGCGCAGTTGCAAGACCAGCTCGCCGAACCGCTGGCACAAGGCCGGCTGCTGCTGCTCAGCATCAGTTTCGATCCCGTGTATGACACGCCGGCGGAACTGGCTGCGTACCAGCAGCGATTCCACGGCCGCGGCACCGGCTGGCTGGCGGCCCGACCACGGCGCGCAGGCGACCTGCAACCGTTGCTGCATACCTTCGGTGTCACCGTGGTTCCCGACACGCTCGGCGGCTTCGTGCACAACACCGCCATCGCGGTCGTCGATCCACAAGGCCGGCTGGTGCAGATCCTCGACATGGGCAACCCCGAGGCCGCTGCCGGGATCATGCAGCGGAATCTCGGGCCATGACCGCCACGGCCTGGCGCCTCGCCCCGCCCGTCGCGGCGCTGCTGTTCGTGGCATTGCTGCTGCCGCCGTCGCGACACCTGCTGGAAAGCAGCATGACCTTTCAGATGCTGGTGCAGATCCCGCTGCTGATCGGCGTGGGCTACCTGCTGCGCGAGGCCGTGCCGGCACCGCTGGCGGCAGTCATCGCACGCTGGAACCAGCACGGCGTCAGCGGCCTGGTACTGGCCAGCGTGGCCGGCATGTTCTGGATGCTGCCGCGCTCGCTCGACGCGGCGGTGAGCCTGCCGTGGATGGCGTTCGCCAAGTTCGCCAGCGTGCCGTTGCTGATCGGCCTGCCGTTGGGCCTTGGCTGGCCGCAGATGGGCTTCGTCGTCAGGGGCGTGTTCCTGCTCGAACTGATCGCCACGTTCTTCCGGCTGGGCTGGCTGTACCTGGTCTCGCCACTGCGCCTGTGCAACAACTACCTGCTCGACGACCAGCAGCGTGCGGGCCAATACATGCTGGTGATCGGCGGCGTGATCCTGGCCTGCGTACTGGCCAAGCTGTTGTGGGGTCGCTTCAACTCGACCTGAAGGGCAGTCGCCACGACGTTGCCGGAACGCCGTCGCCATCGGCGGTGAGGCCGGACATCACCAGCCGCTTGAACGGTCCCAGCCGCGCGCCGGCGCCCAAGGCAAGTTTGCGCAATACCCGTGCCGGACGACGGTCGTCGGTGTAGAGACCGGCCAGCATCTGCGTGGCCAGGTACAGCGGCCGCGTGGCCAGGCGATGTTCGCGTTCGTAGCGTTGCAGCAGCGCCGGGCTCCAGATTGGCCGCCCCACGTTCGAAGCCGCGCGCAACTCGCGCGCGAGCGTGGCCTGCCCGAGCAGGCCGAAATTGAAGCCATGGGCGGTGACCGGATGCATGCCCACCGCCGCATCGCCGATCAAGGCAAAGCGCCCGGCCACGAAACGTTTCGCGTACACCCCGACCAGCGGATAGGCGCAACGCGGGCCAGCCACACGCATCGTGCCCAGGCGCTGCTGGAAACGTTCGGCCATCGCCGCTTCCAGCGCCGCATCGTCCAGCGCCAGCAAGGCCTGCATCGCCTGCGGGCGCAGGGTCAGCACCACCGAGGACGTATGCGGGTCGTGCAACGGCAGCAGCGCCAGGGTCTGGCCGACGCCGAACCACTCCCACGCCACCTGCTCGTGCGGCACGTCGTGTTGCATGCGCAGCACCAGCATGGTCTTGCCGAAGTCGTGCATGCCGGCGGCGATGCCCATCGCGCGACGCGTCTCGGAGAAACGGCTGTCCGCCGCCACCACCAGTTGCGCGCGCAGCGTGCCGCCGTTGTCGAGGCCGACCTCGGCACCATCGACGCCGGTGCGTATCGAGCCGACCCGCGCGCCGGTGATGCGCTCGACTTCGGGCAGGGTCATCACTTCGGCATACGCGGCGCGGCGGATCGCGTGGTTCGGCAGCAGCCAGCCCAGCTGCGGCTTGCCTGCCTCGTCGTGGCGGAACATCAGGCCGTCGCGGTCGTCGCCGTCGAGCACCATCGCGTCGCGCAAGGTGCCGATCTCCTCCTCGCGCAGCCGCCCCCACAGCCCCAGTTCGCGCATCAGCCGCTGCGAGTGATGGGTAATCGCGATCTCGCGCCCGTCGTCCGCCGGCGCCACCAGCGCCGCCGCCTCCTGCCGCTCCACCAGCGCGATGCGCAGGCCGCTACCGGCCAGCGACCGCGCGAAACACAGCCCGGCCGGGCCGGCCCCGATGACCACGATATCGAACGACATGAACAGAACGCTCCAGGGGGGATGATCGTCGGCAGGCGCCGGGCGCGGCATCGGCCCGCGCCGGCACCGGCCGGGAAAACCATAGGTCGATGCCGCGTCAGCCGCCGCAGCCGCCACAGCAGATCGACGGCAGTTGCACCACCTGCTCCGGTGCCACCGGCCAGCCGACCTGGCGCAACACCTCGACCAGGTCTGCCGCCGTCGCCGAGGCGGATACGCGCAGCACCAGCCCACTCATGTCCAGATCGGCCACCGCGGTGGGGTCGACATTGAACAAGGCGTCCTGCACGACGGCCGGATCGGGAGCGGCATCTGTCAAGGCAATATGGAATTCCATCAAACTTCCTCGTTTCACGGGCACCGAATCGATGCCGTCGACACGATGTTCGGCCGGCTCGCCAGCCGCCGCCTTGACCCCGGTCAAGTATGAGCCGGACCATGTCGATCCAGCCGACGGCCATTCGTCGCATGGACAACCTCCCTCGGAAGGCAATCCGCCATGCCACTTGAGCTCTACGCCCACCCGTTCTCCTCCTACTGCCAAAAGGTGCTGATTGCGCTCTACGAGAACGGCATCCCGTTCGAATGGCGCCTGCTCACGCCGGACGATGCGGTCACCGACGCCGAGTTCACCGCGCTGTGGCCGATCCGCCGCTTCCCCTTGCTGCGCGACGGCGAACGCACGGTGATCGAATCGAGCATCATCATCGAGTACCTCGACCGGCATTACCCCGGCAGCGCGCCGCTGATTCCCGCCGACGCCGACACCGCGCTCGAGGCGCGCACGATGGACCGCTTCTTCGACAACTACGTGCAGACACCACAGCAGAAAGTCGTGGCCGACAGCCTGCGCCCCGCCGCCGACCGCGACCCCTACGGCGTCAAGGAGGCGCGCGCCAGGCTCGACATCGCCTATGCCTGGCTGGACCGGAAGCTCGCCGGCCGCACTTGGGCCACCGGCGGCGATTTCAGCCTCGCCGACTGCGCCGCCGCGCCCGCGCTGTTCTACGCCGACTGGACCCATCGCATCCCGGCGGGCTACGCCAACGTCACCGCCTACCGGCAACGCCTGCTGGCGCGTCCCTCGTTCGCGCGCGCGGTGGACGAGGCGCGGCCGTACCGTTCGTACTTCCCGCTCGGCGCGCCCGATCGCGACTGAGCGAAATCGAAGGAGACCGCCATGAACCATCCACCCATCGTCACCCGCGAACAATGGCAGGCCGCGCGCCGCGCCCTGCTCGTGGAAGAGAAAGCGCACACCCGCGCGCAGGATGCCCTGAGCGCCCGCCGCCGGCGCCTGCCGATGACGCGCGTCGACGACGGCTACACGTTCGGCTCGCCCGCGGGCACGCACACGTTCGCCGACCTGTTCGAGGGCCGGCCGCAGCTGATCGTCTACCACAACATGCTGGCGCCGGATTCGGACCACGTCTGCCCAGGCTGCTCGTTCTACTGCGACCAGATCGGCAACCTGGCGCACCTGAACGCACGCGGCGTCACCTTCGCCGTGGTCTCGCGCGCCCGGGTATCCGAGATCGAACCGGTCAAGGCACGGCTGGGCTGGAGCTTCCCCTGGTACTCATGCTTCGGCACCCGCTTCCACGAAGACTTCGTGACCGCCGAAGGCGCGCCGTTCGGCCTGTCGGTATTCCTGCGCACGGACGACGGGATCTTCCAGACCTGGTTCACCACCGGCCGCGGCATCGAGCTGCCCATCAGCACCTTCGGCCTGCTCGACGTCACCCCGTGGGGCCGCCAGGAAGTCTGGGAGGATTCGCCCGCAGGCTGGCCGCAGCATCCCACCTGGAGCCAGGTGAAGATCCACGACCAGTACCCCGCCAGCAATCCCGAATAACCCGCCCTGGAACACGCAGAGCAACCGATCCTGTGCGCGATGTCACGCACAGGATCTGTTCCAGAAAGGCGACCTCACCTCGGACTCACGATCGCAGATGCTGCCGTTGGTCATGCACAGCGCTGCCGACGCGTTCGACCGAAGAATTACTCGGCGGGCAGAACCGCGGCCCGGCGTGCCTGGCGTCCCTTCCACAGGTAGCCGATGGCCAGCAGCACGAACCACACCGGACTGGCGATCAGGGCTTCGCGGGTATCCGGCTGCAGGCTCAGCAGCACCAGCACGAACACGAAGAAAGCCAGGCAGGCGTAACACATGAACACGCCGCCGGGCATCTTGTAGATGGACTCCTCGTGCAGCTGCGGACGCTTGCGCCGATAGGCGATATAGGCAAACAGGATCAGCGACCACACGAACATGAAGAGCACCGCGGACAGCGTGGTGATCAGGGTGAACGCGGTGACCAGATCGGGGATCAGGTAGATCATCGCCGCGCCCAGCAGCAGGCAGAAGCAGGAGAACAGCAGGCCCAGCGACGGCACCGCCGCCCGCGACAGCCGCGCGAACGTCTTCGGCGCGTGCTGCTCCTCGGCAAGGCCATAGAGCATGCGGCTGGTCGAGAAGATGCCGCTGTTGGCCGAGGACGTGGCCGAGGTCAGCACCACGAAGTTGATCAGGCTGGCCGCGGCCGGGATGCCGGCCAGCACGAACAGCTCCACGAACGGACTCTTGCCTGGCTCCACCAGGCGCCACGGCGTCACCACCATGATCGCGACCAGGGCCAGCACGTAGAAGATGATGATGCGCACCGGGATCGAGTTGATCGCCTTGGGCAGGTTGCGCTTCGGGTCGGCCGTCTCGGCGGCGGTGGTGCCCACCAGCTCGATGCCGACGAAGGCGAACACCGCGATCTGGAAGCCGGCGAAGAAACCGCTCATCCCCTTCGGGAACACGCCCCCGTCATTCCACAGGTTGGCGAACGAAGCCACGTGCCCCGACGGCGAGCGGAAACCCCAGGCCACCAGCGCGAAACCGGTCACGATCAGTGCGCAGATCGCGATGATCTTGATCAGCGCGAACCAGAACTCCATCTCGCCGAACAGCTTCACCGTCACCAGGTTCAGGCTCAGCAGCAACAGCACACACAGCACCGCGGGGATCCACGGCGCCAGCCCCGGAAACCAGAACTGCGCATACGCCGCAATCGCGATCACGTCGGCGATCGCGGTGATGATCCAGCAGAACCAGTAGGTCCAGCCGCAGAAGAACCCGGCCCAGGGCCCGAGCAGGTCGGTGGAGAAGTCGATGAACGACTTGTACTCGAGATTGGACAGCAGCAACTCGCCCATCGCCCGCATCACGAAGAACAGCATCACGCCGATGATCAGGTAGACCAGCAGGATCGACGGCCCGGCCAGGCTGATCGTCTTGCCCGAGCCCATGAACAGGCCGGTGCCGATCGCGCCGCCGATGGCGATCAGTTGCAGGTGCCGGTTGGAAAGGCTGCGCCTCAGGTGGTCCGGGTGTTCCAGCGATGCGGTCATGCGGCGCGCCTTTGCGTTGGGAAGGCGCCAACATACAGAAAAGCGCACGCCGCATCCACGCAACGCACAACGCGCCGCCTTCCGTCAGCGCCTCGCTAGCCCTGCCCGCGTGGCTTCGCCGGCAGGCTGCGGAAGTAGGCGTACAGGGCGCCGACCTCCTCGTCGGTGAGGAAGCGGGTCACCCGCACCGGCATGTAGTCGGTCTTCAGGGCCCGGCCACCCGGCGCCACGCCATCGCGCAGCGCCTTCTTCAGGTCGGCCTCGCTCCAGTTCACCAGGCCGCTCGGGTCCGGTGTGAGGTTGGCGGCGTCGGGCCAGTCCGGCGGCGTGCCGGGGATATGCCCGCCGGAGAAACCCTTGCCGTGGCAGCCGGCGCAGGCGGTGGCGAGGTAGGCGCCGTAGGCGGCGGTGGGACCGGCCACGGGCGGCTCGCTCCGCTGCACGGCATGGTCGACGATCTCCGCCGGCAGCAGCGGCACCTTGCCGGCCACGAACAGCACGCGTCCCAGTGGGCCGACCCGATTCGCCGGCGGCGTGCGCTCGACCGCCGGCACGCTGTGCAGATAGGCCAGCAGGTCGCCCAGGTCCTCATCGCCGAGGTGGCTGAACTCCTGCGCCGGCATGAACAGCAGCGAGCGCCCGTCCGGCGCCACGCCGTGGCGGATCGCGCGCACCCGGTCCACGTCGGTGAGCTTGCCGCCCGCCCCGCCAGGAGTCAGGTTGGTGCCCGACAGGCGGGCGAACAGCGGATCGTCGATGAAGGTGGCGCCGCCCAGGTCGGCGCCATGGCAGTCCTTGCAGCCGCGGATCGCGGCCAGGTGGCTGCCGCGCTCGACCGCCGCCGCATCGGTGGGCACCGCCGGCACCGGCGGGTCGATCCGGTACACCTTGGCCATGCGCCGCTCACTCAGCCCATAAGCCGAAAGCAGCACCACCACCAACAGGACCAGCACGCCGGCCGCCAGGCGGCCGAGCCACTTCCAAGCCTTGCGCATAAAGCCCCCTTCCCCATTCCGCGATGCGGAGTGCGCAGGCTAGCGCGATGTCAGGTGCCGCGCCATCGGAATCCGCGGCCAGTACTACCCCTGCGTATTCGGCAGGGGCCACCTGATGCCTTCCGTAAGGTCCAACGCTGAAGACAAACAGCACGCGGAACGCGCGTGGCGTTGACGGGAAGTCTCTTGCGGCTTATCGGGCGGCAGAGAGCGCACTGATCGTGACGTAATACCCGTCCGGATCCCGCAGCGAGAACTCCCGGGTCCCCGTGTTCGGGTTCACCTGGGGCTCTTCTTCGAGCCGAGCGACGAGGGTGCGTGCCCTCGACAACGCCATGTCGAAATCATCGACACGGAAAAACAGGAGGAGGCCGTTGCCAGGCTGCGCTCGATCGGGGCTGGTCAGGGAGGGATGCTCGTGGGCGCCCCACGCGTGAAGGCCGAGCAAGACCGTTCCATCCGAGTCGAGGATCTGGCCGAAATAATCGTGAGCGGGAGCCGTCTCCGGCAAGCCAAGTAGCGACTGGTACCATTTGAAGCTGCCAGGCACATCGCCAACCCCGATGATCGTCCACGTGCGCCTCATGAAGATCCTCCTGCGACTGAAAATGCGGGTGCCACAGAGGGCGAAAACGCCTTGCCGCGCTCCCTCTACGCCCCCTGATTCCACGCCACCTGGTTGCGCCCCAGATGCTTGGCCCGATACAGGGCGACATCGGCGGCGCTGATCAGATGCTCGAAGTTCGCATCAGTGGCGGCAGCTCCGCCGACGCTGGTGGTGATGTTGATAGTGCGGCCGTCGAACGCCGCCGGCTCCGCCGCCACGGCGGCGCGCATGCGTTCGGCCAGGGCGCCGGCTTGCGTGGGCTCGATCGCGGGCAACAGCAGCACGAACTCCTCGCCGCCGTAGCGCGCGAACAAGGTGTCGCGCGTCAGGCCCATGCTGCGGATCACATCGACGAAATGGCTGAGTACCGCGTCACCCGCGGCATGGCCCCAGCTGTCGTTGATCGTCTTGAAGTTGTCCAGGTCGAACATCAGCACGCTGCAGGCCTGCCCGCGCGTGCGGCAGGCATCGACCAGGCGGGCGCCCGCCTCGATCAGCGCGCTGCGATTGAGCAGGCCGGTGAGTCCGTCGGTGCGCGCCAGCCGGCGCAGGTCCAGGGTCAGCCGCTCGGCCAGCATCAGGGTGAACCCGGTGCTCAGCAGGAACGAGGACAGGATGCCGAACAGGTAGTTCCAGGTGGTAAGCAGCTCGTCGAGCCGCGTGTGCGCAAGCAGGTGCGGAAACAGCACGACCACCGAACGCAGCAGGTAGAAAACCGCGTCGACGATGAAAATCAGCGCGGTGAAGCTGCAGGTGTTGCGCATGTCCCGCGGCGAGCGCCACAGCAGCACCCAGACCATCCACACGTCCCAGACCACGCTGTAGGCACCGAACATCAACGCCGATGCCGTCTGCGAAGGCGGCAGCAGGTAGACGTGGACCTGATTGGCGACGAACAGCCCCACGACCGCCATGGGCCAGCGCCAGCGCAGCGGATAGCGCAGGTGGATGGCGATGCCCATCAGCATCAGCGCATTGGCCAGCGCGATCAGGCCGCCGCCCGCGACCGTCGAAAGCAGGCTGCCGTTTTCGTTGAGGCCTTGCGCGAGCGCGGCGATGGTCAACACCCAGAATGCGCTGGCCCAGATGCGCAACGCCGGCAGGCCGCGCAGCACCAGCCCGAGCAGGGTGAAACTTACCGAGATGGCGATGCCGATGGCCGCGCCGATGACGCCGAGCGTAAAAAGATCGAAATGCATGCCCATTCCCGTATGCAGACCCGAAAGCCAGGGTCAGCGTGCGGGTTCCATGAAGCGCACGCGGGACTTTCGGGCTGACACGGCTTTCAAGGTAGCACGGCTGTCGGGGCCAGCTCGACCGCTTACCGGTTCAGCAGCGCATTTCCGCGACGTTCAATTTCGGCTGGCTCCAGATCCTGCTTCCAGGTCAGGAGTACCCAGACATGACCGAAGGGATCGCGCACGCTGGCGGAATTGGCGCCATAGAACAAGTCTGTAGGTGGCTGAATTTCTTCGGCGCCGGCTTCGACTGCGCGCCGCAGCAAGGCCTCGTTGTCATCGGAAAAAATATGGAGACTCGCCGTGCAGCGGCCAAGCGCCCGTGGCTCCGCGTAGAGCTTGTCATCCGGGTCGCCAATCATCACCAGCGAGCCGCATATCGAGATCTCGGCGTGCAATATCTTGCCGTCGGGACGGTTGACCCGTAACAACTCAACCGCACCGAATGCCCGGTCATAGAAGGCGATGCCATTCGACGCTCCATCGACATAGATGTGAGGCACGACAGTGTTCCGATAGCGGGTCGGTCGTTCGATCATCTCGCCCTCCTGCACTAGATCATGGGTTGATCAGATTCGTTTCAGACGAAGGAGGTGTGACGCTGGAGTCAAGCGTTGCGCGGCTCATCGCGCGTCCGTCTGGATGAACTGTTGGGCGCCAACTCGCCGATCTCCTTTGTCATGAACACGCTATTTGGGTCGGATTTGTAGTTCCCAAAGGGAGCGCATGGCTTGAATCCATTTGCCTCATACAAACGCCGTGCAGCAGCAAAAAACTCCATTGAACCTGTTTCCAGACTCAGCCTCGAATAGCCACGAGCGATGGCCTCCTGAATGAGGTGTTGAAGAATTCGAGACGCCACACCTTGCCGCCGGTGCGATGTGGCGGTGCGCATGGATTTGACCTCTGCGTGTGACTCCGTCAAGTGCTTGAGTGCACCAAACCCGGCCAGCACCGGCCCGTCCCAAGCGCTCCAGAAAGTGATATCCGGCCCACGCAGGCCATTGAGATCCAGGGCATGCCGGCTTCCTGGCGGAGCAGTGGGCGCGATGGATTCGAGGTGCTCGCGCAGCAAGGCACGAACTTCGGAGCTTCCCAGATCGTCAAGGTGGATGTCGAAAGAAGTCATCTTGGCATTAACGCTGGAGTTAGGCGGCGCGTACCCGCCTACGAGATCAAACCGAGCAAAGCGTAGGACATTGGAGCCGACAACAAGCCGACAAAGTATCGGACGTACAAGTTGGATGGCGTTGGAATGAATGCTAGCACCGCCCCCACTATCGCAAGCGCTCGGTAAACAACAAAAGACATCATCCACACAGCAGAAAAGGGAAACCTGCCGGAAGGCTCTGCCGTTTCGAAAAAATACGATCCCGCCATGAGGACGTAAGCGACCAACAAGGGTGTCACGGCTCCCAGCAACAAGGCAGCGAACTTCCGCATTCCGGGCGCGAACGCCAAGGCGATGACCGCTGCAACAGGCACGCCAAGCTCGAACGCCGCAGCTCCAACGGTCAGGCAGGTCTCAGAGATGTCCATTGCTCTTGTGGCCTGAGGCTGTGGCTAAACAACGGCGAAGTCGACTGGTCAGGCAAGCTGTTAGTCGCGATAGGCGGACCAAGCAAGCCAAATGAAGCCCGCACAAACCACTGACCAGAAAAAGATGGTGAACCAGAATTGCGATGCCTGTGATGCGTCGTGATACACAACGCCCGCCATGAGGTCTGCTCGGCTAAAGCCGGGCAAAGAGCCGCCCCTGAGACCCGACACGATCAGGGCGCCAGATACGAGTGCGCCGATTACGCCGATGAAGATCTTGAAGTAACGTCTAATGGCATATTGCATATGCACTCCGTTGACATGCCTAACCCTGGTGTTAAGCGGTGGCGTAGCCGTCCGCCTTGAACGCGTGGTTAGGCGCGCGGGCCGCCACGTTTGCCGACCTTACCTAAAATTGTCAGAAGCAAACCAACGACGCCTGCTGCAAGAGCCCATATGCTGCTGATGCCAGTTTCATCGTGGAGCTGCCATAAGACCAGTGCGCCGACGAAGACGAGCAAACCAACTACCTCAAGTCCACCTAACGGTCGATTACCGATCTGATAGTACCTACCATCATCGCGGTTGATCCTTTGTCTGAGCTTGGCTAGGAAACTCATTTTGAGGGTACGCCTAACGCTGGAGTTAAGCGGCGGCGAAGCCGTCCGCCTTGAACGAGTTTTAGCCGAGGCGCTACGGCCCCCAATAGTCGAACCTAAAGATGCTTTGCGCGGGAACGGAAAATGAAATTTCCCCACCACATTTGATGACATGATCTCCGGGCTCTATTTGACCACGTGCACCTATGGGGTAGGCCCAAATCTTGCCATCAACTGTCAGCGGACCACATTGACCACCATTGTCGTCGGCCACAACCAGATAGGTGCGGCCATCTGACGAGGGCGTGACAGAACCCCGAAGGTCACGGTGGCCGCAAGCGGCACAACCAATTGCCAGCAGAGCTAGAACGAACTGGCGACTCATGGCCATGGCTTCCTTTGCCGGCTAACGCTGGAGTTAGGCGCCGGTACGGCGTCCGCTTGGACGAAATGTTATGCCTGCCGCGATGCAGAAGACTAAGCCCGAAAGCAAGCCTAACGCGCCAGACAACAGGATGCTTACCCCGCTGGGTGGAATGTGCGGGCCAGTTAGCCAGCCAAAAACTGGTATGACAACAATTGCTGCAAGGACTGCACCGATGCAAACAAACGAAAATGTGAGAGCACCACGCGCCCTGAGCCACAGCACGTAAGGAATCCCGATGATGAGCATGGCCGCGTAGGTAACCGGGAGGGCAAAGACAAAGAAGCCGAGCAGAACGGGCCAGTCCTTGAGCCCGCTAACACCCTCTGTGAAGAGGACGGCAAAAATTGACCAAAGCACAAAAGCGAGCGGAACAGCCCATGGCGTAACCAGCACAGCAAACCAAATGGGGCGACGGTGTTGGCTCATAGAGGCATAACGCTGGAGTTAAGCGGCGGCGAAGCCGTCCGCCTTGAACGAGTGGTTAGAGCTACGCCCGCTCAACTTTACGTTTGTTGAAGCGACGCACCGCTCTAGTGATGGTGTATGCGATGAAACTTGGAGTTATTGTCACACCCCCAAAGAGCCACGCAAGGAACTGGTGGGACGAATCCGAGTGCGCAAAATGCAAGCAAGCTCCCCCGAAAACCCCGAGCCAGACGATGGCTACCCCCGTAGCCCACCACAACATTTTTTTGAAAAGTGCTCGACCATTTGGGGCACTGAGTTTGCTAGCTAGAGTGATCTTGTGTGTGACGTCATGAACAGCGTAAGAAAAGCGAGTGAGGAACGACCAGCTCAACAATCCGATGGAGGCTCCGAGGAAAAAGGCGAAGAAGTTCATAGGCTCTAACGCTGGAGTTAAGCGGCGGCGGAGGTGTCAGCCTTGGACGAGTAGTTAGATTTCCTTACCCGAGACTGCACTGTGAGGCTCTCCTGACAAAGGTAGACCACAATTCATGCAGCGCTGGGCAAAGGGATTTGACCACGAGGACATGCAAAAAGTGTTGCCACATTTTGGGCAGTTGCTGAAGGCGCTCAACACGGCGGAATATAGAAGCAGCGTCGCGTAGCAAGCCGTAACCACGCCCGAAACGTTGCCGGATTTAAACACAAACGATGTCAGCCACATGACTGGCAGGAAGCCAAGAAGCAGCACCAGCACACGTCGCCGCCTTGCACGTATGCGTCGAAGCCCAGCATCAATGTTTTGGTTGGAGCCGATTGCCATGGCTAAATCTAACGCTGGAGTTGAGCGGCGGCGAAGCCGTCCGCCTTGAACGAGATGTTAGGCGGAACGCGGCCACCACCAGAAATAAAGAGGTGGTGACAGTCCTATGCCGAAATCTCCCTCGCCCTTGGGGATTCCCCTAAGTCCTGCTTCAAGCTGCTGCAAAAACTTTCCGCCCACGGTGAGGGTAGCTGGCTCAAGCTCAAGGGGAAACTGCCAAGTGTCTTCCGATGTGCATTGAAGGCGCCATTTGGCTGGGGCGGACCACAAGGCATCCCCTTTCTGGAAGTTGGGTACACGCAGCACCGCGGGCGAAGGCGGCATGACAGCCACCGTGCGATAGGCACCAGGGGTGCCGGCAAGCAACTGCAGCAGAGCTAGAAGCGACGAGATGCCGTCGCTATTGGCGGTGATGTGCCAGCCGCCGAACTTCTTGGGGAACTCTGTGTATCTCCAGAGCGAGACGGTGCCTTCTTGCTTCCAAGAGAGATGGGCCTTCATGTGCCGCCTAACGCTGGAGTTGAGCGGCGGCGTAGCCGTCCGCCTTGAACGAGATGTTAGGCATCACTTGCCCCACGGAATCATGAACAGCCCAAACACAATCAATCGGGCTGCCCAGCCGAAGCCGAATGCTTTCCAAGTCTGTGCGGTGGCCTTCTTGCGTCCGGCGGATGAATATAGCAACGCTGCAACTATTGCGAAAAGATCGGCAAAAATAAAACTGAGGATAAGCACCAGTGCATTTGCAGGAAGTTGAGCGTGAGTTGTCTCAGCTTCATTTTTTTCATGTAGTGCTGCGGCAGCATGGGATGCAAGGGGATGGTTTGGTCCATCCACTCCGCGACCATGAAGTTCCTCGCGAGCGAGATAAACTGCCTCCTGCGTAAAGTCTGCGGATTGTACGAAAGCGATTCGCACCAACTCATCCACTCCGGCATCTTTGTATCGAGCCATCGCGGCCTTAACATCAAATTTCATAGGCTGCGTCCCCTTGTTTGTGAAGCCTAACGCTAGAGTTAAGCGGCGGCGTAGCCGTCCGCCTTGAACGAAATGTTAGGTATCATGGCGCTTCGATTGGGCATACAGCTGGGCTTGCAACATATACTTTTGAGTTAACGCGCATAACGCCGTCTCGGTAGGCTTGGATGTTGTCGACAGCACCAGCTTCGACAACGGTGAGCAAATTTGTCTCTTTGCAAAGCTCCAACTCTACGTAAGAACCAGCTGGACCGCTGCTACCTGCAAAAGTGACAAAGACCAGATGCCGGTCGTGAGCAGCGATAGCAGATGAGACCAGCCCATGAGCAGCGTCCGTGTAGCCACTTTGAGCTGGATGTTGCCGATTGAAAGCGCTTAAGTACGCACGAGAAAGATCGATTGCCAAGCGCTGATCGTAGTGAAATGCATCAGTTGCGTAAGCGCTGATACTGATGAAAACCATAAGGGCTGCAAGGAGTCTCTTCATGAGGTCTAACGCTGGAGTGAAGCGGCGGCGAAGCCGTCCGCCTTGAACGAGATGTCAGACGCCTACGGTGAGCTCTGCGCGCTTGCCGGTTGCGAAGCAGCCTCACGCGCCTTGGCTTTGAGATAGAAGGCTGTCGCAAATAGGGACTGCTGCTCCTTCTCGGAGGTGTCTTTTTGTAGAAAGATGACCTCGCCATCGCTGGAAACTTGAGCAGTTCCGTCTGAGGGCTTAGCCAACATTACAATTTGAAGAGTCGTGGGGTCGGAGTCTTCGTGGAAGGTGTTCGGAGTGGCTCCCGAGCCGTCAATCATCACGACCTTGGAATGGACGGCTATATCTTGCATAGCGGCCTGAAGTTCTTTCGTGACGGTTACTTCCCCGGCCGAAGCAGCGAAGGCGTAGATGGCAGCAGCAGCTACGGTTATTTTGTTCAAGTGACGCACGTTATTCCCCTGTGTCTAACGCTTAAGTTGAGCGGCGGCGAAGCTGTCCGCCTCGAACGAGTGGTTAGGTGGCACCGATGTATGGCGACCACCGGCGAATTTACTCAGGATACGCACGACTGATGATGTCTTTGAATGTTAGACCGTCCAACTCTTTGCGACAGCACCTGATGCTGGCTTGACCACCGAGGTTCTTGGTTAAGAAGGGTCGTCCAGGAATTGGCTTGGTTGAAAGGCAGCCAAGTGGAGCGAGAACAATAAGCTCTGCCAAGCTCAGACGCAGGCGGTCTTGCGATGAAATGGACTCAACGAGGTGGGCATGGCTGCGATCGAACGCAGCGTCAGAACTGCCGTCGATTGTTGGTACAGAATTGCAGGCGGCGATGCCAAGCACAACCAACAGCGCGGTAGAGCGTTGTGTGAATGTACCCAGTAATTTCACGTGCCACCTAACGCTTGAATTAAGCGGCGGCGCAGCCGTCCGCTTGAATGAGATGTTAGACGGTTGCGACGAGGTGCGCTTGGGCGAGGCTGTTGGCCTGGACGAGCGAAGAACGATGAGCAACCGACCCCCACAAACTACCAGCTCTGAAAGCTGAGGACTTGCCGCGACGTTGCGCGAAATGCTGCTGCGGCGACGGACGACAAGCCAGTGCGAAGCTGGGCGAAACACATGCAACGAAGAACCAACACGAGCTGCCGACTAAGCGGCGGCGTAGCCGTCCGCCTTGAACGATTTGTTAGGCGCCGCCGAGAGGCCCGATTTTGACAGCGCCGGTGGAACAAGATAGCTCGTATTTTTTGCCAGCGATGAATTTGTGCCTGATGCTGGGAAACCCATCTACGTACATCCAACCGGGGCATAGAAAGGCAATCTTGTGGTTGCCAGATGGAAGGAAGAGCTCGTATCGCTGGCGGGCAGCTACAGCGTGCCCGTCAACGGCGAAGATGCCACCCAAACGGTTGGGCTGCAAAGCTTCGGTAGACCCTTTGAGGATGAGGCTGGCGAATGTCTCCATTGGCGCATTTTGAAACGGAGCGCTGGAGCAAGCTGTAATGGCGATGACGAAGGGGAGAAGGATTTGCCGCATACGCCTAACGCTTATTAGACCCCAAATTAGGTCATATGCACGGATGGTCGGCGCTTTCGCCGGTCTTCGTCAAGCGCACAAATCTTATGGCCCGACAAGAGGTTGCCGGATGGCGAGGGGCGTTTCAGATGGGTGAGGATGGCTTTGCATATCCCGCGAAATCGAGGCGCCAAGTCTTGTGTCCGCGAAAACCCGGTAATAAACCGTATGATGAATGGTGCGTGGGTGCCGTTGTACTGCGTGAGACTCCCTGCGTGTTGCAGTTGAGACCTTGCAGCCCGCCGGCGAAAGTGTTGACGTAACTGCAGACCGGTTCGATCGCTTTGGCATCCCCGCACTAGCGCAACTTCACCCACTTCGGGCCGATGCCACGTACGGGTTGAACAGGCCTACCATGCATGCCCGGGGTAGTAGCGCTGCACCATGCGGGCCACGTAGTCGACCAGGTTCGGATGCGCTTCCACGGCTCGCCGCAGGGGCGTGTCGAAGAACGGTGTGGCGACGCAGGCGAGCATGCCAGCGGCGGTGGCGTCGACGCCGCTGGGGAAAGCGCCCATGAAGAAGGGCTGGTCGCCGAGCAGCTTTGCCAGCGCGTCGATCGAGCGCGTGCCCAGTTCGGCGATCTGCGCCGGCGGGTGGCGCCCCAGGCCTTGCGCATGCAATTCGGCCGTCTTGCGCGCCTGCATCTCCTGGCGCATCCGCGCGCGATCCGCTTCCGGCGCGCTGTCGGCGAAGTGCGCCGGCCCCTTCGCGAAGTTGTCCGGATCGATCCAGCGGAACCAGACCATCGCGAAATACAGATGATCCTCAAGCAGGCGCTCGATCGTCCAGGCCTGGGCTCGCTGACGCACATCCAGCTCCGCGTCCAGATCCACGGCGTACTTGCGCTCGAGGTGTGCCCGGATGAAGGTCGAGTCGCTGATCACCACGCCATG
>Ga0068856_100002262_pt1 | contig 19874 bp, 15 predicted proteins | sample KBSCornC62_FD_66595 | JGI IMG/M metagenome (GOLD analysis project Ga0068856, IMG submission 66595) | Corn rhizosphere microbial communities from Kellogg Biological Station, Michigan, USA - KBS Corn C6-2 | ecosystem: Host-associated > Plants > Roots > Rhizosphere > Soil ... | reverse complement strand
CCACCGCCGCCGAAATCCTCTACGATCGCGGGCAACTCGATCCCGATGCGCCGGTCGTGCGCTATCTTCCCGAGTTCGGCGGCACACTGGGACACGATGCCATCACGGTGCGGATGTTGCTCACCCACAGCTCGGGTCTCAAACCGTCGGGCCTTCTCTGGCAGCAGGCCCACGACCGGCAAGGCATATTGCGCCAGATCGACACAATGGCCGCACCCGATCCGCCGGGTAAAGTCTATCGCTATCAGGATATCAATATGATCCTGATGGGCGAGATCGTGGAACGCCTGTCAGGCCTGCCGCTCGATGCTTTCCTGCAAAAGACGGTGTTCGGCCCGCTCGGCATGAAAGATACGGAGTTCCTGCCCCCGCCGGCTTTGCTCCCGCGGATCGCGCCGACCGAACAGGACGACACGTTCCGCCACATGCTGGTGCGCGGCGTGGTGCATGACGAGAATGCCTATGTGATGGGCGGCGTGGCAGGGCATGCCGGCCTGTTCTCGACCGCGCGCGATCTTTCGACGCTGGCGCAGCTTTATCTCAATGGCGGCATCTATCACGGTAAAAGACTGATCCGGGCAAGCACGATTCGGCTGTTCGCGACGAAGCAGAATATGCCGCCGGGCAGCGCACGCGGCATAGGTTGGGATACGCCGACGCCGGGTGGCCTGTTCGGCCCGCTCGCCTCGCCGCGCGCGCTGATCCATACCGGATTCACGGGCACGTCGATCTATCTCGACCCCGACCGCGATGCGTTCGTCATCCTGCTGACCAACCGGGTGAATCCGACGCGCGACAATGGCCTGATCGCGCAGGCTCGGCCTGCGATCCATACGGCGGTGCTGGCCGCGCTCGACGGGATGGCGCCGAAGTGAAACGGATCGTCCTGCTGATCGCGCTGATCCTGGCTATGCCCGCCGCTGCGCGGGTGCGCACGGGCATCGACGTATTGGAGGATCAGCATTTCGCGCCCTTGCGCGGGATCGCGAAACGCCATGACGGGCATTTGCGGCTGGCGATTCTTGCCAACCCGGTGAGCATCGACACGCGAGGCCGGCGAACGATCGATGTGCTGCGGCGGGACGCAGCGACCGCGATTCCCGGGCTGGCCGTGGTAAAGCTGTTCAGCGGCGAGCATGGCATCCATGCGGCGACCGACGACACCAATATCGACGACAAGGTCGATCCGGCGAGCGGGCTGCCGATCGTGGGTCTTTACGGCAAGACCGAAGCGGAGCGGCACCCGACCTGCCAGCAACTCGACGGTGTGGATGCGGTCGCGATCGATCTGCAGGACGCGGGCGTGCGCTACTGGACCTTCCAGACCCTGACCAAATATTTCCTGGTCGCCGGGGCCGCATGCAAGGTCGAGATCGTCATCCTCGATCGACCCGACCCCATCAACGGCATCGCGGTGCAGGGCCCGGTCTCCACGCCCGGGCTGGAGGATTATACCAACCCCTGGAGCGAGCCGATGCGGCCCGGCATGACGCTGGGCGAGCTCGCGACGATGTTCAACGTGGAAGGCCGGATCGGAGCCCGGCTAACCGTGATCAATATGACCGGCTGGAAGCGCGCCCACTGGTTTGACGAGACCGGGCTCAAATGGATCAACCCCTCGCCCAATCTGCGCAGCATTGCGCAAGCGACCGCTTATGCCGGTACGGCTTTGCTCGAAGGAGCCAATATCAACATCAAGGGGCCGGGCGGCGCCCCATTTCTTCGGTTTGGCGCGCCGTGGATCCGGGGACGGGATCTGGCCGATTATCTCAACGCCCGCATGATCCCCGGGGTCAGCTTCAGGCCGATTTCTTATGTGGCGGCGAGCGACCAGCTCTATCCCTATGCCGGCCAGGCGATCGAGGGTGTCGAAATCATCATTCGCGATCGCGACACGCTCGACGCGCCCGAACTCGGCGTCGAGGCGGTCGCGGCACTGTGGAAGCTGTATGGCGCGCGGTTCGAGATCGATCGGATCGATAGGCTGCTACGCAACCGGCCAGCGCTCGATCAGATCAAGGCCGGGGTCGATCCACGCAAGATTGCGGCCGGATGGCAGGCCGAACTGACCCAGTTCAAGGCGCGGCGCGCGCATTACCTGCTCTACCCGTGACCACGATTTTCACCCCCTTCGATTGGATGGTGATCCTTGCCTATCTGGCGGTGCTGGTGGTCGGCGGTTGGGCGTTCACTCCACGCCATACCGAGACCGCACGCGATTATTTCCTGGCGGGCGGGACGGTACCGGCGTGGCTGGCGGCAATATCGGTCTTGTCGGCCACGCAGTCCGCAGCGACGTTCCTGGGCGGGCCGGACTTCGGCTATAATGGCGACTTCACCTATCTCGGCACCAATCTGGGTGGGCTGTTGGGAGCGATCTTCGTCGCGCGGGTGCTGATCCCACGCTTCTATGCAGCGCGCGTGACCACGGTCTACGAGCTACTGACGCAAAGATACGGCCCGCGCGCGACGCGCTCGGCAGGGGCGATGTTCCTGATAGGACGCATATTGGCAGGCGGCGCGCGCCTCTATCTGGCCGCAATCGCGGTCGCGATGGTGATGACCTCGACCGTCAGCGCTCAGGGTATCTTGGTCGCCGCAGCCTTGCTGGTTGCCGCCAGCTTTTTCTTCACATTCGTCGGTGGTCTCCGATCGGTGCTGTGGATCGACCTGATCCAGTTCACCGTCTTCCTCGCCTCCGCCATCGCGGTCCTGGTGTTCCTGCGTCTGTCCATTCCGGCCAGCAACGCGGACATCCTGCGTGGCCTCACGCACGCGCCGGGCGGGGTCGACAAGCTCCGCCTGTTCGACCTTTCATTCGATCCGTCCAAGCCCTTCTCTCTGCTCGCGATCGTGACGGGCATCGCGTTGCTCTATGTCGGCTCGTCGGGCCTGGATCAGGACGTCACCCAACGGCTGCTCGCCTGCCGCGATGCGCGAACCGGTGCACGGAGCCTCTATGGGTCGGTGATCGCGACGGTGCCGGTGGTCGCGATCTTCATCACGATCGGATTGTTGCTGCACGTCTTCTACGACCGGCCTGAGTTGATGGGCGGCGCCACCGCCGCCGCGAGCCAGGCGTTCGGCGGTGAGAAGATCAGCATCTTCATGCACTATATCCTGACGCAGCTACCGCCGGGCCTGCGCGGGCTGGTCACCGCGGGAATCATGGCGGCGGCGGTGGCGACGACCAATTCGGCGCTGAACGCCATGTCGTCGGTGCTGATCCAGGATTTCTACCGGCCCTGGCGCGAGGGGCATGGCGGGTCTGACGAGCATCATTACGTCCAGGCGGGACGTGCGGGCATGGGTGCGATCGGTATCGCGATGCTGATCGTCGCCGTCTTGTCCTTCTACTGGCAGCATGTCGCCAGGATCGGCCTGCTCGAATTCGCGCTGCAGGTGATGGTGTTCGCTTATGCCGGGCTGCTGGGCGTGTTCTTCGCGGCGGTGCTGACCCGACGGGGGACGGCCATGTCGGTCATTGCCTCCCTGATCGCCGGCTTCGTGACGATCACCTTGCTGCAGCCGATTGTCGCCGCGGCGATCGACCTCCCCGCGCCGCTGCTGCATCTCGCCTTCCCGTTCCAGCTCTGCATCGGCACGGCGGTCGCCTTCCTGATCGCGATCGCGCCGCGCGGAGCTAGCCCGGCCTGACGCGGTCGCGCGGCGTCTTTCCAATCCCGGGATTGAAGATGTTGCAGGGATCGAGCGCAGCGTAATGCGCGCGCAAGGCCGGCTTCGCCTCATAGAGATGGCCGACATTATGCTCGGCCGGATATTCGGCGCCGCGCGCATCGAGCAAAGCCAGCATCGCATGCTCCAGCGCCATGCAGTCACCACCCTTCGCCACGATATAGTCCTGGTGAAAGACGTGGCACAGGAAGTGACCATAATAGAGCTTGTGCAGGATGGGCCGCGCGATCTCCTCGGGCAACTGTTCGGTCCAATCGGTGCAGTTGCGTGGGAGCGCGATGTCGAGCGCGACGATGTCCTCCACCTCCTCTGGGTGCATCGCACGGTAGCGGACCGCAGCGCCGGCGGCAGCGAAGCGATGGAGGAAGGCCGCTTCGCCCTCGGCCGGCGTGCATTCGAAATAGTCACCGGTCGCCGAAGGGAAACGTGCTTCGAGCCATGCCCGCGTTTCGTCGAGGCCGTCGTCGGAAACGCGCAGCATCAGATGATGCTCAAAGCGGTCGCGATACTGACGAAGCCTTCGGGGCAGGTGATCGGGAAGGAAGCTGGCCAGCCGCTGCAAAACCCTATCGGAAAAGTTCGCCGGAACAAAGGGAAGCGCATCAATCCTCGCGCGTGCCGCGAATAAAAGCGGCAGGCGGTCCGTCCCCAATCCGCGGATCGCGAGATAGGTATCCTTCCCGTAGCGCGCGGCGATGTCAAAGCAGCCGCGATGCATATATTCGCCCGCCACCGGCAAGCTTTGAAATCCGCTCAGGATCGCGCGGCGCAGGTCAGTCAGTTCGGATGGATCATTCGTGCCGATATAGAAGACGCGCGTCGTCCCATCCCTGGCGAACGTATCCAGTCGGACCGCGAACAACATGATTTTGCCCGCGCTTCCCGAAGCTTCGAACAGACGAACGGGGTCGGCATTGAAGCGCGCCGGCGTTGCCGCGTCCACTTTGCGGACGTGCTCGGCATAATGCGCGTCCGAAGCGGCGCGGCCTTCCGCGGGATCCACATCCGCCGCGGTGAAGGTGCCACTTTCGAGACGGGCGAGGATCGCCTCCGGCTCGGCCCCAAGCGCGATCCCGAGATGATTGACGAGAGTAAGGCGTCCCGCCTCATCGACCCGCGCGTAAAGCGCGAGTTCGGTATAAGCCGGCCCGCGTCGGACCAGCGCGCCTCCCGAATTGTTGCAGATGCCGCCGATAACGGAAGCGCCGATGCAGGAAGAGCCGATCACCGAATGCGGTTCCCGACCGAGCGGACGAAGCCTGGCCTCAAGGTGGTTCAGCGTCGCGCCGGGTAGGCACACCACCTGGCGCCCCTCGCGGATCAGGTGGATGCCGGTCAGCCGGCGGGTGCTGACGATCACAACCGGGCGGTCATAGACACCGTCAGGCGTGGATCCTCCGGTCAGGCCGGTATTGGCCGCCTGCGCGATCACGATCACGTCGGCATCGACGCAGGCGCGCAGCACGCGCCATTGCTCGACCAGGCTGCCGGGCTGGACGACGGCCAGAACGGGCCCAGAGCCAAAGCGATAACCCTGGCGGAAGCGTCGGGTCGCCTTGTCGCCGGTCAGCAGGTGGCGCCGGCCGACGAGCCCGCGCAATGTGTCGAGAAGATCGGTGGTCGAAATTGGCTACCTCCGAACCTCCCCGATCAGAGCCAGGGGCGCTCCGCCGCCATCGCCGCCTCGTATCGCCCAATATTGTCGGCCATGGCCAGTGTCAGTCCGATTTCGTCCTGCCCCTTCATCAGGCAGTCGCGGCGGAACGGATCCATGTGGAAAGTGAAGCGGTCCTGATAGGGCGTGGTGACCGTCTCGGTTTCCAGGTCGACCGTGATCTCGTCGGTCTTCGCGACCTCCATCAGGCGATCGATTGCCTCCTGCGGCAGGACCACGGTGGCGATGCCGTTCTTGAATGCGTTGCCCGAGAAGATGTCGGAGAAGCTTGGCGCAAGCACCGCCTTCACACCCATGTCACCGAGCGCCCAGGCGGCATGCTCGCGGCTGGAGCCGCAGCCAAAATTGTCGCCGGCGATCAGGATCGGCGAGCCCTTATAGTCCGGATTTTCGAAGACGTTACCCGGCTCTGCGCGCACCGTTTCGAAGGCGCCGCGGCCGAGGCCCGCGCGCGTGATCGTCTTCAGCCAATGCGCCGGAATGATGACGTCCGTATCGACATTCTTGCGGCCGAACGGATAGGCCTTGCCTTCGACCTGGGTCAGCTTTTCCATCAGTCCGCGGCCTTCGGAAAAGCGGGCAGCTTCGCGATATCTGCCTGCTCGTGCTGGATGATCACGGTCGCATGCAGGTTCGCCGCGAGCTTCTTGAAGCGATCGAGCGATGCCAACGTGTCCGCACGATTGCTGTTGAACGAGGGCACGCCGTTCGTCTCGTAATTCTCGGCGAAGTGCGCAGTGTCGCCCGAGAGCAGGACATAGCCTTTATGCGCGAGCCTCACGAGCAGCCCATGGTGACCGGGGGTGTGACCGGGCAGGTCGATCATCGTGACCGTGCCGTCGCCGAACACGTCCTTGTCGCCGACTACCGGCTCCAGCGCGCCGCCTCCGTTCAGCCAGTGATCGAGCGCGGCGGCATGATCCTTGCCGGCGCCGCGCATATCATCGACATCGCCCTTCCCGATCAGCAATTTCGCGTTCGGGAAGTCGGCCGCCTGACCGGTATGGTCGAAATGCTCGTGGCTGATACCGATGATCGCAATGTCGGCGGGCTTCACGCCCAGCTTGGCCAGTTGATCGACGATCGTGACGGTCAGAACGGCGTCCAGCCCCTGCCTGGGATCCGGCACATGGTTGAGCATCGCCTTGGGGATGCCGGTATCCCACAGCATGTAGGTATCGCCATGGCGAATCAGGTAGCAGCTTGCGGCGAGATCCTTGTGCCGGCCCACATAAGCACGCGTGTCCGAAAATTCGTCGAGGTCGAACGCGACGATCTTGCCGCAATCGAGTCGCCACAGCGACACCGGCGCGGGCGGTGCGGCCTGGGCAATCCCAGCCAGCAGCAAGCCCCCCAATCCTGCAAAAGCCCGCTTCAGCATCATCCCATCAACTCCCGAACATCGGTCAGCTTGCCCGTCACCGCGGCCGCCGCGGCCATGGCCGGAGACACCAGATGCGTGCGCGAACCCGGGCCCTGCCGACCCACGAAATTGCGGTTGGAGGTGGAGGCGCAGCGCTCACCCGGCGGCACCTTGTCCGGGTTCATGGCGAGGCACATCGAGCAACCGGGCTCACGCCATTCGAAGCCCGCCTCGATGAAGATGCGGTCCAGCCCTTCCGCCTCGGCCTGGCGCTTGACCAGGCCCGAGCCGGGGACGACCAGCGCCTGACGGATATTGTCGGCGACATGGCGCCCCTTGGCGACCGCAGCCGCGGCGCGCAGATCCTCGATCCGGCTGTTGGTGCAACTGCCGATGAAGATATTCTCCACCGAAACGTCCTGCATCCGCGTGCCCGGCGCCAGGCCCATATAATCGAGCGATTTCCGCGCGGCTTCCTGCTTTGAAGGGTCGGCAAAGCTCATCGGATCGGGAACAATGCCGGTGATCTGCACGACATCCTCGGGACTGGTGCCCCAGGTCAGGCTGGGGGCTACATCGGCCGCGTCCAGAGTTATGACCTTATCGTAGGATGCGCCAACATCTGTCGGTAAAGTCTTCCAATATTCAACCGCGCGATCCCACTCGGCGCCTTGCGGCGCCATTGGGCGCCCCTTCAAATAAGCGAAAGTCTTCTCGTCGGGGGCGATCAGGCCCGAACGCGCACCATGCTCGATCGCCATATTGGAGACGGTCAGCCGCCCCTCGATCGACATGTCACGGATCACCTGGCCAGTATATTCGACGACATAACCGGTACCGCCCGCGGCGCCGACCTTGCCGACGATCGCAAGGATCACGTCCTTGGGGCTTACACCGAAGCCCAACGTGCCGTCGACGCGGATCTCCATCGTCTTCGACTGCTTGAGCAGCAGGGTCTGCGTGGCGAGGACATGCTCGACCTCGCTCGTACCGATGCCGAAGGCGAGTGCGCCCAGCGCCCCGTGCGCGGCGGTGTGGCTGTCCCCGCAAACCAGGGTGGTACCGGGCAAGGTAAAGCCCTGCTCCGGTCCGACGACGTGAACGATGCCCTGCTCGGGCGCGATCTCGTCGAACATGCGGATGCCGAATTCGGGCGCGTTGCGCTGGAGCGCGGCCAATTGGTTGGCGCTTTCGGGATCCGCGATCGGCAGCCGGCCGCCGTGCGCATCGACGCGCGCCGTGGTCGGCAGATTATGATCCGGCACCGCAAGCGTAAGATCGGGTCGGCGCACCTTGCGCCCGGCGGCACGGAGACCTTCGAAAGCCTGCGGACTGGTCACCTCGTGCACGAGGTGACGATCGATATAGATCAGGCAGGTTCCATCGTCTCGGCGCGCCACGACGTGCGCGTCCCAGATCTTCTCGTAGAGGGTGCGGGGTGCGGACATGATGCGGCGCACATAAGAGGCTGTGGCGCGGATGGCCAGATAGGGTGCGTATCAGGCCGGCAAAGTCTGCTTCCGCCCGGATTGCGCATCCTGCGCCAGCCATCCCGCGCCTTGGCCGGGATGAGCCGGACCATTGCGATATGTTAAGACTTCCAAGGGCATATCGACCGGCTTCGACCTGGGCCTGAGTCGGCAAGACTATCCCCATGTCGAACGGGGAACCCGATGAATACAGTAACTCAGTTCGACCCTGCCGCCGCCATATCGCTGCAAAGCCCGGCCAAGCGCAGGTGGAGCAATGCCGCCGAATTCCAGTTCGAGATCGTGCTGTTCCTGCTGCTGCTTGCAACCTTCGCGGCGGTGCGATTCCAGGATTCGATCCTGCTCAAGACGATCACGCTTCGGCCGGGCTCGTCGCTCTACACGGTGCGTTACTATGGCGACGGGCCTCTAGGCGGCAAATCGACGGTCACGGTCGACCCGAAACGTCCGCTCCACTGGCGCTGCGATCTGCGCGCCGTCTACGCTTATCCTTATTGCGGCTATGAACTGCTGCTCGACGACAAGACGCCCAACAAAGGTTATGATCTGAGCCGGCTGGAATCACTGGCGATCAACCTCGATTATAAGGGACCGTCGGATACATTCCGCATCTATTTCAAGAATTTCGACGCGCGCTACAGCAAGCCGGGCAAGCCCGACACGCTGAAGTTCAACAAGGTCGAGGTTTCGGCGCAGCCGGGCCACAATATCATCCATCTCGGCATGCCGGATTTCGCGGTTGCCGAATGGTGGGTGACGCAGAACAAGATCAGGCCCGCACTCAGCCACGTCCAGCTCGACAATGTCACCGAATTCCAGTTTCAGACGGGAACCCTGGTTCCGCCGGGCACCTATTACTTCAAGGTCCACAGCATCGTGCTGCGCGCGCGTGTCATCAGCCAGGCGACCTGGTATGCCGCCATCCTGGCAGCCTGGGCGGTCCTGATCGCCGCCTACCTGCTGTACCGCATCCTCAAGCTACGCAACGATCTGGATCAGCGGCGCGAGAGCCAGGCGGCGGCGCTGCGGCTTGCGCAATATGCGGAGGAATCGGCGCGGCGCGATTATCTGACCAAGTTGTTCAACCGTTCGGGCATCATCGACCTCTATCATCCCCTCGCGATGAACCGGCGCACCGACGGCGCGCTTGCCGTGATCCTGCTCGACGTGGACCACTTCAAGCTGGTCAACGATCGCTACGGCCACAGCGCCGGCGACCAGGTGCTGGCCGGAATCGCCAGGATATTGAGCGACAATACGCGCACCGGCGATATCGTCGGCCGCTGGGGCGGCGAGGAATTCCTGCTGATCTGCAGCATTTCCGATCAGGATGCGGCGATGACAATCGCATCGAAACTACGCGCCAACATCGAGGCGCAGGACTTCCCCGTGGTCGGCCATGTCACCGCCAGTATGGGCGTCTATTGCTGCAGCGGACAAGCGGACGCGCTGGAGCAGATCGTCTCTTATGCGGATGCCGCGCTCTATGCCGCCAAAGAGCAGGGCCGCAATCGCGTGGTGCTGTACCAGCCCTTCATGCGCGAAGCGGCCTGATCAGGCGTCGCGCAGGGCCTCCTGCGGCGATACATAGCCAGCATCGTGCGCGAACGGCAGCGGCCGATCCTCCCGGAGTGCCCCGAGCACAGCGGCGAAATCGCCTCGACAGCGAAAACCCAGATGCCGCTCTGCAAGGGAGGCGTCGTAGACGCGATCGATCGAGCGGGGCAGCGACCAGCCCTTGCGCGCATAAAGCGACGCGGCGTCAGGAAAGTAACGTGCGACTACCGCGGCAGCGTCACGCTTCAATTCCGACGCATCGGACCGCGCGAAGGGCGTGGGCGCGGAGACGATGAACAGCCCATAGCCGAGTGCGGGTGCGCGCTGGAGTGCAACCCGGTGCGCTTCAGCCGCATCTTCTGCGGTCAGCCGACGGTGGAGCAACTCGTTCGCCTTGGTATTGGGCCCGGACAAACCGATCCGGTCCGCCTGATCATCTTCCTCGGGAAAGAAGCGGCTCGTGCGCAGGATGATCAGGGGCAGGCCATGCTGAGCATGCGTGAGCCGGCAGAGCTCCTCCGCCGCAAGCTTGGTGACGCCGTAGATGTTGCGCGGCTCGAGCGGCGCGAACGTCTCGTCGAGCCAGGTGGCGGCTTTTCCATTCCCCTCCCGGATCGCGGCCGAGATCATGAGCGAGGTGGTAGAAGTGAAGACGAAGCGACTTGCACCGACAGCGACCGCCTCCTCCAGCAAGTTGAGCGTGCCGGTGACGTTGACATCGACGAAGCTCTGGCGGGGATAGCGCGCCATATCGGGCTGATGGAGCGCGGCGCCATGCACGACGGCCCGGATGCCCCGTTCGCGCATCACGCGCGCCACCAACGCGCGGTCCGCGACCGAACCGATCACATCTGTATTCGGACCTGGGGCAACGTCGAGGCCGATAACCCTGTATCCATCGCCCGCGAGCAAAGGGGCGAGGTACCGGCCCAGCCAGCCGCTCGATCCGGTCAGGAGAAGGTTCATACCTTTTGCCTATCGGGCCGCCGGCGCGGCTTCAATCGCGCTTCGCGACCCGAAGCGGGCCCCAGCCGACACCTTTTCGGGAAGGATCATCGCGACATGATTCGGCGACGGCTGAACGGTCGCCCCAGATAGTCGGGAACCATCACGGCTTGCCGACTTGGACCCAATCGTGGAACGGCAGGTGGTAATATTGGTCGAATATCTCGAGCGGGAGGCCGGTCGGCTTCACCGAGGTCGAGTTCCACAGCATCGCCACACCGAAACGCTCGGACGGATCGAAGATGATCTCCGAGCGCGAACCGCGCACCGCGCCGCGATGCCAGATCAAGTGATGTCCCTGATAGTCGGACTCGCGGAAGGCTAGCCCATAAGCGCTGTTCTTGAGCGCCTGATCATAGGGCGCGAGCCGCCCGCGCGGCGTGAACACGCGCGGGATATGCAATTCCCAGAGCAGATCGGGCGGCAGCACGCCGGGCGCGCCGCCCATCTGCGCACGCATCCAGATGCCCAGATCGACGATCGAGCTGTTGACCCCACCTGCGGCGGGAATGCGGTAATAAGCTTCCTGCACCGGGATCGGGCGACGGCCATTGTGCGGACGCGCCCAACTCGGCGAACCGACCAATCCTTCCTTGGTGGTGCTCGCGCTGGCCATGCCAAGCGGGCCGAAGACGTAATGGCGCGCGGCCTGATCGTAGGTAAGCCCGGTCGCTTTCTCGACCGCTTCGTGCGCCACGTCGAACGCGACGTTCTGATAGGCCCAACAAGTGCCGGGCGGACACATCGGGAAGAGCGGGCCATATTCGCCCCGGATCACCGCCGGATCGATATTGTCCTCCAGCCGGTCATCATAGGCATTCTTGACGATGCCCAGCCGGTGCGAGAGCGCATCGGCCAGCGTGGCGACATTTTGGTTGTCCTTCGGCAGCTTGAGCGTGGACGACCATTTGGAGATCGGATCATCGAGACTGAGCTTGCCCTGCCGCGCGAGCAACGCTTCCAAAGTCGCCGCCACGCCCTTCGAGACCGAAGCCCAGCGCCAGACCGTCTGCGGTGTCGCCTTCTCGCCCGTGTCGGCATCGACCACGCCATAGGCCTTGATGAAGGAAAGCTGCCCATCCTCGATAACCGCGATCGCGAGGCCGGCCATGTCCTTGCGATCGACGATGCTGCGCGCCCGTCCATCGAGCCAACCATAATTGACGCGATAGTGGCGTGGGTTGAGCGGCCCTGCTCCGAGCGCGCGTTCGGCCTGGGCGGCGGTGCGGATGCCTTCACGCACCGGCTTGTTCGCGATGAAATGGCGAACGATCACAAAGGCTTCGGCGATCAGGATGAGCGCCAGCATCAACTGGATACTGCGCAGGATCACCGGGTCGCGCCACAGCGGACCGGAAGAGGATTTAGAGGATCGGGGCCGACGCGGCGAAGTCACCCTTTAGCCTTGGGGCGCGAACCGGCGGGGGTCAATCGAGCCGCGACTCGGTTCGTCGTGCGACGAACCGTTTGGAAATACCACCGAAAGCCTTCTGCCGCTTGCGGGGAAAGGCTTCCGGTCACGCGATATAAGCAGCGCTCGTCTTGGCCTTGACATCCTCCGCCGCGACACCCGGCGCCAGTTCGATCAGCTTGAACGGCGATTGATGATCGGGGCGCTGGAAGACGCACAGATCGGTAACGATCATGTCGACGACATTCTTGCCGGTCAGCGGCAGCGTGCAGGCGGGAATGAACTTGGGGTCGCCGTTCTTGGAGGTGTGCTCCATCACCACGATGATCTTTTTGACGCCGGCGACGAGATCCATCGCGCCGCCCATCCCCTTCACCATCTTGCCGGGGATCATCCAATTGGCGATGTCGCCCCCTTCCGAAATTTCCATCGCGCCGAGCACGGCCAGGTCGATATGCCCGCCGCGGATCATGCCGAAACTGTCGGCCGAGGAGAAATAGACCGTCTTGGGAAGCTCCGACACGGTCTGCTTGCCCGCGTTGATCAGATCGGGATCGACCTCGTCGTCATAAGGAAACGGGCCGATGCCGAGCATGCCATTCTCCGACTGGAGCGTGACCTCGACACCCTCGGGGACGTGATTTGCCACGAGCGTCGGAATGCCGATGCCCAGATTGACGTAGAAGCCATCCTTGAGCTCCTTCGCGGCGCGCGCCGCCATCTCGTCGCGGGTCCAGGGCATTTACTTCGCTTTCTTCTGACTGTCGGGTTGGACTTCGGGCGCGGCGGGCTTGAGCGGGCCGGGATCACGCCACTGCTTGTCCTTGGGGAAGATATCGTCCGGGCCGCCCTGGATCGCACTGCCGTAAACCGGGTTCGGCATCACGAACCAGCCTGCACCCCACAAAGCGGCGATGCCCGAATAGGCAACGGTGGCGCGCCGCTCGGCGACGCTATTGGGCTCGCTCGTGAAAAGGTCGGAGAAGTCGACCAACTGATCGCCCGCCATCGCCAGCACGCAATATTTGGCGGCGATCGCCTGACGCCGTCCGTCCTTCATCGATCCATTGGCGTCGTCGCCCGACAGGAACAAGGTCTCGCCATGTTTTGCCGGTCCCAGGCCGGCCGCGTTGAGCGCGGCCTCGGCACCAGCCGCGTTCACCGCCGCGCGGTTGGAGTTGAAGATAACTGTCACGCCATGGTCGCGCAGGCGGTCGAGCGCCTCCTTGGCGCCGGGCGTAGGCGCGACATAGGCCGCTCCACCCTTCTCCCACCGATCCCAGGCGTCGTCATCGAACGTCTTCCGATTGGCCATCAGGTCGTCATATTCGGCGCCGAGATTGAGGATCGAAGTCTCATCCACGTCGAGCACGATCGCGGGCGGCTTGTCGCCGCACGGCACGAAATGCGGATTGGAAAGCGTCGAGTCCCGAGTGAGGACCACGCTCTTGTGCGTGCCGCTTGCCACCTGCTCATCGACGAAATCGGCGAGTATGCGCCAGGTCTGGCGGCTGAGCGCCGCGGCCTCGGCCGACCCGTAGAGATATTGGATGCCGTGGAGCTGCGGAGGTGCGGGTGGCGGCTCAGGCGGAAAATAGGCCTTGGGCGCGGCGGATATGGTGGCTTTGGCCTTGGGGGACGGCGTCTTCTTGGTCAGCGCGGCCGAAGGCGCGGCCAATACCAGCGCAAAAGCAATTGCCGTGAGCGTGCGGCTCATGCGGTTTCCCGCGTGCGAGTCGTGCGGAATTCGATACGCTTCTCGTAGGGAGCGCCCGAGATCAGCCGCTTGATATAGATGCCCGGCACGTGGACGCAGTCGGGATCGAGGCTGCCGACGGGTACGATCTCTTCCACCTCGGCGACGGTGAACTTGCTCGCGGTCGCCATCGGCTGGTTGAAATTGCGCGCGGTCTTGCGGAAGATCAGGTTGCCCGCCTCGTCCGCTTTCCAGCCCTTGATGATCGCAAGATCGGCGACGATGCCGCGTTCGAGTACATAGGTCTGGCCATCGAACTCTTTGGTCTCCTTGCCGTCGGCCACGACGGTGCCGACACCGGTCTTGGTATAGAAACCGGGAATACCCGCCCCGCCCGCCCGGCAGCGTTCGGCCAGCGTCCCCTGTGGGCAGAATTCGACCTCGAGCTCGCCTGCCAGATATTGGCGTTCGAATTCCTTGTTCTCGCCCACGTAGGAAGAGATCATCTTGGCGATCTGGCGACTGCGCAACAGCTTGCCCAGGCCTACCCCGTCGATGCCCGCATTGTTGGAGACGACGGTCAGGCCCTTCACGCCCGACGTCTCGACCGCATCGATCAACCGTTCGGGGATGCCGCACAGGCCGAACCCGCCCGCGCAGATCGTCATGCCGTCCTTGAGCATGCCTGCAAGGGCGGCGGTCGCGTCGGGATAAATCTTGTTGGCCATGGATCCTCCAGAGGCCCGCCCTATGCCGATATCGGAGCCGACATTCAAACCTGAATCTTAATTCAGGTTCGGTCCGTTTGCTCGGCTCCGCCACGCGGCTATAGCGCCTTCATGACGAAGCTGAGAACCGGCGGCCGCATCCTGGTCGACGCACTCGTGGCCCAAGGCTGCGAGCGGATATTCACCGTACCGGGCGAGAGTTTCCTGCCTGTGCTCGACGCGCTGGTCGACTCGCCCGAGATCGACGTTGTGGTTACCCGCGCCGAAGGTGGCGCCGCTTTCATGGCCGAGGCCGACGGCAAGATGACGCATCGTCCGGGCATATGCTTCGTGACACGCGGCCCAGGGGCCACCAACGCCTCGATCGGCGTGCATGTGGCGATGCAGGATTCGACCCCGATGATCCTGTTCGTGGGCGACGTGGCGCGTGAGGCCCGCGACCGCGAAGGGTTCCAGGAAGTCGATTTTCCTGCCTTCTTCGCCCCCCTGTGCAAATGGGCGGCGCGGATCGAGGATGCGGTGCGCATCCCCGAATATGTCGCGCGCGCCTATGCGACCGCGATGAATGGACGGCCGGGTCCGGTCGTGCTGGCGCTGCCTGAAGACATGCTGGAAAGTGAGGCCGATACGCTCGACCGGCCAAAGGTCACGCGCGCGCCGCAAGCCTGCTATCGCGACCAGGTCAACGAGGTTTATGATCGGCTGCGCGAAGCGAAGGCGCCGATTGCGATCGTCGGCGGCGCGGATTGGGACGCCGAAACCGGCGAAACCTTCGAACTGTTCGCAATGCGCAGCGGGTTGCCAGTTGCGACCGCGTTCCGACGCCAGGATGCCATCTCCAACGATAGCCCAGTCTATGCGGGCAATCTCGGTTACGGACCCAATCCGAAGCTGGTCGAACGTATCCGCAAGGCGGATCTCGTCATGGTGGTCGGCGCGCGCCTGGGTGAGGCCACGACCGACGGCTATGAGCTGATCACGCCGGACCACCCCGGCCAGGTCTTGATCCACGTCCATCCCGATCCCGAGGAACTGGGGCGCGTCTACCGCACCGATCTCGCGGTCTGCGCGGATGTTGCGCATTTCGCACGCGCCATGGGCCAGACCGTGGACGAAACTGCCGAGACAGGCGGCGCGGCACGGGCCGCCCACGCCGAGTATGAGGAATGGAATACTCCCTTCGCCAATGGCACGAAGCTCGACCTCGGCCTTGTGTGGGCCGAACTGCGCAAGACGCTTCCGGCCGACTCGATCCTCTGCAACGGCGCGGGCAATTTTTCCGCCTGGGCGCATCGCTTCTGGCGCTATACCGCGCAGCCCTCGCAGCTTGCCCCGACCGCGGGCGCGATGGGTTATGGCGTGCCGGCGGCGATCGCGGCGGCAATCCGCTTCCCCGGCAGGCGCGCAGTCGCGGTCGCGGGCGATGGCGATTTCATGATGAACGGGCAGGAACTTGCCACCGCCGTGCGGCAACGCGCACGCCTGCTGGTGTTGCTGATCGACAATGGCAGCTATGGCACGATCCGGATGCATCAGGAGCGGCGCTATCCGGCGCGCGTTTCCGCGACCGATCTGACCAATCCTGATTTCGCGGCCCTGGCGCGCGCCCACGGCGGCTGGGCAGAGACAGTCGAGGCGACCGAGCAATTTGCCCCTGCCCTCGCCCGCGCGCTCGAGCAGCCTGGCGTGGCCCTGCTCCATCTCAAGACCGACATCGAGCGGATCAGCCCCACCCTCACTGTCTCGGGGCTGCGCGCGCCGAAGTGAAGGACGGGCGGCCTTTATTGCTATTCGATTCAGGCGTCGGCGGCTTGTCGGTGCTGGCCGAGGCGCGCGCGGCGCTTCCGAACGCGCCGATTGTCTATGTCGCGGACAATGGCGGCTTCCCCTACGGTACCAAGACCGAGGCCGAGATTTCGGCGCGCGTGCCCGCTCTCCTCGGACGGCTGGCGGAACGCTATCGTCCACGGCTCATCACCATCGCCTGCAATACGGCCTCGACGATCGCGCTAGCAGGTGTACGCGCGGCGCTCGACCTGCCGATCGCGGGCACGGTACCGGCCATCAAGCCCGCGGCCGAACAATCGCGGACGCGCGTGATCGGCGTGCTCGGCACCAACGCCACCGTGCGTCAGCCTTATGTCGACGATCTGTCCGCCCGGTTCGCGGCCGACTGCCTGGTGCTGCGTCACGGCTCGGCGGAGCTGGTCCAGCTCGCCGAGGCGAGCCTGCGCGGCGAGCCCACGAGGGACGATGCTTATGCCCAGGTGATGGCCGGATTGCTCGACCAGGAAGGCGGCGATCGGATGGACACGGTAGTGCTGGCCTGCACGCATTTTCCCTTGGTCGCGGACAGACTGGCGGCGGTGACGCCCCGCGCCTTGCGCTTTGTCGATGGTGCCAAGGGGATAGCGCGGCGCGTCGCCTATCTCACGCGCGACCAGCAATGGCCCGAGGCCCCCGCACCGGGCATCGCGGTGTTCACCGCGCCGATCGAGATTGAGAGCGGACTGAAAGCCTCGCTCGCGCGCTTCGGGCTGACGCAAATCGAACGTTTGTGATCAAAAGCGCGCTTCCGATACTGGAAAGATTGGTCTTTCCACGTTAGATGCGCAGCTTCGCACCGCGGGACAGGCACTTTGGACTATAGTCGCGTTTTCACCCAGGCGATCGACCGGCTGCATGCCGAGGGACGGTACCGGGTCTTCATCGACATCCTTCGCAACAAGGGCATGTTCCCCAACGCGCGATGTTTCGCGGGCCATAACGGGCCGAAGCCGATCACTGTCTGGTGCTCGAACGATTATCTGTCGATGGGCCAGCATCCTGACGTGATCGCGGCGATGGAAGAAGCGCTGCATGATGTCGGCGCGGGATCGGGCGGCACGCGCAACATCGGTGGCAACACGCATTACCATATTGATCTCGAGCATGAGCTGGCCGACCTGCACGGCAAGGAAGGCGCTTTGCTTTTCACGTCGGGCTATGTGTCGAACGAGGCGACGCTCTCCACCTTGGCCAAGGTGCTGCCGGGCTGCATCATTTATTCGGACGAACTGAACCACGCCTCGATGATCGCGGGCATCCGCAATTCGGGCTGCGAGAAGCGGGTATTCCACCACAACGACCTCGATCATCTCGAGGAATTGCTGGCGGCGGACGATCCCGAGCTGCCCAAGCTGATCGCGTTCGAGAGCGTTTATTCGATGGATGGCGACGTGGCGCCGATCCACGCCATCTGCGATCTGGCCGACAAATATAATGCATTGACCTATCTCGACGAGGTCCATGCGGTCGGCATGTACGGCCCGCGCGGCGGCGGCATCTCCGACCGCGATGGCGCGGCGGGCCGGATCACCATCATCGAAGGCACGCTCGGCAAGGCGTTCGGCGTGATGGGCGGCTATATCGCCGCCGATACGATGATCATCGATGTGATCCGCAGCTATGCGCCCGGCTTCATCTTCACCACCAGCCTGTCGCCGGTGCTCGTCGCGGGTGCGCTGGCGAGCGTGCGCCATCTCAAATCTTCGAGCGTCGAGCGCGACGGCCAGCGGGCCGCCGCCGAAACGCTCAAGGGCATGATGCGCGAAGCCGGTCTGCCGGTGATGGCGTCGACCACGCACATCGTGCCGCTGATGGTTGGCGATCCGGTCAAGGCCAAGCGGGCCAGCGACATATTGCTCGCCGAATATGGCGTCTATGTGCAGCCGATCAATTACCCGACCGTGCCACGCGGCACCGAGCGGCTGCGCTTCACTCCCGGCCCGACCCACACGCCCGAGATGATGCGCGAGCTGGTCGACGCGCTCGTCGAGATCTGGAGCCGGATGGAGATGAAGCTGGCGGCGTAGTTTGGTGCGTCTCGGCATCCGCCGAAGCTTGCGGTCTACTTCCGATCAGGCGTTGCCCAGCACATTCCTGCAGCCGCTCTTGGTGCAAGCCCCCGCCATGCGCGTCGCGAGGCGGTCCATCACCGCCTGGCCGTCATGCGCCTTGCTCCAGCCCTGGAGATCCTTGGCCCAGGCTTGCGCCTTCTTTTCGGTCCGCTGGGCATAACCGCTCGTATTCTGGCCGAGCGCATCGATCACGTTGTCCGCGCTTTGTTCGACCGCTGCTTTGTCGTCGGGGGTCAAACGCAAAACGAAGCCGGAATAGAGGATGGCCCACTGGATACGGGTGGCCGGCCCCTCCGCGGTTTGCGCGGCCTTGTGCGCCCACGCGATCGCGGCCTTGTTGTCCTTGCGGTCCTCCGCCATGCTGGCGAGGTCCATCATGAAATAATAAGGCGCGATTGCGTGCGGCAGCTCGGCCTCGAGCAATTTCGCGCCTCCCGCCGGATCGCCCGCATCCGCGAGAAATTGCCCCGCATCCGGGATCACCGCCTGACGCAGCATCGGGTTGTTCGCGGCATGGTTGATCATTGCGACGCGCTGCCGGGCTTTCGCCAGCACCTGCGGTGCGACCTTGCCGCCGTTGGCCGCCTTGGACAGAGCGATATCCGCGTTCAGCGTATCGAGCCGGTCGCCCAGCGGCAGGCTCGGATCGGCCGCCACGCGGTCCAGTGCCGCGATAAGGGACGCGCCCAGTTTCGATTGTTCGGCCTTGTCCGGCAGCGCCAGGATAAGCGAGGCGCCCGCATAGCTGAGGATCTGCCGGTTCGCCTTGGTTCCCGCATAATCGGACAGGATAGCAGGCAGAACCGTTTCGACCTGCGCAGCCTGCGTCTGGGTCAGCGTGGCCTTGCCGCCGCCACCGCTCGACAGAACCAGGCTGGTCAGCGTCAGCCTGCGCTTCACCGCTGGGTCGGCGGCCGCGTCCGCCAACCGATCGGTGAAAGCGGCCTCTTCCTTCTGGTCCTTGAAATGCTTGGGATCGTCGAGCCAATCATAGTTTGCGAGAAGTGCCCAATCGTCCGCTGACAGATGCTGCGGGTCGGCGGCGCGCTTGAACAATTCCTCGGTCGAAATCGTCCGCTTGGCGGCGACCCGCAGCACGTCGGCCAGACTGGAAGCCATCGATCCGCCCGACAGGCGGGTAACCTCCGAATGGTCGGGCCGCAGGACGATGACGGTCGGATATCCCTGAATCCCGAATTTCTCGCCCCAGAGCTGCGCGCCCTTGGCGTCGCCGTCGAGATAGACAGGCACGAAATTGCGTGTCTCCGCGATGAAGCTCGCGTCCTTGAACAAGGTCTGCTTCATCATGTTGCAGGGCGGGCACCATTTGGCGCCCCAATAGAGCAAGACGGGC
>Ga0068856_100002249_pt1 | contig 19936 bp, 20 predicted proteins | sample KBSCornC62_FD_66595 | JGI IMG/M metagenome (GOLD analysis project Ga0068856, IMG submission 66595) | Corn rhizosphere microbial communities from Kellogg Biological Station, Michigan, USA - KBS Corn C6-2 | ecosystem: Host-associated > Plants > Roots > Rhizosphere > Soil ... | reverse complement strand
ATGGCGAGCCTCGCCGGTCAATTCGCCGGCATCGTCCGATGGGAAGTGTCCGCCGAAAAAGCCGACGCGATGACCATGGCATTGCGCGAGCTCGAAGCGTCAGGCTTGCGCATCGTGGTCGCGCAAGCCTCCGACGAAGTCCTCTCCGGCGATCGACGCCTGATCGAGCTCGAGCTCATCGGGCATGACCGGCCCGGTATCGTTCAGGAAGTGTCACGCACTCTGCTGGACCGCGACGTGAGCATCGAAGCGCTCGAAACGCAGTTCGCGAGCGGCGCGTGGTCCGGCGAGCAGCTGTTCAAGGCCGTCGCGCTGCTATCGGTTCCGCACGCGCTGACCGTCGAAGCTTTGCGGACTGCGTTGGAGGGCCTGGCCAACGAGTTCATGGTGGACTTGAGCGCCCACGAAGAAGGCGGCGACCGCTAACCGTCTTCACGCGTGGAGCGCCGCAGGTGTCGATTGCAAAGCCCGCTTTGCGCAACCGGCGCTTGTAGCAGCAGTTGTCCGTTGTCTCTGCGTTGGATGCCGAGCTCCGTGACGATGTAATCCAGCGGAATATCGTGCGGCTGCGGATAAATGGTGGGCACTCGCGCCAGCTCGAAGCCGACGCCGATCGTCATCGGTTGCGGCGCGATGGCCGCCAACGTTCGATCGAAGAATCCGCCGCCGTAGCCGAGCCGATATCCGGCATCGTCGAAGCCGGCGACCGCAAGCAGCACGATGTCCGGCGTCACCTGCGGCGAATCGACCGGAACGGGAATGTCGTACACCGCGGGACGCATTTGCGTCAGCGGCGTCCACTCGCGAAAAATCATCGGCTGTCGCGGCGCAACGACGACCGGAAGCGCGGCGTGCGCGCGGCGCGCCAGTAAACGCAGGATCAGGCTCCGCGCGTCGTATTCCGCTTGATAGGGCCAGCAGAACGCGACGATTTTTCCGGCCACATCGGTCAACAGCCGTTCCAGATGGCCCTCGATCGCAGCGTTCCACTTCGATCGATATTCCGGATCGGCAGCGAGTCGACGCGCCACCAATTCCGCACGAAGCCGCGTCCGCCACGTTTTGAGTGCCTGCTCGTTCATCGAGCTCGAACATAGCAGACGGCGCGCCGATTGACGCGGGGTCGTTTACGGCGCGTCGGGTCGCGGATCTGGGCTCACGAAGCCGTCGCGATTGGGCATCGCCACTTTCGGCAGTGTGCTGGCATTGATCACTTCGTTCTTGGCCACGATATTGGCCTCGCCGAGGATGTACGCGACCACGGCGTAGGCTTCGTCGTTGCTGAGCGATCCCGGCGCATTGAACGGCATCGCGCGCTTCACGTAATCGAAAACCGTGGTGGCGTAAGGCCAATAGCTTTCGATCGTCTTGACCGGCGCCTTGGCTGGACTGTTGTTGACGAGCGTCCCGCGACCGCCGATCAGACGGTCCCCCAGAGGCGAGCCTTGCAGTTTGTCGCCGTGGCAGGCGATGCACTTCGTCTGATAAACCTTTTCCCCTTGCGCGTAACTGCCGCTACCGGGCGGCAAGCCTCGTCCATCGGCCGGATAGGAAAAATAATTCGCGAGCTCCGCGGCAGTAACGGTCGTGCCGAGATCGAGCCTGCCGCCCGGGCTCGCCGCCTGCGGAACATCGGCGGATCGCTGTGTTGCACATCCTGCGGCCACGAGAAGCGCGCACGCGCTGAAAGCGAGCCATCGCCCAAGTTCAAGCGTGCACATTGGTCACGCTCCCGTCGGCAGCCACTCCCCAGCTCTGGATCGCATTCAAGTGGTAGATGGAACCGATCGGACCGTTCAAGCCACGGACATCGGTCAACTGCTTCAACGTCGGCTGAACGTAACCGGTCTCGTCCGTCGCCCGACTTTGCAATACCGCCGGCTTGCCGTCCCACCGCCACGGCAATCGAAATCGGGCATGGCAAATCGGCAGCACGGGTCCCTGTATGTGCGCATCGGCCCACGACTTGCCGCCGTCGCTCGATACTTCGACGCGCGTGATCTTGCCGCGGCCGCTCCACGCGAGTCCGGTGACTTCGTAAAAGCCCGCACCGGGCAGCTTCATCTCGCCCGATGGAAACGTGATCACCGATTTCGCTTCCATGACGAACGTGAATTGGCGCGCGATGCCGTTCGCCATCAGATCGGTGTACTTCGAAGTCTCCTCGCGTGTCTGATAAGGAACATCGCTTACCTCCAGGCGGCGCAGCCATTTGATGTGCGTATTGCCTTCCCAGCCGGGCAGCATCAAGCGGATCGGATAGCCCTGCTCGGGACGAATCGCCTCGCCGTTCTGCCCGTATGCGATGAACGCGTCATCGAGACATTTGTCGAGCGGAATGCTGCGCGTCATGACGGCAGCATCGGCGCCTTCGGCAAGGACCCATTTCGCGCCCGGCTTGACACCCGATTCGCGCAGCACCAGGGCAAGCGGCACGCCGGTCCATTCAGACGTGCTCGTGAGGCCGTGCGTGCCCTGGACGGTCTTGAGCGTCGGCTTGCTCCATTCGGTGAGACCGTTACCCGAGCATTCGATGAACATCGTCCGCGAAAACGAAGGAAAGCGCCGGATGTCCGCCATCGAATACTTCTTCGGCTGCTCGACCATGCCGTGGACGAGCAGCGTGTGCTTCGCGGGGTCGATCGTCGCGATGCCGCCGTGGTGACGCTCGAAATGCAGTCCCGATGGCGTGATCACGCCCATGCCGTGCTCGAGGGGCGTCATCGTCCACGACGATTCCTTGGTCGGCGTGCCGAAGCGCCAGCGTGCCTCGCTCTCGAATTGCGAGCGCGAGCCGTAACCTCCGTCGTCGTTGGTGGGCGTTCCCTGCACTTTGGTGGGATCTGCGGGGACCGCGCGTTCCACCGCACCGGCCGCTGCATTGGCACTCGCGATCCTCGGCAGCAAACCGCCCGCGCTCGCGGCCGCGACGGCGAGAAACGAGCGCCTGTCGGTCGTTCGCAGCGGAGCCGCTCCGGAATCAAGTCCTTCGCGTCGAAGTTGAGCGAGATAGCGCTCTTCCGCTTCGACCATGGCTTCGATCTTGCGACGCGTCTTCTCGTCGTCGTTGCGACCTCGGGATTTCATGGCGATTCCTCCTTCGTTGCCGAAACCCTATAGCGCCTCGATCATTCTAACCATATATCGCAGCGTCAAGAAGGGGCGATGCTATCGTGTGTTTCAGACGGCCGCATGCGTTTCCTGGCGAAACACCTCGACGGGATGCGCACTTGCGCGTGATTTTTCTCTGGCACAGAATCCCCGATCGAATCATTGGATTGCGACATAAGGAGAGCCTGATCATGTCCAAGAACGCCGCGCAGTGGAGCGCGCCGCCTGCGTTTCCAACTACGCATTTCGTCGATTCCCGCGTCTACACCGATGACGCGATCTTCGAGGAAGAGAAAGAAAAGCTGTTCCGGCCATCGTGGATCATCGCCTGTCATGAATCCGAAATCGAGGCGGCGTTCGACTATCGCCTGTTCAATCATCCGGCCGGCGTCCCGCTGATCGTCATTCGCGGCGACGATTCGAAGGTGCGCGCGTTCTACAACATCTGCCCGCATCGCGGCAATACGATTCTTTACGATCCGGCGGGCAACGCGAAGCGGATGACCTGCATCTTTCATCAATGGTCGTTCGACTCGCGCGGCAACTGCATCGACATATCGCGCGAGGAGCAGGGCTATCAAAAGCGTTTCTGCAAAGCGGATGCCGGGATGCGCGAAGTGAAGTGCGAAGTGGCCTTCGGCGGGTTCGTCTGGGTCAATATCACGGACGATTGCATGTCGTTACGCGAGTTCATCGGCGGCGCGCTGGACATTCTCGAGCCGTACATGGTCGAGCCGATGGAAGTGTTTCACTTCCACAAGGCGCATCTGCGCACGAATTTCAAGCTGTGGCACGACACGAACAGCGAGTTTTATCACGACTTTTTGCACTACTTCAATCGCATCACCGGGATGCTGCAGCCTGGCTATTTCGAGCGCCGATACACGCCGTTTTCCAACGGTCACGCGACGGTCGGCTCGATGCAGATCCAGTACGATAAATATGACGGCTCGAAAGAGCGTGCAATCGGCTGGCCGAAGATGGCGCGCGGCGGCTGGTACATGGTCGACATCTTTCCGGGCATGACCTACAACCTGCGCACATCGGTGTTGCGGATCGACACGGCGATACCGCTCGGTCCCAACGAGGTCGTCATCGAATTCCGCGGCCTGGGTTTGAAGCGCGACACCAAAGAAGAGCGCGATCAGCGCATTTTCGATCACAACATGATTTGGGGCCCCTTCGGCCGCAATCTCCACGAGGATTTGCTGGCGGTGCATGGGCAGGGCCGGGCGATGCGCGATGGAACCGATAGCCGTTGGGTGCTGCAGGGTCGCGAGGAGAACAGCACGATCCACGACGAGGTCGGGATGCGGCATTACTACGCGGAATGGTCGAAACGCATGGGGCGGCCGGCCTACGATCCCTGCCGCGAGGGCAAGACCGAGCCGGTTCGCGCTGCCGCGTGACGGAGAAGCCCGTGCAACCGGAACAACGCCACGCGATCGAGGAGCTCGTCTATCGATCGTGTCTTGCGCTCGACGCGCAGGAATACACGGCATTCCTCGCGCTGTGCACGCCGGATTTTCGCTACGCAATCACGACGTACAGTCCCGAGCTCCGGCGCGAGCAGGTGTGGCTCGATCACGATCGCGCCGGCATGCAAACGCTCTTCACCAATCTGCCGCGTCACAACAGCGATCACTCGCCGCTCACGCGCCATGCGACCGTGTATACCGTCGATCTCAGTGGCGACGCCGAAGCCAACGTCGTGTCGGCGTTGCAGGTGTTTCGAACGCAACTCGATGGCGGCGCCACCGAGCTTTTCGCCGTCGGCCACTTTCACGACATGGTACGTTTGGGCGGCGACGCACCGAAGCTCGCGCGTCGAGCCGTGCGTCTCGACACGCGTCAGCTCGGCTACGGTTACCACGTGCCGTTCTGAAACGAATTCGCTCGAATGCGCATCCAGGTCAACGCACGCAACCGCGGCTACGAGTTCGACGCGCTGCCGGGCGAGCGGGTTCTGCACGCCGGGTTGCGGGCGGGCATTGCCTTGCCATACGAGTGTGCCACAGGCACCTGCGGAACATGCAAGGCGACACTCGTCGGTGGAACGGTGAACGACGGGTGGGCGGGGGCGCCGGGGAAGAAATTCGTCAAGGCGGAGCGCCGCGAGTTCTTGATGTGCCAGTGCGACGCGGCCGCGGATCTCACGCTCGAGGTCGACAAGTTCGTTCATGCCGCCCAGCCGGGCGGCTGCACGCCCGACGCGTGCAACGTCGTGCTGCGAACACCGCGTTCGCTCACGCACGACGTGATGGCGTTCAGGGTGGAGCTCGAAGAACCCCGCGACTTCGACGCCGGACAGTTCGTGCTGCTCGCGCCCGCGGGCATCGCCGGTTACCGTGCCTACTCGATGTGCAACTACGAACGCGGCGCAAGGTATCTCGACTTCGTCGTCAAGCGGAAGCCGGACGGAGGATTCTCCGAGTGGCTCTTTGGCGGCAATCGCGAGGGCGCCGCGTTATCGATGTTCGGTCCGCTTGGTAGCGCGACGTTCGAGCCGACGCTCGCCAAGAACGTGCTTTGCATCGCCGGCGGCTCCGGTATCGCGGGCATGATGTCGATTCTGGCAAGAGCGGTGCACGACCGCTATTTCGAGCGCTGGCGCGGATGGGTCTTTTTCGGCGTTCGCAAGATGCACGATACATTTTTCTTGGAGGAGCTCTCGTCGTTCAAAGCGAAGGCGCCGGAAAACCTCCAGATCACGGTCGCGTTGTCGGAAGAAGATGTCCCGCTCACGTCGGCGAACGATTGGCCTGGACTGCACTTCGAGCGCGGCCTGGTGCACGAAGTCACGAAGCGCTCGATGGCGGGCAAGTACCAGAACGTGCGCGCTTATGTCGCGGGGCCTCCGCCGGCAGTCGACGCGGCGATTCGCGTGCTGCTGCTCGAGGCGAAACTCACGACGAACAATATTCGCTACGACAAATACAGTTAGCCGATCCGAAAATGGCGAGACGCGTCGTGTGCCGAACTGCGGACGTGCCGGAAAACGGCCTCAAGGAAGTCGAGGTCGAAGGCGGCCCGAAGCTCGTCGTCGCCAACGCCGGAGGCGAGTTCTTCGGTTTTCAGGCGCAGTGTCCGCATCAGGACGTGCCGCTTTGCGAGGGCGTGTTCGACGGTTCGACGCTTACCTGTCATATGCATCTATGGCAGTGGGACGTGCGCACAGGCGCGCCGCTCGGACTTGCCGAAGCGCCGATCCAACGGTATCCGCTGGCGGTCGAAGGCGATAGCCTTTATCTTGGCGGTTCGGCGACGGCGCTCGATGTCGGCGAGCTCTTCAACGGTATCGCGGCGGAAACGCTCGACGCACTCGCGGCGCTTGCTCGAAGCGAAACGTTTCCACAGGGCGCGTTGCTCTATCGGCCCGGCGACCCTGCCGAGGATTTTTTCGTGCTCGATGCAGGGCGAGTCGAGTTCCTCATCGGACGCGGCGAGCGCACGGCGCCGGCGGGATTCATGCTGAAAAAAGGCGAGGTGTTCGGGTGGGCTGCGCTACTCGATGGTTATCCGACGCGCATTGCGAGCGCGCGTTGCCTCGAGGAGTCGCGGTTGCTGCGCATCAACGGCAAGGCAGCGCTCGCCGTTCTCGAGCGCGATCCCGCCGCGGGTTTCGTCTTGATGCGGCGGCTCGCAGCGTTGATCGCGCGCTATCTCGCATCATCCGGGGTGCAATGACCTGGCTGTTCTGGGAAAACGAAAGCACAATATCGATAGGAGGGAGTCATGGGCACGAGGCACATCGCAACGGCTGCAATCGCCGCAGTGTTCGGAACGTTTTGGACGATGGCGGCGCTCGCCGCCGACATCGACTACGGAAAACCGGGGACTCCGGTGAAGCTCGTCGTCGGCTATCAGCCGTATTACACGCAGTCGTGGTCGGGCGTGGTGATGCGCGGCAAGAAGTTCTACGAAAAATATCTGCCGAAGGGCTCCGAGGTCGAATTTCAGGTGGGCCTGCAGGGCGCGATCATCGTCAACAACATGCTCGCCGGGAAACAGTACATCGGCTACATGGGCGACATGCCGTCGATCGTGTCGACGACCAAACAAGATGTGGCGGACGTGCGCCTGGTCGCCGCGCTCGGCATCGCATTCGATCAGTGCAACATCTTTCTCGCGCGTAACGATGCGCCGAAATTCAAAGATGCGACCGAAGCGCTCAAATGGCTCGATGGCAAGACCGTCGCGGTGCCCAAGGGATCGTGCACCGACCGCTACGCGCAGGCGACCTTCAAGAAGCTGAACATAACACCCAAGGAATATCTGAATCAGAACATCGAAGTGATCACGTCAAACTTCCGCGCCGGGAAGCTCGATGCCGCGGTGATCTGGGAGCCGACCGCGTCGCGTCTGGTGCAGGAAGGGCTCGCGCGGCGCATCGCATCGGGCGCGAGCGTTCAGGAAAACGACGGAGGCTTTCTTGCGATGCGCGAAGACTTGATCAAGCAACGGCCCGACGTCGTCAAGGCGTGGCTCGAAGCCGAGCTCGACGCGCAATTGTTTCTCGGCGATCCGAAGAACAGCGCCGAAGTGATCAAGATGGCGAAAGAACAGACCACCGGCTTCAGCGAACGCGTGCTGTGGTACTCGCTGTACGGCACGTACGATCCGGCCTCGGGAGGAAGCCCGATCAGAGATTATCTTCCTTACACGTTCACGCCCGAAACACGCGAGCTCATCAGTCGCGCGTCGGCGTTCCTCTACTCAATCAAGAGCATCAATGTCGAGAAGCTTCGTCCGGACGCGATCGAGCCGCAGTGGACCGAGCAGATTCTGAAGGAGCGCGGGCTCAAGGCGCCGATCGGCGAGGTGAAGGGGTTGCCTGACGCGCAGGCGCCCAAGGAGTGATGGCCTCCTTGTCGCTGGCCGCCGTCGCGGCCGACGATCCGGTCGCTGCGCTGCGCGAAGCCGCGCCGTTCGAGGACGCTTCGGATCGATTTCTGAAGCGGGTCGCGGCTCTCGCACGAACGTCGGAATTCGGCGCCGGCGCGCGCATCTACGCGGCCGGCGACGCGGCCGACGATATTTTCGTCCTCGTGTCGGGCGTCGTCGAGCACACGTTCAAGCCGGAGGTCGGTGCGCGCGAGCCCTTGAAGCGCCTCGGACGAGGCGGCGTGGTCGGCTGGGCCGGCCTACTGCTCGGCGGCAAGACGCGACGCCTCGCAACGGTGCGTGCCGTGGAGGCCACTACGGTCCTGCGAATCGATACCGAAAAATTGGTTGCGCTTCTCGAATCGGAGCCGACCGAGGGCCCGCATGTCATGGAACGCTTCGCCACGATGATCCAGCGTGAATTCACGCTGCCGTCGCTGCTCGCGCAAGTGCGGCGGCTTTCGGGACCGCTCACCGAGGAGATGTCGAGCGTCAGTCTTACGATGTATCGGCTCTCGCTCTGGTTGAAGAGCCCCCGCCCGTATTTGATGCTCTTGGGTTTCTCGTTGTTTCTCGCCGCCTGGTATTTGGCGGTCGAAGTCTGGAAGCTGCCGCGTTTTCGCGAGATGCCCGGCATCACCGCGGTGGTGAAGGAATGGCTGTCGCGCTCGCCGACGTACGGATTGTCGATCTACACCGAGGAGTACTACCAGCACATCGCGATGTCGGTCTGGCGTATCGCGCAAGCATTTTTTTTCGCGACCGCTCTCGGGGTTCCGATGGGATTGCTGTTGGGTTGGTCGCGGGTGTTCAAGGAATACGCGTTTCCCGTCTTCGAATTGTTGCGTCCCATCCCGGTTCTTGCTTGGGTGCCCCTCGCAATCGTGATGTTCGTTGCCACCGAGTCGTCAGTGGTGTTCCTCGCCTTTCTCGCGTCGTTCTTCACGACGGCATTGAACACGATGCTCGGTGTCGAATCGATCGACGAGTCGTACATTCGCGCCGCTCGATGCCTCGGAGCCAATCGCTGGCAAGTGTTTCGCCACGTGATCATCCCCGGCGCGCTCCCCTTCATCTTCACCGGCCTGCAGATTTCGATCGGTGTGTCATGGTTTTCGCTCGTCGCCGCCGAGATGGTGTCGGGTCAATACGGACTGGGCTACGTCATCAACACGTCGTACATGATGGTCCGGTATCCGACGATCATCATCGGCATGGCGACGCTCGGCATCGTCGGCTACACGACGAGCGCGCTGGTTCGCATCGCCGGCGACTATTTGATGGAATGGCGCGTGCGCGAGCTCGCGCTATCCGATCGCTGACGGAGGCACCGCAAGGTGGACATGAGTTCTCCGCCCTCGACGTCGACGCGCGGACATATCCTGATCGAGGACGTGGTCAAGGTGTACGACGCGGGTGGCGCCGCCGTGCTCGCGGTCGATCACTGCTCGCTCGAGATCGATCCCGGCGAGATCTGCATGATCGTCGGGCCGTCCGGATGCGGCAAGACGACGCTCCTGAATGCGATCGCCGGCTTTCACGACATCACGTCCGGGCGCATCGTCATGGACGGAGAAGTGCTGTGCTCGACTGAAAAGCCGAAGTCCAATCCCGGACCCGATCGCATCGTCGTTTTTCAAAACGGCGCCCTCTTTCCGTGGAAAAGCAATCTCGAGAACGTGATCTTCGGTCCGGTGATGCAAGGACGTCTTGAGCGCGGCGAGGCGATCGACAAGGGCCGCGCGATGCTCGCCGATGCCGGACTTTCCGGCGTCGAGCACAACTATCCGGGCGAGATGTCGTCGGGCGTGCGTCGGCGCGTCGAGATCGTCCGTGCATTGATGAACGACCCGAGGGCGCTGCTGCTCGACGAGCCGTATCGCGCGCTCGATTCGCTCACCAAAAGCGTTATGCACGAGGCACTGCTCGAGATTTACTACAAGAACAAGGTGACGATCTTTTTCATCACGCATGATCTCGAGGAAGCGGTCTTTCTCGGCCATCGCGTCGTGATCATGACGACGCGGCCGTGCAAGCCGAAAAAGACGTTGGACGTCGACATTCCCCATCCGCGCGATTACAGCGTGCTCACGTCGAAGCGCTTCCGCGAGTTGATCGAGGAAACCAACGATGCGGTTCACGAGGAAGCGCTCAAAGCCTTTCAGGCCGGTGAGAAGGAAGGTTAGCGTTGGCTACGCGGCTCAAGACAATCATGACGAGCAGCACGTTCTGGCGCGGTTTGGCCGCGATCGCCGTGTTTCTGATCCTCTGGGAAATCGGCGCACGGTCCAAGCAATGGCTCGCGCCGGAATTCTTTGCGCCGTTCAAGAGTCTTCTCGGTGCGATGGGATTCAAAAGAGACTATTTGCCGTGGATTGGCGCCGTGCCGGCGCCCTCGACGGTCCTTGCGACCTGGGCGAGCGTGCTCGGCCAAAAAGGTTATTGGCAGAGCTGGTACATGAGCTTCTTTCGCGTCATGAGCGGATTCATCGCGGCGATGATCATCGGCATCCCGTTTGGCCTCATGCTGGCGGTCAGTCGCATGACGCGCTGGGTTGCCTTTCCGGTATTTGAAGTGCTGCGTCCGATTCCGCCGCTGGCGTGGGTGCCCGCGTCGATCATCTTCTGGCCGACGCAGGAGCTCGCGATCACGTTCATCACTTTTCTCGGCGCGTTCTACACGATCGTCATCAACGTGCTGGGTGGTGCTCGCTCGATCGACGTCCGTTATTTTCAAGCCGCGCAGTCGATGGGCTCCTCACGCTGGGACATCTTTCGCCGCATCATTCTCCCCGGAACGCTCCCATCGATTGTCGTCGGGTCCGCGGTCGGCATGGGTATCACGTGGGAGGTCGTTGTCGCCGCCGAGATGATTTCGGGCGGCGGGGCGAGCGGGACGATCGGCTCGGGCGGCGGACTCGGCTTCTTCATCTGGAACTCGTATGTCGGCGGCTCGTACGAGCAGATCGTCGTCGGCATGATCTCGATCGGCATCGCGGGATTCGCATCGAGCGAGCTGTTGCGCTGGCTCGGCCGCTATGCAACACCGTGGCTCAAAGCGCGATGAGCGCCCAATGACCGCGATCGGAGTAGCGCGTCCCGCGATCATTCCCGGCGAGATTTCGGTCCGGGGGGTCAGCAAATCGTATGGTGCACTGCACCTGCGCAAGGAAATCGTGCGCGATTGCTCGTTCACGATCGAGCGTGGCAAGCTGACGGTGATGGTCGGCCCATCGGGATGCGGCAAGTCGACGCTCACGCGTCTTATCTCGGGCTTCGAGCAGCCATCGCGCGGCACGATTCTGCTCGACGGCGAGCCGATCGCCGGCCCCAACCGCGATCGTCTCGTCGTATTTCAGGAGACCGCGCTGTTTCCATGGATGACGACGTGGGACAACATCCTCTACGGGCCACGGGCGCGTGGCGAGCTCACGAAAGAGAACCTTGCTTTCGCGGAATTTTTGCTCGCCAAGGTGGGATTGCAGGATTTTCGCGACAAGTATCCCGGTCAGCTATCCGGAGGCATGCAGCGGCGCGCCGAGCTCGCGCGCGCGATGATCAACAATCCCAAAGTGATGATCCTGGACGAGCCGTTTCGCGGCCTCGATGCGATGACGCGCGAGCTGATGTGGGAATACTACGCGCGACTCTACGAGGAAAATCGGCGCACGAATTTTTTTGTCACGACTGATATCGATGAGGCGGTATTCCTCGCCGATCGGATGCTCGTCATGTGCAACACGCCGACGCAAGTGCGCGCCGTGATCGAGGTCGATCTGCCGCGTCCGCGCAAGTTCGCGGATTTGGTCGAGAACGATCGCGCCAACGACATCAAGAAGCAGGCATTGTCGATCTTGCATGCCGAGGCGATGCGCTCGTTCTCGCGCGGCTCGAAAGCCGCCGCGGACTTCGTCGACGCCTATCTGAAGCGCGCCAATCATTCATAGCCGCGATGCCCACTCGGAGACGTGATGTCGGACATTGAAATCGCACAGGCCGCCAAGCTGCAGCGGATTTCCGCTGTGGCGCGCGAAAAGCTCGGCATCGCCGAAGAGCATCTCGAGCCTTACGGCCACTACAAGGCCAAGGTATCGCTCAAATACCTGGACACGCTCCAGCCGAGAAAGAACGCGAAGCTGATTCTCGTTACCGGCATCAGCCCGACGCCCGCGGGCGAAGGCAAAACCACGACGACGGTTGGGCTGGGCGACGCGCTCAATCTGATCGGCAAGCGGGCGGCGATTTGCATTCGCGAGCCCTCGCTGGGCCCGGTTTTCGGCATGAAGGGCGGCGCGGCGGGGGGAGGTTACGCGCAAGTCGTGCCGATGGAGGACATCAATCTCCATTTCACCGGCGATTTCGGCGCGATCGCACTGGCGAACAATCTGCTCGCGGCCACGCTCGACAACCACATTTACCACGGCAATGCGCTCGGCATCGACGTGCGCCGCATCGCCTGGCGTCGCGTCGTCGACATGAATGATCGCGCGCTGCGATCGATCATCGTGGGCCTGGGCGGCACCGCAAACGGCTATCCGCGCACCGACGCCTTCGATATCGTCGTCGCGTCCGAGGTGATGGCGATCTTTTGTCTCGCGACCTCGCTCGACGATTTGAAAAAGCGCCTGGGCAGCATCGTGTGCGCCTATACCCGCGAAGGGGCGCCGATTCATGCGCGCGATTTGAATGTGCATGGCGCGATGACGGTATTGCTCAAGGATGCGCTCAATCCCAACCTCGTCCAAACGCTCGAAAACAATCCGGCCTTCATCCACGGCGGTCCATTCGCCAACATCGCGCACGGGTGCAATTCGGTAATCGCGACGCAGAGTGCCATGAAGCTCGCGGACTACGTCGTGACCGAGGCGGGTTTCGGCGCCGACCTCGGCGCCGAAAAATTCATCGATATCAAGTGCCGCAAGAGTGGACTGCGTCCCGACGCCGTCGTGATCGTCGCCACGATTCGCGCGCTCAAGTATCACGGCGGAGTCGACTTGAAGGAGATCCAGAAGGAGGACCTCGCAGCGCTCGAAAAAGGCATCGCCAATCTCGAGCGCCACGTCAACAACGTCCGCAACCATTACGGATTGCCCTGCGTGGTCGCGATCAACCAGTTTCGTTTCGACACGGCGCCCGAGATCGAGCTGCTGAAGAAAAAGATGGCGCATCATGAAGCGCCGGTGATTCTGAGCAAACAATGGGCGGAGGGCGGAAAAGGGGCCGTCGACTTGGCACGTTCCGTAGTCGAGCTCATCGACAAGGCGCCGACCGATTTCAGATACGTGTACGAAGAGGGTCTCCCGCTCTGGGAAAAACTGCACGCGATTGCGACGAAGATCTACGGCGCGTCCGAAATCATCGCGGATACGAAAGTGCGAGCTCAGATCAAGCAATTACAGGCGGATGGCTACGGTCATTACCCAGTGTGCGTCGCCAAGACGCAGTACTCGTTCTCGACGGATCCGCTGTTGCGCGGCGCGCCTTCGGGACACGTCATCAACGTCCGCGATGTGCGGCTCGCGGCCGGCGCCGAGTTCGTCGTCATGATCTGCGGAGACGTGATGACGATGCCGGGATTGCCGAAGGAGCCTGCCGCTTTGAAGATCGATCTCGTCGATGGCAAGGTCGTTGGGCTCTTCTGATGGAGCTTCTGTTATCCAAGCCGGCCGTGGTCGCCCTCGCCGTGATCGGCGCGCTTCTCGCGGTTTGCGCGTCGGCGCTCCGCGCAGGCGGAAAGCTGAACGACGCGCAGGCCCGTCGTCTCAATCTCGCCGGCTACGTCGCCATGGGTGTCAGCATGTTGCTGTTCGTGCTCGCGGGCTTGCGAGGCGCACCGGCGTGATGCGCTGCGGCGCAGGTCAAAGCGGCTGACTGCGCGGAAGCTCTCGCGGCGAATCGTAGAACGGAAGTCGGGCAGTCCGGGCGAGACGACCATCCGCGAGTCGTACCCATGACCCGAACGTCAAATCGCACGGGGCGAAGCCCAGCGCGATGTGCCGGCGAAAAATCGGCGAATGGCATTCGCTCGTCGCGCGCGCAAGGGGTAGCGATGACGATGCCTGGCGATCGACGATCTCCAGACCGGTGAGCGCCCTTTCCGGCGGTTTCTGACGCAACGGAACGAGCGCCTCGCTCCCGCGGAATTTTCGTCCGTCGATTTCGACGAAGCGCTCGAGGCGAAGGTCGAGTGGATTTTCGCGTCCGGTGATCTCTCGATCGAAAAGCACGTAACCCGATTCGATGCGCAGCGAGTCGGCGGCGTCGAATTCGCACGTAACGGCGCCCAGTTCGAGGAGCGCCTTTCCGAGCGCAGCCGCATCGGCAACCGGCAACAGAAACTCGTATCCCAGCTCGCCGCTGTAACCCAATCGACCGACGACGACGTGAACGCCGCCGACGAGCGCGCCGCCGAAGCGAAAGTAATGCAGACCGCGCACGAACGCTTCCCCGCCGAGCTTCGCCAGCATCGGTCCGCTCGCGGGCCCTTGCAGCGCGAGAATCGTGAATTCGCCCGAGCGGTCGCGAACGCGGACGTCGAAGCGATCGGCATTCGCGCGCAGTGTCGTGTAATCGCTACGCCGGCCGGTGAAGAGCCACCATTTTCCATCGGCGTGCTTCCACAACGTGGCGTCGATAAAGACGCTCGCATCGTCGTTCAGCAGAAGCGTGTACACGATGCCGCCGGATTGGAGAGTCGCGAGCGAGCGTGTCTGCAGCCATCCGAGGAATGCGCAAGCCGCCGGGCCTTCGACTTCGGTGAGACTCATGAACGAAAAGTCGAACAGTCCGGCGTTTCGCCGCGTGGCGAGATGCTGCTCTGACACGTTCACGAAGATCGCACCAGCATGAAGGCGCCGACGACGACGCAGAGAGCCCCGGCAATACGCCGGAGCGCACGCGGACTCACGGCGTGAGCGAGTCGAACGCCCGCCAGAACGCCGACGAGCTCGAACCCCGTGACCCACGCCGCCAGCGCGAAATCGATGCGCGCGTCCTGCAAAGCGGCGAGGGAACCCGAGACAGAGGCGACGATCTGCAACACCTGACTCGCGCCCACGGCGACAAGCGGCGCAAAGCCGAGAATCACCATCAACGGCACCGAGAAGAGCGGGCCCCCTGCACCGGACAAACCGGAGCCAAATCCCGCCGCGGCGCCGACACAGACGAGAATCGGAAGGTCGCCGCGGCCGCGCCCATCGCGTACACCGCGCAGCGGACCGCGCGGGGGAACGAAGACATAGACACCCGTGGCGATGATGATAATCGCGATCGTGACCGCGAGTGCGTGCGGCGGTATGCGCGCCGCGGCGGCGCTCCCGAGATAACCGAACAGCACGGCGCCGATGCACACCGGCATCGTGAGGCGCCAGTCGATCGACCCGCGGCGCTGAAAAAGCCAGGTGCCGAACAATCCGGTGAATAGAAAAGTGAAGAGCGCGGTCGCAGCGGCCGCGTGAATGCCGAGATCGCCGAAAATCGCGAGAAACGGGATGAGCAGTACGCCGCCGACGCCGACCGCGCCGATGAACAAGCCGACGAGCGCTGCGACAACCGCCAGTGCGATAGAGGTGATCAGCCCGCTGCGAAGCTCGTGAGCTCGCTCGTCAGGAGCACGGTGAGCCGCTTCATCACCGCGTACCCGAGGCTGTGATCGCTTTCCATCAGCGTGTGCAGATCCGCTCCCGCGAAGGCAACCACGCTGCACGCTGTCAGGCAGTAAGCAGTCGCGATTCGCCGCGAATAGCCCTCGACGAGCGCCGCCCATCCGAACACGTCGCCGCGGCGCATGAAGTCACCGGCCGATGTCTCGCGCTTGCCGAGACCCAACGTGAATCGCACCATGCCGTCGGCGAGCACGTAGAAATCGTCGACGGGATCGCCGATTGCGTAGATGCGCGTGTCTTGGGGGTAGGCGCGTATCTGCCCGGCCGCAGCCAGCCGCTCGATCTGCGCGCCGCTGAGTCCCGAGAAGAAGGGCGCCTGTGCGAGCAGCTCGCGCTCGGCGGTTGCAATCGCCATCAGGACCCTACTTCTTTTGCTTCCATCCGGTCATCTCCTTGAAGCGCGCGAGCTCTTCCGGCTTCATGAATACCGTGTGCTCGGGTCCTGGGTAACGCCGTGAACGCACGTCGTCGCGATAATCGGTGAGTCCCTTTTCGAGGATCGGCACCAGATCGATGTACATCTTGGAGTGGCGCGGCGTGTGTTTCTCGTACAAGTGGAACAGATCCGACCCGATGATGTGCACACCGTGTGCGGCGTTGCCCGCGCCCAGACTGATGACCGGAACCGGCAGCGTTTCCGCGAGCATCTGACAGACTTCGGACGTCGTCACCTCGCACATGATCGAGAAACAACCGGCATCGACCATCGCCCAAGCGTCGTCGATTAACTCTTTCGCGCGCTCCGCGGTCTTGCCTTGCGCGAAGAAGCCGCCAAGCTGCGGCATGCGCATCGGCGTAATGCCGATATGGCCCTGCACCGGAATGCCCGCCTTGACGATCGCTTCGATGTTTTTCGCGTGATGCTTGTTGCCTTCGCATTTCATGACTTCGGCACCGCCTTGCGACACGTACTTGGCGGCGTTGTCGACCGCTTGCATCGGCGAGAGATGAAAGCTCATGTATGGCATGTCCACCATGCGCAGGCCGTATTTCGACCCGCGCTTGACCGCCTGCGACATGAACATCACTTCTTCGAACGAGACGGACGTCGTGTCCTCATGCCCGAACAACACCATGCCGCCGGTGTCCGACACGCACAGGATGTCGATGCCGACGCGGTCCGCGATGATCGCGGTTTCATAGTCGTATACGGCGAGCTGAACGATGGGCTCGCCGCGCTTCATCTTGTCGACCAGGCTCGGAATCGTGACTTTCTTACGCGTGGGCGGCGCCGCCGTGGATGTAGGTTCGGCCATGTTTCCTCCTCGTGAGTACATTTAGATAACAAGACCCACGCAGGAATGCAAGACCCAACGGGACTGCCGACACCCATCCGACTCACGCACGTTTCAGAACGAAACTCGGTATTTCGCAGAGAAACAAGCGTCATGCGTTGGTGCTCGGGGTGCGCTTCAGTCCCCATTGCCTGCGCCGCACCCACAAAGCCTTGCGGCCGATGCCGAGCATACGCGCCAGTTCGGTTTCCGTGTACGAATCCTGGAAACGCTCGACGACTGCGCGGATGTACTCTTCGATGGCGAGCGGCCGTGAGCCGCCCGGCAGCGGCACGGCGGCGCGCACCATCGGGAGAGCGGGCGCGACTTCCGCGAGATCGCGCCCATTGAGCACATCGCCCTCGGCCAGGATCACCGCGCGGTCAATCATGTTCTTCATCTCCCGCACGTTGCCTGGCCACGTATGGCTTTCCAGAAATGCCGCGAACTCGGCGTCAAAGCGCGGGATACGTTTGCCGAGCTTGCTCGCGCAACGCTCGGCGAAGTGGCGCGCCAACAGCAGACGATCGGCACCGCGCTCGCGCAACGGCGGCATCTGGATAGAAATCACACTGAGTCGATAGACAAGATCCTGGCGGAATTGGCCGCGTTCAACCGCAGCCGCGACGTCGCGCTGCGTCGCTCCGATGAAACGCACGCTCGTCCCTGGCGTTGGCTCTTCCGCGCTTTCCTCGAGGACATCGAGTAGCCGCACTTGAACCGCAGGCGCGAGCTCGACGATCTCGTCGAGGAACAGCGTGCCTCCGTCGGCTTCGTGGCCGAAAATTTCCGCCTCCTGGGCGTCGCGCGACAGAAGGCCGCAATGAATCGTGACGAAAGGCCCTTCGGCGCGCGCACTCGCATAGTGAATTGCCGCCGCCGCGAGCTCTTTGCCGGTTCCCGATTCACCGCGAATCAGTACGCTCGCGTCGACCGGCGCGGCCTTACGGATCAATTCCAGCGCCTTGCGCATGCCAGGACTTTCTCCGATCAGCGGACGGGCGCCGTATCCGCTTTTCAGCGTCCGTTTGAGCAGCACATTCTCTCGCGTCATCCTGCGCTCGTGAAGCGCGCGCGCGACACTGTGCAGGAATTCATCGTTATCGAACGGCTTCATGATGTAATCGACTGCGCCGGCACGCAGCGCGGCGATTGCACTTTCCAGCGACGAGAAGCTCGTAATCAAGATGATCGGCAGCTCGGGACGCAGGCGCCGGATGGCGCCGATCGCGTCGAGACCGGTACCGTCGGGTAAGCGCAAGTCGGTGATCACGAGATCGAGACGGCTTTTTCGAATGCGCTCGAGACCCGCCTTGACGGTGCCCGCGCGCGCCACCGCATAGCCTTCGCGGGTCAACAGCAGCTCGACCACTTCGGACAGGCCCGGATCGTCGTCAACGAGCAGAATGCGCGCCATGGCTCACTCTCCGAACAAGGGAAGAACGACATCGAAGCAGGCGCCGCCTTGCGCGCGATTCGATGCGTGGATCGTCCCGCCAAGCTCATGTGCGATTTCATAGCTGATCGCGAGACCGAGACCGGTGCCCTGGCCGGGTGCCTTCGTCGTGAAGAACGGCTCGAAAACGCGGGGCAGCGTCTCGGCGGGAATGCCCGGCCCGCTGTCGCAAATGCGGACGAATATGCGCTCGTCCTCGACTCGAGCGGACGCGTCGATCGCGCCGCCGCCGTTCATCGCCTGCGCCGCGTTTTGCAGGATGTTGAGCAGAACCTGCTGGAACGAGCCCGGCCGCGAGAGCACGCGCGCGCCGGCGGCGCCGCGATAGACGACGCGCACGCCGACGCCATACGGGCTATGCCGAAGCAGGGCGAGCGCATCCTCCATCGCCGCGTCCACGCTGACGGGCGTGGGCGGCTCATCGCCCGCGCGCGAGAAATCACCGAGCTTCCGCGTGATGGCCATTACGCGCGCAACGTTGGCACTGATCGATGCCAGGCCTTTTTCCATCACCTCCGGTGTGACGCCTCGCTTGGACTGAAGAATCTGCAGCATCGAATGTACGGCGGCAAGCGGATTCGACACTTCGTGGCAAACGCCCGCGACCATGAAGCCGAGCGCCGCAAGACGTTGCGTCTGCGCATTGATCGTTTCGGGATTCTGGGAACGGTCGCTCATGCCGGACGGATCGCCAGACGCTTGACCGCCCGCTCGTCGATCGGCACGCAGAGCGCCGCGGCGACGATCGAGAATCCGATGCAGGCAAGCCAAACCGGCAGATAGGAGCCGGTCGAATCGAAAACCGCGCCTCCCATCCAGGCGCCGACGAAAGAGCCGAGCTGGTGCCCGAGGAACGCGATCGAGAACAGCGTCGACAAGTACTTGACGCCGAAAATCTGTCCAACCAGCGAATTGGTGAGCGGAATCGTGCCAAGCCAGGTGGATCCGACGACTGCGGCGAAGACATAGAGGCTCGCCGCGCTGAGCGGCAGCGCGATGAATGCCGCGATCGCGACGGCGCGAATCGCATAGATCCATGCGAGCAGCAGCTTCTTGCTAAAGCGGGCGCCGAGCGCGCCTGCCGCGTATGAGCCCGCGATGTTGAAGATTCCGATGATCGCAAGCGCCTGCATCCCATCGGCGGCACTCAAGCCGCGATCGATCAAATAGGCGGGGAGGTGCGTCATCATGAAGACCGTTTGCAGACCGCAGACAAAAAAGCTGGCAGTCAGGAACCAGAAACCACGATGCGAAGCCGCTTCGGCGAGCGCGGACGCGATCGGCTGCTCGTTCTCGTCGCTCGCTCGGTTGTGCCCCGCGAGCGCCGCGCCGAGCGGAACCATCAAGAACGCACCGGCCCCGAGAACCAGCAACGCATTCATCCAACCGAAATGCGTGATGAGCGCCTGGCCCCAGGGCAGCATCGCGAATTGACCGAACGAGCCGCAGGCACCGGCGATGCCGACGGCCTTGCTGCGGGATTGCGGCGGATAAGCACGCGCTACCACCGACAGCACGACACCAAATCCGGTGCACGACAGACCTAG
>Ga0068856_100002246_pt1 | contig 19947 bp, 20 predicted proteins | sample KBSCornC62_FD_66595 | JGI IMG/M metagenome (GOLD analysis project Ga0068856, IMG submission 66595) | Corn rhizosphere microbial communities from Kellogg Biological Station, Michigan, USA - KBS Corn C6-2 | ecosystem: Host-associated > Plants > Roots > Rhizosphere > Soil ... | reverse complement strand
GCTCATGCTGTTCTGCTTGGCGCTGGCGGCGCTGGGGTGGCCGTCGCGCACGCTGCCGTGAAACTCGGCATAGAAAAGCTCTCGATCTTTGATCAGGACGAGCGCCGCGCCTCCACGCTCGCCGATCAGCTCAACGAGAGATTTTCAGGAGAGGTTGCAAGGTCGGTCCGGGACGTCGGTGCTGCGCTCGCCAGCGCAGATGGCCTGATCCACGCCACGCCGACTGGTATGCCAAGCCATCCGGGGCTTCCGATAGATCCCGATTGGATACAGCATCATCACTGGGTGGCGGATATTGTCTATATGCCGTTGGTGACCGAGCTCCTTGCGTTGGCAAAGCAGAAGGGGTGCCGAACACTCCCAGGCGGAGGAATGACCGTGTTTCAGGCGGCCGCAGCCTTCGAGCTTTTCACAGGCCTGTCGCCCGATACGGAACGAATGTCGCGCCATTTCGACGAGCTGTGCAGAGTGACAGCCTGATCGGGGGACTACTCCATGCCGCATATTATCATCGACTACAGCCGAGGCGCAGCGGAACGCGTCGCCATCGAAGAGCTGACCCGCGCTGTTCATCGCCGGGTCCGCGACGGAGGGCTGGTCAAGCCAACCGTGGTGCGTACCTTCGCTAGAGAAGCCACTGTCTCCTGCGTCGGCGACGAGCATCCCGACAACCACTTCGTGCAGATAATTGTACGCATGGCCCCAGGCCGTCCTGCGGAGGTCAAACGAGAGCTGCTGAAATCGGTGCTCGAAGCTGCGCGTGACGTCGCAGCTTCCGCACTGGAAACCGGCCGGCTCGGGCTTCGCGCAGATCTCTACGAATCCGACCCAAACTTCGCGTTTCAGGACATAGCCTTCGCCTGATCCCTGCAACGCCCAACAAGGATAAATGCAATGAGCATCATCTACGTTCTCAACGGACCAAACCTAAACCTCCTCGGCAAGCGCCAACCACATATCTACGGGCACGAGACATTGGCTGACGTTGAGGCGGACTGCCGAAAGTTGGCGTCGGAGTTGGGGCACGAGATCCGTTTCCATCAAAGCAACCGCGAATACGAGATCATCGACTGGATCCACCAGGCACGCGAGGACGGCGCCGGCATTGTCATCAACCCGGCCGCGTTCACGCACACTTCGCTCGCTATCCTCGACGCCCTGAATACCTTTGAAGGCCCCGTCATCGAGATCCATATCTCCAACGTCCACAAGCGCGAGAGTTTTCGCCACCATTCCTTCGTGTCCCACCGGGCCGATGGCGTCATCGCTGGTCTCGGCACTGAAGGCTATCAACTCGGCATCCGCAGAGTTGCGACCATGCTCAAGACTGCGAAGAAGGACTGATAGCGATGGCGAGCCGGGTCAAGCTGGCAGTCCTTGGGGCGGGGCTGATCGGCAAGCGTCATATCAAGCACGTGATGGAAGAGCCCGCCGCAGAGCTGATGGCAGTTGTGGATCCCACGCCAGTCGGCCAGGCGATCGCGAGTGAAGCTGGTGTCAGATGGTTCCCCAGTTTTGCCGACATGATGATTTCCGAGCGCCCCGACGGAGTCATCATCGCGACGCCGAACCAGGTGCATGTTCAAAATGGGTTGGAAGCCGTGGAAGCCGGCGTACCGGCGCTGATCGAAAAGCCGATCGCGGACGATATCGCTGCCGGCGAGAAGCTTGTACAAATGGCTGAGGCCAAAGGCGTAGCGCTGCTGACGGGACATCACCGCCGGCATAATCCGATGATGCAGAAAGCGAAGGAGATTATCGACAGCGGGACGCTCGGTCGGATCCTGATCGTGAATGCGATGTTCTGGCTGTTCAAGCCGGACGAATACTTTGACATCCCCTGGCGGCGAGAGCGTGGAGCGGGGCCGGTCTTCCTCAACCTAATTCACGACATCGATAACCTCCGTTTCCTTTGCGGCGATATAAACGCGGTACAGGCACGTGAATCCAACGCTGTGCGAGGCAATGCCGTCGAGGAAACCGCTGTTATCCTCATCGAGTTCAAAAGCGGTGTTCTCGGTACTGCTTCCGTGTCCGATTCCGTTGTCGCGCCATGGAGTTGGGAGATGACGACGGGAGAAAATCCCGCTTATCCGAAAACTCAGGAGATTTGCTACATGATCGGCGGAACACACGGATCTATGGCCGTGCCGTCGCTAGAAATATGGAGCAATGCCGAGAAGCGAAGCTGGACCGAGGCATTTGAGCACGACCGGGCCGCATTCGAAAATAAGGACCCGCTTGTTATGCAGATCCGTCAGTTCTGTAGCGTCATTCGGGGCGAGGAAGCTCCTCTAGTCAGCGGCCGGGAAGGCTTGGAGACATTGAAAGTCATTGAGGCCGTCAAGCGCTCGGCCGCGATGGGAGGACGCATCGTCCTCTAGACAGCAGTGAAGGCAAGCGGCGAGAAAACGCATAGTGGTTCCATAATAGCTCCTCGCCGCAAAAGGCATGTAAGTGAGATAGCCATCAGAGAAATCGACCTTCTCCTGCCTGCCTCGGTCGCTCCGATCATCACCGCAGCAATGTCGAAGCGCCGATTGGCAACCGACGGCAGCCGGGCGGGAAATTCCTGGCCAGTGAACCTACGTCGGTTCATATGCGATCGCCCTGCCTAACCGACGAGGGGCGATACGAGATCGCCCTTCACATCAATTGTAATTCCAGAAAGCCCTCAGAATTAGAACAAAATTCCACTCCTCTTGGGATATTCGCAAAAAATTCAAGAATACTGGATATTGCGGTGCTGACGAATGACCCCTTGGTGTTGAATGACCAACGAACTTGATCTTCCGACTGTCCTCTTCTTGCAGAAAGCGTCCTATATTGCTGGCGCTTTGACTTTGGGCTATTTGCGGCTCACCTCGGCGGAAAGCCGTGGGGTCGGGCTTCTCGCAGCGAGCTTTATGGTCCTTGCCGCGGGATCGACACTGGCGGGGTACGCGGAGCTTTATCCAGCACTTTACGGCTTTCTAAGTCTCGTCAATATCGTGCTTGGGGTTCTGGGGTATTGCCTTCTTGCCTTGGCCTTTGTCCTGATCAGCGATCCCAATCGTAAAATCAACCCATGGCTTGTATTCCTGCCAGCAATCGGAACTTTGGGTGCTGGATTGATTACAGCATTCCATCTGACTAACACCTACCGGGCGACAACTTTCACGGTTCTCGGTTGTTTGACGATGGCTGCTACCGCTGTTGTCGTGTTTCGGGATGCATATCGTGAGCCGCTGCCGATCCGCAGGTTGATTGTAGGACTGCTTGCCGCCGCCAGTCTGCTTTCGTTAATTATGGCACTGGAATTCTCCACCAGGTCCTTTCCTGTGCTCGCTGTGGCTAACGGCTTCCTCCTGATGATCATTTCCAAGTTCGTGCTTGCGATTGCAATCGTGATCTTCATCAGCGAGCGTCAACATGCCAAGATTAAAAACCTTGCTGACCGCGATCACCTCACAGGCCTCTACAATCGTCGCTTTTTTAATGCAAACGCGCCTAGCCAGCCACATCCCGGAGACGCGGTTCTTTTTCTGGACATAGATCATTTCAAGCAATTGAACGATCGCTGGGGGCATGCAGCGGGCGACGAGGTTCTTTCAACGATGGCGCAGGCGGTGCAGTCAACCTTACCGAAAGGGGCGTTGCTAGCGCGCCAAGGGGGAGAAGAGTTTATCGTCTTCCTTCCGGCAAAGGTGGGGGACGCGTTATTTTATGCGGAGCGGATCCGCAAGACCGTGGCCGAGCTCCGCTTTCCTACACTTGATCCCGAGATTACGGTGACGATAAGTGGTGGGGTTGCAAGAGCTTTCCACGGGACTGAACTTGCGAGCCTTTGTCGGGAGGCTGACCAAGCACTGTATCTGGCAAAAGCTGCAGGACGAGATCGCATATGCGACGCTGACCTCGACGCAGTTCCGCAAAACCGCCTACGATTGGCTTAACGCAAGGCCAAGGCGGCTTCTCGTGACGGGCGCTCGCCGAAATGCTGTTGAACAAGCTGCACCATAATTGGCATAAGATCACGCAGGTCGAAGCTGAGGCAGAAGAGCGCCGCAAGCCTCTCGGCTCGCCGCCATCTTGGCCAAAGGCGAGACTGCAACGAAAAAGAATCCTCTTCAGCGGCAGCGCTTTTTGATTAGGCTCTCGTCGGCTGCGGCAACGAAATTGTCTTGACGGATTTCCTCAACGATCTTTAATTAACTGATCTGCTGGACCAACCAGTGGACCGGGGGGCGCGATGGACGAAAGTCCGATCTTGACCGAGGTGCCGAATATCGCGCGGAGTCTCGCCCGCCGAACGGCGCGTGATGTCATCGCCGAGAAGCTGATGGTCCTGATCGCCACCAACATGTTGCGACCGGGCGACGAGCTGCCGGGCGAGCGTGAATTGGCTAACGTTCTTCATGTCAGCCGCGAAACGGTGCGTGGCGCTATTCAGGCGCTCGCCGCGCAGGGCATTATCGAAGTTTCGCATGGCAGCCGCAGCCGCGTCTGTGAGGTCGATCTCAGCCACATTACGGTGACGATCGCCTCTCCCAATGCAATCGACGGCTATGATCTGGAATCCGTCCACGCTGCCCGTCTTCATATCGAACTCAAGGTTGTCCGCGACGCCGCCGAGCGCATCGATGACGTCACCCTGGCAAAGCTGCAGGCGCTGCTGGAGGCCCAGCGTCTCGGGGGCGACGATGCGATGCGTTTCCTGATCTGCGACCGCGAATTCCACGTGGCCATCTATCGGGCCTGCGGAAACCCGCTCCTCGCTGCCTTCGTCACCGACTTATACACTTACATGATGAATTATCGCCGCCATGCCATGGCCAAGCCGGGTGCCGTCGAGGCGAGCTACAGCGATCATCTGGCGATCTTTGAGGCGCTCGCTCGCCATGACCAAGATGCCGTCGTTGCGGCGTTCGAGCATCATCTGACGCGTATTTACGACACGACCAAGGTTCAACTGGCGAGCGGCAATCCGGTCTGATCTGGCCAGTATGAGGAGATATGGCTGAGATGCACGTGAGAGAGATAAAGATGCCGGTCGGCGGCGGGGATAGGACGTCGAAGTCGGATTAATGCATTCTGGCGGTTCGTGCCTCGGAGGAGGGCTGACCGCAAGTCAGGCAGGTGAAAGGTTCTGGGAGGGGCTTTTATGGCAGGTGTCGAGTTTGTCGATGTCAAGAAATCATTCGGGGCGTTCCCGGTTATCAAGGGTGTGAATATCGATATTGCGGACGGGGAATTCGTGATCCTGGTCGGACCGTCCGGGTGCGGAAAGTCCACGCTTCTCAGAATGCTTGCCGGGCTCGAGAATATTTCCGCCGGCGAGATCCGTATCGGCAATCGCGTGGTCAATGGAATGGCGCCGGGCGACCGCGACATAGCCATGGTGTTTCAGAATTATGCGCTCTATCCGCATATGTCGGTGGCCCAGAACATGGCTTTCTCGCTGATGCTCAAACGCGCGCCGAAAGCGGACATGGACCAGCGCGTCAAGAAGGCGGCTGAAATCCTGGGGCTGACCAAACTTCTCGACCGCTATCCCCGCCAGCTTTCCGGCGGTCAGCGCCAGCGTGTCGCCATGGGCCGCGCGATCGTGCGCGATCCCCAGGTCTTCCTCTTCGACGAACCGCTTTCCAATCTTGACGCCAAGCTCAGGGTTGCCATGCGCGCGGAAATCAAGGAGCTGCACCAACGTCTCGGCACCACGACCGTCTACGTCACGCATGATCAGATCGAGGCCATGACGATGGCCGACAAGATCGTCGTCATGCATGATGGCGTCGTAGAGCAGGTGGGAAAGCCGCTGGATCTCTACGACACGCCTGCCAATCTTTTCGTCGCGGGTTTCATCGGCTCGCCGGCGATGAACATGATCAAAGGCCGCTTCGATACGGAGAGCGATGGTCGGTTCATCGCGTCTGACGGAACTGTCCTGCCCATCGCAAATCCGCCCGCTGGCGCCAGAGCACGCGACCTCGTCTATGGGCTGCGTCCGGAATACATCACGCTCGACCCCGAGGGGCTGCCCGCGGAAATCATCGTGATCGAGCCGACGGGCTATGAAACGCAGATGACGGTCCGGTTCGGCGGCAGCGATGTCAATTGCATCTTCCGGGAGAGGATCAATGCCAAACCCGGCGATACGCTGCGCATTTCCATCGATGTGCCGCATGTCCATCTCTTCGACGCCGAAAGCGGTCAGAGATTGACGATTTGATGCCGCTTCGGTGCGGAGCCGGAAGAAGAGGAGTCTTCCTGCTCCCCCATCGATGCGGAAGCATTCGGCCGGTTCGAATGCGATAGTCGTCGTTCACCAAACGGGAAGGTGGGCGCCGGGGGAATTTGCTCCCGTTTTCAAAGGAGGAGTATCATGCCATTCAAGAGACGTGACTTTCTTGCCGCATCGGCGGCCGCCGCCGGCATCGCCGGCCTCTCGCCACTCGGTATACGCCCATCTTTCGCCCAAGCCGAACCGGGCTATACGCCCGAAAAGGGCGCAAGTCTCCGGCTGCTTCGCTGGACCCCCTTCGTCAAGGGAGACGAGGATGCCTGGCTTGCCAATACCAAGAAATTCACCGAGGCGACGGGCGTCGAGGTTCGTGTTGACAAGGAAAGCTGGGAGGACATCCGACCGAAGGCTGCCGTCGCCGCCAATGTCGGCTCCGGTCCCGACATGGTGATGTGCTGGTTCGACGATGCTCATCAATATCCTGACAAACTCGTCGACCTGACAGAGCTCGCCACCTATCTCGGCAATAAATACGGCGGCTGGTATGACGGCGTGCGCGGGTATGCAACCCGCGGCGACAAGTTCATCGCCATGCCGCTGACAGCGATCGGCAACGCCGTCGTTTATCGCGATAGCCATGTCAAGGCCGCCGGTTTCAGCGAATTCCCCAAGGATACCGCGGGATTCCTTGAGCTTTGCAAGGCCATGAAGGCGAAAGGTACGCCCGCCGGCTTCCCGCATGGCAAGGCGGTCGGTGACGGCAACAATTACGCCCATTGGCTGCTTTGGAGCCATGGCGGCAAGATGGTGGACGAAAGCGGCAAGGTGACCATCAACAGCCCTGAAACGCTGGCGGCCATCCACTATGCGCAAGCCCTCTATGCAACCTTCATCCCCGGCACAGAGAGCTGGCAGGACATCAACAACAACCGGGCCTTCCTTGCCGGGCAGGTATCGCTGATCGCAAACGGCGTTTCTGTTTATTACGCAGCTAAAAAAGATCCGAAGCTTGCCGAAATCGCGGCTGATATCAGAACCACAAACTTCCCGATCGGCCCGGTCGGCAAGAGTGTCGAACTGCACCAGACGAGCTCGCTGGTTCTATTCAGCCATACCAAATATCCGGAAGCAGCCAAGGCCTATATCAAGTTCATGATGGAAGGCGACCAGATGAACGCCTGGATCCAAGGATCGAGCGCCTATTGCTGCCAACCGTTGAAGGCCTTTGCCAACAATCCCGTCTGGACCGCCGATCCCGTTCACGCACCCTATGCACGCGCCTCGGAAACGCTGCGCCCGAACGGCTATGCCGGTCCACTGGGCTATGCTTCGGCAGGTGTGATGGCCGATTACGTGCTCGTCGACATGTTCGCGGCCGCCGTAACCGGCCAGATGACGCCGGAGGATGCGATGAAAGAGGCTGAGCGACGCGCAAACCGTTATTACAAGGTTTGATCCCCCCAGAAGATCTGCAGCATGCCGGCGCCGGCATGCTGCGACCGTTCATCAGGAGATAATGCCATGTCGACCGTGACATCCGGCGATACGACGCGCGGCCCGATCAGATCGCTCATGCAGAACAACAATATGCTCGGCTTCCTCTTCATGTTGCCGGCAGCCATCTTTCTGGTTTGCTTTCTCACCTACCCACTGGGACTTGGGGTCTGGCTCGGTTTCACGGACACGCGGATCGGGCGCGCCGGCAGTTTCATCGGCTTGGAGAATTATCAATACCTGGTCAATGATTCCGTCTTCTGGCTGTCGGTCTTCAATACACTGCTCTACACTTTCGTAGCTTCCGTCCTGAAATTCGTGCTAGGCCTTTGGTTGGCGCTGCTTCTCAATCAGCACCTGCCATTCAAATCCTTCTTCCGGGCAATCGTGCTCCTGCCCTGGGTCGTGCCGACGGTGCTTTCGGGATTGGCATTCTGGTGGATCTACGACTCCCAGTTTTCCATTATCTCGTGGTCCCTGATGAAAATTGGCCTGATCCATAGTCCGATCAATTTCCTCGGCGATCCGACCAATGCAAGGATCTCGGTGATCATCGCCAATGTCTGGCGCGGCATTCCTTTCGTCGCGATCTCGCTGCTTGCCGGCCTGCAGACGATTCCCGCTTCGCTTCAGGAGGCGGCTTCCCTTGATGGCGCTACGAGTTGGCAGCGTTTCCGGTATGTAACGCTGCCGATGTTGACGCCGATCATCGCCGTAGTGATGACGTTCTCCGTGCTGTTCACATTCACGGATTTCCAGTTGATCTATGTGCTGACCAAGGGCGGGCCGGTCAACGCGACGCATCTGATGGCGACGCTTTCTTTTCAGCGCGGCATTCCGGGCGGTCAGCTCGGCGAGGGTGCGGCAATCGCTGTGGCAATGATCCCCTTCCTGCTTGCCGCCATCATGTTCAGCTTCTTCGGTCTGCAGCGCCGCAAATGGCAGCAGGGCGGACAGGACTGAGATCGGGAGAATGTCATGACCATAAAAATCGAAACGGCCAATCCCATTCTTACCGACGACATCCAAGGCATGGGCTACTTGAACCGCCTGCCTCGCCGTATCCTCATGCTCTATCTGCCGATGGCGGTCTTTGTCTTCGTTCTTCTGTTTCCCTTCTACTGGATGGCCATAACGGCGATCAAGCCGAACGCACAGCTGACCGACTACAATAACTACAGCCCCTTCTGGGTCGTGGAGCCGACGCTCGATCACATCAAGTACCTGTTCTTTGAGACCTCCTATCCAGGCTGGCTCTGGAACACGATATTGGTGGCGGTGGGATCGACGGCGTTGTCGCTGCTGGCGTCGATTTTTGGCGCCTACGCAATCGAGCGCGTGCGCTTTACCGGCTCTCGTTCGATCGGGCTGCTGATTTTTCTGGCCTACCTCGTTCCGCCTTCGATCCTGTTCATTCCCTTGGCTTTCATCGTCTTCAAGCTGGGAATTTACGATTCCAGACTTGCTCTCATCTTCACCTATCCAACCTTCCTCATTCCATTCTGCACTTGGCTATTGATGGGCTATTTCAGGTCGATACCCTTCGAGCTGGAAGAAAGCGCGCTGGTCGATGGCGCCAGCCGCTGGCAGATCCTTGTCAAAATTATTCTGCCCCTGGCGGTGCCCGGACTGATCTCGGCCGGCATCTTCGCCTTTACGCTGTCCTGGAACGAATTCATCTATGCGCTCACCTTCATTCAATCGTCGGAAAACAAAACGATCCCGGTCGGTGTTCTGACGGAGTTGGTTCGCGGCGATGTTTTCGAGTGGGGGTCGCTCATGGCCGGCGCATTATTCGGTTCACTGCCGGTCGTCATCCTCTACTCTTTCTTCGTCGACTACTACGTTTCGTCGATGACCGGTGCCGTGAAGGAGTGACGAATGCCGCGGCGGCGCATCGCTGATGCAGCGGTCCGCTTCCTTTGGGCTTTCTGGCATTCAACTCCGTCTTGGTTGCGTCTCGTCCCTCCGACCGATAGAGCCAATTGCTTTTCATGAATGAAAAACACCCTGCAGATTTGGCTGTTTATCACTCCGGCATCTCTGCCTATGTCTGCCTGCAACGGTGGATGATCGTGGAGGATGACATGCTGACCAAAGCCGATAGTGCGACCACAATAACGCTCTGGAATGACCGGGAAATTCCACGCCTTGGCATGGGATGCTGGGCAATCGGCGGACCGTTTTACGCTGGCGACGTGCCTCTCGGCTGGGGCGAAGTCGATGACGATGAATCGATCCGTGCTATCTACCGGGCGGTGGATCTCGGCATTCGCTTCTTCGACACTGCCTCGAATTACGGGGCTGGGCATTCTGAAGAGGTGGTCGGCAGAGCGCTCGGCGATCGCGACGATATCATCATCGCCACCAAATTCGGCTTCGCGACGGACGAGAAGACCAAGCAAGCGACAGGCGCTTTCTCCGATCCCGCCTTTATCCGGCGGTCCGCCGAGACATCCTTGCGCCGTCTGCGCCGCGATCGTCTGGATCTGCTGCAGTTCCATCTCAACGATTTTCCGCTTGAAGCGTCTGACGAGGTATTCGAGACACTCGAAACGCTCAAGGCTGAAGGCAAGATTGACGCCTTCGGCTGGAGCACTGACCACCCGGATCGTTCGGCACGTCATGTGCATCGCGCAGGGTTCGTCTCGGTTCAACATACGATGAACGTCTTCGAGCCGGTTCCGGCGATGATCGATGTCATCGAGCGCAACGGCTTGATTTCCATCAATCGCGGTCCGCTTGCCATGGGGCTGCTTAGCGGCAAGTTCACGCCTGACAAGGCTATCGGCGAGAAGGATGTGCGCGGTGCGAGCTTCGACTGGATGGTCTACTTCAAAGACGGCAGGATCGCGCCTGAATTTGCTGCCCGCCTGGAGGCGGTCCGTAATCTGCTGACCGAGGATGGACGCACGCTTACGCAGGGTGCGCTTGCCTGGTTATGGGCGCGTTCGCCCCGCACGCTGCCAATTCCCGGCTTCCGTACAGTTGCCCAAGTCGAGGAAAACGCCGGTGCCCTGGCAAAGGGACCCTTGCGAGCAGATGTGATGGCGGCGATCGATCGAGCGTTGGCCGGCCTGTAGATCGGCCCATACATATGCCGAGAGGCGGATCGTCGGTATTACATGTTCCCAAAGGCTCGTCCTTCGCCATCCGGCGGCGGAGCCGGTTGACGTGCCGGTTCGTATCCTCGATATCGCAGGTCTCGCAGCGGAAGCGGTTCTTGTCCGGCATGATGTTTTCGCTAAGGTGCCCAATCTCGGGAAACCCACCGATATGAAGTGTCTTGTGGAGGTCGTTCGATCGCTTTGAAGCCTTCCCGAAAGGTCGATGGTCATTGCTTTGTGCGCTCTGCGGGGCCGTCCAGCGGAACCGACGAGCGCGGAAAGTTCCCTTTGAAGGAGACTGCCATGACCGTCTCGTCGCACGGCGAATCTTCATTCCGCTCCGGAAATACCTTTCTTCGGCCGAGGTAGATAAAACCCATTCTCAAATAGCCGCGTCAAAACTGACCTGGTCAGCCGTCGGGACGGCTCATCGAAGAAGCGCCAAAGCAGGTATGAAATGCCTATCAGAAGCAGTACGGTCATCGTCACAACGGCTTCCGGCGAAGCCGTCGCTCCGACCTTATTGAAGATTACGTAACCGATGTGCTGATGCAGTAGATAAAAGGGATAGCTGATGCCGCCAAGCGCGAGCATCATGCCTCCAGGCAAAAGCGAACGCTGTCGCTTTATTGCCAAGGCGACAATTGCCACAATGGCAAGGCAGGAACAGACAACAACCGGATCGCTATAGTCCACACCGTAATTTTCGCGATTCCATTGGATCATTTCCAAGGATTGGTACAGGGCAACTGCAACCGATAAGGCAAGCAAAACGAAATTGCGAAGCGTGTAGCCTTCGCGAAACGCGGCGTAAAAAACCAAGCCGATACAGAAAAAGCCGCTTTCGTCGGTCAGCGCGAGATGGCGCATCAAAGGATTGGCAAAGAAAGCACGATCTACTGTTGAAACAAGCAGCCAGCCGACAACAAAGGCCGGATACAGCCGCGGCTTGAAACCGCCCACTTTTATCAGAACGAAAACCCAACCGTAAAACACGACCTCGTAAGAGATCGACCAATAGGAGCCGTCCATGATCTCTTGCCCCAGCAGTCCGGGCTGGAGGAGTAGATTAGCGGCCCATTGCGCAACGGTCGCGTTGATCTGCGGCGCGCCATAAATGGCGACGATCAGGAACGTCAATGTCATGCATAATACGAACATCGGATAAATTCGCGCAAAGCGCGCGATAGCAAATTGCCCCGGTGTTCGCCCTTCCGCCGAGTAGGCGATGACGAAACCGCTTATCACGAAGAACATCTGCACGCCCAGATATCCGTATTTCAACACAGATATCCAGTCTGGAAGATTCATCTCGGTAAAACCAAGCGTCTTGCCTCGGAACCCGAAATGAAAGAGCGCCACCGCAAGTGCAGCCAGGAACCTGAGCTCATCGAGTACGCCGATCCGCTGAGCGGAAGTGACATGTGGCACCTGCGTCATAGCGACGTCCAAGTCATTCAGCGAGCCCCGCAGTAAAGACAATCCTAAGCTTCAGCATCCTTACACTCAACCGAAGGTCGGAACAAGAAGGCCACTATCGAGCGAGCGTCGACCCGCGACGTCTTGCCCTTCGCCTGCAGTTTTCGGCCTGGACAAGCGCCGCCTGCCCAGGTTTCGCAGGCGGTGCTCGTCCGGACTCGACCAGGATTTCAAGCGGATTTTTGGTTGAGAAACGCCACAACCTCTTCGCTGAAGGCTTGCGCAAACTCGATATTGGAGAAGTGTACGGTCGGGAAGGTTTTCAACCTCGCTCCGGGGATCGTATTGGCGATTGCTTCACCCATGGCGTGCGACGTCACGGTGTCGAACTCGCCGGCGATCACGAGCGTCGGGCTCTGGATGAGGGCGCTGGTACGGCGCATGTCGGCATCGCGCACGGCGGCAAACAGGCCAGCGAGTCCCTTGCGTGATATGTTCAGCAACATCTCTCGAAACTGGCGAACAACCGGTCCGTTCGCGGCGATCATCGCTTTCGGAAACCAGTTGCCGAGGAAGGTCTCCGCGGCTTCCCTCATGTCCGGCGCAGCAAGCGTTGCGGCTATCGACCTGTCGAAGGTTTCGGCGGGGCCGAGGTAGGAAGAGGTATTGCTGAGGATCAGACGGTCGATCCGTTCCGGTGCGTGGATGGCAAGCCATTGGCCTACCCAGCCGCCGAGGGACAGGCCAAGAAAATGCGCTCTCTCAATCCCGAGCCAGTCCATCAGCTCCAGCACGTCGCGGCCGAGCCTTCCGTCGGAATAGGCGCCCGCCGGCACGTCCGAGCCGCCATGACCGCGGTAATCATAGCGGATGACCCGAAAGTGTTCGGCGAATTGAGGGATCTGGAGATCCCACATCTGCAGGGTGGTCGCAATGGAATTAGCAAGGATTAGTGCCGGGCGGTCGTCCCGCCCATCGATCCTGTAGGCGATCCGGACGCCATCGCCGGTGGTGAAGAACGACAGGGCGGCCGGCTCTTCGGGATTGAGCGTGGCGAGTTCTGCGGAATTATTCGTCATCGATATGGTCCTTCTCTTGTTGTTGGCACCTGCCGCATTGCCGCAGAATCTGGTTCCGGAAAGCGGGGCGGGGTCGAGAACAGTCCGACGCTAATTCTCTCTTCCTTCCAAAAAAATTGAAAAGATTGGAAAGTCATTGTAAATAGAATCTACAATGCAGCCATTCACGCTCCAGGAAATCCAATGTTTCGATGCGGTGGTCCGCGAAGGCGGCTTTCAAGCGGCGGCCTCCGTGTTGAACCGGTCGCATACGGCCGTGTTTGCAGCGATCGCCAAGCTCGAGGCCAATCTCGGCGTCGCCCTCCTCGATCGTACCGGCTATCGCGTAGATCTCACCGAAGCTGGTCGCTCCTTTCATCTCAAGGCGCAGGCCCTGCTCGGCGAAATGGAAGCGCTACGGGTGCATGCCCGTCAGCTCACAATGGGAGAGGAGACGTATCTGCGCGTGATCCTTGGCGACACCTGCCCGTTGCATGATGGCCTGCAATTGCTCGGTGGCTTCTTCGCCGCCTGTGCGAACACGCGGCTCGATCTGCATTTCGAGACGATTGGCGGACCATCCGAGCGGCTTTTAGAAGACGAAGCCGACCTGATCCTCCATTGGATCGATAAATCCGATCCGCGGCTCGAATGGATCGATCTCGGCGCGATCTCCTTCGTGCCGGTGGTTGCTCCTGACTTCCTGCCATTCGCACCCTCGCGATCGATCACTCCAGAACAAATGCGTGGGTTGACCCAATGCATCATCCGAGACACGGCGCGCGATATTGCAAAACCCAGTTTCTACGTGGTCGAGGGTGCACCGCAATGCACGGTCGCCGATCACGCGATGAAAAAGGAGATCGTCCTTCGCGGCATGGCCTGGGGGCATCTGCCCCGCTTCATGATCGAGGAGGAGTTGCGTGACGGACGTCTGCTCTCCATCACGGGACAGCATTTCCCGGGCATGGATATCGACCTTGTGGCGGCACGCCGCCGCGACCGCCCGCACGGACCCATCGCCAGCCGACTCTGGCACTACATCCAAACGCATCCCCGATTTGCGGATAAGGCCTCGACTTCATCGCCGAGATGAGCAGAATGAGTAGGAGATCGCTCTCCATCAAGAGCTTTGCGGCTGGCCTACGGCAAGGTTAGGCTAGCATTGAATGGGAGCCATTGGGTATTTTACCGGAGATGAAGCATGTTCACTCACGTCATGATCGGCAGCAACGATTTGGAACGAGCCAGAAGCTTCTACGACGCCACATTCGCTGCATTGGGTGGTAATCCGGGCGAGATGGATGAGCGAGGCAGGCTGGTCTATATCCACGAGGGTGGTCGGCTGATGATCACGAAACCGATCGATGGCAAGCCTGCGACCGCGGCTAACGGCGGGACTATCGGTATAGCCGCCGCGAGCCCCGGCCATGTTCTGGCGTGGCATGCCGCCGGTGTCGCGCATGGTGGCATGGCGATCGAAAGTCCGCCCTCCGAGCGCCCGAACGGAGCATTCGTCGCATATCTTCGCGATCCTGACGGAAATAAATTGTCCGCGCGGTCGCAGCCGACGAAATGAAATGAGCGTCAAGCGGCGCCTTGGGGATAGCCATGGTAATGTCGAGTTCGAGCGGATTTCCGTCACGGCAGCATCAGGTCAATAGCGGTCAATCCCTTCTTTCGGGGATCAGGCGTATCTGAGTTCCATGATGTGCCGAGACCTTGATCGCCTTCGATATCTCACGAAGTGGTCCACGCGCGACGAGCGCCTCCGGCTGAGGGACATTTCCAGGACCCGCATCGACAAAGGCGGCCCAGTCCTCTTCGGAATCGAGCATTGCCATGAACGACGTTGCGACGATTGCTTCGCCGCAGGCGGCGCATCGGAGTATGTATGAGCCTCCGTGGACGATCGATTCGGTCTTGTCTAGTCCGCATGAGGTGCAGAGCAACGTATCACTCATTGCGTCACCCCAATGTCGACTGGTTCAAAGACGTCGCGACAACAGAATTCAACATGCGTTCCAAGAGGATCGATGGCGACACACTGTTGTTTGTTCCGTATCGCCATGAAAACCCAGCCTATGCAGCGAAATTGTCTTTCGCCGAACGCAATGCTCAGCGGTTGCCGATCGACGGACTGAACACCATGAGGCTCAGTATCTCGAAGAGCACTTGAGCTCCAGCATGTGCGGTGTTGGTCGTCGCGTCATATTGGGGAGCGACTTCGACGACGTCGCCGCCTACGAGATTGATGCCTTTCAGTCCGCGTATCAGTTCAAGCACTTCGCGCGTCGTCAATCCGCCGATCTCGGGCGTGCCTGTACCGGGGGCAAAACTCGGATCGAGGCTGTCGATGTCGAAGGATAGATAGGTCGGGCCGTCACCGACGATGGATTTGGCCTTGGCAATGACCGCTTCCATCCCCATTGCGCTGATGTCTTCTGCGTGGATCACGGTCATTCCCGACTTATAGGAGAATTCCCATAGATATTCCGCCGAACCGCGGATGCCGATCTGGATCGTCCTTGTCGGATCAAGCACGCCATCCAGCACGGCGTTGCGAAACGGTCCGCCGTGATGAAACTTCGTCTGATCGAAGGCGCCGCTGGTGTCGCAGTGCGCATCGATATGAATGAGACCCACCGGCTCCTTCCGGCCGACCGCCTTCAAAATGGGATGGGTAATGGAGTGGTCACCTCCGACCGAGAGAGGCACGACGCCGGCATCGACGATCTGGCCGATACGCTTTTCGATGTCCTCGTGACTGAGCTCCAGCCTATAGCGGCTCTGGAACGGCACGTCGCCAATGTCGGCGACGCGAAGATCGAAGACCGGCGCCGTTCCCAGAACGTGGTTATAAGGACCGATCCTTTCGATGGCGCGAAGGGCGCGTGGTCCGAAGCGGGAGCCGGGGCGGTTGGTGACGCCGAGATCCATCGGAATTCCCGTGATCGCGACCTGGAGATTGCCGAAATCAGGCTCGTCGGCTGCGACCTGCATGTAGGGCGCGCTGAGGAAAGTCGGCACACCGGCGTATGGTGCCAGTCTCGTGCCGCTCTTGGAGATGATCTTCTCTGCGACTTTGCGAAACTTCTCGTCGAATATCTCGCTGCCTTTGCTGTCTGCAAATTCCGCACGCAGCTGTTCGAGCCGCATCTTGTCCCACACCATGCGCCTGCGTCTCCACTTGAGATCCGTATCACTCAACAAAGAGGTTGAGAAAGCAATTGGTATCGTTGTAGCAATCGGTATCAAAGAGAAATCGATATGACCGCTGCAAAATCCAATTCGCTTGTTGCCCGCCTCTCCCCTCCACCCATCCCTTCCGTTGTTGCCTGGGGCCGCGAATACAAGGGATTGAGGGGTCCACTTATTGATCTGTCGCAGGCCGTGCCCGGTTATCCTGCGCATCCTGAAATGCTGCGTCTGCTTGGCGAGACGGCTGCACAACAGGCGATGACGGGATACGGCCCGATCGAGGGCGAGCCTTTGCTGCGGCAGGCCTATGCCGCACATGTCGCAGAAGTTTACGGCGCGGACATATCTGCCGCCAATATCCATATCACGGCCGGCTGCAATCAGGCGTTCATGTGCACGGCGATTGCTCTTGCTGGCGCCGGCGATACGGTCGCGCTCACCAATCCTTTCTATTTCAATCACGACACGACGCTGTCGATGCTGGGTATCGGGCGGCGGCTGGTCGACTGCGATCCCGCAGCCGGCTTTCTTCCGGATCTCGGTTCAGCAGAGGCAGCGCTTTCCGCCGGCGCGAAGATGCTTGCCGTCGTTACGCCCAACAATCCTACCGGAGCAGTCTACCCGCCCGAGCTGCTTCACGCGCTCTTCAGGCTCTGCCGAAAATATGGCGCCTGGCTGGTCGTCGACGAAACCTACCGCGATTTCCTGGCCGAAGATTACGGCCGGCCGCATGCCCTGCTGTCGGAGCCGGGTTGGGAGGATACGCTCGTTCTTCTCTACAGTTTCTCGAAATCCTTCTGCATCCCCGGTCATCGCCTCGGTGCTGTCACGGCAGGTCCCGAGCTCATTTCAGAGATCGCGAAGGTCATGGACAATATGCAGATCTGCGCCCCGCGTTCGGCTCAGATCGCAGTCGCGGCGGCTCTGCCTATCCTTGCCGACTGGCGGGCCGGCAACCGGCTGGAAATTGTTCGCCGTGCCGATGCCTTGAGGGGAGCGTTTTCCGAGCTGGCTGGCTGGGAGATTGCAGCGATAGGCGCCTATTTTGCCTTTGTTCACCATCCTTTCGAGGGCCGATCGTCGTCCGAGGTTGCCGAAGAACTTGCGAGGGAACGCGGCGTGGTCTGCATACCCGGGGCATATTTCGGGGAGGGGCAGGAGCGCTACCTTAGACTTGCCTTTGCCAATGCCGATGCCGCTTCGATCGGACTATTGCCGGATCGGCTGCGCTAGGCAGCGTTCATCAACGGCGGTCGGAAGGTCATGATAGCCGCCTCGCCAGTAGAGCAGCGGTCCGATGTCCTGCCGGATTTCCATCGCACAGATATGCCCGATCAGAATGGCATGGGAATGGTGATGGAATGCGGTTTCGAGCTTGCAGTCGAGGACTGTCAGGGCATTTTCAAGTGCGGCGGCACCTGTCTTGAGGCGATACCACCCGGCACCATCGTAACGATCGGCGCCCTTACGTCCGCCTATACCGGAAAAGGATTGCGCGACGTGCTGTTGGTCGGCCGCAAGCACGTTGACGCAGAAACAGCCATACCGCTGTAGCGCCGGCCAGGAGGAAGAGGTCCTGTTGATGCTGACGATGACGGAAGGCCGATCGGCCGAAAATGAGGAAACCGATGTTGCGGTGAAGCCGGTGCGGTCTTGGCCATCACCGACCGTTATCACGCTGACCGCACCGGCCAGATGACGCATCGATAGTCTGAATTCCGCATCGCTGATTAGAGCCTCGTCACCCATTGGACAGGCCCTCAGCTCTTGGCAAAGCGGTTTGCCGGCGTTGAAATGCCGAGGTTTTCGCGAAGGGTCCTGCCTTCATATTCCTCGCGGAACAGGCCGCGGCGGCGAAGCTCCGGCAGGACGAGCCGCACGAAGTCGTCGAGGCTGGATGGCAAGGTCGGAAACATCAGGATAAAGCCGTCGGCGGCACGCGTCTCGAACCACTCTTCCATGTAGTCGGCGATCTGGGACGGCGTGCCTGTTATGCCATTGCCGGTGTGTTTCTCGGCATAGTGCCGGATCAGCTCACCGACGGTGTGACCGCTCTTGACGAAATCGACCAGTTCGTCGAACAGGGCACGCGACCCTTTTGGAGCGGCCGGCAGCCGCTCCATCGGGAAAGGTGCATCGAGAGCCACGCCACGCAGGTCCGCCTCCAGGAATTCGGAGAGCATCAACCGCCCGACATCGGGATGCATCTTGTCGATCAGATAGTCCACCTTCGCCTTTGCCTCGGCCTCGGTTTCACCGACATTGACAACGATGCCCGGCATGATTTTCAGATCATCCCGATCGCGGCCATGGGCGGCCATCCGGCTTTTGACATTGTCGTAGAAGGACCGGTTCCGTTCGATGTTCGATGCGAGGCTGAAGACGATCTCGGCGGTCCGTGCCGCCATATCCATTCCGGGTTCGGAACCACCGGCCTGGGCGATGACGGGACGGCCCTGTGGCGTTCGGGCGATGTTGAGGGGTCCGCGAACCTGGAAGTGCTTGCCCTTGTGGTTGAGCGTGTGGTGCTTGTCCTTGTCGTAGTAAACACCGGATTCGCGATCAAGAAGGAGTGCGCCTTCCTCGAAACTGTCCCAAAGGCCGAAGACGACGTCGACGAACTCGTTGCCGCGCTCGTAGCGCAGCGCGTGCGGATCGAGCCCCTCGCGATTGAAGTTGTAGCCGGTTTCGTCATGGTCTGACGTGACGACATTCCAGCAGGCGCGGCCCTTGCTCAGATGGTCGATCGAGGCAAACAGACGGGCTACATTGTAGGGCTCATAGTAGCTCGTCGAGACCGTTGCCACGAGACCGAGATCGTTGGTCGTGACCGCGAGTGCCGAGAGCAGCGACAGGGGCTCGAAGCGGTTCATCTTGGTTGGAATCCGGGCGAGCGCATTCGGATCGCCGACAGCCGCTGCCGGAGAATCGGCCATGAACATGAAATCGAATTTCGCCGCCTCGGATCGTTTGGCGACATCGAGCAGATGCGCGAAGTCGTTGGCGCCGTTGACATCGCTTGCCGGATGCAGCCAGGAGGCTGGATGAAAGCCGAACGTATAGACGAAAGTTCCGAGTTTCATCTTGTCGGTCCGTGCCATCGAATTCTCCCTTTATATCGGCCACGCAGTCCCGTTGACGGCGGATGCGTAAATTATCGCCAAGCGCAAAATTTCATCAATATCGTGGAGCTGAGTTCCGTTTTAGTTTTTCTAAAATGTTGGTGCGGGCGCCGATACCAGACCCTGCTGGCGGGAAATGGCGACGAGCCAATCGCGAAACTGGCGCCCGTGCGGTTTTTCCAAGGCGGCCCGGTCCCAGGCGAGAAAGTAGCTTTCGCGCAGGGGAATGCGTATGTCGAGGGGAATGATGAGCGTCTGCGCCTCCAGCTCATCTGCGATCATCGACATCTGCGCGAGAACGACGCCGCGCTTGTTGACGGCGG
>Ga0068856_100002245_pt1 | contig 19952 bp, 16 predicted proteins | sample KBSCornC62_FD_66595 | JGI IMG/M metagenome (GOLD analysis project Ga0068856, IMG submission 66595) | Corn rhizosphere microbial communities from Kellogg Biological Station, Michigan, USA - KBS Corn C6-2 | ecosystem: Host-associated > Plants > Roots > Rhizosphere > Soil ... | reverse complement strand
CCAACGCTGATGCAAGCAATCGGCCAGTTCCAGATATTATTAACGGCAGCCAGATACACGCATAATATGCCGGTTATCACGCCGATTATTTCGAGCCAGGTTTGGTGGTGCCACCATTCTTGCAGGGCGTGTATAATGTGCATCGGTCAAATATAGCGAATCCGGGTAGAGACGCGATGCATCGCATCTCTGCTCCAATAATATCGAACACCGAACATCGAATAACGAATGATGAAGTGAAGCGGACCAGAATTCGAAATTGAAAATTCGAATTTCGAAATCCTCTACCAGATCTTCACCCTTTTCTCCGGATCCAACCACATTTTATCGCCTTTTTTGATATGGAAAGCATCATAAAATTCAGGCACATCAGTAAACGGCCCGTTCACGCGCAACTTGGCCGGTGAATGTTCATTGGTTAGTATCTGGCTCGATTCCGCTTCTTTGCGGACAGAGGTCAGCCAACCAAGCGAATAGCCGAGGAAGAAGCGCTGTATGGGTGTTAATCCGTTTATGGTTTTACCTTCCTTGTACTGATCGGTTTTCTTAAACGCGTCCAACCCAATTACGATACCGCCAAGGTCGGCGATGTTTTCGCCTAGGGTTGCTTTGCCATTAATGTGCAGACCATACATTTGGTAACTGCTAAATTGATCGCCGAGCATTTTGGCTCGTTGGGAAAATTTTACCGAATCTTCCGGCGTCCACCATCCTTTCAAGTTGCCGGCGGCATCATACTGGCGACCTTCGTCGTCAAATCCATGGGTCATCTCGTGACCGATAGTGGAAGCGGCAGCGTAGCCGTAAACTACGGCGTCGTCGATGTCTTCATCCTTCATGCCGGGTATCATAAACTGAGCGGCCGGCAACACAATCTCATTGTTCGATGGGTTATAATAGGCATTATAAGTTTGCGGTGTGATGTCCCATTCCGTTCTGTCAACCGGTTTACCCAGTTTATCCGCATTATACCTGTACCAGAAATTGACAGCGTTCATCACATTAAGTGCATAAGCTTGCCTGCTGATACTAAGTGACGAAAAATCCTTCCAATGATCGGGATAACCAACCTTCGGCATTACTTTCGCCAGTTTTTCATAAGCCTTTTGCTTGGTAGCCGGGCTCATCCAATCCAGTTTATCAATATGCTCTTTAAAGCTGGTACGCATGGCTTCCACCATGTCCACGTAGCGCTGTTTGGTCTTCTCGGGAAAATATTCCTTCACAAATAGCTGCCCCAGCACTTCGCCCATCAGCCCGTTCTCACCATCAATAATGCGCTTCCATCTGGGTAATTGCTCTTTTACCCCATCCAATACAGTTCTGTAAAAACGGAAATTTTCCTGCTCAAAAGATTTACTAAGGGGCTCGCTGTATGCATCTATAAGGTTTTTTCGCAGATATGCCTTCCAATCGGCAATGCTGTACGTTTTTAGTGTAGTATTTACAGCCTGGTAATATTCAGGTTGGCCAACTACTACCGTGTCGACATTTTTATAGCCCATCTGGCTGAAAAGACTTTTCCAGTCGATATCCGGCGCCAGCTTGCTCAAACCGGCAACGGGCATCTTATTGTAATTTCTGTAGGGATCGCGCAGATCTTCCAGTTTGCGCGAGTTTTTGGCCAGGAATTCTTCAAGACTGTAAGTTTTTGCTGTAGCTGTTTTTGCCGCGGCGTCATCAAGGCCCGACAGCTTATAAACTATTGGCAAATGCTTTTGCCGGTAATCGGTACGGATGGTAACGCTGTGCTCGTCAGTATTGAAATAATAGTCGCGGTTAGGCAAACCTATGCCCGATTGGCCCAGCTGCAGCATATTTTTACTGCTATTTTTTGGGTCCTGCCCCACATAGGTGCCTATCGGTGTGGCTACGCCGATGGTTGACAAGTGTGCAAACTCAGTAAGCAGCGAAGGGATATCTTTTACCCGTTCTATTTTGTCCAGTTCGGGTTTCAGTGGCGAAATACCCTGCTTCTCTATCGAAGCGGTATCCATGCCGGTGTAATAATAGTCGCCTATTTTTTGCGTGTTGCTTCCTTTTTCGGCATTGGCCTTTAAGGCATCTTCATTAATTTTTTTCAGGCGGTCGCGGATATCGTCCTGCACCAGGTTGCCAATACCCCATGAAGCATAAGCGGCCGGTATTGGGTTTTTCTTGATCCATCCACCATTAGCATAAGAGAAAAAGTCGTCGCCTGGTTTGACAGTAGTGTCCAGATCTTGGTACACCATGTCCTTAATACTATAATCCTTTTGCTTATTACGACAAGCACTTAATTCAAAAAAACCTGATATTATGAGCAGGACTGCCCCTATTCCGGCATATTTTTTCATAAATTATTTAAATATTGTTCAGTATAATATACAGTAGTTGTAGTAAATAAAGGACTTTATAGTAGGGTGCGTGTGTTTAAAAGTAGAATCTGTTAGTAAATTCCATGAAAAAAGCCCGATAACGACACGTCAAAATAATAACAAACCTTCCTTAGCGTGTCCAGTCGTATGTCAACTTTGCCCGATTCCAGCCGTGCAATGTTAATATTTGTCTCGCTGTAGAACTTTTCCTGGGTCACCTGGTTCTGCCTCCGAAGGTTCTTTATCTGTAAAGCGATCTTCTTTTTAAAGGCGTCTTCTGATTTGTTAAGGTATTCAAAGTCAGTTAGTAACATAATTCAGTTTATGGTTAATCAGGTCTAAGAGCACGCAATCTACTAAATAAAACCTACAAACTGATTTTAGCGTTTGTAACAAGAATGTCACTCAGTTTTGCTAATTCTGACGTATTCGTCATTGTCTCAGGAGAAAGATGGCTTTACATTTGTATAGTTATCACTGGCTCTGCATATATATCTGTGAAAAAAGACATAAAGTTTCATCTACCTGTGAAAAACTTTACTTTGAATTCTCAGACGCCCAAGCTGAGTTAATTTTGTTCTTTGTTTTGGGTTTAATCAATAGTTTAAATTAATTAGGGGAAAGAGAACTTTTAAAAAGGTTCTCTTTTTTTGTGCCTGTATTTTTTACTATGCATGCATAGCATTAAATTTGACCGCAACCAATATCCTGAATTTTATGCATTTCGAATTCTCTGAAGAACAGTTAATGATACGCCAGGCAGCGCGCGACTTTGCCCAGACCGAATTAAAGCCCGGTGTAATAGAACGCGATGAGCACCAGAAATTTCCGGCCGAGCAAGTAAAAAAGCTGGGCGAGCTTGGCTTTTTGGGCATGATGGTTTCGCCTGAGTATGGCGGAAGCGGAATGGATGCTGTATCGTATGTGCTGGTAATGGAGGAGCTTTCAAAAATTGATGCGTCTGCATCGGTAGTGGTTTCGGTGAATAACTCACTGGTGTGCTATGGACTGGAGAAATATGGAACCGAAGAACAAAAACAAAAATATTTGGTGCCGCTCGCGAGCGGACAAAAGTTAGGCGCCTTTTGCCTTTCAGAACCAGAGGCTGGTTCTGACGCCACCTCCCAGCGTACCACCGCTGTTGACATGGGCGATCACTATTTATTGAACGGTACCAAAAACTGGATAACTAATGGTAATTCGGCATCAACCTATCTCGTTATCGCGCAAACCGATCCCGAGAAAAAGCATCACGGTATAAACGTCTTGATCCTTGAAAAGGGTATGCCCGGGTTTACCATCGGCCCTAAGGAAAACAAACTGGGCATCCGGGGCTCCGACACCCATTCACTAATGTTCACCGATGTTGAAGTGCCCAAGGAAAACCGGATAGGCGAGGATGGCTTTGGTTTCAAATTCGCAATGAATACGCTCGAGGGGGGGCGCATCGGTATTGCTTCACAAGCTCTGGGTATTGCGTCAGGGGCGTATGAAATGGCGCTGGAATACTCGAAGCAACGCAAGGCTTTTGGCAAAACTATATCCGACTTACAGGCTATCCAGTTTAAACTTGCGGATATGGCTACGCAAATAGAAGCAGCACGCCTGCTTTGCCTGAAAGCCGCTTGGCTAAAAGATAACGGCCAGCCTTACGCTGCGGCCTCTTCAATGGCCAAATTATATGCATCTGATGTGGCGATGCGAACAACCGTTGAGGCTGTTCAGATACATGGCGGATACGGTTATGTGAAAGAGTATCACGTAGAACGCCTGATGCGCGACGCCAAGATTACGCAGATATATGAGGGTACCTCCGAAATTCAAAGGATTGTCATTTCGCGGGAGGTACTAAAATAATCCGCTGGTTTTTCGTTTATTTGAAAGTATATCAATTTAATAGACTTTCGAATGCGTTCTAAATTCTGGTTATCATTAATACCCCTTGTTGCTCTTGTAAACATATCGTTTGCACAAAGCCATCTAAAACCTGGCATTTGGCGCGGTGAATTGAAATCACAGGCAGGCGGCCTGCTTCCCTTTAATTTTGATGTGAAAGATGTTGCCGGTAAGCAGCAATTGGTTATCCATAACAGTATCGAACGTTTCAAAGTAACCGATATTCGCGAAAAGGGCGATTCGGTTTTTATCCATATGCCGCTGTTCAATTCGGAGTTTAAGCTGACGAAAAATGGCGATGGTTTACTGGGCAAGTGGATAAAGCATTATGCCGACCATGACAACATCATGGATTTTAAAGCTGAGCCGGGTAAAAGTTGGCGATTTTTCAGCAAGTCGTCTCCATCTAAATTTAATATAACTGGCAGGTATTCTGTGGTATTTGTCGATGACAAAGGAAAGAATGATACAACGGTAGGCGAATTTAAGCAGCAAGGAAATCATCTTACAGGCACCTTCCTTACCACCACAGGTGATGACCGTTACCTTGACGGAACCGTAAATGGCAATAAGATGTACCTGTCGACTTTTGATGGCGGGCACGCCTTTTTCTTTGTTGCCGATATTAAAGATTCGAAAACCTTAGTGAATGGTACCTGGTACGACGGTGCCGTGGACGTAGAAAAATGGACCGCCACTCGCAATGCTAAAGCGCAATTGCCCGATGCCTACTCACTAACCAAACTAAAGCCGGGCGTTAAAAAGATCGCATTTAGCTTCCCCGATATGATTGGGAAGAAGGTGTCGCTAAGCGATCCTCGATTTAAGAACAAAGTGGTTATTATTCAAATGATGGGTTCGTGGTGCCCCAATTGTATGGATGAAACCAACTACCTGGTAAACAATTATTATCCAAAATATCATTCAAAAGGTGTGGAGATCATCGGGCTTGCCTACGAGCGAACGCCTGATTTTAACAAATCAAAAACCACGTTGCAGCAACTCAAAACCAGATTCAATATTCCGTATACCTTGCTCATTACCGGCTATACGCCAAACAGGGGCGACCCATTGAAAAGTCTGCCGCAGCTAGCTAACTACATGGGCTTCCCAACAACGATTATCATTGATAAGCATGGCAACGTGAGCAAAATTCACACAGGTTTCAGCGGCCCCGGAACCGGCAAGCATTATACAGAGTTCGTTGCCGAATTTGATAAACTAACGGAGAATTTGCTGGCAGAGAAATAGGGGTTCTATTTCGCCTGTTCAACAATGATCTTATCGAGGTTATGCAGGTACCTTCGCCCTGTCTTTTGATCCAGCATTGATACCATTTGCAGGCTTTCGGGCAGATCAGCTATTTTTTTGCCATTCTTTTCCAATACGAGGCACATGATCGCCGATTTCGGTATTGAACAGTTCGTTCCAGGAGTTTACAACCTTGTACCCATCGGAGCCCGTGCATAAAAAATAGAACTGGCTAAATAAATGCGGCGTAGCATTAAATTGGCTATGATTTAAAATATCTTTTAATAACACCCCTTTCAGGTTTTCATCGCCATGTTTAAAGTTGCCCACGTGATCGGTTACTTTGATATTGCCGAGGTTCTTCAGGGGATAACTATTAAGCGAATCCATCGTGATTACCAATTCCTTTTTAATATCTCCTGATATAGTGAACTGGTGAGTGGGTTTATAGGTAGTTTTTTCCTGTGCCAGGGCTCCAAAGCCGCACAGCAAAAAGACTATCAAAAAGTATTTTTTCATTGGTGAGAGTGTTTGGGTAAAGATAACAAAAAAGGGCCCGAAGGCCCTGCCTTAAAACAAATACAACTTACATTTTACTAGTATCCTTACCCATTTTGCCCTTCTTCATCTTTGAAGGTTTCTTTTTGTTCATCTTGCTATCCATTTTGCCCATCTTATCCATCTTGGCCATTTTATTAGTGTCGATGGCTGTTGCATGGATGGTACCTGCCTGAACATTGATAGCGAAAAGTGAAGCGATAACAGCGGCAACTGCTGCTCTTGAAAGAATTGATTTCATACTGATGTTTTTTTGTTTCCTGGTAATTGGTTTTTGAATTATTTACCCCTTTGTCGGGCGCCAATTTTAAACCTTACAATTTTTTTCAGTTTTTATTCAATTCGTCCTCGATGCGGTCCTGCATTTCTTTTTTTACTTCGTCGGTGAGTTTTACGTCATGCTTCGTGGTGTCCAGAAACAGCTGACGTATCATCTGGTTGATCTTCGTGGTTTGGGCCTGGTAAAGCCGGCACACACCACACCCGAAGAGATGTATTCTCAAAAATATCTTTTCGCGCAGGGTAAGCCGCCCAATCAGCTTCTTCTCGATCAGGAAGGTGGCGTGCTTACAGTTATGTGTGATCTTGTCTAATGCGCCCATACTCATATCCAGTTTTTCTGAAGGCAGGCCCTCAGGTTTAATTTAGCACGATGAATGATAACCCAAAAGTTGGAGGACGTCAGCTTCAACTCGGCCAGGATGATGTCTGTTGCCTCATCATCCATGTGCTTCATCGTAAATACAGATAGCCAAAGCGCAGGCAACTTTTGCATGCATTTCATCAATATATGATCGAACTCCTTGCTCCGTAGTGGATCATAGTCATCTATTCCGAAATGTTTTGGAGCCGGCTCACTGTTCCAATGCCCGTCATCGGGATTAAAAAAACCTGTTTGTTCGTCTTCGGCCTGCCTGACATCAGCGTTTAATAACACCGATGACTTTTTCCGGTAGTGATCAATGATCTTATTACGCAGGATGGCCGTGAGCCAGGTGCGCTCCGAGCTTCGGCCCTCAAAAGTATTGATCTTTTCGAGCGCCGCCAAAAAGGTTTCCTGTACCAGGTCACGTGCCTGTTCCTCGTCGTTTACACGGGCGCGCGTGTAGGCATACAGGTAATCGGCATGGGCCCGTACCCAGCTGTGCGGATCGATATGAATATTCATTCCACTTTTGTCGTAAATTTATTCAAATCCTTACAGCCATTTTTAAATAAGCAGAAATAACCTTTGCATGATTAAATTCTAGCACCCCAATAAAAAGATTTAATTTTATTGTAAGGAATAAACCATTACCCCGACCAATTGCGTAAATACAGAAACAGATAACATGAAAGGCATTAAAATATTTTTTGGATTAGCGCTTATAGCAACATTGGCGACCGCATTTGTTTGTGCCAATACGTCAAAGGCAAATCCGGCCGAAAAAGGCTTTGCGGTAGTTGAACTATTTACATCCGAAGGCTGTTCAAGCTGCCCGCCTGCAGATGCACTGATCGCCAAAGTACAAAAGGAGAGCGCCGGTAAGCCGATTTATATATTAGCTTACCATGTAGATTATTGGAACCGTTTAGGATGGAAAGATGCTTTTAGCGATGCGGCTTATTCGCAAAGACAAAGAGGCTATTCGCAACGGCTGAAGTCGGAGGTTTACACGCCGCAGGCTATTGTAAACGGCCGGACTGAATTTGTTGGCTCCGAAGAAAACAACCTGCGAAAAGCCATCGAAAATGGTTTGCAAAAGGACGCCAAAACAACATTGATTATTAATAACGTGAGAATTGCAGGCGATAAAACAGGATTGCAGTACAGTGCCAAAGGCGAAACGAATAATACTTCGCTGCTTGTGGCGCTGGTTGAAAAAAACGCTACCAGTAAAGTAGAACGCGGTGAAAACGCCGGGCGTACTTTATCGCATGTGCAAATCGTTAGAAACTTACAGAGCATCACTCTTTCGGGACATACCGACGGAACCGTTAATATTGTGCTTCCAACAGGGATTAATGCCGGTGGCTGGGAGGTGGTCGCATTTGCTCAAAATAACTCCAACGGCGAAATCACGGGGGCGACCCGGGCGGAGTTGCCTGCGTCTGTAAGCGCCAATGCTAAATGAATTCGATCAATCAGTCTAAATTCGTGCAATTCGTGAAAAAAGTAAATTCGTGAAAGTTATTAAAGAAAAACATCCTTTGATCATGCGCTGGACGCACTGGATCAATTTTCCGGTCCTCACCATTATGATATGGAGCGGGATGCTGATCTATTGGGCCAACGATGAATATAGTATCACCATTTTCGGGCATACTTTTGTGCGTTTCTTCCCCGAGTGGTACTATAAATTACTACATATACCGAGCCACCTGGCGGAGGGTATGGCCTTCCATTTCCTGTTTATGTGGTTCTTTACACTGAATGGGTTTTTCTATGTGCTGTACAGCATTATCTCGGGCGAATGGCGCTACCTGCTGCCGAACAAACAATCGTTTAAAGAGGCCTGGCAAGTGTTGTTACACGATCTGCGCATCCGCAAAACTGCTCCGCCGCAAGGAAAATACAATGCAGCACAGCGTATCGCTTATACGGCTATCATTATTATGGGTTTGGGGTCAGTAATCACAGGCCTAGCTATTTATAAGCCCGTGCAGTTTTATTGGCTCACCTGGATGTGCGGAGGATATCACCTGGCGCGAATATGGCATTTTGTGCTGACAATATGTTATGTGCTTTTCTTCCTGGTACATATTATACAAGTAATACTGGCCGGCTGGAACAATTTCAGGGCTGTGGTATCAGGTTTTGAAGTAGTAAACGAACAGCCGCAACCGGCGGTGAAAACAACAAAAGAAAATGAAGAAGCCTAAGGAAGAATTGACCACCGATCAAAAGATCAGGCGAAGGACCTTTATTTCTTTCGGCCTGTTCGGCTTATATGCCGCCGGTGCTTATGGTGCATGGCGATGGCTATATAAATCGCCGGATGAACCACTGACCGTAACGGGCGGGGCGCACAAACCACTGCGAAAGGCACTGAATAAAACCGAGATATTCTTCAGGCGCCTTACCTTCAACGAAAATCACCTGGTAAAAACCTACCCGAAAGAAATGGCAGCTAAAAATGTGCGGCATAACAGCGACATCGGCTCCGAAGGTGTTTTACCACCGGAAAAATGGAACCTGCAAGTGACCAAAAAGAACGGGCAGGTGATGCAGATATCGCTCGACCAGATCAAAGAGATCCCCAAAACCGAACTAGTGTTTGATTTTAAATGCGTGGAAGGCTGGGATCAAATACAACATTGGGCAGGCGCCAGGTTTGCCGATTTTATCAAGCACTTTGGGCTAGACGAAGAAGCCAAACTCGATTACGTTGGCCTGGAAACACCCGACAAACAATATTACGTCGGCATCGATATGCCAAGCGCCCTGCATCCACAAACCATCCTGGCCTACGAGATGAATGACAAGCCGTTGCAGGGAAAGCACGGGCAACCGCTACGACTCATCATTCCGGTAAAATACGGCATCAAAAACCTCAAACGTATTGGCAGCATGAACTTCAGCAACACCCGTCCCCGCGATTACTGGGCCGAGCAGGGGTATGATTATTATTCGGGGTTGTAGCTGAAAGCCCTTTTGAGCTGAAAGCTTAAAGCAGAAAGACGAAAGCTTTTTTATAAGTGCTTTTAGCTTTAGACTTTCAGCTTTCTGCTTTTATTCGCATCTTGCAATTAATGCCTGCCGCAAAACTAACCTTAGGAAAAGAGCTGGCCTATGCCTGCGGCATGGTAGGCTGGAGCATCATGACCAACCTGGTCATTGTGGTAATGCACTACTTTTATTTGCCGCCATCCAATACCGGGCTGGTTCAATTGATACCACAGCTGCTCATATTCAATGTCGTAAATATTCTGTCCGTCGTGGATGTTTCAGGCAGACTGGTAGACGCTTTTTATGATCCGATTATTGCTTCATTGAGCGACAGGAGCAACAGTCGCAAGGGCCGTCGAATCCCTTTCATGAAATGGGCATTGGTTCCAGCGGTTTTTTTTTGCTGCCTCATCTTTTATCCGCCGGTACATGGCGTCAGTACCAATAACGCCATTTGGCTCGGTGTTACAATGGCGCTTTTTTTCATGGGCATAACCACTTATATCATTCCATATAATGCTCTTTTGCCCGAAATGGCCGAAAACAGCGCCGAAAAGGTGAAGCTCTCATCTTTTCAGCAGGCGGGTTTTGTGTTGGGTATTATCCTCGCCGCCCTGGTTAATAATGACGCGGATTTGGTTCAGCACATATTTCATGTCACTGATCGCATTACCGCGATGCAGTATACTATTTGGAGTCTTTGCATTTTGGCAGGTTTATTTATGCTAATACCTATCCTGGCAATCGACGAAAGAAAATATACTGCCAGCAAACCGGCACACCGGCCTATAATGCAGGCCATCCGCCAAACCTTTAAAAATCGCAATTTCAAGTATTACCTGGTATCCGATTTCACTTTTTATATTTCACTAAGCATCGTTTCCAGCGGACTGCTTTATTTTGTAAAAGTGCTGCTTGATCAGCCCGAGTCCATTGGCGGCGAATTGATGGGTGCCATGGTAGGCTGTTCTTTGCTGTTCTACCCGCTGATCAATTATCTCTCAAAAAAGATCGGGAAAAAACCTTTGGTGCTGATCGCTTTCGGAATGCAGAGCCTTGTTTTTGTCCTCATCTTTTTTTTAGGCAAGCTGCCAATGTCGCCGCCAGCCCAGGGATTTTTGTTGTCAATTAGTACCGCATTTCCGCTGGCAGCCCTGGGAATACTGCCCAACGCCATTTTAGCCGAAATAGCACAAATAGATGCCAAAGAAACCGGTGAAAACCGTGAAGGAATGTTCTTTGCAGTTAAATATTTCTTCGTCAAACTAGGTCAAACGTTTGGTTTCGCTCTATTCGCCTTTCTTACGATATACGGCATCAATCGCGGGCACGATTTTGGTCTGAGACTTAATGGCATCTGTGGATGTATACTTTGCCTGGCGGCGCTATTATTTTTCAGCCGCTTTAAAGAAGAGAAAGATAAGTGAGTTTATTGAGTTAAGTGGTTGATTGAGTTGAATGGTTATAACTCAATCAACTTAATCCAACTTAGTCAACCAATCAACTATCTGCTAGTATTATTAGGCCTCGCATACACCAACTGCATCACGTTAATATTGCGCATAAGGAAGGCTGCTTCGCAGTAGCACAAATAGTAGTTCCATTTGCGGATAAAAGCATCATCGAACCCCAGCGACTTCACCGTAGGCAAATTGCCATTAAACTGATCGAACCACAATTTCAGCGTCTGTGCGTAATGCAGACCAATATCCTTTAGGTCGACCAGCGTCAAATCACCGGTGCGATTGATGGCTCCGTTAATAGCGGCTATAGATGGTAGCAATGAACCGGGGAAAATGTGTTTCTGTATCCAATCGACGCCTTTGCGCAGGCTATCATACCTGCAATCGGGCGAGGTGATCACTTGCAGTGCCAGAATGCCGTTCTTCTTTAACAGATCATGGCATTTTTTAAAATAAACATCCAGGTATTTATGGCCGACAGCTTCCAGCATTTCGATAGAAACAATCTTGTCGAAGCGGCCCTCCATCTGGCGGTAGTCCAGCATTTGGACGGTTACTTTATCACTCAGACCAGCCTTTTCTATGCGTTCCTGTGCCAATTTCTGTTGCTCGGCCGAGATAGTCAAAGACGTTACTCTGCAGCCATAATTTTTGGCCATATAAATGGCATTACCACCCCAGCCACTCCCAATCTCGAGTACATGATCGGTCGGTTTCAAGTGTAACTGCCCGCAAAGTCGTTCGTATTTGGCCAGTTGCGCTTCTTCCAGACTTATTCCGTCTTTATAAAAATAAGCGCTGGAATACGTCATGGTCGGATCGAGGAAGCTCGCGAAGAAATCATTGTTCAGATCGTAATGCGCTGCAATGTTCTTCTTCGAGCCGCTCATTGAGTTGGCTTTTTTGAAATGATAAAGCTTATTGAACCATTTGAAGATGTTGAGTGCCCATGTTTGCGCCTTGTTGCCCGAAACAGCAGGATTATTCTCCACATTCAACAAAAACCACTTGATCACATTGGTGATATTATCCGTATCCCATAAACCAGCTACATATCCTTCGCCAAAGCCGATATCACCATATAGGATCACCTGTCGATAAAACTCATGGCTATTGATTCTGACATTTGCCGATACATTACCCTCGCCGTTACCCAAAGTCAAATTCTGGCCGTCGGGCAAGGTAAGATGCATGCGACCCATATCCATTTTCGACATGATCCGGAGCACGATGTCCTGGTACAGGTTGTGTTTTTTTGTGAGCGTGAGGGTGTCAGGCATAACCGGTTTTTAGCTCTATGTACGAATATAAGATATTATGCGGTTTTATCAGCTACATGATTTCCCTTATGCGGGCGATAAACTTCGCGCTGAAGTTCCTGGTTTGCAGTCTTTTTGTGGTAAGGTAATTTCCTGACCCACAGCATGAAAGCCTGCCAGTGAATCAGCGTAATTACCTTTAGCGTAATTAAAGGAAAACTGAAAAAATAAGCCAAAAGTTTAGCGTCTGTAAGCGCTCTATGGCCGCCACTTAAGGTACTAATGAAAAATCGATTACCCTCCTTATCAATGTCGTCGATCCTGATCTGTAGTTTTTCACCGGGTATCTGCAGGTCGAAATCAAAATTGGTGTCCATATCAATGAATGGCGACACGTAAAAGTATTTCGTTGTGTTCAGTTTGTAATGATCACCTTCTTTGGTATTCGCGCCCAGGAAAAATGGCTTCATCTCGAGAAACGTATTGCAGATCTCTACCACGGAGCAAATGGGCTGTCCGCTCTCGTCATAACAGAAATAAAACGAAACCGGGTTGAACTGGTAACCCAGTGTGCACAGGTTGGTCAGTACCATGATACGTCCGTTACCTATTGTTACGCCATTGGATAGCAAATAGTCGGTGATGTGCTGCCGAACATTTTTTGACCGGTCCGGGCACTCTTTAGGCAATTGCAAATGATCCTTATCCCGGAAATTGAACAGGTTGAACCGGTTACGGCTCATGAATTTCATGCGCTTGTGCAACATGTCGATCTCATCAAGATCGAGATAAAACATAAAGACGTTGTAATGAAACCGGTTCGGTTTTGGCGCCAAACGGTTATGCATTACGCGGGCTTTATAAAGGCACGAATTCATAAAGTTACTAAGTGAATATACGGATTAATTGTTGAGGTGGATCGTTGAAATTCTCCCGCCAACTATGGACATACAAGTCGGGTGAGCGAGATGTTCTGCCTCATAGTTATAGATTATTTCATCTGTTATAAACCAATTACCCTCCCATTTATTCAAAAACACCCCTTTTACTCACAAAATTTACCGGTTTACCCCTTTCACTGGGCGATCTACCCCCTTCCTGTTTTTGACATTTTCCTTCACATTAGCGATTACGATCCGCAACAAAAATGCTGTAGCCAGCAGGGATCGACAAACCAATTATTCATTAACATTTTAAGAACATGAGAAAAAATTTACTAAAGGGTTTTTCCCCGCCCCGGGGGAAAAAGCGATTGCTCTGTCTCGCGGTAATCGCGCTGTTATCAACAAACAGTAAGTTATACGCCTCAGCTGAACGCCACGACAATGGCGCTCACACATCCCCGGCAAACGCGCTGGACGTGACCGTTACCGGTACCGTAGTGGATGAAAAAGGTGTTACTTTGCCCGGAGTGAGCGTAGCGGTTAAAGGAACCGATAAGGGTACAACTACCGACGCCAGCGGTCGTTTCACCATAAACGTTGCCAATGAGAACGCAGTGCTTGTTTTCACCACGGTTGGATATGTTACGCAGGAGCGTACTATTCCGGCAAACCACGTGATCAATATCCAACTGAGTCCTGATAGCAAGTCGTTGAACGAGGTTGTGGTTGTTGGTTACGGTACACAGAAAAAGGCTACCCTTACCGGTTCTATATCGGTAGTTAAAGGCGGCGACCTGGTAAAAAGCCCGCAGCCCAACTTATCAAACTCTTTTGCAGGACGCGCATCCGGTGTTATTGCAAACAATACTTCCGGTGAGCCGGGTTATGACGGTTCCAGCATCCTGATCCGCGGCATACAGACAACCGGAAGCAACAATGTACTTGTTGTTGTGGACGGTGTTCCCGGGCAGATTGGTGGCCTGGAGCGTCTTGATCCAAATGATATAGAAAGCGTTTCAGTGCTTAAAGACGGTTCGGCGGCAGTTTATGGTAACCGTGCAGCAAATGGTGTAATCCTGATTACTACCAAGCATGGCAAAGCAGGTAAGCCAACAATTTCTTATAGCTTTAACCAGGGCTTCAGCTCGCCAACCCGCTTACCTAAAATGGCCGATGCTGCTACTTATGCTACAATAGTAAACGATATCAGCTACTACAATAATAATGCAGGCGGTATGAATCAGGTATATTCTGCCGACCAGATTCAAAAATTTAAAGACGGATCGGACCCGTTGAATTATCCTAATACTGATTGGGAAAAAGCAACGCTGAAAAATTATGCATTGCAAAACCAGCATAGTCTGACACTCACAGGCGGCACTGACGATGTGAAATACTTTACCTCTCTCGGTTCTATTTACCAGGACGGTATTTACAAAAACGGGGCCACCAATTATCATCAATTCAGCTTCAGGGGTAACGTGGATGCAAATGTGACCAAGCGCTTCAAGATCGGTTTGTCACTGGCAGGAAGAGAAGAAGACAGGCAATTCCCGACCACCGGGGCCAGTAGTATCTTCCGCACGATTTATCGTTCGTACCCAACCAGCGCTCCATACTATCCGAATGGACTACCAACTGCAGGTATAGACCAGGTAAACCCTGCCCTGGCGCCAACAGCGATTGGTGGTCTCAATAGAAACCCAACCCAGGTATTCAATGGCATATTAAAGGGCAGCTATGAAATTCCGGGTATCACTGGCTTGTCGCTTGACGGCTTCTTGTCTGTAGATAAATCCGGAGCATTCGATAAAGCTTTCTACACTCCTTATACCGTTTATACTTATAATAGCTCGACTAACACCTATACGCCGGGTATCGAAGGCGGCTCCAATGGTCTTGCATATTTATACGAGTCGCAGTTGAATCAATCGCTTATCACTTCAAACATTAAGCTGAATTTTGTTAGGCAGTTTGGCAAGCATAATGTGAATGCTTTTGTTGCTTACGAACAGAGCAAAACAGATTACAATTATTTCTGGGCTCAGCGTAATAACTTCCAAACATCTGCTACGCCTGAATTATCCGAAGGCGGTACAGCTGCCAGTGATGCAACAAATGGCGGCAGCAGCAGTGATAACGGCACTAATGGCAACGGCTATCCATTTTACGACTACCACCGCCGAAGCGTTATTAGCCGGATTGCTTATGACTTCAATGAGAAGTACTTGCTGGAAGGCCAGTTACGCGCCGACGGTTCTTCGCTTTTCGCACCGGGCCATCAATGGGGTTATTTCCCATCTGTTTCGGCGGGTTACCGTATTTCTAAAGAAGACTGGTTTGCCAACAGCTTTAAGTTCATCGATGATCTGAAAATTCGCGCATCATATGGTGTGCTTGGTGATGACATCATCAGTGCTTATCAGTACAGCGATAACTACTCATTCAATAACTGGGTGGTGCTCGACAACGGAAATGGTGCGACGGTTCAAAATGGTATTGATCTGACCAAACTGGCTAATCCAAGCATTACATGGGAAACAGCCAAGAAAACCGATATAGGTATTAATGCTACTTTCTTAAAGAACTTTACACTCGAAGCCATCTATTTCTCTCAAAAACGTTCTAATATCCTGGCTTACCGGAATGCTTCGTTGCCCGGAACCTCGGGTATTGTAAACCCATACGGTTCGAGTCCACTAGTGCCTGCTGAAAATATTGGCAAAGTGAACAGCGGCGGTTTTGAAGGCTCGCTGGGCTACAATCATGTTGGCAAGTTCAACTGGGGCATTTCAGGAAACTTTACCTACGCCAAGAGCAAAGTTATTTATGAGGACGAGGCAGCCGGAACAATTCCGTACCAGGCTCAGACGGGCCATCCGCTTAATACCTACCTGTTATACCAGGCTATTGGCATATTCCGCTCGCAGGCCCAGCTTGACGCTACGCCGCATGTGCCAGGTGCACAAGTAGGTGATTTGATTTATGCGGATATTGATCATGACGGTAAAATTACCAATGCCGACCAGGTTAGGTCAAAATATGGCAATATCCCGCAAATCGTGTATGGCGTTAACTTAAATGCCGGCTATAAAAACTTTGATCTTGCTGTGCTTTTCGCAGGTCAGGCCGAAGTAAGCCAGTATGTGCTGCCTGAATCGGGAACTATCGGTAACTATTATAGCACATGGGCCGACAACGCGTGGAGCCCAACTAATCCGAATGGCTCGTATCCAAAGGTGTCCACCCGCGCTTCCAGCGCAGTGAGCGGCGGTCAGTATAACAACACTTTTTGGTTAAACAACGCCGCATTCCTGCGCCTTAAAAACGTGCAGCTAGGCTACACACTGCCAAATGACGTTGTGTCAAGACTACACATTTCGGGCCTTCGCTTTTATGTAAGCGGGTTTAACTTGTTCACTATTTCCAAAGTTAAGGACTATGATCCTGAAGGCACAAACGGCTCCGGACAGTTTTACCCGGAACAACGCATAATTAACCTGGGTGCTAATGTCAAATTCTAAAAGTATCATGAAAACATTAAAATATAGAATCTGCTTCGCGGCACTTTTAGGCATTGCCCTGACCGCGTGTAAGAAAGATTTTTTACAAACCACGCCTACCGATAGGGTTTCAGGCAGTTCAGTAACCACAGACACTTCACTTTTTGAAGATTATGTATTGAACCGGTACCTCGGGGTAACGTTACAAAATAAGGAAGGGGACGGTTCGCCTCCGGGATTTGGACGAGGATTCGAATATGCTATGTGGAGTTCCGTTACCGACGAATCCATCTACACCAACAATGACGGCAGTTGGGTATTGCAGCAAGGACAGCTTGCGGCCAATAACCTGGGTATTGCCGGTACTTTATGGGCAAGGAGCTATCGCAGCATTCGCGAATGTAACTATGCTTTGAGCATCATTAACGGTTTACCCCTCAGTGCAGGTCATAAAACCAGGCTGATCGGTGAACTGGAGTTTATCAGGGCATTCCGCTACCAGGATTTGATCCGCAACTATGGCGGGGTGGTTCTTATGGGTGATAAGGTGACTGAACTTAATAGTAATTTACAGGACCCAAGCCTCTTTAAACGCGCTTCTTTGACGGATTGCTTTAACTATGTTACCGCACAACTTGATGATGCCGCATCTAAACTGCCATTAGACAACAGCTCTACCTGGGCACTGGGTCGTGCCACAAAGGGAGCCGCGCTTGCGCTTAAATCGCGCTTGCTACTTTATGCTGCGAGCCCGCTGTACAACGCAGGCACATGGTCGGCTGCAGCAGCCGCAGCAAAAGCTGTGATCGATTTGGGCAAATATAGTCTTGATCAGAGTGGTTACTCGCAGCTGTTTTTGAACCCGAACAGCAACGAGATCATTTTCGAGCGCCTTTATTTCCCGAACACTGCGCCGCATACACGTCTGGAAATTGCCAACGGTCCTAACGGTTATGATGGCTGGGGTGGTAATACACCACTGCAGAACCTTGTGGATGATTACGAAATGAATAACGGTAAGATGATCACCGACCCAACTTCCGGTTACGATCCGCAGAACCCATATGTTAATCGCGACCCAAGGTTCTATGCTACTATCCTTTATAACAAGGCTCCTTACCGCGGTAGCACGGTAGATGTATTCTTGCCAGGTGGCAAAGACAGTAACCAGGGACCTTCAAACTGGAACACCAGCTTGACCGGTTACTATTTGCGGAAATTTATGAACGATGCATACCCGATCGATAACCCGTGGGCGGTTGCCGGTGCACAACCCTGGATCTACTTCCGTTACGCCGAGATATTGCTGAACTACGCTGAAGCACAAAACGAAGCCGCTGGTCCGGATGGAACAGTGTATGCAGCGATCAACGCTATTCGCAGCAGGTCTTCCGTGGCTATGCCGGCATTGGCTGCAGGGCTCACGCAAGACCAGATGCGGACCGCTATTCGCGAAGAACGTCGCATAGAGTTGGCTTTCGAAGAGCACCGCTTCTACGATGTACGTCGCTGGAAAATAGCTATGACAACCGAAAATGTACCAGCATATGGGATGTCGGTTACAGTTAATGCTGCTAATCCGTCTGGCTATACCTATACTCAGAAGACAGCGCTCGCCGGCCGTGCTTTCCAAACACAACATTACTGGCTGCCTATTCCGTTGGCTGAAATACAGGCCTCTAACGGGCAGCTTACCCAAAACCCCGGTTATTAATTGAATTTGCGAAGTGGAATTGCCTGTGCTTTTCCACTTCGCATTTTGTTTCCTTCTGTTTTATCTGCTTACCAAACCCGATATCTATTATGAGGAAATTAATCTTATTCGCCTTTGCAACCGCATTATTCATTGTGGGTTGTAAAAAGGATGCTGTAAAGCAAGTAACGACAAGCGGCACAACGACAACAACAAGTACCAGCCCAGGAGGTTCGGTATCTGCCGGGGGCGTAAAAGCCTTGGCTTCAACACCTGCCAACGCTCTGGAAGGTGTAAACTGGGCGTGCACCGGCGATAATTTTGCTGACACCATCCTGGTACTAAGCGGCCTGACATCAGCGGATAGCTATTCGACCGTTACTGCAAAAACAAATTCAATTCTTACATCACTGGTAAGCAACACCGGCGCCAATACTATCCGGATCCCGGTTAATTATGCTACTACTTCACAATCGTGGTGGAATTCTTATACCGGGGTAATCGATGCTGCCACAGCTAAGGGGTTGAACGTGATCATTGGCTGCTGGGAAGGTAAATCATCCGAAGACGGCAAGATTGACAATACAACCCAGTTTTGGGCGATGTGGCAAACGGTGGTCAACAAGTACGCCAGTAACTCAAAGGTTTACTTTGAAATATTTAATGAGCCTCACGGTTATTCGCTTACTGATTGGTCAAATATTTGTGCCCAGTGGCTTACTAATTATCCCAGCGTGCCGCAGGGCCATGTTTTGGTTGATGGCACCAGCTATGCCCAGGATGTGACCGGGGTAGGTGCTGATAGTCGTCTCACCAATTGCCTCTTGTCGATTCACGACTATACGTTTTTTACCAGCTCGTCACTTACGACGGCTTATTCCTGGGAAACAAGGCTTGCAGCCAACGTAGGCAACTACGCAAGTCGCACAGTACTTACCGAATTTGGCGTGACGATGAATAGCGGTGAGAATTTCACGGGGGCTATTGGCGGCAACGAAGATCAGGCCTATATCCAGGGATTTACTAACCAGGTTAGGGCTACCGGCATGGGTAGCGTATACTGGCCGGGCATCCGCACCGGCGACAGCTATGCGATGGAAACCCTCCAGGGATCGGGCAATAGCCTTACGCTTTCAAATAACAACGCTTCCGGCTTAAGCAGGTTGAAATATGGATGGGGAGTTGGAACAGGCGGTACCGATGTGTTTTATTCAGGCGCTTATTATCGTTTCCTGAACATGAACAGCGGGCAAGCCATGGACGTGAACGGAGGATCGACGGCAAATGGTGCAAGCGTTATCCAATGGCCTCAAAATGGTGGCAACAACCAACAATGGGTCATTACGGATAACGGCAATGGTTATTATAAAATAACCAATCGCAACAGCGGATTGGCACTTGATGTAAACGGTGGCTCGACTACGGCTGGAGCAACCATT
>Ga0068856_100002242_pt1 | contig 19959 bp, 15 predicted proteins | sample KBSCornC62_FD_66595 | JGI IMG/M metagenome (GOLD analysis project Ga0068856, IMG submission 66595) | Corn rhizosphere microbial communities from Kellogg Biological Station, Michigan, USA - KBS Corn C6-2 | ecosystem: Host-associated > Plants > Roots > Rhizosphere > Soil ... | reverse complement strand
GCCGTCCGCACCACCGGCATTTTTTGCCTGCCCGCCTGCCCCGCTCGCAAGCCGCTCCCGAAAAATGTCGAGTTCTTCGCCACCGTCAAGGACGCCGTATTCGCCGGATACCGCCCCTGTAAACGCTGCCGCCCCACCGAATCCTCCGCGCCCGACTGGGTGCGCAGCCTGCTCGAAACCGTCGATCAAAACGGGGGCGCCCGCATCCGCGAATCGAGCTTACGCGAGATGGGACTCGAAGCGGCCCGCGTCCGGCGCTACTTCCTGCGCGAGTTCGGCATGACCTTTCAGGCCTACTGCCGCGCCCGCCGCCTGGGCCAAGCCTTCGTAAGCATCCGCGACGGAGCTCCCATTGACGACGCAGTCTTCGACTCCGGCTTCGATTCGCACAGCGGCTTCCGCACCGCTTTCGCTCGCCTGTTCGGCAAGCCGCCGGGACAAATCGAAAACGGCGATTGCATCCGCTTGGCCTGGATCGAGACGCCGCTCGGCCCAATGGTAGGCGGAGCATCATCTGAAGGAATCTGTCTGCTGGAGTTTAGCGATCGCCGCATGCTCGAAGCGCAGTTCGACCGCATCCGCCGACGCTTCGCGATCCCCATCGTCCCCGGCGACAGCGATCTCCTGCAGCAGTTACGCGCCGAGTTGGCCCAATACTTCGCCGGCGACCGCCGCGACTTCACGCTGCCGCTGATCTACCCCGGTACCGAGTTTGAGCAGCGCGTATGGAGCGAACTGCTCGCCATCCCCTGCGGCGAGACGCGCTCCTATCAGGACATCGCGCGCACCCTGGGACAGCCAGGAGCCTCACGCGCCGTAGGCCGCGCCAACGGCATGAACCGCATCGCAATCCTGATCCCGTGCCATCGCGTGGTAAATCAGAACGGAGAACTGGGCGGATACGGAGGCGGCCTATGGCGCAAACGAATCCTGCTGGAACTAGAAAAAGAGGGACGGAGCCTGATTTCTACGGCGCCGCAACCCTAACGGCAGGCGAGCCTTACGCCGCTTTTTCGACTTTGCCGTTCTTAATGCAGGAGGTGCACACGCGAATGCGCTTGGGCGCGCCCTTCACCACCGCGTGGACTTCCTGCAAGTTGATGTTCCAGCGCCGCTTCGTCAAATTGTGAGCATGGCTCACCCGGTTGCCAAACTGGGGACCGCGCCCGCAAACATCACACACCTTCGCCATCTAGATACTCTCCTGCTGATTTACTTTAGCCAGTTTACCACTATTTTGGAGCCGGACGAGAAATTACCAATCCAGACCGCTGCCGATCGCAACGGGCGCACAATATTTGAAGTGTTCCGTTTGCAGCGTACGCTGGGCAATCCAGCGAAAGGGATGGCCCTTGGCCCTGCACTCCCGCTGCGTCCCTAAACCGAAACACGTAGAATGGGTAAATATGCACGCAACGCTCAGTGCTTCGTTAGACAAATTATCATCCGTGGGCCGAGCGGTGCTCAGCAGAATGCCTTTCTCTTCAGCCTCCGCTGTGCCGCTTCACGCCGCCCTGGCGGCGATTGACGCGAAGATAACCGTTACGTCCTCAACCCAGGACGTTCTTGCAACCCTCGACGAATGGCAAGGCCCACTGTACAAATCGCTGGAGAATTCTCTGGCTCCCTTGGTGGCGAAAGCGCTTACCAGCAAGATTCAGAATCTGTTTCTCTCGAAATACCATTTCTTGACCCGTGGCGCCAGCCTTCTGTCTTCGCCCTACGGTCTCATCGTGGACCCCATGAATGCTTGCCAGCTAGCCTGCCCCGGATGCGTGCACTCAGTGCGCTCGAAAGAATTGAAGATATTTGACTGGGGACCCGGAATACTCTCCGAAACCATGTTTGCCGATTTCATGCGCCGCTATGGGCCCTACGCCATCGAAGTCGAGTTTTGTAATTACGGCGAGCCCCTTCTGAATCCCAACACCCCCAAGTTCATTCGCCTTGCGAAGACGTACTTGATGCGTACCATGCTCTCCACCAACATCGGCGTGAAACGTTTCGACGCGGACGCTTATGTGAACTCCGGCCTCGACTACATGACCGTCTCCATCGATGGCGCGACCCAAAGCACCTATGAAAAATACCGGCGCAAAGGTGACATTGAAACTGTATACAAGAACGTCCGCAGTCTCACCGAGGCCAAGAAACGTTTGGGAAGGCGCACGCCAACGGTATCCTGGCAATATCTCGCGTTTGAGCACAACGAACACGAAATCGACGACGCCATCAAGATGGGGCAACAGCTGGAGGTCGATCAGCTGATCGTGGCTACGCCTTTCGATGTCAGTTGGGATGCTCCGGAGGTTCGCCCGTCAAAGGTAGCGCCGCGAACTGTCCAGTTCCACTCTGGCTGGGTCGACGAGACCATTGATAATTGGAACCCGTTTCCTTCCGAACTGCAGGCGGCAGCCATCGAGCAGGAGTTTGCCTCCCGCTGGAGCGACCGGTTGGTTGACCATCGCGATGCCGGAACCCCGGATCCGGAAGCCGCCTCGCGCCACACCTGTCACTATCTCTACAAGAACATGGTGATGGATGGCAGAGGCCGCATTCTGCCCTGTTGCGCCGCCCCGCAGCCGGGCCTGGATCTGGTATTTGCGGATGCTAAATCGGGTGAAGACGTCTACAACTCCGAAAAATATCGGCTCGCCAGGTTATCGTTTGCTAACCCTGAACTGTATCAAGTTGAACAGGCCGCGAACGCTCCCGCCCTGGGTCCGTTCTGCGAAAAATGTGAGTGGAACCAGGATAAGGCGCAGATTGATAATGAACACCTGAGCACTTACTTTCAAGCGGTGGGACGGGGAATTTTCAATCCGGCCAGCCTTGCGACGCTCGCCTCCTGGTAAGCCCGTTTATGCCGTGCCGCGTCTCCTAAATACGAAAGGCCGGACCTTGCGGCCCGGCCCTCGCTAAAATCAGCGCATCTGATAGGTCAGGCGACTTTCGCCGCCCTATAACGGGCCATGATTTCGTTCATCTGGTCCTTCACGCGAAGCTTCAGCTTCTTGATGCGATGCTCTTCCACCTCGTCTTGCGGGGTCACATGAGGCTTCGCTTCAATAGCATCCAGCAGCCGGTCGTACTCGGCGTGCTGCGCGGCCAGCTGGCGGAATTCTTCGCTGGTCGCCATCAAATGCGCTTTCAATTCAGTTTGTGACTGCTCCATTGAATGCCCTCCTAAGGGTTAAAGTACCTTGGCAGCACCATGACGATATCATGAATCAAACTTCATGACAATACCCGGCTCGACGGGATTGCTATAGTACGGTTCACGCCGCCCGGCCCGGCAAAAGCCAGCGCCTTCATACAGCCTGATGGCAGCGGAGTTCGATGCACGCACCTCCAGAAACCACCGGGTTTTCGCTCGCCGCAGCTCGGTTTCGAGCAGCGTTCGAGCCACACCGCGCCGCCGCTCGGCCGGGTCCACCGCCAGGTTGAGGATCTCGCGCTCATCCGGCGCGATTTGGCGCACAACCAGAAATCCCACGACCCGGTCGCCGCTGGCCGCGACCGAACATTCGTAGTCAAGATAGCTGGCCGGGGCCCACTGGGAAGCTTCTGGCGACACCTCCTGGATCGCGGCGATGGCCGCGACGTCACCGCCCGTTGCAGCACGCACCGTCATCGCGCGCTCGCCCGTAAAATACCGATCCCGGCCAGTGGCATCACCGAGAGCGAAACACACACCACCGCAAATCCGAAGTGGTCCACCATCGAGCCGATCAGCGGCGATAGCACCGTCTGCATCAGTCCATAAGACGCGGTGAGGATCGATACCGCGAAGGCCGCATGGCCCGCGCCGAAAAGGTCGATGGGGATGGCGTAGAGGTTGGTCGAAATCGCCAGGCACCAGAAGAAGCTGAAGCTGATCAAAGCCGCTGCCAGAGCAGGTGTAGGCATCAGCGGGACCGCGGCCGTCAGCAATAGAACCGCCGCCGCCAGCCAGCAAATACGTAGCCGGGCCCGCAACGCGTCCGCTCCCGCGCCACCGCCCTGGATCAATCGGAAGGCCATCCACCCGCCCGCGAAGCCACCCAGCGTGGCGAATACCGGCGGAATCCACGCGAACTGTTGGTTGGCCTGGATCTCCGTCAGTTGATGTTGCTCCACGAAATACACGGTAGTCCAGTTCGTCCAAAGTGTGTAAAGAGTCATCACCAGAGCGTTCGCCGCGGCCAGTCCCCACATGCGCCGGTCACTTAAAATGTTGGCAACGCCTCCACTCGCCGCCGGCCGTTCAATCGGCTTCGCGGGAAATCTTCTCGTAGTGGCCCACCACACCGGAATCCAAACGAATCCCAGCGCGCCGCACACCACAAACACGCTGCGCCAGCCGTACACCGGAGCCATCGCCGCCACCATCAGCGGCGCCGCGATACTGCCCATGGTGATCCCGACCTGGTTCAGCGCCGTGCCGAAAGCCAGCTCGCGCGCTTGCAGGTACACGCCGTTGGCTTTGCCCGCGCACGGGATGCCGGCCGCTTCGCCGATCCCCAGCACCGTGCGCGACGCCAGCAATCCGCCGAAAGACCGCGTCAATCCCGTCGCCATCCCGGCCAGTGACCACACCGCCATCGAGACCGTGATGCCCGCGTTCAATCCCACGCGATCGATGAACCAGCCCGCCACCGGCGCCGCCAGCGCGTAAACGATCGAGAACACCGAAATCACGCCGCCGTATTGGGTGTTCGAAAGATGAAACTCGCTCTTGAGCGTGGGAGCAAGCGCGGCCAGCAGCAGCCGGTCGAGATAATTCAAGGCGGTGGAGAATACGAAGATACTGAGCACCAGCCACCGCAGCCGGCTCGCCATTACGGGAACTTCACCACCAGGATATCGCCCATGGTGCTGAGCCGGGCGTCGGCTTTTCCGTCGTGCTGCACTTCGATCTTGCGCGCCGGCTTCTGCACCCCGCAGCCAAACTCGGCTTGGCCGGAATCGGCCGCCACCGTAAGCTGCTTCGGATCGCGGATCAGCAAGCGGATGGGAAACCCAGCCTGCTGGATGGTCAGGCGCAGTTGTCCGCCTTTGAGACACTCGACGCGCGTCAGCGTGCCCGAAACTTTCTGCCCGTTGGGATCGCCAAACCACGGCACCGCGCCTTTGGTATTCCCCGCGTTGGCGGACAGTCGCTGGTTGGCGGCCTGCTCCACGGCGTGAATCTCCGCCGCCGCATTATCTTTCACGCGTTGCAGGTCGCGAGCCTCTTCCTCTTGCTGGCGGCGTTTTTCTGCGGCTTCAAATTCGGCCCGGTTCTCTTCCAGATTCAGCTTAGCCTGATGAATCCGCGCCCTTTCCTCCGGGCTTCCGGCCGCGCGTTCCGCTGCGGTCCAGGATTTCTCGGCATCCGCGTACAAGTTGGCGGCAGCCTGCGACGTAGCCAGCGTCTGCCAATAAATTGCATTGCGCGGAGCCAGTGTAGCGGCCATCTTTAGTTGGGCGATCTTCCGTGCGGCATCGCTTTCCAGCGCGGCGGCCTTGAAGTGCGGCTCGGCCCACTTCGGGTTCGCGCGAATCGCGAGTTCCAGCGCGGGCAAGGTATTCTTCGCCAGCAACCCCCGCGGACTGTCAGGCGGAAAGTTCTTGTCCCGCGCGTCCAGCTCCGCCAGTAGCGCATCGACCGCAGCTTTGTCCAGATTCTTCTCGATGAAGTCGCGATTCGGATTCAGCGCCCTTCCGTTCACCGGCGCGGCTTCAAACTTGCCCGCCCTCAGATACGCCTCAGCCTGCACCGCCAGCTTCGCGGCGTTCATGTCGAAGGCGTTGCGCGCCGCCTGATCCTCTTCGCCGGCATTCTGCATATTGTTAATGTACGTGCGCAGTTTGCCGCTATATTCCGGCTGCGTCGCCAGCATTTGCAGCTTGGCCCATCCGCGCAAGCGTTCTCCTGCAAGCTCGCCGGCCGGTAGCGGCGCGCCGATTTTCACACGCGTCGCATTCACATCGATGGTCGAAAACAGGTCGCAGATTCCGTTCTCGATTTCGTCCGGCATGCGGCCCGCGTTGTCGTCGAGCAGGAGCCGCGTGATGGCGCGCAGCAGATCGCGAGGAAGCGCCACGTCCGCCGGCCACGCCGCCAGCTCCGCGGACCCGCCATCGGTCAGCGGCTGCGGCAGCGCGTGCGGTCCGTATTGTTTCTGATTCGCGAACAGCACCAGGTCAATGGGCCACACGGTGGTCAACTCGCTCTTGCCCAGCATCGCGCCCAGCACAAAGCGGATCTGTTCCAGCTGGGTAAGGCGTTCCCGCGCCGCGCGGTCACCGGCGTCGCTGAAGATGTGGAACGGCCCCGAGCGATACTCCACCCAGTCCGCCGCAAACGCGGGAGAAGCCAGCAAAGCAAGCGTGAGGATTCGCCGGAACACCTGCTTATATCATCACAAAAAGAAACGCGGCGCCCGGCCTTTGCCAGGGACGCCGCGAAATAAGGAGCTGCCTGCGCCCTAAAACGTAAACCGTCCGCTGATCTGTAACTGCCGCGCGCCGTACAAGCCATTGTTGGTCGCAGTAGGCGCCAGGAACGTCGACGACTTGGAAAGCGTGGTGGTGCCGGAGCCCAGCGAGTACTGCGTGGTATTCACGCCGAACACATTGGTGTGGTTCAGGAGATTGAAGGCTTCCACCAGGAAAGAGAGCCGGTAACGCTCCTTGATCCTGAATTCGCGGCTCACGCGTGCATCGATGTCCCAGAATCCCGGCCCGCCGTAGAAATTACGCGGCACGCTCGGATCCTGATAGGTAAAAGGAGCGGTACCTGAATTATTCACCATGCCGCCGGTGAGTCCGCCATCAATAGCGCCCGCCGGGGTGCCTGAGATCAGGCCCGTCACGGGTTGCCCGGACGCAATTGTGAAAATGCTCGACAGCGTGTATCCGTTCACAATCATCCTGGCGGCCCGGTTCGACCAATGCGCCGCGAACTCGGGCTTCCAGATTGCGTTCGCCACCAGGCGCTGACGCTGATCCAGATCCGAGAGTCCCCACATCGCTTTTTGATTGTAGGGATCGACGGTGTAGTCGGTTCCGTTGAAGGTGCCGAATTGTCCCATCACCTGGCCGTCGTCCTCCGCTTTGCTGAGCGTGTAGTTAGCGACAAACTCCACGCCGTGCTGCATACGCTTGCGAACCGTCAGCACAAAACTGTTGTAGAGAGAATTCACCACGCTGCGCCCGGTTAGAATCGGACCGGTGGGGTCTACGCGATTCGCGCTGGTGTAGAAGGGGACGGTGAAAGTGCTACCGCCGGGATAGGTGTAGGTCTTGGTGGCGGTGGTCGGCGCCAAGTTGGCGTCCGTGAATACGGGCAGATGCAGCGCCCGGCTGAAGACGTAGGAAGCGGAAACACCGACGTTGCCCGGCAGTTGCTGATCGACGGTCACCTCGCCCTCGTGCACCAGCGGATTCTTCCACCCTGGATCCTGGCCGCGCGTGGTGGCGGTGTTGGACGACAACGTGATGGGCGTTACGCGTGGCGTCAATGCACCCGGGAAGGGAGCAACTGGCGCCCCACCCGGCGGCGTGAAGATCACGTTTGGGAACGTCAGGCCGGCGCAAGCGATCGCTGAGTTAGAGGGGTTGCAATTATACGTCTGCTGAAACTCGCCGTTCTCGACCCGGGTTGCGTAGTAAGTGCTGTTGCTGGTCTTCCCATAGAAGATCCCGTAACCCAGGCGGACCACAGTCCCCTTCCGGACCTCCCAGGCTGCGCCGAGACGCGGCGCGAACTGGTTCTTGGGGATGTTAATGGTGGACGTATAGAGGTTGGTTAGAGGAGTGGATGTGTTCGGCTTGGGTGGTTGCGGGATCAAAAAAAGATCGTAACGAACACCCAGGTTGAGAGTCAGATTGGGCCGTACCTTCCAGGAATCTTCCGCGAATCCAGCCCAATCGTTGTTGTAAAAATCATCCTTGCCCACGCCCGTCACCGGGTCGGTGACTTGGACAAAGCTGCTGTAATGCCGGCCGGTGTTGCCGTCTCCCAGGTTGACTCCCATGACGTCGGCTACCCAGTTAGAAAATGAAGCGGTGACCGATCCGTTGTAGCCGTAAACACCCCCGCCTTGAAACAGATTGATGAGTACCTCGTGAATCGCGTTGAAATCGACCCCCGCTTTGAAGGTATGCTTGCCTACCGTCTTTGAGAGGACGTCCGCGAATTGCAGGCGATGCTCATTCGGAAACGCTGGGCGGGGTAGAGCGTTCGGCATACCGTAAGACATAACCACCCCGGAGTCGACAGTCACGCTTGGGGCTGTGCCATTAGCGCTGATAATTTCCAGATCTTGCGACCATTGGAAACGGAAGTTATTGATGGTAGTCGGATTGATAGTAGAATCCCAGTTCGCGACGAAAATCCGTTCGCGGGTTACGGCGGTCCCATTCGACGAATTCGACTTGGCGGTGGACGTAATGTCGGTGTTGTAAGAATTGGGCGCCTTGAAATTGTCAAGGTTGAACGACGCACTTACGCGATTGGCGGGACTAAACAGATAATCCAGTTTTCCGAACCCGACATCCTGATTCTGGAAGCGTGGATAGGCGCCCAACAGGCCAGAGAAGTACTTGTTCGCTGCCGCGCACTGCGCCGGGGTAATCTGGCTGTAAGTGCAGGCAATCGGGAAGGTGGCCGAACTAATATAACTGATGGGGTTGACCTTGCGCGAACCGTCATATGTGAAGAAGTAAAACAGCTTGTCCTTGATAATGGGTCCTCCGACGCTGCCACCGAACTGCTGCTGTTGATGAATCGGTTGGGTATAAATCCCCTTCGATTTTTGGAGCGAGTCGAGTGCATTGAGCGTTGGATAACGCAAATAGTAGAACAAATCGCCATGGAGGGTATTGGTCCCTGACTTGGTCACGGCATTGACCACACCGCCGGCCGCCTGCCCCAGTTCCGCGCTGTAATTGCTCGATGCCACCTGGAATTCCTGGATGGAATCCATGCTGTAGATGTAAGGAATCGTGGTGCGGCCTTTCGTCTCGGAGAAGAAGGCCTGGCTGTTGTTGGCGCCGTCGACGGCACTGCTGTTATAAAGTCCTGAAATCCCGCGGTACGAAATCAAACCACTTCCGCCGTCGGTCGTGACGTTAGGCGTAAGCAGCGCAAAGCTCTCCCAGCGCCGCCCGGCTAGCGGCAGGTTTTCCTGCTGGGCCTGACTGACTACTTGGGACATATCGGTCTTTTGCGTGTCAACCACCGAAGGTTCACCGCTCACCGTGACCGTCTCGGTGGTGGTCTCCAGCGGCAGAGCGATGTCGATGGTCAGCGTCTGTCCCACTTGCAGTGTCAGATTTGTGCGTGCGATTTTACCGAACCCCGTCTTACTCGCGGTGATCTCATACATTCCCGGTGGAAGAAACGGAGCAACATAAATTCCCGCTCCGTTGGTGGTCAATGCAAGCGTGGCCCCGGTATTGGTATTCCGCACCGCAACCGCGGCGCCGGGCACAACGCTCCCGGTGGGATCAGTCAAGGTACCTGTAATGGTGCCTGCACCCGTAGTCTGTGCCAAAGCTGCGCTCGCGAAGAGCGCCATTGTAAAAATCCAAAGCCCCACAGAATACACTGATTTGTTGCGCTTCAATATTAGTCTCAATTGAGCCTCCGTATGAACGCCGCTGCCAACTGTCCCAGACTGACGTGTTCTTAGGACTACTTGATGGACCCGAGGGAAGTTACTTACTCTAAGAATAAGCGATTCGCAGAATGCTTGCAAATGAATATTTGATGTCAAGAAACAGAAATGCGGTCCTTTAATAACCGCCCTCCTCTGCCGCCCGGCTCAACTGTGACACTCTAATAGTTCGGGCCCTCATTCATGGCGGAGACATCCTTTTCCAAAGACAAAATGAAAGTCGTTCTATTTGAAGGCGTCCACGCCAGCGCAGTGGATGCCTTCCGCTCGGACGGCTACTCCAATATCGAAATCCACCACAAGGCGTTGCCCGAACCGCAGCTCATCGACGCCATTCGCGACGCTTATATCGTGGGTATCCGCTCGGCCACCCAGTTGACGCACAATGTGCTCGAATCCGCGCGGCACCTTATCGGGGTCGGCTGCTTCTGCATTGGCACGAACCAAGTGGACTTGGCGACCGCGCAAGACCGCGGCGTCCCGGTCTTCAACGCGCCCTTTTCCAACACCCGCAGCGTGGCTGAGCTGGTGCTGGCCGAAATCGTTCTGCTGATGCGCGGCATCCCGGCGCGCAACGCCGCGGCACATCGCGGCGGATGGCTCAAGAGCGCCGCCGGTTCGCGCGAAGCCCGCGGCAAAACGCTGGGCATCATCGGCTACGGTCACATCGGCACGCAGATCGGCGTTCTGGCCGAGTCCCTGGGCATGCAAGTGGTGTTTTACGACATCGAAATGAAACTGGCCCTCGGCAACGCCCGCCCCATGCCGACAATGCAAGCGCTGCTCGAAATCGCGGATGTCGTGACGTTGCACGTTCCCGAAACGCCACAGACCAAGAACCTGATCGACGCCAGCGCGCTGGCGCATATGAAGCCCGGTGCCAGCCTCATCAACGCCTCGCGCGGCCACGTTGTCGATATCGACGCACTGGTTCGGGCGCTCGACTCCGGGCGCCTCAGCGGCGCGGCGATTGACGTTTTTCCCAAGGAGCCGAAAAGCAATACCGATACCTTCATGTCACCGCTGCGCGGACGCGACAATGTGATTCTCACGCCTCACATCGGCGGCAGTACGCAGGAAGCCCAGCATGATATAGGACTCGAAGTATCCAGCAAGCTGCTCAAGTACAGCAACAACGGATCGACCCTCGGAGCCGTCAACTTTCCCGAAGTCTCGCTGCCCGCCTATCCCGGACAGCACCGCCTGCTGCATATCCACCGCAATCAGCCGGGCGTGCTATCGGAAGTGAACTCCGTGTTTTCCGAGAAGCGCATCAACATCACCGGCCAGTTCCTGCAGACCAATGCCAAAATCGGTTACGTGGTGATCGACATCGAAGCTCCCGAGCGCGCCGTATCGATGGCGCTGCGCAAGCGCCTCGACCAGGTGGCCGGCACCATCCGTACCCGCATCCTGTATTAACCGGCTTAGTTGCGCCCGGTGTGCGGCGCGATGATATGCACCACCCAGTAAGGCGTCGCCGTCAGCGGGTCCGGCTCAAACCAGCCGCTGCCGTCCGCGTGCAGAATCTCGAAGTGATATTGCAGATCCCAATTGCCGGTGATGTCGCTGGCCGGAATGGTGAAGGCGACCTCGGCCTTCGCCGCCATCTCAAGCACCCGCGTCGCCGCCGCCGGATCTGTGGGCCGATAGTGCAGCCGCACCGCGCTCACCGTTTTCGGCTGCGCAATCTGGAGGGCCAGAGTGAGCGGCTTTTCTGAAGGAGCCGACGCCGGTGGAGTGTGCGTCCATGAAGATGGCGCTGGCCGCGCCCCCCTCGCCAAAGCAGGAAAATCCCCAGCCGCGCGCTGCTGCGCCGCTTGTTCCCGCGCGAGCCCCGCCAGCAACCGCAGATCCGCGTCTTCATCGCGGTCCAGCTGCGCGGCAGCCGCGTCCAGTCGCTCCGCGATGTCGGACGGCGTGAATTTCGCGGACGCGATGTGCTCCTCGCGATTGTGCGCCGCTTCTGCCGCCGACGCCACAAAATCCGATCCGCCCAAGTTAGACTGCTGCGCCGCCGCGATCCACAACCCGACCTCGCGCGCCGCCCGAAACTCCGGCTTGGGTTTTGCATCGTAACTCAACCGCCCCATTACTTCATAGAACAACGGATGCGCGCCAGCCTCCGCCGCGTCGATGGGCGGCGTCACTTCGAAGCTCGGCGGCCACGCCGCTGCCGGACGCAATACCGGAATTCCGCTCGTCAGCGCCTCCTGCAACACTCCGGGCTCGGCCGTAGCGCCGTCCAGATCCAGCGTGACCCGGCGCCCCGCCACCCGCAGCGCGGAAAATGTCGCCGCCTGCTCGCTCAATCTTTCAAGTGCCACCCCGCGCACCGCCGGACAAAGGATCAGCATGTGGGCTAGTTCCTCCGCACTGGCATCGCCCTCCACGCCCAGCGTGAAATCGATTCCATACTCCGCCGCGGTATGCGACAGGAACTGCGGCAAATGGTACGGCGCCTCGATCCCCTGAAATACCACATGCGCACGGTTGAAGCGATTCCGCGCCAGCATCCGGAAATACGCGTTCCAAAATTCCTCTGGTGCCTTTTCCAGCTCGGCGTTCAACACGATGCGAACTCCCCGCAGCGAAGCCGCCGGGTTGCCGATTGTCTTGCTGAAGTGTCCGCTTGTGCGAATCTGTTCGGCCGCCTCGAGCAGTCCATACATCAGCCCGCGCAGATCGCCGCCCGTGATGTGCGCCCCGCCGATCGAGTAGGGCTCGATGCGAAAAGTCTCGGGAGCATCCAGATTCAGTTCCACCTGATTTTTCCATTTGAGCTTGCGCTCGGCCATGGCCGAGTCCAGCTCGGCTTGCGCAAATTCCACCGGACCGGCTGCCGCCAGGGTGGATAGCAAGATCAAGCTACTGAGTAACCGCACTCCAGCCTCTCCGCGATAAATCGTAATAAATCACCGCGCCGCCCGCCACGCCGCACGCCAGCAGCCCCGCTCCCAGCCAGGTTTCATGCAGTAATAGTTTGCCCGTTCCGAACAGAACGCCATAAATCAATACCAGGCCCGCGATCCAGTCGACAGCGTTCGCCCCCAGATCGTTCACTGGTTTTATTTCGGGCGCGAGAACCGCGATCGGCCTCCACCCGGCCACCGACGGCCGCGTGCGGCGATAGAACGCCACCAGCACATCCCGCGGCTCGGCCGGCGTGAGGAACGTCACTGCCAGCCATACTGCCGTAGTGATGCTCACCGTGATAATCATGATCCATGCGAAACTCCGCGGATCGTCCGAATCCATGTGCAGCGCGCTTTGCAGCGTGATCGATGTGATAAACGCCGCCACCATCGCCGATACTTCGCTCCACGCGTTGACCCGCCACCAGTACCAGCGTAGCAACAGCACGCTGCCGGTTCCCGCGCCTGTCACCAGCAGCATTTTCCACGCGCCGGCGATAGAGTCCAGATAGAACGTCACCACTGCCGAAACAATCGTCAGAAATACTGTCGCTACTTTAGACGCGTTTACATAGTGCCGCGGCGATTCTTCTGGTTTCAGGAAGCGCCGGTAGAAATCGTTCACCAGGTAGCTCGCCCCCCAGTTCAGCTGCGTGGCGATGGTAGACATATAGGCCGCCGCGAACGCCGCCACCATCAAGCCGCGCAGCGAGGGCGGCAGGTGCGCGATCATCACGCGGATATAGCCTGTCTCTGGATCTTGCAATCCCGGGAACAAGATGAGCGACGCCAGCGCCACCAGGATCCACGGCCACGGCCGTATCGCGTAGTGCGCCACGTTAAACCATAGCGTCGCCAGCAGCGAATTCTTTTCGTCCTTGGCGCAAAACATGCGCTGTGCGATGTAGCCGCCGCCGCCCGGTTCCGCCCCCGGATACCAGGTCGCCCACCAGTTCAGCGAAATGTAAACGAAGAAGGTGATCAGCGGCATCCATGCGGAATTCAGATCCGGCACGAAGTTCAGTACTGAACCCTGGCTGCCCCGCGCGGCGTCCAGCGCCGTCAATTTCGACTTCATCGCGTCAATTCCGCCCACGGCGTTTACCGCGTACACCGCCAGCACGATCACCATTCCCATCTTGATCGCGAACTGAAACACATCGGTGACCAGCACGCCCCATAACCCCGAGAGCGTCGATATCGACGACGTCAACGCGATCATGCCCAGCACGATCATCAGCGCCTGCAATTTGGAGACGCCCAGGATCAGCGTCAGGATGTCGACCATCGCCTTGTTCACCCAGCCCAGCACAATGCAGTTGATGGGAATCGCCAGGTACAAAGCGCGGAACCCGCGCAGAAACGCGGCGGGCTTGCCGGCGTAGCGGATTTCAGAGAACTCGATGTCCGTCATCACGCCCGACCGCCGCCACAGCCGTGCGTAGAAGAACACCGTCAGCAGGCCGCTGGCCGCCATGTTCCACCACAGCCAGTTGCCCGCGATTCCGCCCTTGGCCACCATGCCCGTAACTGCCAGCGGCGTATCGGCGGCGAAAGTGGTCGCCACCATCGAAGTCCCCGCCAGCCACCACGGAATATTGCGGCCGGAGAGAAAAAACTCATCCATGCTCTTCCCCGCCCGCGACTTGTAATACAGCCCGATTCCGAGGTTAAACAGGAAGTACAGCGCCACCACGGCCCAGTCGATGAGTGAAAGCTGCAAGCAGGCATTATAGCGGGCTTCCCGGCTCCCGACGGGTACCGTGCCAAAAGTGGCGGGTCTCGGTCAAACGATAGTTCTCGTGAAGGCGATAGCAATCCAAGTGGGAAAACCGCCCACACTGAATATCTGCAATGTTTCGCGTGGTGTGAACTTCCTGCTCCCCGAATGGGTCATCCGCTTAGGTCCGTGTTATGCTTTTTCCGACTTATGGAGCGATCGGGTCCCATTCCTTTTCCACCAGCGCGCGGTGTAGCTGCGTGGGCATCGCTCGCACTGATCGGTGTAATTGGCGCGTACGTGCTTATGCTGTTACTGGCGATCGCATGCGCAGCCGGCCCAATTTGGTTGTATGGACAATTCCAAGCCCAAGAACTCTCGTACGAGGGCATTCAAGGACTCACGAAAGTGTGCGGCGTCACCTTTTTGTTGTGCCTTTCGGCGGGGGGAGTTGGTACTGCAATCCTCCTTTTGTGGTCGCTTGTGCCAGTACGAAGCTCATTTCATCCTCCAGGCCCGCTCCTTCATTATCGAGAGCATCCGCGCCTCTTTGCCGAGGTTCAGTCGGTAGCTCGGGCATTCGGGATGATGGTGCCTGAAGAACTATATCTTGCCAGTGATGTGAGGGTAGGTGTGGCTGAGGTGGAAAGCGTGCTGGGATTGCGCGGACGGCGGGTGATCATCGTGGGGCTACTGGCTCTGCAAGTATTGACGGTTGCACAGTTCCGCGCCATGACGGCGAACGGCTTCGCACATTTTTACACTGGGGATACAATCCTGTATCCTTGGATGTTCCAGGTTGGCAGTGTGATGTCTCGCGTCTTTGCGCGGATTTCTGCTCGGCCGGGAAACCCGCTCCTAGCAATTATTTCGGCGTATGGAGGCTTACTCCGGAAAGGCATAGCGGCGGCTCTCTCGGCCTACTGGTCGATGTTTCGTAAATTGACGCAACCGGTCATCATACGACTCGAACGTCGGGCGGATGAACTCACTTGCCTTGTTGCGGGAACTCCTGCTTTCAGTGGCGGTCTTCGACAGATGTATCGGTACGGCTCCCTAAGTCGTTTATTTTGGCAATTGGAAGTGGCTCCCATCGTAGGCGCAGGTTTCCTCCCGCCAATCGCGGAGGGGTTCGGTCGGTTTATCAAGACTTCACGCGCGGACAAGGCCTCCATTGAGGCCCTTGACGCGGAAATGAATCGAATCGAAATGAATGTGCTGGACATGCGCATTCCTCTTCAATACCGGATAGCAGCCGCGCCGATGCATGTGGCTGCGGCAGGGCCTGATGACACAGCCCTAGCAATTTCCCTGATCGGACAGATCGAGCAAATAGATCGCAATTTGATTGCGAGTGTGGCGCCTGATATCGACGCGAAAGCTTTAAAGACTGTGTCTTGGGATAGAATCGTCGAGACCGTCTTCATACCGGCATGGAGCAGAACCGTGAAGGATCACTCGAAATTATTGGCCGGAATGACTCCGCAGTCCATACCGGCTCTACTGCGCCAAATTACGACGGGAGGATCGCTGTTACCTGATCCGCCTGGAATGCTCTTAACGCCGGCTCAACGGATCGAGCGCTTTCGTGCGTTCCTACGGTTCGCGCTGTCATTGACGCTGCGGCGCGAGGGTTGGGAGTTGAGTGTTATCAGCGGCAGCATTCGACTCGAAAAATCAGGCACCACGCTCGATCCAACCGAGATCCTTGCGGATCTGGAGACGGGCAAAATGACAGCGGGTTCATGGCTTGAACAGTGCCGTAACCTTGATATCGCAAACATTCCGCTGATTGACTAACGTTCCCAATTTTTCCGATGCGACCTGCTCGCTCTCACCGTAGATCACTCAACACACGTAGAGCCTTCAGCTCGCGGTCATGTTGCGAAACAGACAACAAGGCAATCGCACGCAAACGCTATCGGATTAGCGACATCGCACCAGCCACTTAGCGAATCGACTTTCCCTGCTCTTCGGAAACGTGCGGTTTACTTCGAGCGTGAGAGTCCGTCCCACCCACCGGGGGCCAAGGACCACGTGAGCGGAATTCTAGACTCTTCCGCGGAGCGTAGCAGCGGTGAGGTAGTAGCGGAGAACTGGAACTCCGTCCCGCTCGGTAGGCGGTCTCTCCCAGATCGCCGGGTTTGCGAAATGAGCGTACAGCGGCTTATCAGCGTTGTGCGTCACTCACAGCAGGCCTCACGGGTTAATGCCGCCATGAGAGGGCCCTCGAAGGATCTTTGAAATGCGGACGGAAGCGAAAATCAAACGGCAGCAAGAACCGGCACGATGGCGTGGATTTGCGCTTCCCCGCGTCCCCTCACGGCGAGATTGTGTTTACAATCGCTGCTTGCCCGCGCGCTCGTCCCATTCCTGTGTTAACGTAGCTTTCGGCACTGGAGGTTTTCTGCGCGCGTCGCGCGATGCGCGCTCGATTCCATAACACTAGACTGGCAGGCTGGGTGAACAAATGAAGACTGCGGCGTTGATTGTATTTTTGTGCGCAATGGCGGTTTCAGGTGCCGCCCAGTGGCTAAACTACCCGACTCCGGGAACTCCCAGAACCAAGGACGGAAAGCCGAATCTGACCGCGAGCGCTCCGCGAACAGCGGATGGCAAACCGGATTTGTCGGGGATTTGGCACCTGGTACCCACTAAGAAATCGCTGGCGCGGCATTCGGATGTTGGACCCAACCTGCTCGATTTTATTCCCGACGGTGCTGACATTCCTTTCCTGCCCGAGGGCGCGACGCTCTACCAACAGCGCTCCGAGAAGTTGGGAGCCGGCCGACCCTCTGAGCATTGCCTGCCGCATGGAATCCCGGATGCCATGTCGATCAGTGATTTCAAGCTGGTTCAGAATCCGGGATTGACGTTGATCCTCTATGAGGAGTTCAATCACTATCGGCAGATTTTTACGGATGGCCGTCCGTTCCCCAAAGATCTGGAACCTGCCTGGTTTGGTTCTTCCGTCGGGAAATGGGACGGCGATACGTTCGTGGTGGAAACCCGCGGGTTCAACGATAAATCGTGGCTCGATGACTATGGTCATCCTCATAGCGATGCGCTGATAGCCACCGAGCGTTTTCAGCGCCGCGACTTCGGTCACATGGATCTCCAGATCATCATCGACGACCGCAAGATGTACGCCAAGCCATGGTCCTTCAGCTTCAATCTCGAGCTGCTTCCTGACACGGATTTGATCGAAAGCATCTGCGACAACGAGAAGGACGTCCAGCACGCGCCCAAATGATGCCCGGCCTCTCGGCTGCCGCGAGTGCCGCTCCGGGCGACCTATGCCTGCTTGCGCAATCCCGTAAAATGGTCACTTGCGCTATTTCTTCCGCCGCTACATCCCCCCCTTCACGCGCGTGCTCCTGGTCGAGAGCGGATCGCGCGGCGCTTTCGACGCGCTAGTGCCGCTGCTCTACCAGATTCATGGCGAATCCATGGAACTCGATCTGATCACCTGCCACCCGACCACGCCCGTGGGTTTCCGCGGCCGCGTCTATCGGGTAGAAGACTACTCCGGCCCGGCCGCGCGCCGGCGCCTCTTCCGCGAACTCGCGTCGAGTCAATACGCCGCCCTCGGCGTCCTCTGTTCGGGCGAGCCCATCATGACCAAGTGGAAATGGGCGCTCGTGGCGCGCCTGCCGGCCAAGGTTTTCGTCATCAATGAATTCGCCGGCTTCCTCTATCTAGACTGGGGCAACGTGCGCAACCTCGCGGCCTTCGCGCGGGCCCGTCTGGGACTGAGCGGCGCTGCCGCCACGCCCGCCGTGGTGCGCCTCCTGTTGTTTCCCTTCGCGCTCCTCTATCTGCTGCTTTTCGCGGCCATAGTGCATACTAAACGAAGGATTCGCATATCATGAAAGCCGTCTTCATCGAACAACCCGGCGACGCCGGCGCCTTGCGCTACGCTGATTTTCCCAAGCCCGAGCCCGCGCCCGGCCAAGTGCTGGTGAAACTCGCCGCCGCCGGAGTGAATTTTATCGATACTTATCACCGCTCCGGCCTTTACAAGATTCCGCTGCCCGCGGTGCTGGGCATGGAAGGCGCCGGCACCGTGGAATCCCTCGGTCCAGATACCGCTGGATTCAAGGTGGGCGATCCCGTCGCCTGGGCCATGTCGCGCGGCAGCTACGCCGAATACGCGGCGGTGCCCGCGCAATTCCTGGTGAAGGTGCCCTCCGGTCTCGACCTGCGGCAAGCCGCTGCCGCCATGTTGCAAGGCATGACCGCGCACTATCTCACGCACTCCACTTTCCCCATCGAACCCGGCCACGTCGCGCTGGTGCACGCCGCCGCCGGCGGCACCGGACGATTGATCTCGCAGATGGTGAAGCTGCGCGGCGGCCGTGTGATTGGCACTGCCGGCACTCGCGAAAAAGCCGAGGTCGCGCGCGCGGCCGGCGCCGACGAAGTGATCCTTTATCGCGAACAGGACCTGGTGGCTGAAGTGAAACGCTTCACCGCCGGCAAAGGCGTCGATGTGGTTTATGACGGCGTGGGCGAGGCCACCTTCATGCTGAGTCTCGATAGCCTGAAGCCGCGCGGCATGATGGCGTTGTTCGGGCAATCCAGCGGCCCCGTGAAGTCTTTCGATCCGCTGCTGCTGAACACCAAGGGATCGTTATTCCTCACCCGCCCGACACTCGCCAACTACACATCGCCCGACGAGATCCGCTGGCGCTCCGGCGATGTGCTGGGCTGGATTCTCAGCAAGAAGCTGCAACTGCTGATCGAGCGCGTCTACCCCTTGGCCGACGCCGCCCAGGCCCACCGCGACCTCGAGAGCCGCAAGACCATGGGCAAGCTGGTACTGACGGTTTGAGTAGGACAGGTCCATGACCTGTCGAGCCAAGGAACGACCGGCCATGGGCCGGTCCGCTGTGCAGCCAGATGGAATTAACGCGCGATGGTCACAATCGCCTGCGCCTCAGCCGACTGGCCCTGCCCCACCGGCCCGACGCCTTCCGCGGTCTTGAATTTCACCGACACGCGCTCCAGAGGCAGCCCCAGCGCCCGCGCCAGTGACTCGCGGATGGCCTCGCGGTAGTTCTTGAGCTTAGGTTTTTCCAGGATCACTGTGGTATCGACATTCACCAGCGAAAATCCCGCCTGTTTTACCAGTGCGGCGGCGTGCTCCAGAAACCGCGCGCTGGCGGCGCCCTTCCACTGCGGATCGGTGTCCGGGAAGTGCATGCCGATGTCGCCCAGCGCGGCCGCGCCTAGTAATGCGTCGGTGACCGCGTGCAGCAGAATGTCGGCGTCGGAGTGCCCGTCGAGCCCGAAATCGCAGGGAACCGTCACCCCGCCCAGAATGAGCGGACGCCCCGGCGCGATGCGGTGCACATCCCAGCCCAGGCCAGTACGAAACTCAGTTTGGCTCACGAGGCGTCCCGCCGCCCCATTTCTTCCGAAAGAAACAGCCGCGCGAGATCCATATCCGTCGGCCGCGTGATCTTGATGTTGCGGTCAGTGCCCTGCACCACGCTCACTTCGACTTCGTCCATGCGCTCCACCAGGCTGGATTCGTCGGTGCCCGTGAAGCCATCCCGCCGCGCGCTCTCAAACGCGCGCTTCAGCAGGTCGAAGCGGAATACTTGCGGCGTCTGCGCCAGCACCAGGTTCTCGCGCGGCAGCGTATCGCGAATCTTGTTCTTGTGAACCCGTT
>Ga0068856_100002236_pt1 | contig 19976 bp, 16 predicted proteins | sample KBSCornC62_FD_66595 | JGI IMG/M metagenome (GOLD analysis project Ga0068856, IMG submission 66595) | Corn rhizosphere microbial communities from Kellogg Biological Station, Michigan, USA - KBS Corn C6-2 | ecosystem: Host-associated > Plants > Roots > Rhizosphere > Soil ... | reverse complement strand
TTTCATCCATAACCGAACACTCCTTCCACGGCATTGCACTTCCTCCCCTGAGCTCGTTGTGAGCTTCCAGGAGCAGGCTTCTACAGGGATGTTGGGGAAGGGGACTCAATCTAGACTGTTAAGAAACGGCCCGTGATCCGCCGTCCCCTTCCCCAAACCCCATCCCCTGGACTAGCCCACCCTCAAGGGAAAAGTGTTACCTATGTGTCCGGTACGAAGTGTTACCTATGTGTCAGGTTGGTCACAACAATTTGCAAGTGCTCTGGTTAAGCAGCTGGGAATGACCCAGGAGGTCGGGTGCCGTGGACCCGCATAAACACTGTTCAATCTCAGCTGTCTTGGGCGCATTGACAGTCGCAAAATCATCTACAGCCAGCATGAAGAATCGGGCTCGAGATGTTGAAGCCGATGGAATGGTGTGGTTCTGTGATGGTCCCCACTGTCTTGGCTGCGGCGACAAGAGCTGATTAGTCAAGTAGTTTCCTACACCAGGGTTGAATCTTGCCTTCCGCCTCGACCCGGCGACCTCCTGACGAGACGGATGGTATCGCCGTGGAGGGCAGAATCCATTCCCATGTTTGCCGGGGGTGCGCAGGTCGGAACCACACGGTGAATTATTGGTCTTAGAGGAAAACCGTCGTGCGCAGACGCACGACACGGCCATTGTCGTTTTCATGGATGGCAAGCGAATTGGAATTCGCTGTGACAGAAGCGACACCTGCGAAATCCGGCGGCACTTGAAGCAGGGCAATCACGTATTTCGAGCTTGTGTTGCTCCGCGCCGGCAGCCACTTGTATGTGGATTCGCCGAATAGTCGACCATTGGCAATCGTTTCGCGTCGCGGAATGGGAAAAGGAGTGCTGCTGAATTCGAACCCTCGGCAGAACTCGCGTCCTTTCCAAGGGGCATGCTTGCGATTGTTGGATTCTTCCCAGTTCCCAACCCATGGGTACTCGCTTCGATTGAACACATACAAGACCAGCAGTCGCATGCGTGGATTGCACACTGCGATGAAAGCACTCTTCAAAGCCGGGTCCAACAGATGAGCAGTGTAGTGACCGTACTTCGAATTTCCGCTAGTTCGAAGATTCAAAGTGCCATCTGGCTTTGTTGGTGCATTCGGCCATAGAAATTCCGCGTCAGGCTGGAGCGCCATGTTGCTGCTGAACGTTGAAGGGCACACTTTACTGCGAGTAGCAGGCATATCGAAAAGAGTCACCTCAGGTTCGAAGAAAGGTGGACCAAACGTTACGTGATGATTCCACGAGATCGGTCGATCAAACGTTGAGAGGTTGGTCGCGGTTTCTTCACAGTAGATGAGAGGTTGGTTGCGGTCGAGAGAGATTGCACGTTCCAGGCGCATCTGTGCTAGCGGTAGCTCAGCGCCATAGATGAGTGTTTCTTGCGAGGCACTCTTGGTATTCCTGCGGCGCCATTTCACAATTGGAGCCTCCCCATGAGTGCTATGGCCGGCGGCGACCTCCTCGGGTGACGGCGGTCCAAAGAAATCGAAGCTAATACTGTGACCGGCGATGCCGGAAAGGAGCCTTCCTTCCGGCAGGGGACCGTAAGTACGCCCGTGTGTGGAAGCCCGATATCGTGAAGGGTCAATCGTCTTCCACTTCGGGTTCCAAAGCGGATTGATTGCACCAGTCGAATTCAGAATCAATTCGCATATGTGCCCGCCGCCTTCAAGAACCGAAACATGTCCCCAGGTGCTTTCGAGCCGAAAACCAGTGCGGCCATCCAAAACGTTGGACCGACGAGTGATAGAAGTCGAGTTCTTTCTTCTGCTATTCGGCAGAGGGGACCTCGCGGCAATATCCGGATTCTTTATAGCAGGCAATGGTACCCCAGAGAAAATCCTTAAGAGTGACGCGATACGCAGGCCATGCTCTAACTCAGCTATTCACCTCAATGCCAGCCACATCGCCGTCGACTGCGTGGTATTCCGTGGCATCGAGTTGGTTAAGCCGGTTGCGCGTGGGACTAAGAATCCAGTTCAACAAGAGCAACACGAAGAGCAACGCAGCGAAACCGGTGGCGAGCAAAAAGCCATACTTGGCACCGCCAAAGTGATCGCTGATCGCTGCCATTCCTAGCGGTCCCAAAACAGCTGAGACGCAGGTGAAGAAAAGTATCACCCCGGCGACTGCGCCGTGCTCAGGCTTGCGGAAGCAACTGATACCTTTCGAGTTGAGCGTGGGGTAAAGAACCGACATAAATAAGCCCGAGAGAGGTAAGGCCAGCACTGCGGTTCCTATGCCAATGAGCATGGACAGTGCGAAACAAACGAAGATCGCAAAGCTAAAGACGGTCACCACCGCGGCCCAATTCAGGTGGGCCAGCATCCACGAGCCAACGAATCGTCCCACGGCACGAAGCACGAAAAAAATGGAAATGGCATAGGTTGCCACCCAAATTAGCGAACCGTGATAACCAGCAAGGAGCGTCGGCATCCAAACATAAACGGCGCTTTCAACTGCAACGTAAAGAAAGATCGCTCCCGAAAAGGCCAGTGCGTAGGGATTCATCATCATTCGCAATGTGCGCTTCAAGTCCACCGGTTCTGTTGAGCTCGTTGTTCGGGGGTATCTTACCAGGGAAGCAATCACGATCAGCACAACACAGATGGTTCCAGCGATTACGTAAAGCCACTTCCAGGATGTGCCGGCTGCGAGAAGCCGGGCCACGATAGCCGGGCCAATAATGGCCCCCACAGCGAAGAAGCCCTCGACGGCATTCATGGTTGCAGTGTGTTCGGTCGTAGATCTTGTGATGTCGCCAATCAGGGCCAGTGCTCCGGTTTTGAAGATGCCGATTGCGGCGCCAGAAATCACAAGCAGCAAAACGAAGAACCCGAACGACCTGCCGACTGCAAATAAATAGGAATTCAGCGCAAACAGCACCAAGCCAAGAACGATCGTTTTCTTGCGGCCCAACTTGTCCGCAAGATATCCTAGGAAAAATCCGGCGAACGCGATGCCGGCCATGTCTGCATAATGAAACGAGCCCGCAACGGTCATGCTCAGATGAAATTCCTTGATGATTTCCGGAATGATGACGCCGACGGAGTCCGTTGTCATCGCAAACATCATGAACATGAGGAAGGTCAGCCACTTTATAACCGTGAGGCTCCGTCCTGCCGCGAGAAGATCGCTCATCGCACCACCTCCGAGGCCACGGCGCTGGTGTGCGAGTCCCACGTCCCCATTCCGTGCCTGTCGCGCGGGTCGGAGTAGGTCACCACCGCGCGCATTTCCTCGAGATTCACAGCCAGCTTGGCCCAGTGCTGGGCGTTCTCCCAGCTGATTGCCAATCTCTGGGCACTGGGCGTTTCAACTTGCGCATTTCCGCTGAAGGCCGGGTGCGAATTGCGAACGCGCATCAGGTCCATCAACCGGCGCACAACAGGTTTCTCGAGCGAAGCCTGGACTTCGGCAGAAGTGTAGTAATGACGGTTGATGTCGCGACCGACTCTTGAACGGGCCAGCAGTTCCATGTCGTTCATTCCGGCGAACAGCCCAACGTAATAGACCTGAGGAGTGCCAGGGACAAAGAACTGAATCGCGCGCGCAATGAGATACTCATTGTCTCGGCATCCGAGAGCATCGAAGAACGTGCAGTTGACCTGATAGAGGTCCAGATTGTTTGCGGCGCCTCCCGTGGCCATTTGACTCTGACCGTTGCTGCGCGCATGAATGGCTTCGACGAGGCGTTCGATGTCATTAGGAGGCAGAAGCCCGGCCTCTTCGCCCGACCCCGCGCCTACGTCAATCACTCCAATGCCATCATGTGTATCGAGCACGGTGACACAGTTTTGCGGGCGAACTGTCAGCCAGCGGCTTAGGGCGGTCGCATCTCTCGAGAAGAGCGTGTGCAGAACCAACGGGGGAAGCGCGAAATCGTAAACACAATCCACCCGCTTCGCAATTTCGACCTGATGGAGGTAGTGACTGTGGATTTCAACGAGAACTTTCATTCCGAGCGTGTGAGCTTGCGAAGTTAGCTCGGCGATGAATTGAAACGTCTCTTGAATCATGAAACAGCTCGTTCCGGGCTTCTTGACCGCATAGCCGACCGCATCCAGTCGAATCATGCGAATCCCAGCATCATAGAAACGATCGAGAATGGAACTTAGATAAGCTCGTCCTTCCAAATGCAGGACGTCAATGTCGATTTGTTGTGGAGTAAAGGTAGTCCACAAGAGATGCTTTTCGCCGCATTTCAAGGTGGTGTTTATGAAAGGCAGACCTGGGCGAGGGCGATAAATGCGCAGTAGATGTTCCTCGCGCGCACCTTCAGGAAAAACTCGACCATAGGTGAGAAACATGCGGGCAAATCGTGAAGTCTGGCCCCGTTCAGAGAAGTCCCTAAATTGCGGAGAGGCGTTCGATACGTGATTCACAATTAGGTCGGCAATCACGTCAAACTTTTTGCCCAGGTTGCGAACGTCTTCCCAATTTCCCAGCCGCGCATCCACCTCAGTGTGATCAATGGGATCAAAGCCTGCATCTGAGCCGTCAATTGGAGTGAAAAAAGGAAGCAGATGCACGCCCCCGAAGAGTTCGGACAGTCCACCGTCCAACAGTCCTTCCAGCTGCTGTAGATCGCCCGCCAGGCGATCGACGTACGTGATTAGTTGGACTTGGTTTTTCAGAATCAACCCGGAGAATTGAAGTCACTCGTCGCTCTGGTGTTTGCCTTTCGAACACTCAAAGCCATTACCCCGGCCCCGAACACTTCTAAAACTTGCGGGTCAGCAGTGTCAAGATATTTGGCGATCATTTGTCTCGAAGTTGTCTATGGCACTATTTGTCGTACAAGCGTATGCTGTGCTGCTGCGAGTCGTCACGAGTGAAGGCAGGCAGCCAGAAACGGGAGTTCTTGTGGCAAATCATAAATACCGTCAGATCTTAGAGAAACTTCAGGATGATATAGCTTCGGGGCGCTATAAGCCTGGCAAGCGTCTGCCAAGTGAAGCCGAGCTGGTTCGGCGTTTCGGGACGTCGCGTATGACGGTCTTTCGAGCAATGCACGAGCTGCAGTCTATGGGCCTCGTTACGCGACGTGTTGGTTCTGGCACCTTCGTCTCCACCAGCACGAATAATAGCAGTCACGTGTTTGGCCTTCTGATTCCCGAACTTGGACAGACGGAGATTTTCGAAGCAATTTGCAAGGGCATGATGGAAGCGCAGGAGGCGATGCATCATTCCTTGCTATGGGGCCATGCAGTCTCGCCGGACGAGGACAAGGAGCGGGCGGCAGAGCAGCTCAGTGAGCATTACATTGCTCAGCGAGTCTCGGGCGTCTTTTTTGCCCCGGTGGAGTTCAGCGCGAACCGCTTTCAGGCAAACCACAGGATCGTGGCTGCTTTTGACCGAGCTCGAATTCCCGTGGTGCTCCTGGACCGGGATCTCGAGGCCTATCCGCAACGCAGCAAATATGACCTTGTCGGGATTGACAACCGCCGCACCGGCTATCTTGCGACGGAACACCTGATAAGAGCAGGGGCAAAGCGAATTGCATTCCTCGCGAGACCGAACTCCGCTCCAACAGTCGATGCGCGTATCGCGGGATATCGTGAGGCACTTCTCTCGCAAAAGGAGAGCTCTAAACCTGATCTGGTGAGCATTGGAGACGCTAACGATGCGAAGTTCATCAAGTCTTTGTTGAAGAAGTCGCGCCCGGATGCTTTCGTTTGTGCAAATGACCTGACTGCTGGCACACTTATGCACACACTGATCTCGCTTGGTCAACGAATCCCCGAAGACATTCGGATCATGGGCATTGACGACGTGAAGTATGCCCGGCTTTTGCCCGTCCCGCTAACAACTCTTCACCAGCCGTGTCGCGATATCGGGAGAATGGCAATGGCGGTCATGCTGGACCGAATTGGGAACCCCGATCTCCCGCCGCGCGATGTCTTGTTGAGATGCGAGGTAGTCGTGCGCAAATCTTGCGGCAATCCATTGGTTGCGAATGGCTACAATGCCTGATCTTCTCCTAATTTCCTATCTCACGTTTGTACGCTTCTACGCCCGCCCTCGCTCCGCGTATGCCAGTGATTCGATTCATTCGGCAGAGATTTCAGTCGCCGCAAACGAATTCCTTGCCCTCGCGCGGTATAGACAACTTTTTCGTAGTTGTCTGCAAAATACCTTGACAGCTTACGAACACCGGCGCTAGAAGTTCACTCCAGTCGGATTTGTTTGATGCCCCCTGTGTTGTCGAATTTGGGTGCCGTCGGTCCTGATGTGAGCGCAAGAGCGCTCGTGGGTTACGGATCGCTGCCGAATCAAGATTTCTTGTCGTTCCACGTCGAAAGAGGTGACAAATGTCAAACGCTTTTGCCGCTCGCCCCCGTCGTTGCATAGACTTCACTGACGACCGTAGAGAATCCTTCTTCCCCCACTCCAGTGCTGGCCCGAGGTCGCGCCGTTTGGCAGCGCTACTGCTGCCGGTTCTTCTGTTAGCGGCAGCAGTGCTGGTGCTTTGCTCTCAAGCGGGCGCCCAAGTCAGGTTCGGGTCTGTTGTGGGGACCGTCTCCGATTCGAGCGGGGCCGCGATGGCAGGTGCTAAGGTGCAAATCACCAACCTCGGGACAAATGAGACCCGCACGACCCAATCCGGCAGCGCAGGGACTTATGCCTTTCCGAATCTCAATGCCGGCGTGTACCGCGTTGAGGTGGAGATGCAGGGCTTCAAGCGTTTTACGCAAGACCGGGTTGAGGTACAGGTTGACGTCGCCACGCGCGTGGATCCGGTGTTGCCGGTTGGCAATGTAACCGAGAGCGTGTTGGTGACGACCGAGGCCCCACCTTTGCAGACCGACAGCGCTTCTCTCGGAACCACAATTGGCCAAAAAGAGGTCGAGAGCATACCGCTCAGCGGACGCAACGTCAATAACATGCTCACCCTGGTGCCTGGTGTGGTGGCTCAGGGCGGCACGTATGGCAATGCTGTTAACAATCAAGGCGGGGGAGCCAGGACGAACGCAATTGGGTTTGGTAACTATGCCATTGGCGGAGGCTTCGGAAACCAGAGCTCGTTCTTCGTTGACGGCGTCCCTTCGAACGCAGTAGCCGGTAACCTCAACGCACTTATCCCGTCTCAAGACGTCGTGCAGGAATTTCGTGTCGCCACCAATAACGTGAGCGCCGAATATGGAAACTATGCGGGCGGTGTCATCAACCTGACAACCAAGTCTGGGACCAACGCTTTTCACGGCAGCGCTTATGAGTATCTGCGCAACAAAGTCCTGAATGCGAATGATTATTTCACCAAACAAGCGGGAAAACCGCGACCGCCGCTGGTTCAGAACCAGTTTGGCGCTACGTTTGGCGGCCCACTGGTTAAGGACCGTACCTTCTTTTTTGGAGGCTTTGAGCGCCAGACGATTCACAGCGCAACCCAGGTGAATCCATATACCGTCCCAACAACGGCGGAGTTAGCGGGCGACTTTAGCGACCCTCGGCTACCGAATATTTACGATCCGACCACAGGGCTGCAATTCCAGTGCAACGGGGTGCTTAACGTTATCTGTCCGAACCGCCTTGATCAGGCCGCGGTTAACATCATGACGCTTAACTATCCGCGTCAGAACGTCCCTGGGGCTGTAACGAATAATTTTCTTGCTGCAACCAAGATCGGCGGTGTGAATGCGCAGTACAACATCCGCGTTGACGATCGCCTCTCGGACAAAAACAATCTTTTTGCCCGGTACACGTATTGGAAAGCGGACAGTAATCCATACGATGCGTGGGGCACCCAAACGCAAGGTCAAGGACACACCGGTCTCTATACGCACGAGGCAGTTGTGGGAGATACCCACGCCTTCAACCCCTCCACGATTCTCGACTTGCGGTTGTCTTATCTGCGGGTTTTTCAGCATGAGTTTCCTGACAGCAGTGGTGTTGATCTGTCCAAAATCGGACCTGGGTGGGTAGCTCTACAGAGTCAGCTCCTGGCGCCTGCGAACTGGCCATCTATGAACTTTTCGGGCGACAGCCAGAACGTAAGCGCAGACAATGGCATCGGCTCGCAGCTCTTCTGGACCCAGAACGTCTATGTGCTCTCTGGAACCCTCACCAAGGTTGTAGGCCGCCATCAGATAAAGTTTGGTGGTTCAGGCCGCCACGCCCAGATGTTACAAGCTCCCGGTAACGGAGTACTCAGGCTCGACTTCACGAACACTCCCACTTCAAACGCGGGGGCAGTCGGGACCGGTAGCGCGCTCGCTTCGGCCCTGCTCGGAACTCCATTCGATACGCAACTTGCGCCCGGCCTTCTCGGCGGGTCGCGAGTGTATTACAACTCCTACGGCTTTTTCGTGGAGGATACATTCCAGGCCACGAAAAAGCTGACGCTGACCGCAGGCCTCCGCTGGGACCAGCCCGGCGCGTTGGGGGAGGCAAACGGGAACGATACGGTGTTCCTGCCGAACAAGCCGAGCCCTCTGGGAACCATCATCAATCCTGCCACCGGGCAAACCCAGAAGCTTATGGGAACTGTCGCCTTGCCGGGCTCAGCGGATTGGTCCTCAAACCTGGAAGAGTACTTGCACTGGAAGTTATTTTCGCCCCGCCTCGGTTTCGCTTACCGAGTAACGGACAAGACTGTTCTACGGGCAGGCTATGGTATTTCGTATCCCCCCACCGTCCTAAGCCAAGACGGGCCGAACCTCTCTCCAGTGAATAACGCGCCGACCTTCTATCCCGCCTCCACCCCGGGACTCTCGGTGTCTAATCCATATCCCGGGCCAGGAGGGATACATCAGCCGTTGCGAAGGAACGCAACGCCCGCCGACTTCTACGGGCAGAATGTGTTTGTCATGCATGTACCCGGCGATCATGCGGGTTACGTGCAACAGTGGAACGGTGCTGTGGAGCGACAGATCGGCAAGGATGCGTCACTCACTGTTGCGTACGCAGGATCAAGAGGAACCCATCTGCTCATGCAGGGATGGGCGACTGTTTCAAACATAGGATTGAACCAGCTGCCGGATCAGTACTTTGCCTTGGGCCCGGGTCCCGCTGCGGGGCAGTTGGACGAGCAGCTTGCGAATCCATTTCTTCCATTGGTGGGGCCAAACACGAATACATTTCTGTCGTCGCCGAATATTAGTCGCGGCCAAATGCTGAGGCCGTTTCCACAGTATGGCCGAGTTCTACAGATGGACCCTCACCGCGGTGTTACCAACTACAATTCGCTCCAGACTTCGTTCATGAAGCGGTTTGGCGCCGGTGGCATCCTTAGTGTTGCCTACACCTACTCGAAACTCAAAGCCAACACCGACTCTTCCAGCGCCTTCCTGGATGAGGGGTTCATTTTTGGTGGCTCGGCCCAGGACAACAATCATCCGGAACGGGAATACTCAGTGAGTTCCTATGATGTGCCTCACAACTTGTCAATAGGATATGGTGTTGACCTTCCTTTCGGCCATGGCAAGCACTTTATGGGTGATGCTCACGGAGTTGCCAATGCTTTGATCGGTGGGTGGCGTCTCAATGGCATCACTACCTTCCGCAGTGGTGTTCCCATCAGCGCATACCAATTTTTCATCGGGTCCGATCTCAGCAATTTTGGAGGCGGACAAGGGTATTTCGGGGCGCAAGGCCTCTGGATGCGGCCTGACTTCAATCCTGCGTGCAACCTGAGCGTCTCGGGTTCGCGTGAACAGAGGGCAAAGAGTGGATGGTTCAACACTGCATGCTTCGTGCCGGTGAATGAGGGAAGGGTGGTCCCGGATCCTAACAACCCAGGGCAGTTCATCGGTGTAGGCGTGGTCAGGTTCGGTAACGAGCCGCGTAACATCGACGCTGTTCGAATGGATCACATGAACAACTGGGATTTCTCGATCGGGAAGCGCAACGACATTACAGAACGTGTTTACCTGCAGTTTACGGCAGAGTTCTTCAACTTGTTCAATCACGTCCGCTTTGGAGCTCCTGTCAACAATATAGGTGACGCGCATTTCGGTCAGATTCAATCCCAGGCCAACCAGCCTCGTGCAATTCAGTTCGGATTGCGGGTGGGTTTCTAACTTAACGGCACCGCACGGAAACGTGCGGTGCCCTCAGCCTCTGCCTAGCGCAATCTAACCTAACCAGGAAGAGGGACCTACCATGTTCAAACGCCGCCTACTCTCGTCTTTCGTCTGTCTAGCGTGCTTCTCCGCATTGATTGCGGTGTGGATGTCTGCTCAAGATCGTCCCGCAACCGAACCGCCCAAGGTTGTCGTTCAACCCGACGGTACAGTTGATATTCCTCCGCAATCCGCGCCGGTTTCGACATTCTTGAGTCCAGAGGCAAAGGCCTACCTCGCTCAGCATTTGAAGGACATGCAGGATCCCGAAATCCTGAAGCAGGACGCCGGGATCCCGAGGTTCATGAAGCCATACATCGCCCGTGATTATGAGATCTTCGCCTTCAATAAGAAGGATGAAAAGCTGGGAGGCGTGAACGTGTACGTCTACACGCCAAAGTCCGGCATCGCGGCCACGAACAAAGATCGGATTCTGATTAATTTGCACGGCGGTGGGTTTTCCGGTTGCTGGCCGGGATGTGCTGAACTTGAATCCATTCCTGTTGCCACGCTGGGCAGGATCGAAGTGGTGAGCGTCGACTACCGGGAAGGACCCGACAACAAATTTCCTGCCGCGAGCGAAGATGTTGCCAACGTCTATCGGGAACTCCTGAAAACTCACAAGCCGCAGAACATCGGCATCTACGGCTGCTCCGCGGGCGGGATGCAGACTGCAATGTCGATCGCATGGTTTGAAAAGCACTCCATCCCATTGCCCGGAGCGATTGGTATTTTCTGTGCGTCCGCGGGAAGCATATTTGGCGGGGACGCGCTCTATACGGCGATGCCGCTCGGCGAGGCCCGTCTGGCTCCTCCTATGAAGCCCGGAGCGCGACCCCCTCTCAGCTATTTCGCCGATACCGATCCGAAAGACCCGCTGATTTCGCCGGTCAATTCCCCTGACATCCTGGCGAAGTTTCCGCCGACGCTAATCATTACTGGCACTCGCGGCTTTGAATTGAGCTCGGCCCTCTACACTCACCAGCAAATGGTGAAGCTGGGCGTGGAAGCAGAACTCCATGTTTGGGAAGGTCTATTTCACGGATTTTTCTACAACGCAGAGGTTCCGGAATCGCAGGATGCCTTCAACGTAATGATCAAATTTTTTGACAGACATTTAGGCCTGAGCGCCGGTTTACGTGCATCCACCGCGGCAAGAGAGCGTGGACGCGATGAGGGCTTCGAAAAGAGGAACAACGGTGCAAAATAGAAGACGTGCAGGATTCGTCCTTACGGCCGTTGTTGTAGCAGCGCTTCTGACCCTACCCTTATGCGCACAGCAACCCGGAAACGGTCACTGGGTGAGCGCATGGAGTACCGCTGTCCATACCCCGTTGCCTTTTCCAGGACTCCCCCCATCCCCGGTGTTCGAAAACCAAACTGTACGAATGGTGGTGAGGCCGACCATCGGAGGACAACGCCTGCGGATACGGTTCTCCAATGAGTTCGGAACCACCGCCCTGAAAATTGGCGCGGCGCACGTTGCGCTTTCATTTAAGGGGGCCGCAATTACCCCCGAATCTGATCACGCCTTGACCTTCGATGGAAGGTCCTCGGTCACCATTCCCCCCGGCGCGCCTGTACTCAGCGATCCGGTTAACATGAATGCTCCTCCTTTCGCTGAGCTGGCCGTGAGCATTTACTTGCCAGAGAAGACAGCGTCCTCAACAGTTCACTTTTGGGCGCAGCACGACACCTATATTTCCCATGCCGGAGATTTCACGGCAAAGCCCGACATAGCTAATCCGGCGACCAAGGGCTCATGGTACTTCCTTGGCGGCGTAGAAGTGTGGGCTCCCGATCAGACTGCCGCGACAGTGGCGTTCGGTGATTCGATTACCGACGGCGTTGGTGCCAAGCAAGGTGAGTATTCTGATTGGCCTGATCTGTTGGCTGATCGCCTCGCAAAAACCGCAGGCACTCCCAGCCTCTCTGTTGTAAACGAGGGAATCGGCGGAAATCGCGTCTTGCATGACGGAGCGGGAGTCAGCGCATTGGCGCGCCTCGATCGCGACGTCTTGGCACAGCCCGGAGTGGCGAACCTGATCGTTCTGGAGAGTATCAACGATATTGGCTGGCCTCACATGAAGCCCCGCCTTCCAAATGGCAGCGTGCTCAAAGACCCGCCATTTACTCACGAGCTTGTCAGTGCGGAAGACCTGATTGTCGGGCTGCGCCAGATCATTGAGCGGGCTCATCAACACGGAATCAGAGTGTTTGGCGCCACCCTGACTCCGTATGAAGGCGCTGACTACTACAGCGCTGACGGCGAGGCAGAGCGCGAGGCCGTCAATCAGTGGATCCGTACTAGCGGCGCGTTTGACGGCGTCTTCGATTTCGATGCCGCCGTGCGGGATCCAAATCATCCATCTCAGTTTCGAGAGGGCTATCACTCGGGCGACCACCTGCACCCAAGTGCAATCGGCTACAAAGCCATGGCGGATGTGATTGACCTTGCGGTTCTGATAAAAGGTACGGAGAGCGCCGGACGACAAAGCCTTCCCGAGGCGACCAAATGAAAATCAATGCAATTGTGCTTGTCTTTGCCTTACTTTGTGGGCTCGCCTCGCCGCAGGACAAACCAAGCCGCCTGTCGACCACAATTCCTGATGCTGAGTTCCCGCGCCTGAACGCGGACGGAAGCGTGAGCTTCCGCGTTCAGGCAGACCAAGCGCAAAAAGTTCAGCTTTTGATGGAACTAGGTCAGTCGAGCTACGACATGACCAAAGGCCAAGCCGGATATTGGGAAGTTACAACGAAACCACTTCTCCCAGGGTTTCATTATTACGCTATCTCGGTAGACGGTTTCGCTGCCAACGATCCGGGAAGCAGAGTATTCTTTGCGGCCCGCAAGGAAGTCACCGGATTAGAGGTTCCGGGGCCGGATGAAGGTTTCTTTGCCGTCAAAGACGTGCCACACGGCACCGTTCGCACTCAATGGTATTTTTCAAAGGCAACCGCCGAGATAAGACGAATTTTCGTCTATACACCGCCAGGATATGACCAGGGCACAGAACGCTATCCGGTTTTGTACCTTCAGCACGGGTGGGGTGAGGATGAAGCGGGTTGGAGCGATCAGGGGCACGAAAACTTTATTCTGGATAACCTGATCGCCGAGAAAAAGGCAGTTCCCATGATCATCGTAAACGAAAATGGGATGACCGGTGTTCACTTTCAGCCTCCTCCACCGCCACGAGCGGGTGCCGCGCCAAACCCACCGCGGCCTCCTCGTGCAGTTTCCCGCTTCTTTATGGATGAGCGGTATGCCGCAGTCGACGGAGTGATCTCCCATGACCTGATCCCATACATAGATGAGCATTTCCGGACGATTGCCGACCGTGATCACAGGGCGTTGGCCGGTCTCTCCATGGGCGGTGCCCAGGCGCTCCGAATAGGGCTCAATCACTTGGACCAGTTTGCGTATCTCGCGGCCTTCAGCCCGGCAATAGCGATAACCGATACGACCAAGGACTACGACGGTGCATTAGCTGATCCGGCAAAAATCAATCAACAACTTCATCTGCTCTGGATTGGAATCGGTAGCGAGGATTTCCTGCTCGAACCCGTTGCTAGGTCGCACGAAGTTTTGGAAAAAGCTGGAATCAAACATGTCTGGGTCAATACCTCCGGAGCGCATGTTTGGACCGTCTGGCGAAAGTACCTCGCTGACTTTGCACCCAGGCTCTTTCGATAGGGTTGAAGTACCAAGCGGAATGCCGAGATGAATTCATGACAGCCCCGGCGCTTATGATCGGACTAGGTGAGGTTCTCTGGGATCTTTTACCGTCAGGCAAGGTGTTGGGCGGGGCGCCTGCAAACTTTGCGTATATGGCAAGCGTCCTCGGAAACAAGGGGATTGTAGCGAGTCGGGTCGGCAATGATGATCTGGGGCGGGATGCATGTCGCGTTATGCAAGAACTTGGTCTCAGCACAGCCTATCTGCAATATGATGAGCGGCACGAAACCGGCACAGCAGCCGTATCCATTGATCCTGCGGGACAGCCAACTTTCACTATCAAGAACTCGGTTGCATGGGACTTCTTAGAGTGGTCGCCTCAATGGGAGGAGCTATCGTCGAGGGCTGATGTTGTTTGTTTTGGGTCTCTGGCCCAGCGATCCGCAAAGTCCGGCGCCACAATCGAGCGCTTCTTGAAGAACACTCCCAAGGACACTCTCCGCATCTGCGATGTCAACCTGCGTGAATCCTTTTACGGCGACGAAGTCCTGCGCAGGTCTCTCCAGTACGCCGACATCGTTAAGCTGAATGACCAGGAATTGCTCCAGGTTTCTTACGTCTTCAAATTGGGAATCGGAACCCATGAAATGCTTGCCCAACGCCTGTTGCGTCTCTGCGATTTGCGTCTGGTGTGTATAACGTGTGGATCGCACGGAAGCCTGCTTGTAACCGAGGGGGAATCTGTCGAACACAAGGGGTTCCGAGTGACGGTGGCCGATGCAGTGGGAGCGGGGGATGCTTTCACGGCTTGTCTCGCTCATCGTTACTTGCGCGGACATTCTCTTCAAGAAATCAGCGAATCAGCGAATCGCTTTGCGTCGTGGGTGGCAACTCAACGCGGCGCGACGCCGCCCATCAGTACCGACAAACTACAAAGTATTCTGAACCATGTCGCCCTTGGCTGAAAGTTTTGCCCGAGTCCGGAGCATGATCAACGAACTGCGGCGCTTTTGTTTCAAGTCCTTAATTGAAAGGAGAGGGAGAAAATGCGGGTACTCTCGAAGTACGCTTTTGCACTTGAACTGCTGCTCTTATCTGTCGTAATGCCGCTGGGAAGCGTGTCGTTCGCCAAGAGTATCAAAATCGAAGGCGGCTCGCTCCAGGGGACCACCGAAGATGGGCTTAGAGTATATCGAGGTATTCCCTATGCTGCTCCGCCCGTAGGAGATCTCCGCTGGCGCGCTCCCCAGCCCCCACCCAAGTGGAAAGGAGTTCGGGCGGCAGACCAGTTCGGGCGGCCTTGTATGCAGACGAACGCGGCAATCGCGAATCTCCCAGCGCCAAGCGAGGATTGTCTGTACCTCAATGTTTGGACACCCGCCAAGGGTGCTTCGGACAAATTGCCGGTTCTGGTGTGGATTCATGGTGGGGGCTTCATTGCAGGCGAACCCGCCGAGAAGCTCTATCACGGCGGGTGGTTGGCCAAGAAAGATGTAGTCTTCGTTTCGGTTGCATATCGCCTAGGCGTATTCGGTTTTCTGGCGCATCCAGAACTCAGTGCGGAGAGCCCTCACCACGTATCCGGCAATTACGGCATTCTTGACATGCTCGTAGGCTTGCAATGGGTTCAGAAGAACATCTCTGCGTTTGGCGGCGATCCTGCGAAGGTGACAATACAAGGCGAATCAGCGGGTGCCGCTGCGGTCAGTATTCTGTGCGCATCGCCGCTCGCGAAGGGACTCTTTCGTGGTGCAATCGCCGAAAGTGGCGGCACCTTCGGCCCGGTGCGGGCAGATGCATCATTCGGCGAGTCACTACCCTTGGCGAGTGCTGAAAAGAAAACAGTGGAGTGGCTTTCGTCCGTTGGTATCTCCACCGTCGCGGAATTGCGCAAAATTCCAGCTGAGAAATTGCAGACGATGATACCACGTCAACTCGGATGGGCTCGCCCCAATACCGATGGCTGGGTAATCCCAGGAGATCAATACAAACTCTACCAGTCAGATCAGTACAATGACGTGCCGGTACTGACCGGCTACAACTCGGATGAAGGTGCTCTGTTTGGAAGCCCTGAGTCACAGGAAGACTACATTCAAAACGTACGCGAGCGCTACCAGCAGTTTGCGAACAAGATTCTCGCGGCCTACCCGGGCGGCAACACACCCACTCAGAAGTGGACGGAGCGCAATCTGCTGCGCGATTCAGCTTTTGGCTGGAATGCATGGACATGGGCTCGACTGCAGACAAAAACCGGCAGTTCGAAGGTGTTCTTGTACTACTTCAATGAAGCAGCCGAACTCCCTCCCGGAGCTGAACGCTGCATACGGAGCACGCCACGCATCGGAGCTTCCATACGTATTCCGACAGCTCACTGAACACGGACGAGGGACTCCGACCCCGAAAGACGAAGCGCTTTCGGAAATGATGCGAACCTTTTGGACCAACTTTGTTAAGACTGGGGATCCGAATGGTAAGGGCTTGCCGGAGTGGCCGGCTTATAGCGACTCTAACACGCAAGTGTTGCATATCGAAGCGGAGAAGACCCAACCAGGTCCATTGGTTAATGAGAGTGGGCTGGAAGTGCTGGACGAATACTTTGCCTCACGTCGTATAGGTGAAGTGAAAAGAGCAACCCGTTAGGCCAAAGCTCTGAGGACGAGTGGTTTTATCTCTTACTGTTGGTTAATAGTTCATCCTGCATGCAAGTGGCTGGCGTTCAAATCACTGTGCAATCAGAGTGGAATAAGACACCCCGATGCTTCCTGCGGGCAGGAAATATTGCGAATCCGCCCTGTTATTTTTCAAGTAATGACCTCTGAGCTATGGGCTGTACACAGGAGAGGTGCTGCGGTTCGAGTTACGGCGAAAGCAATTGCAACTCAGCACTCCGCGCGGAAATCGGAGGCAATTGGGGTGCATGCCCCATGACATATATCTTCGACGGATGCTCAACGTTGCACGCGCTCGTCGAATCGCTATTCACTTTTATTCACTTCTCAGACTGTAGACGATTTTGTAGCTGTCAAAGCACACGATTTCAATAGAGTTCAACAGCTTTCAACGAGCAGCCCGCAACAGGTTCAACAGCAATCACTTGGAACCTACTGGATTCTACAAGTTTCAATAAGCCTTAGAATCTGGTTCGGGACCAGGGGGTTGGAGGTTCAAATCCTCTCTCCCCGACCATTTACCTTAAAGGTCCAGCCCGGACACATGGGTTACACAATGTACCGGCTACATGGGTGACACTTTTGGCCCGAAGGGATTCTCTAGGCTGCAAGGTTGTTCTTCCAGATTAGTCCGGTCGAATCCAATTATTTACCCGTTGCCGTTCCTACAGGGCGTTATTGCGAAGCAGATCGATGGCCTACACGCGGGTGAGCTGAGGAAGGGCGTCAAAGTGCGTGTCACGCGCGAACAGGACAAGGGAATGTTGTAGGACTAGCGCTGCTATCCACATATCGTTCGTCGGGATCGGGGTGCCTTGTGCGCGCAGTTGCCGATAAATTCCTGCGTAATGATGCGTTGTCTGCTCGTCGGGGTAAAGCACGTTAACGCCGGACTTCATGAGAAAACGGCGCAGGACGGCTTCGTTGCGTGGTCCCTGGCTACCCACCGCAAATCCGGCGCGCAATTCTCCCAACACGATGAACGGCAACCAGACCTCATCGGCTTGCTCGACCGTCTCTACCACGGGTACATTTCCCCGGCAAAGGTCGGTGTAGCGATTCGTGTCGAGCGCCAGCCTCACCGCCACATCTCTTCGTCAATAGTGTGCTGCGCAGCCACGGCCCTATCAAAGGCGGGATCTTTGCGCCATGTGCCTGCGATATCGCTCAGATCGCGCAGTCGGTCGCGCTCCCCGGTAACGCCAGCACCCCGGGCCAGGGCTTCAATCGCCACTTCGTTCAGGCTTTTGTCCTGCTCACGGGCGGCTCGGCGAAGAGCTTCATCCAAAGTATTCGGTACGTTGCGGATCGTGTACTGCATGCTGTTATTGTAGGCATTGCAGGCAATAGATGCAAGCATTATCCACAAGGATTTGAAAAAAAAGGATCCAACCTGCCCCAGCCCTCGGCGGGTCCGGCCAGCTGCTTACTTCAGGCGCTAATATCGTGAAGAATTGAGGTCTCGAATCCGCGCAACAGCAGAGTTCGAAAATCGTCCTCTAGGGCCGACCAATTTCTCCCCATACTTCCGTAATCTACTGACTGGCGGCAGCATCTGGTTGCCACGCGGTATCCCTCATGTGTGGGCGAAGACCGCCGCAGCGGATGGCAAGTTGATCCTCATGTGCCAGCCCGGTGGGTTTGAGAAGTTTTTTGACGAGATCGGGAAAGTGCCGATGGACAAAAAGAGTCCCGATACCATGCGATCTCTCATGGCGAAATACGGCATGGAAATGCTAGGACCGCCAATCGATTCCGCTCACAGCCTACGATTGTGGACGGTTAACGGGGCTATACGGCGTTTGTGATCACGAGTGTTGCTGCATCCACGAGGAAGCAAAGATTTATCAACAGTGATCCGAATTGCCGCATTCATGCCTAGCTCTCTTTTCTTTTGCCCACAAGAAAAACAATTAAGTGCGACAACCCTATCGTTACCGGCGCGATACCAAGCCACTGAATGCCCTGGGGAATGGGTTCCTGCTGCGGATGAGCAAGCAAGGCACTAAGTACCACGAATACGCTTATCCCGAGCGAAATCCAGACCAGCCCTGCGAGAAGCAGAAGGCGCTGAATGTTCCAGTTACTGCGGCGTATCTCCTGCTCCACAGGGGCGAGTTCCACCCCTTTTTCAATGGCGATTAGCCGTTCGCGGTGGATCATCACTCTGCGCTGGTGCAATAGCCACTGCCTGAACCCCACGAGAGCAACCAATGCTATGGCTACAAGGGCAATTTCCATGGCGTCTATCCATCCTTTCGCTCCTTTATACTCGTGTGCCGATGTATCGGTTGCAGCGGCTGAAGTAGTTCTATTGCAACCAGCCCCCGAGTTCAGGAGTATCAACAGAGCATGGCGGATGAAGATGTTCAAAGACTATTGTGCGACCATCATTATGCCCTGGCCTTTGAACTCATCTTGCAGCGCTACGAAAAAAAAGTGTTTTATTTGGCATATTCGATACTGAAGGAGTCAGCCAATGCCGAAGATGTGGCACAGGATGTGTTTGTGAAGCTATGGCAGGTGCTCCCGCTTTACGATGGCAGGGCAGCAGTCTCAACATGGCTATATACAATCTCCCGGAATACTGCTCTTTCGGCCCTTCGGGCTCAGTCCTACCGGAAGACTCTGCCTTTTGAAGAATGTGACCCGCCCGCGGTCGACCCTGACGCTGGATTGCGGCGCCTGCAGCTCAAAGAGGTTCTGCCGCGCCTTTCTCAAATAGAGCAAGAGATCGTTACACTGTTCTATCTGCAGGAGTGCAGTGTTGAAGATGTAGCAGGAATGCTGGATGTGCCCGCGGGAACGGTGAAAAGTCATTTGCATCGCGCGAGGCGGAGGTTAGCGGAACTGATGAGGAGCTGAACACATGAATTGCAGTGAGGCTCAAGAAAAAATATTGGCGAGCTTCGACCGTGATGTTTTTCCAGGGCAGAGAGATGCTCTCGACAAGCATCTGTCGGAGTGTGCGACCTGCTCCGACTTCACTGCCTTGCAGAGCCAGCTCGATCTCTTTCTTCGGGAGCAGATCGTTGCTCCTCAATTGAGCGCGAGGTTTAGAGCCGCGGTGCGCGCTAAGATTGCTTCACAACATTCCGATATGCTACCCGCTTGGCTACCGGATGTTGCCTATGTCGCGGGTTCCGTGGCGGGACTGGCGCTGGGTGCGGTGTTGTTACCTTTTGCGGCAACAACGGTCGTCGAGATTGGTGCTTCAGTAGCCATTGTCGTCTATCTTCTGCAGACATTTCTCCGTACGGCTTTACAGCAGTCGATCGAATGAGAAGCGTCTCTGTGTCGAACGGCTCAGAAACTCAGATTTCGGGATCGTGCCTTGCACTTTTCGCATTGTGTCTATTGCTCTAGGGGCAACAGAGAGGCTCTGTGAATGGACCAACTTTACACAGGCCGTGGTCAATTGTAGAAACCAGATGGGATGAGAAGAGCCGGTCTCCAGAGCGGGATGCTATAAGCTCCCAAGTTATCCACGCGCTCGAAGCGCAAGAGAACAAGGAGACCGGCATGAAGAAGATTAGCACCACG